>ERZ780157.3200-NODE-3200-length-14061-cov-3.022419_pt1 | contig 14061 bp, 14 predicted proteins | sample MGYA00511169_ERZ780157 | MGnify/ENA primary metagenome ERZ780157 (study PRJEB29588, sample SAMEA1965149) | human gut metagenome | biome: human gut; feature: human-associated habitat; material: faeces | place: Denmark | collected 2008/2010 ... | reverse complement strand
TATCCTGCAGTGACCAGAGATATCAGTATGGTTGTACCGAGAACCGTTCTGGTAGGTCAGATTGAAAAGATTCTGGCACAGCGCGGCGGCAAGATTCTGGAAAGCTACTCGTTATTTGATATTTACGAGGGCACACAGATCAAGGAAGGCTATAAGTCCATCGCTTATACCCTGACCTTCCGTGCAAAGGATAAGACGCTGGAGGATGTAGAAATCACAGCGGCAATGAAGAAGATCTTAAATGGTCTGGAACAGCTTGGCATTGAATTAAGACAGTAATAAAAAGACGTAAGCAGAGCCCTGATGCCGTTTTGCAGCAAAAAGGGCTCTGCGTATGGAACATCGGACAGGGAGGAATATATGGAGAAAAAAAATAAATGCCTGGAAATTCTGAAAACATTAGTATCGAATATGTGGTATATTGTAGCTTTGGTTGCTATTATTGCCATTATCTTTTTAATGATTGCTAACTGGGGAGTTGTATTAGCAGTTATTGGAAAATTTCTGACTATTTTGATGCCGTTTATATTGGGATTCTTTTTTGCCTGCTTTATTAATCCGCTTGTAAAAAGAGTCCATTCGCTGCTAAATCGAATGAAACCCGGTAAAGGGGCGAAAATTAAGAAAGCATTTAGTGTAATCATCAGTTATGTCGTAGTAATTGGCGTAATCACCGTTTTACTCATTTATATTATTCCTCAGATAAAGGCAAGTATTGGTGAACTCGGGAATACAATTCAAGATGGATATCAGTATATGATTACACACCAGAAGGAATTAAATGAAAAAATTCCTTTTATCGGGCTCGGTGGAGGAATTGAATACATCAAGGAATTTGCATATAAGAAAATTATGAGCAATGGCTCTGAGATTCTTCCTTATGTTTATCATGTTTCATCTTCTTTATTGACGACGTCGTATAATGTATTGATGGGGCTTGTGATTTCCATTTACATTATTTTGGATATGAAAAAGTTAAAAAGAAGTGCAAGAAAAGTTGTATATGCCCTGTCTCCGAAAAAGAAAGAGCAGGAAGTTTGGCAGACAATGAAACAGTGCAGCCACATTTTTAATGGATTTTTGATTGGAAAAATGATTGATTCCCTGATTATCGGAATTCTCTGTCTGATTGCAATGTCCATTTTGAAACTGCCGTATGCGCTGCTTCTCAGTCTGATTGTATGTATTACTAATATGATACCTTATTTCGGACCGATAATTGGTGCAATTCCTGGTGTTATGATTTATCTGTTTATTGATATTCGTTATGCCTTTATCTTTGCTCTTATGATTTTGATTTTGCAGCAGTTTGACGGTCTGTATCTTGGGCCAAAAATTTTGGGTGACCAGACGGGAATTAAGCCTCTTTGGGTTATCTTTGGAATTACAGTTGGCGGTGCCTATTTTGGCGTGATGGGAATGTTCCTTGGTGTACCGGTAGTAGCTGTTATTATGTATCTTTTGCAACTGTTTTTGGATAAAAAGCTGAAAAAGAAAAATATTTCAACCTTTGATTCCAAGTAATCGTTTGATTTCTTCAATGGAGCAGAGGATGCAGTGTATCTTTTTTGAGCATTTTCCATGATTTAATTTTTGATATAATATACGTTTAAAACAAGACATAAAAATAGAACCTTTTTCTTTATTCTATGAAAAAGGTTCTATTATGTTACCAACTAATTAGCGGGAAAGAACAAACCGACAGATTGGTTTTCCTTCTGCGACAAATTTGCTCTCGTACTCAGTCATAATATTGCCTTCCAAAAATTCACTGTGGTGTAAATCATAAGTAAGTTCTTTAATATTCCAAATTGGCGAATTTTCGGCTGTTTCAACTGAAAAATCAAACAAATCCCTATTATCGGTCTTAAACTGGATATAACCATCTGGATTTAAAATTGTATGATAAAGATTTAAAAATCCCTCGCTTGTCAGACGGCGTTTTGAGTGGCGATCTTTTGGCCATGGGTCGGAAAAATTCAAATAAATCCGGTCTACTTCGTGTTCGGCAAAAATATCAGCCAGATATTTTGCATCAAATCGCAGAAAATACAAATTTGGTTTTTCCTCTGCGGTTTGTTTTTCTAAAGCACGGTACAAAACACTCGAATACATTTCAATGCCGATATAATTGATATCCGGATTTTCGGAAGCTAATGTATGAATAAATTGACCTTTTCCCATGCCGATTTCAATGTGCAAAGGATGATTATTGTGAAACAATTCTGACCATTTTCCTTTATAATCTTCCGGATTCTGAACGACATAGGGACTTGCCGCAATCACTTCTTTTGAACCTTTGATATTTCGTAAACGCATAGTAATCCTCCATATAGTAAACATTTAAATTATAGCATCATAGTACCATAAATCGAAATTATGTCAAATAAGATGTTGGAAAAATTGGTAAAATCGTGTATGATAGAAGTAATAGTATGATTTTTGGAGGCATGAGATGAAAAAAAGATATGCGGCACTTATTTTTTGTGCAATTGGACTTTTATTAGGAAGCGTTACTTCAGAAGCAAAAAAGAAACCATCGGTTACCGCGGAATCCGCAATTGTAATGGATGTTCAGTCGGGTGCGATTTTATATGAAAAGAATATAGACAAGCGTGAGTATCCGGCGAGTATTACGAAAGTAATGACGGCTCTTGTTGCTATTGAAAATTCGTCGTTGTCGGAGACGGTTACTTATTCAAGAAATGCCGTGACAAATTTGGAGTCGGGTGCTTCTAATATTGAAATTCAGCCGGGCGAAAAATTGTCAATGGAAGACAGTTTATATGCCATTCTTCTTATGTCAGCGAACGAAGCTTGTAATGGTGTGGCGGAGCATGTCGCAGGAAGCATTGATAATTTTGTTGCGATGATGAACCAGAAGGCAAAAGAACTCGGATGTACGGGAACTCATTTTGCAAATGCAAACGGTTTGTGGATGTCAAATCATTATACGACGGCACACGATATGGCATTGATTTCACAGGAAGCCTATAAAAATCCTACATTTGCAAAAATTACCGGAACGAAACGCTATATCATTAATAAAACGAAAAAACATGCAAAACGTGATCTTCATAATCATCATGGTATGCTTTATCCAAGTACATTTACCCAATATTTGTACGAATACTGCGTGGGCGGCAAAACAGGATATACATCAAAGTGCCGTTATACGCTTGTAACCTATGCAAAGAAAAATGGAACAACGCTGGTTTCCGTTATTATGCGTGCACCAAATTCCCCTTGGACGGCGCCGGATGCTAATGAGTATACCGATACGACAAGAATTTTGAATTATTGTTTTGAAAATTACAAACGCTATGAAATTGGAACAACGACAGATAATACGGTAAATACAAGTGATTTGTTTACCAAATACAGTTCCTATTATAACCAGCAGTCGGGTCCTTTATCTGTGGAACAGGGAGCAGGGGTTATGCTACCAAAGGGTGTTACTTTGGACAAGGCACAGAAAAAAGTAATTTATTATGACACACCACAGCAGGTTAGTGCGACAAAGAAAGTAATTGGAAAAATTACATATACTTATAATGGAAAAGAAGCGGGTGGTGCTGAGATTTACTATGAAAATGCGAAAAATCCGACTTTAAATGACAGTATAGACATGTCCGAATGGTTTGTGGATGCGGTAGAAAAAGCGAATGAGGCACCTTTCCCATGGAAAAAGGTTTTAACAATCGGTATTCTTGTAGTTGCCGCTCTTGCAATTACTATTTTGATTCTGTGGTGGATGAGAACCCATAAAGAACAGCGCACACGCCGGAATCGATACAAGAGAGAAAAGAAAAATCGAAATATCAATGAAAGAGGATACTATTATCACAAAAAATAGATAGCAAAATAATATTGTGGAGGCATCATGAGAAAGACAAAAATTATTTGCACACTTGGTCCGGCAACTGACAGGGATGGTATTTTGGAACAATGTATCGAAAGTGGTATGAATGTGGCACGCTTGAATTTTTCGCATGGCAGCCATGAAGAACAGCAAAAAAGAATTGACAAGCTGTATGAATTAAGAAAGAAATATCAAAAGCCAATTGCTGCTTTGTTAGATACCAAAGGTCCGGAAATCAGACTTGGTGATTTTAAAGATGGCAAAGTAAATTTGAAGCAGGGACAGAAGTTTTCTCTTGTAACAAATGAAGTGTTAGGAGATGAGACGAAGGCATATGTCACATACAAACAACTTCCGGAAGATGTTGAGCCGGGAACTCGCATTTTGATGGATGACGGGCTGGTGGAAATGATTGTTGAGGCGGTTGACGAAACACAGATTGACTGCGTGGTTGTCGGTGACTGTGAATTGAAAAACCACAAAGGTGTTAATGTGCCGGGACTTCATTTGAATATGCCGTACATGAGTGAAAAAGATAAAAGTGATATTATCTTTGGAATCAATAACCACGTAGATTTTATTGCGGCTTCTTTTGTGCGCACTGTGAAAGATATTGAAGATATCCGCGCTTTTCTGCATGAAAATGGGGGCGATGGAATTCATATCATTGCCAAAATTGAAAACCGTGAGGGCGTTGAAAATATTGATGGAATTATTGCAGCGTCGGATGGCATTATGGTTGCACGTGGTGATATGGGTGTGGAACTGCCGGAAGAAGAAGTTCCTATTTTGCAGAAAATGATTATCGGAAAAGTATACGAAGCAGGCAAGCAGGTAATTACGGCAACGCAGATGCTCGATTCGATGATGAAAAATCCAAGACCGACAAGAGCAGAAGTTGCCGATGTGGCAAATGCAATTTACGATGGCACAAGTGCCATTATGCTTTCAGGTGAAACTGCTGCTGGAAAATATCCGGTGGAATCGGTTCAGACGATGGTGCGGATTGCAAATCGCACGGAAGCGGATATTGATTATGAAAAACGTTTTTATCATCGTGGCCGCCATGAAAAACCGGATGTTACAGAGGCTGTTTGTCATGCAACCTGTACAACGGCATACGATTTGAATGCTTCAGCCATCGTTGCGGTGACAAAATCCGGAAGAACCGCACGAATGATTTCCAGGTACCGCCCGGCATGTCCGGTTCTCGGTGGAACGACGTCGAAGAGAGTCTGGCGTCAGATGGCAATGTCGTGGGGTGTATGTCCGATATTACTGGATGAGAAAACAGATGTATTTGCTTTGTTTGACCATGCGGTAGATAAAGGAAAATGCTCCGGACTTTTGAAATCAGGTGATTTGGCGGTGATTACATCAGGTGTTCCAATCGGAATATCCGGAACGACAAATATGCTTAAGGTTGTGAATGTAGAGTAAAACGAATCTTCTAAAAAAATATTTGATATGCTGGATTTATTTTATGCGAATAAGCATATGTGTGAAAAGATTCAGCACAAGATAAGTTTTAGGGGGTAAGTTTAATGCTGGATTCACGAAAGCGCGAAATTCGTATAAAAGCTGATTATTTTAGGACAAATTGTAAAATTGGCAGATATGGTATCATTAATCTGTTCAAAGAATGTGAAAGAATGGGATATAAATTAGTTAGGTATCCGCTGGGAGAAAATGCAGATCTTGGATTTATGATGAAAAAAGATAACGATATCGTTATCTTTACAAATAGCTGTAGCAGACTTTCTAGAGAAATATTTACACTTGCCCATGAAGTTGGACATGTGATTTTACATTTGAATGATGAAAACACATTTATTGATGATAGTGTAACAATAAATGGGAGAAGTACAGATGAAAAAGAACAGGAGGCAAACTATTTTGCCGCTTGTTTGTTAATGCCATCCGATGATGTTCATAGATTTATTGATTTGGAGATTCAAAATTTTCAGGAATGTGGATTATCGGCAATGGATATTGCCAGAATTATGTCTGAGTTTAATGTTAGTTTTGATATGGCATTAAATCGATTGGAAAGCCTAGGTGTGATTAATACAGACCAAAAGATGCGGCTTGATAATATTAAGACAGAGATGAAAGTTGGAAATTTACTTCGCGCGGTTGGTGGTAATAGCAAGCTGAATGAGCCTAGCGAAGTAATTGATATACCGCATGAGTATATTGATTATGTTATCTATAATTATAATCATAATGCAGTTCCAAAAGAAACATTGGAGCGTGTGCTCGCTTATTATAAGCTTGTCATAGATGATGTAAGTGACAAAATTGTTGAGTCCTCTGATGACGAGGACGATTTGGATGATTTCAATATTGAAATGAGATAATGAATTAATATTAAGAGACAAGGTGTCACAAAATAGATTGACTATTTTAAATGTACTGTATATACTAAATATAGAAGTAAATGTTTGCCGCTTGCTGATGGTGCGGGATATAAATAATTCAGTTCGTAAATTAAGCCACTTGCTATACAGGTGGGATAAAAATAGTATAGTATGTAAATCTTCCCCATCAGTAATTGCTGATGGGAAATTTTATTTTAAAGGAAAATGCTATTCCTAACAAAGAAGTCACAAAAGATGACAAACTGTGGATTATCGGTTAATACTGTGTAATTTTAAAAGCCCATTATTGTATTTTACGACAGAATTACGACAAATGACGAGCCATGATATAGTTAAAATATATATGTGTAGAAAGTAATATATATAAGGGGGTAATTTACATATTGTAAAGCAGCGTGAGAGATGGCTAAGTGGGTATCTGATGTATTTATGAATTCTGGAAATTTTTGAAATAATCGAATAAAACTTTAAATCGTTTGACTTGTATATAAATTACCGAACTAACCTTTCTTTTATACAAATTAAATAAGCTTACAAAATATAATGCTTTGACCACTTAGTATTATAATATCTCAGTTCCATAAACTGATAAAATACTAAAAAATAAGAATATTATCGAACTCATATAATATGTTTGGATAAAATAGGGTATATTGAAAATTTGCGTGATTTATGCCTTGCTTTTATGAAAAAAAACAAGAACAGTCGAACATAAAAGTTTTTCCTGCTCTTGTTTTGATAACATCATTTAGGGCTTAAATATTAACCTGAATATAAATTAAGATTATTTATCGAATTCATTACCGAACTAATGAAAAGTAAATATTGTTTCAGTAGTTCAAGTATTCCTCCTTATTTCTTAATCTTAATTCTAACAACTTTACTCCATTTGCCATACAATTTCTTCTTACCATTCATTTTATAAGCACGAACTCTAAAACTGTATGTCTTTTTCTTCTTTAGTTTCTTAGCAACAAACTTATTGGTACTGACCGTTTTTGTTTTCTTTGAAAACGGAGCACTGTAAGCATATTGTACTCGGTAGCCTTTAGCTCCTGATACTTTCGACCATGTAACAGTTGCTGTTTTCTTTTTGTTATTTTTTACTTTTACTTTTTGAGGCTTTGATGGTGCAGCTACTTTTTTTACCACTTTCTTTGGTGTTTGAGATTGTGGTGTTGGGGTAGCGGTTGGAACAGGTACTCTTGTTGGTTTCGCAGTTGGTGCAGGTTCAGGTGTTCTTTCAACATCTAATTCGTTGTAGATATTAACAGTTCCTGCTTTTTTATAATGCGTAGATGATTTCTTTAAGTGAAGTGCTGGACGGATATTGTTTTGATAAAATACAGTAGCCCCAATACCAGAGCAATTCATTGTATCATATGCATAACTTTCCATTCTTGATAAATCATAACTAGATGTAATATTGCATCTCAATATCCATGTTTCACCATACGTTAAACCAGCTTTACCTTTTATAAAACCATATTTTTTATTTTTTCCTTCTTCTTCAGACAATAAAAAAACTTTATCCGTTGTTTGAACATCATCTAATGTCGTATCTGTCTCAATAATATCATTCTGTTCATCTTTGGTAAACGCATTTGGAATAAAATCTGTTTGAATACTATTCCTAGCAATAGAGTCTTTCCATGTATATATTGACCTCGTATCATTATCTTCATAATATTTACTTTTATAAACACTATCATCAGCCAACAAGAACAAATCATCCCCATCTACAGACAATACACGCCATTTAATAGGTTGTTTCTCTTTTGTTTTATCAATATTCCCATCTGAATCTTTTTGCCAATATGAACCAAAGTAGACACAATCCCATGTGGCACAATATGGATCACTATAAACATAGGAATATTCTAAACCATTTTCATTTTTATATGTTACAGTTTTCCACGAACCACTTCCTATAATTCTTGGATTTCTCAATTCATCAGTTGCTTGTGAATAGATTGGTAACATACCAAATAATAATGTTAGAACTACAATACTTGCAATAATTTTCTTTTTCATAAAAATACCTCCTCGTTGTTTACAATGTTTTGTTACATTATATTATTCTCTACTTATTATATAATATTGAGGGTGATTTTGCAATGCGGTGTCATAACTCAAAAGTATTGACACCAAAAAATAAATCTAGTAAAATCAAGGCATACAGAGGTGTCACAACTTAGTGCCAAAAATGAAAGGGGATTTTATTATGATTTATGGATATGCAAGAGTTAGTACAAAAGCACAGGCTAAAGATGGAAACAGTTTAGAAGCACAAGAAAGGGCATTGAAAGATTTAGGTGCTTGTGATATTTATGTGGATGCTTTTACAGGTACGAAAACGGATAGACCTGAATTTGATAAACTGATGGATAAAATACAAAAAGGTGATACGCTGATTGTTACCAAGTTAGATAGATTTGCAAGAAGTATGACACAGGGGAGTGAACTTGTATCAGATTTGATTGAAAAGGGAATTAGAGTTTATATTTTAAATATTGGTGTTATGGATAACACTCCATCATCAAAATTAATTAGGAATATATTTTTTGCTTTTGCTGAATTTGAGCGAGATATGATAATTGAAAGAACAATGGAAGGAAAAGCTATTGCAAAACAAAATCCTGATTTCAGGGAAGGTAGACCGAAAAAATATAGTAGAAAACAGATAGAACATGCTTTGGAATTATTGAAAAGCAATTCTTATAAACAGGTAGAGGATATGACAGGAATTAGCAAGAGTACATTAATACGAGCTAAGAAAAGGAGAGGGTAGTAAAAACTAAAACCACAGATTGTAATATTAGAATACAGCATAGCTGCTACACATATATACTAACACGATATAGGGTACGATATTATTTTTTTGCTCCAAAAGTGGATTTTTACCAAGAAATATAGGGGAAAACTAGGATTCTTTTGAAAATCGATTTTTGATACCAAAATTGAAAATCGCAAAGAAAATAAGGGAAAACACGATAACAAATTATTTTTATGATGGCAAGGTTGAAAATACCTTGTTTTTTTTGTGCTAAAAAAATAGGAAAAAGCATGTGTGTGTATTTCGCGGAGAAAATGACTTTAAAAAGAGAATATACAAGTGTTGATACATTTACATGAATCAAAGATGCTATTCGACATTGAATTTAAGGAGGACATAATGAACAAACAAAAACGTTTAGCGTATTTAAAAGAGATTGATTCACATGTTGGTTTTCATACAGGAAATGGTATTGCAGCACAGGTACTCGATTTGAAGAAAGCAAATAACAATATATTTATAAAAAACTGTAATATTCGTAAAGTCAGAAATGAGGATGAACAGGAAACATATCTTTGTGTAAATCCTAACAATGATAACAATGGATATATTTTAAGAGAGTATACAGCTTTTAAGAAAGTAATGGAAGGAGTTTTTGAAGATTTAGCAATAACTGATTTCCAATGGAAACGTGTTGATATGAGTTTTAGCACTATGGATAATAAATATTATCCTAATTATACGAAGTTAAATCGATTATTGATTGCTTGTATCGCTAATTCATCAAACGACAAAAATACATATGACACAAGAAATTTCTGGAATGGTAAGACTAAAAGTCTTGCGACAAAAAATCAGCTGCGAGAAGTCGAATTTTATGATAAAGCTGATGAAAGTCAAAACCGAAGCCCTTATTATAGTCGGTTAGAATTAAGAAGTGTTCGTATGAATGGCAGCATTGAGTATAATTTTCTGAACGTATGGTTTAACAGATTAGATGATGCTGTAAAACAGTTTGAAGCTATTCAGGATAGGTTCAATAAAAATATGGCTGAAGTCTATTTAGAAGATTTTAATAGGAAGAAACGTGATAGAGAGTTTATGAGTATCAATAGTTTTTTGATGACAAGACGTGATTATATTTTCACAAAAAAACAGATGAAAAAATTGCTGATGTTACTTGGATTATCAGAAGAGAAAGCAATAAATAAAGCAAATAATTTCAAGAAATATCATAACATTGAATATTTTGACATTGAAGATTTAAAGGCTATTGTTATAGATATTAAAGAAGAGATGATTAAATATTTTTCAAAATAAAATTTTGAAAATGGTAATTTGTTACTAAAAATGATTATATACAAAAAGTCAAATAGCATTAAAAAATAAGGCATTATTGAATATTTTCCTTAAGGTCAATTACCTAATATGTACATTCGGTTAGGTAATGGTTGCGTGTAAATGTGTCAACAAAATTTATATGCAAAGGAGAATAAATAAATTGATAAGATATAGAAAACTTAATAAGAAAGAAAAACAGATCAGATACAATAATATGAAAGCAAGATGTGGAAAAAAATATCAAGAAAATAATCAACGTTATAGAGGTGTTTTTATGTACAAGATGTGGGAAGAAAACAAGGAAAAATATTATGAGTGGTTGGATGAAAATTTTTATGAGGTTTCAGGTGAAAGTCAGATGGATATTGATAAAGATATTTTGCGGTATGGAAATAAACAGTACCATCCAGATTTATGCTTGATTGTTCCCCACAGCATCAATGTGTTTTACGAAACGATTGAGGTTGGAAAAACAAATATTACACAGAATCCATTTACTAAAAAATATAGTGTAAAAGTTAAGAACGGTAATAGCTGGATTCGTTCAAAGGATATTGATACATATAATCATGCGTTAGATAGTTATTGCGATATTAAACAGGGAATACTGGTAAGTAAAGCAAAAGCGTTAAAAGATTATATTCCTGAAGAAGTATATGCGGCGTTGATGAATACGGATATACGAGCTATTAATTGTAAGCATTATCTTGCTGATGAAAGTGAGGTGTAGTTGCTGTGGCAAAGAACATTGTAGTGCCTGTATGGGAAAAATATTCATTATCTGTTGAAGAAGCAGCGGCTTACTTTCGTATTGGTGAAAATAATATCAGGAAAATCATAAGTCAGAATCCAGATGCAGATTTTTGGTTTTGGAACGGAAACAGAAAGCAGATTAAACGAAAATTATTTGAGAAGTATATGGATTTACAGAAGGTTGTTTAAAAATTTATAGAAGAGTAGAGCGTGGTATGGTATGATGATTTCATACTATATCATGGCTCTTTTCGGAAAGGAGATTATTGATGTCAAAGAGAAGAGACAGCAAAAAGAGAATTTTGCAAAATGGAGAGAGCCAAAGAAAAGATGGTAAATATGAATTTAAGTATGTTGATGCAAATGGAACTCGTAGAAGTGCTTATAGTTGGAAATTGGTTGCAACCGACAGGGTACCAGAAGGAAAGCGCTGCGAATTAAGTCTTAGAGAGATGGAAAAGCAAATAAGACGAGATTTAGAAGATGGTATTTGTATTTATACAGCTGATAATGTTACACTTAATCAATTATTTGATATATATATGTCAACAAAAGTGTTAAAACAGTCTACAAGGACAAATTATCGATATATGTATAAAAAATATGTAAGAGATGTTATTGGGAAAAGGCAAATTTCTAGTATAAAGTACAGTGATATTAAAAAATTTTATAATTATTTGATATTGGAAAAGAAATTAAAGCCAAACAGTATTGAAGTTATTCATACAATACTGCATCCTATTTTTACGATGGCTGTCAGAGATGAATATATTCGATCAAATCCATCAGATGGAGTTATGGCTGAAATTAAAAAGTGCCATAATTGGGAGAAACCGAAACGTCATGCATTAACGGAGAGGCAACAGTTATTATTTATTAATTTTGTGGCTAATTCAAAAATGTATAAGCAGTGGTTACATTTATTTATTGTACTTCTTGGAACAGGAGGAAGAATTGGTGAAATTATAGGTTTGACATGGGATGACTGTGATTTTACAGAAAATACTATTTCAATTAATCACAATCTGACTTATCGCCAGCAGGATAATGGTAAGTGTGAAATGCATATTACAACACCAAAGACTGATTCAGGAAAAAGAATTGTGCCAATGTTCAAAGAAGTCAAAAGGGCGTTGCTGCAAGAAAAAAAGAATCAGATGAAACATGGATTTAATACCACAGTTATTGATGGTTATTCAGGTTTTGTGTTTACAAATGATTGCGGATATGTACATAATCCACAAAGAATAAATCGTGTAATTAAGCGTATCTATACAGACTGTAATGCACAGGAAATAATTGAAGCTACGAAGGAACGCAGGCAGCCGATTTTGATACCACATTTTAGTGCTCATAATCTTAGACATACTTTTTGCACAAGGTTATGTGAAAAAGAGAGGGATATAAAAATCATTCAGGAGATTATGGGTCATAGTGATATTAGCACTACAATGAATATTTATAATGAAGTCACAAAAGAAAGAAAAAAAGAGTCATTTGCAAGACTAGAAGGTAAAATAAAAATTTGCTAGTATTATACGACAATTTTTACGACATTCCACGAAAGAAATATAAAAAAATATAAGAAGTTATGTAAAATAGAAATGTGGTTAAACAACGTATTTTTAGGGATATAAGAAGATATGAGCACTTAACAAAAAGTCATAATGCTATTCCTAACAAAGAAGTCACAAAAACATATTTGACAAAATATAAAAATAGCCATATACTAACGATAAGTAAAAAATATATTTACTTTTTGAAAGTAGGTGACAATATGTTATATGATTATTTAGTTAACAATTATGAAAAAGGCGAACCAATTTTTCTCATGGATATTGTTGTTAAAGGAATGACAGAGGAAAACATAAGATATCATTTAAAAAAAATGACAGATGAAGGGATAATTGACCGGTTTGATTCAGGAATTTACTATATTCCTAAGATTAATATTTTTGGTGAAAAATCTACTATTTCTGCTGAGACAGTTGCACTTCATAAATATGTTTCTCGTAGAGGAAAGAGAGTTGGTTTTTATTCAGGCTATACTCTTGCAAATCGGCTTGGGTTATCAACTCAAGTACCAATTAAGGAGGAGATTACTAGTAATTACGCACCTGCACAGGTTAGAGAAGTTAGCATTAAAAATCAAAAATATTTGATTCGAAGACCTGCGGTTACAATTACGGAGGAAAATGCATATGTTCTTCAATTACTTGATTGTTTAAAGGATATTGATAAATCAGCAGAGGAAGATATGAAAAAATGTGGAAAGATTTTGACAAACTATGCTAATGAACACAGAATTACAAGAGAGCAGGTGGATAAGTTATTGGCATATTATCCATTGAAAATCTATAAAGCAATTTATGAAACAGGGGTGAAATATGTATCTGCATGAAGATAAAGAAATATTATACTATATTAAGTGGTATACTAATATCACAAATATACAGGAGGAAATAAAAGTGGCAGGAATAAAAAATATGGATATGGCGAAGGTTTTGGTTTTAAAGGATGAAGTAGCTTACCAGCCAGGACAAGTAGTATCAAAGACATTAGCGCAGAATGAGCATTTGAGTGTAACTTTATTTGCATTTGATAAGGGCGAGGAAATCAGTACTCACGAATCAGGCGGTGATGCCTTTGTTACTTGTCTTGACGGCGTTGGCAAAATCACAATTGATGGTGTTGATTATGAACTTCATGAAGGGGAGTCTATTGTTATGCCGGCAAAACACCCTCATGCGGTAAAGGGTAAAGAGAGATTTAAGATGCTTTTAGTTGTTGTGTTTTAAGAAAGGAAAAAAGTGTGAAAAATCCATATATGCAAGATTTTTCACACGCAAGATTTGTGTCTGTGCACACTTGACACAAACTTGATATATATTATATATGTGTGCAGAAATGGGGATTATATTATGAGTAAATCAAGTCGTAAAAACGGA
>ERZ780157.3195-NODE-3195-length-14079-cov-3.658657_pt1 | contig 14079 bp, 9 predicted proteins | sample MGYA00511169_ERZ780157 | MGnify/ENA primary metagenome ERZ780157 (study PRJEB29588, sample SAMEA1965149) | human gut metagenome | biome: human gut; feature: human-associated habitat; material: faeces | place: Denmark | collected 2008/2010 ... | reverse complement strand
AGAAAATATAGATAGTAAATATAAGTGGAATTTAGAGAAAATTTATAAAAATAATAAGGATTTTGAAAATGAATTAGAAAATATATCTAAAAAAATTGCAGTTGAAGTTTAAAAATCCAAAACTAGTAAAAAAAGCAAGAAAAGAATTTATAGATTTTACTAAAAAAATATGGATTCAAGAAATAACAGAAGATGAAATTGGAACAGTATTAAATCACAGAATGCAAGAAACATTTGAGTTAGAAAAGCTATATGGAGAAGTGAAAAATAAATATGATGTTTTATATAAAGACTTAAATATAGAAAAAAATAAAACAGTAACAATACTAATTGCGGTGATATTAGTGGCATCATTGCTATTTAACATACTAAACTTTATAACATTAATGAAACAATGAGGGATAAAAATGAAAGTTACATGTGGTATAGATATTATTGAGATAGAAAGAATTAAAGAAAGTATAGAAAATCTTGGAGCAAAGTTTTTAGAAAGAGTCTATACTAAAAAAGAAATTGAATATTGTGAAGAAAAAAAATCACAGAAATATCAGCACTATGCTGCTAGGTTTGCTGCAAAAGAAGCTGCATTTAAAGCTATTTCGTGGAAGATAAAAGATAAATATGAGGTTTGTTGGAAGGACTTTGAAGTTGTAAATGACAAACAAGGAAGACCAAAATTAAATATTATAGGAATTGATTTAAAAGATATCGAAAATATAGATTTGAGTATATCACATTGTAAGGAATATGCGGTAGCAAATGTGACAGTTTTAGGAAGGTAGTTTTATATGAAATTTTTTGATAGTCATGCACATTTAGATGATGAAAAATTTAATGATGATAGAGAAGAAATAATTGAAAAGATACATAATGATGAGATAGAAAATTTTGTATCTGCTGGATATAGCTTAGAGGGTTCAAAAAAAGCAGTAGAATTGTCTAAAAAATATGAATTTATTTATGCTACTTGTGGTATTTCTCCAAATGATATTCCACAAACAGAAGATGAATTGTGGAAAGAATTAGCTGAAATATCTAATTTAGTGAAGAAAAATAATAAAGTAGTTGCAATTGGTGAAATAGGATTAGATTATTATTGGAATAAAGAAAACAAAGAATTACAAAAAATAGCATTTATAGAGCAAATAAAAATGGCTAATGAATTACAGCTTCCAATAGTAATACATACAAGAGAAGCAGTTATGGATACTTTAGAAATTTTGAAGGATAATAAAGTACAAAAGAAAGGAATATTTCATTGTTGTCCATTAAATCGTGAATTAGTAAAAGAGGGATTAAAGTTAGGATTCTATATATCTTTTGCTGGTCCAATTACTTTTAAAAATTCTAAAAATGCAAATGAAATTATAGAGATGGTACCAATGGACAAAGTTTTAATTGAAACAGATAGCCCATACTTGTCGCCAGAACCTTTGAGGGGAAGACGAAATGATCCAAGAAATGTAAAATATATGGCAAAAAAAATAGCTGAGGTTAAGAAGATAACTTTGGAAGAGGTAGCTAGTGTCACATATAAGAATGCAAAAGATGTATTTAATATAAAAAAATAAAACACTAAAGAGCTCATTTAAGAGCTCTTTAGTGTTTTTTCGGCTATTTAGTTATTGTTTCCAAAATCAACTTTTACATTTCTTCTAGCCTCATCACTTTCAGCTTTGAATAAATCACGAGCTTTAAAATTAAACATTCCAGCAATGATATTAGAAGGGAATACTTGTAACTTTGTATTATACATTGTTACAGTATCATTATAGAATTGTCTAGAAAAAGAAATTTTATTTTCTGTATTTCTTAATTCTTCTGATAATTCTGAAAAATTTTGATTAGCCTTTAATTCAGGATAGTTTTCTGAAACAGCCATAATTGTTTTCAAAGTTGTAGATAATTGGTTGTCTAGCTCAGCTTTTTCAGAAACACTATTAGCATTTGCCCATGAAGTTCTAAGACTAGCTATCTTTTCAAAAGTTTCTTTTTCATGAGTCATATAACCTTTTACTGTTTCTACAAAGTTAGGTATTAAATCGAACCTTCTTTGTAATTGTACATCTATTTGACTCCAAGCATTATCAACTTTTATTTTAGATTGAACTAAACTATTGTACATTCCAATAACCGCAATTATTAGAACTACAACGATTCCTAATATAATCCAAATAGTCATTATTATTCCTCCTCTTTTAATAATATATAACGATATAATAACATATTACTTGAATTTATACAATAAAAAATACAAAAAATTGTATATAGATAACAAGCATTTATTATTCACAGATTATAAATTAGAAGTTATAATAAGTAATTAAAAGTAATATTTTTAACAGAAGGACATATAATATAAAGAAATGTTTATATAGTTAAGAAAAAAGTGGAAAAGTCCAAATTTGACAAAAATAAGAAAAAAGTGTATAATAAACGTGTTGCCAAAAAGGAGGTAATAAATTTTTATGAAAAGAGAAGAAAAAGCTTCAATTTCTATAATAAAGATTATATGTGTAAGTATTATATTAATTTTAATATCAGGAATAGGAGTTATGGCAGTTAATACCAACTTGAAGGATATAAAAATTATTCTTCAAAATGGATATGAAATGACAGCATTAACTTCAAAAACTACAGTATCGGAAGTATTAGAAGAAAATAATATTGTATTAAAAGAAGATCAAAAAACAATACCAGACTTAGATAGTGAAATATCAGCTGGTCAAAATATTCAAATAACAGATAAGTCATACAATGAGGTTAAAATAGCCAAAATATCAGAAGAAGGTGCAGAAACAACTTTAGAACAATTATTACAAAATTATGCTCCAATCACTGAAAAAATAGTAGTAGAGCAAGTTGCAATCCCATATGAGACAATAACAAAAAATTCAACTAGTGCAGACTCAAATACAACTAATAAAGTTTTAAAAGAAGGAAAAGACGGAATAAAAGAAGTAACATATAAAATAAAATATCAAAATGAAGTAGAAATTGAAAAAACAGTTATATCAGAAGTAGTAGTTCAAGAGCCTGTAAATAAAATTGTTCAAGTTCAAAAGAAAGTAGAAACATCTAGAAGTGCTGATTTACCAAGAACATCAGGAACAACAACTACAGCAGTAATTGACGGAGAAACTTATAAAATCACAGCGTATTGTTCTTGTAGCAAATGTTGTGGTAAAACTACGGGAAGAACAGCATCAGGAACACAAGCAACAGCAGGAAGAACAGTTGCAGCACCATCGAAATTTGCATTTGGAACAAGACTAAATATAGGTGGACATATCTACACAGTAGAAGATAGAGGCGGAGCGATAAAAGGAAATAGAATTGACATTTATGTAAGCTCTCATTCAGCGGCATTACAGTGGGGAGTAAAATACTTACCTGTTAGTGTAGCACAATAAATTTAATGTGAAAAATATCTCAGTTAATAATTTAATTAACTGAGATATTTTATGTTCCATATATTGCCATTTTGCCTGAAATATAGTAAAATAGATAAAGAAACAAGATTATAATAAGAGGTGTAAAAATGAAATTAATTTCATGGAACGTAAATGGAATAAGAGCATGTATAAACAAAGGATTCAAAGAATTTTTTCAAAAAGCAAACAGTGACATTTTTTGTATTCAAGAAACAAAATGTCAAAAAGACCAAATCGAATTAGAATTTGAAGGTTACAAAAGTTACTGGAATAGTGCTGAAAAAAAGGGATATTCTGGAACAGCAATATTTACAAAAAAAGAGCCAATAGATGTTAAATATGGAATAGAAATAGAGAAACATGATAAAGAAGGAAGAGTAATTACATTAGAATATGAAAAATTTTATATTGTAAATATATACACACCAAATTCTAAAAGAGAATTAGAAAGATTAGATTATAGACAGGAATGGGAAGATGAAATTAGAAAATACCTGTTAAAACTAAACCAATCAAAACCAGTTATTATGTGTGGAGACTTAAATGTAGCACATAAAGAAATTGATTTAAAAAACCCTAAGACAAATCATAAAAGTGCAGGATTTACAGATGAAGAGAGAAATAAGATGACTGAACTATTAAAAGCAGGTTTTATAGATACATATAGATATTTATATCCTGACAAAGAAAATGTATATACATGGTGGTCTTATATGAGAAAGGCAAGAGAAAAGAATGTAGGATGGAGAATTGACTATTTTATTGTTTCAAATGATATAAAAAATAAAATAAAAGAAGCAAAAATAGATGAAGATGTAATGGGAAGTGATCATTGCCCTGTAGAATTAGAAATAGAAATATAAGGAAGGAATGAAATGAAAATGAGTGAAATTAGAAATCATTTTAAAAAATGGATATATTGGTTTTTACTTGGTGTTGCAATTATTATTGTATACAAAGCTCTTGATAATTTTGGAGACGTAGTTGATGTAATAGGAAAATTTTTTGGGATTATAAGTCCATTCTTTGTGGGAATATTTATAGCATATTTACTTTATATTCCTTGCAAAAAAATGGAAGAAGCATATAAAAAATCAAAAAGAAAATTTATAAAGAAAAATGCAAGAGGAATGAGCATAATAAGTGTATACTTTATTGTAGCAATATTAATTATTATATTAGTTAGTGTTATTTTACCAGTTGTAATAGAAAGTATAAAGGACTTAGTAAATAATATGCAAGGATATTTTGAGATAGCAATAAATAATTATAACAATTTACCATCAGATTCAATATTAAAGGGTGATTGGGCTCAAGATGTAATAACTAATATACAAAATATAAATATTAAGCAATATTTTAATTTAGACATGATTGTACAATATGCTATAGGAGCAGTTAATGCAGTAACAAGTATATTTGATATATTTGTAGCAGTAATTGTATCAGTTTATATCTTATCAGAAAGAGATGAAATATTAGGCTTTTTAAAGAAATTTGCTTGTGCAATTTTTAAAGATAGAACATATAAAAATATTGATAAATATTTTAACAATTCAAATGAAATATTCTTTAAATTTATAGCAAGTCAGTTTTTAGATGCTATAGTGGTTGGAATATTAGTAACTATAGCGATGACAATAATGGGAATAAAATATGCACCATTATTAGGATTTTTTATAGGACTATTTAATATGATACCATATGTAGGTGCTATCATTGCTGTTGCAATATCTGCAGTTATCACTTTAATAACAGGAGGATTAACACAAGCAATTTGGATGTTGATTGTAGTTATTATATTACAACAAATTGATGCTAATATTATTAATCCTAAAATTGTGGGACAATCATTAAAAGTAAGCCCATTATTAGTTATATTTGCGATAACAGTTGGAGGAGCTTATTTTGGAATGTTAGGAATGTTTCTAGCAGTACCAGTTAGTGCAGTTGTTAGAATATTAGTAGAAGATTACGTAAATTGGAAGCTGGCAGAAAAAGAAAAACAAAAAGAAATAGAATTTTAAAATGAGATATAGTATAAAAGATTATAATATTTAAATTAATAGGAGAAAATTATGGATAATAATGTTATAGAAAAATTTGTTATTAGTATGTATTCAAGAAATATGAGCGTAGAAGAAATTGCTGATACAGTAAAAATTCCGGAATGGAAAGTAGGAAAAATAATTGATAATCACAAACGTGAAATTTCAGAAAGAAAACAAAGAATTGAAAATGCTGAAAGCGATAGACCTTATTCAATGTTAAAAAAAGGAAGAAGAGTGGAAAAACAAAAGAAACCAAAGAAGGAAGAGCTACCAAAAGTTCAAGTAGACAAACCAGTTACAAAGACGGTAGCAAATTTACAAGAAATAAAATTGAAGATTATGCGAGGAGAAGAATACGATAAAGAAAAATTTAAAAAACTAAGAAGTAGAATAATTATAAAGAATTATCGAATACCAAATAGTGAAGAAGTTAGAGAATTGGCACAAATATATGTACAATTAAGTAAGTTCACAGCTGCAAAAGCAATTGTAAGAGAAATATATAATGAAGCGATGAATAAAGCTAATTCAGATAAAATTATGTCTGAAATTATAAAACAAGAGTTAAGTTATAATATAATGAAATATTATAGAATGGGATTGAGTGCTTCTCAAATGGCAGAAGAATTAAGATTATATACTGTTGATGTAATTAGAGAAATAAATAGACAGAAGGAACTAAATGTTAAAATTAAAGAGATGCATCAAGAAGGAAAAAGTGAAGTTGATATAGCAGATTTATTGCATGAAAATATAGAGAGGGTTAAATGGGGTGTTGAATCAAAGCAAAAAGATAAACCTAAATTATATGGAGATGGAAAAAACAATAAATCCGAAGCAGAAGGAGATGAAAGATAGGAAAGGAATAAAGGGCTGTGGAGTATAACATTTAAATTAAAAATAAATATAAATTTAATATATTCTATTGTACTTTTTTAAATTATAATGTATATTAGTTATCATAAGAAATGAAATTTACAGATATGTTTTTTCACTTCTTAAATAATTATTATATACGTATATTCTATTTTAGTAAAATATAAAATAGAGACTAAAGATTAAGAAGGAGTTTTTTATGTTAAAGAAGTATTTACTAGTATTTTTTATATCAATGGTACCATTAATTGAATTAAGAGGAGCAGTTCCAGTAGGACTAAGTAATTTATGGGGAGATGCACTTCCAATAATACCACTTTATATAATTTGTATTATAGGAAATATGTTGCCTGTACCTATTATCTTTTTCTTTGCTAGAAAAGTTTTAGTATGGGGAGCAGACAAAAAAATTATCGGAAAATTCTTTAAATTTTGTTTAGAAAAAGGCGAAAAAGGCGGAAAGAAATTACAAGAAAAAGCAGGAAAAGGATTATATTGGGCATTGTTTCTTTTTGTAGGTATACCACTTCCTGGAACAGGAGCTTGGACAGGAACACTTGCAGCAAGCCTTTTAGATATGGATTTTAAAAAGAGTGTTATTGCGGTTATGGCAGGAGTTGTTTTAGCTGGAATTATAATGGGGCTAGCATCTGCAGGAGTGTTTGGTGCTATTGGTGCATTTTTGAAATAATAACTTTGGATATATAAATCTTGATGAATTTATATGTAAGTGTTAGATAATGTATGAGAGATAAAAAATTGATATTGAGATAGAAGAAATTCAAATTTTCTGTCTCAATATTTTTTTGTGGTTTGATAAATTGCTACGGCTATAAAGGATTAATAAAGATTAGGTATAATTTTATTACAATAATGTTAAATAAAAGAAATAGAAAAGTAATAAATTAGTGAGAGATAGTATCCGTAAGAAAGCTAGAAAAGTATAAAAATAGTAATGTTGAAAGGCTTTTTTTATTATGAAATAATTAAATAAGATAATAGTGTCATTAGGGGGAGAAATATGTTAAAAATTAAATTTAAAGAAAATAAAAAAGCAAAAATAATTTTAATAGTCGTACTTATGATTATTACTTTAATCAGTATTATATTGAGTATGTGTGTAAAAAATTCTAAAAATATAAATGAAGCAGAAATGAAGGTAGCTAAATCATATACTCAAGTTGAAGAAGATGACGATAAAACACAAAGTGATTTTGTTAAGTTTGATGCTTATGTTTTAAAAGATTTAGATGGAGATGGAAAAGCAGAAAAACTTAGAGGTACTTGTAAAGAAATTGGAAGTCAAGACACTTTGTATATGCAACTTAATGTAAATTCAGAGGGAACGTTAAAGGATGCAAAAATAAAAATAGATGGAAAGAACTTTTTCTTATCAACTTCATTAGTTGCAGATAATGTAATTAATGGAAATTATATTTCATCTAATGTAAACTCTATAGATTTACGAGAAATAAAAGAGGGAACTAATGCACTAATACAAGGGTTAATTTTAAGTGGAGATTATAAGTATTCTTCAACAAAAGCATATGCAATACAATCTGGAAATATAAATAATTATTCAAGAAAAGATAATAAAATAACTTTAGAAGGGACATATGTAAACAGCAAAGGAGAAGAACAAGAAATAAAGAAAGATGTGTTTTTAACAGTAGATTGGTATGGTGATGTAACTGCTAATATAGATAGCGTATCTCAAAAATGTATATTAGATAAAGAAAATTCAAGTATTAAGTTAAATGTAGAAGTGTCTGAATTGCAGAAAAAATTAATGCTTTCAAAGTTATGCGTACAAGGGACAATTCCACAATTAAATGGATATTCACCTATTGAAGTTTCTGTTCAAAATGGTGAATATGATAAAGATACAAGGGAATTTCACATAGAAAGATCAAGTCAAATATATTCAGATGGAACAATAGAAAATCCGATAAAGAGAAATTATATTTTCCAACTTGAGGTACAATATCCGCAAGAAGCAATTTCAAGTATGAAAGATGGAAATTATATATTAAATATTCCAGTATCAGCTTATTATGAGGCATATAATAATTTGAATTTATATGAAGATGGAATAGTGAAAAGTAATACTGCTGAAAGAGAAATTCAAGCAATATTATGTTTCCCGGAAGTAGAAACAAGAGAATATGCATATAGTACAAGTGTAAATAAAAAATTAAATAAGAAAAATGTATTAGATGTTTACAAAGGGGTACAAGATATAAAAGATGATACATATGAAGTAACATGGCAGATATTACGAATGAAAAATACTCAGGATGATGTAATAGTGATAAAACAAGAGAAATCAGATACTCTAGGTAGTATGGAAACAAATTGTATAAAGAATGTGGGAATATATTTTTCAGGAGATATACAAAGTCTATTAGGAGAAAATGGAACAATAAAATTATACAATAATGAAACGAATGAATTAATAAAAACATTTTATAAGAGCAATTGGGGTGAAAAATATTATTATTCAGATGACGTTAAGATTATAAGGATAGAAACTAGTAGTGTTCAACCTGGTGAAAATGGAAACATTAAGGTTAATAATATGAAAAAGATAGATTCATTAGCATTAAGTAATTCTATAACTAAAGAAGAATTACTTAAATATAATTATATTTATAATTACAGTACAGCAATATGTAATAATACTGTATATGCGACAGAGGTTACTGATTTTAAAACTCCTTCTTCTATTATAAGTGTGTCAACTAATAAAGAGAATATTTCTAGCCAAGTAGAAAATCAAATTTGCCTAAATATACAAGCAAGTAATAATTGCGTACAAAGTTGGAAAGATGGTAAATTTTTAGTGAAATTACCTTCTCAGATAGTAAATGCTAATATAGATGAAATAATAACTAATAATTCTAATGTAAATATATCAAAATATAGCAAATACGAGCAAGATGGAAATATCTATATACAAATAGATACTCAAAATGAAAAACCAATAAACTTTGCAATTAGTTTATATATGACTATAAGATGTGACCCTATGACTAAAACTGACAATTATAATATAGAAGTATATGCAAGTAATCCAGAAAATGAAGTATATGAGGTAGACCATACGAAATCAGATATTTATGATATTAATAACAATGGAGATACAAGTGATGTAGTTGCATATGCAAAAACAGGTGTAAATATTATGGCACCTAACAATTTAATTACTACAGAGAATATTATTGACGAAAATGGCAATGCAATAGCAAGAGAGTCAGAAAATCTAGAAATAGACAAAAGTGACTTGAGCAAAACTCAGAAAATAGAAATAAAAATATTTAATAATTATTCAGGTGGTGATATAAGAGATGTTGTAATAGTTGGAAAACTACCATTTAGAGATAATACATATGTAATAGATGGAAATAATATGGAATCTGATTATTCTACATCTATGTTTTCTAAAGGAATAGAAATTCCAGAAGAATTAAAAGATAAGGTGAAAATATATTATTCGGAAAAAGATAATGTAACAAGAGATTTAAAAGATAGTAATAATGAATGGGTTGAGAGTCCTAGTGATTTTTCAAAAATAAAATCATATTTTATTGATTTAAGCCAATTGGTTTTAAAAATTGGTGATAAATATTCATTTGTATATGAAATAAATTTGCCAGATAATGTAGAATATAATCAAAATTCTTATTCAACACATGCGGTATATTTCAACTTAGATACTAATGAAGGAAAGTTATATCAAAGAGTTGAAACAAATAAATTAGGAATTCTAGTTGCTAAAAAATATAATTTAGATATAACAGATTATGAAGAATTTACAGCAGAAACTGTTAAAGGTGTTACATATAATATATCAGATGGAAAAGAGAACATAATTGGAACAACAGACGAAAATGGTAATTTAAAAATCAAAAATTTATATGTAGAAAAAGAGTATAAGATAACAAAAACTAATGTTACATCAAATTATGAATGTGATTCTACTGAAAGAAAGATAAAAGTAAATGCTAATGATGGAACTTTAAGTATAGAAAATGTAGCTGGAGAATTTAAGGAACAGGAAGTTATAAATGAACAAAATCTAGTTAAATTATCATTAGAAAACAAAGTTAAATATGCTTTAAATTTAGTAAAAACAGAAACAGGAACTCAAAATAAGATTGGTAATGTTAAGTTTTTATTAAAAGGTAAAGGAATTTCAGAAAATGGAGTAATAATACAAACTCTAAACGATGGAAGTGTGTATATATCAGGATTATACCAAAATGAAATTTATACTTTAAAAGAAATATATGCTGAAGGATATAAGGAAATAAATGAAGAAATAAGATTTAAAGTTCAAAGCAATAACAAACAATATATAGCATATGACTTAGATAACAAATTCAAGGAAATTAGTATTAATAAAGAGAGTGGAAAAGTTCCAGTATTATCAACAGTTTTAGAAAATGAAAAAGAAGATGCGTATACGTTTAATTTGACTAAATATCAAAAAAATAGTGATAATGTAGTACCAAATACTAAGTTTAATATTAAAGGTAAATGGTTTCCGGAGGAAGGAAAAGAATACTTGACAGATAAAAATGGAGAAATTGAACTAACTTTGTATGCAGGATATGAATACACAATAAAAGAAATAGAAGCTGCTAAAGGATATGTATTAAATGAACAAGAAATAAAGTTTATTGCAACTAAAGATAATGATGGAAATTTAAAATTTGCAGTGACACAAGGTAATTTCAAACAAGAACCAAATGTAGTAAATAATATAGTTTATGTTCAAATGGATAATGAAAAAACATTTGAGATAATAAAAGAAGATGAAGAGACTGGAAAACTATTAAAAGGAGTAAAATTTGCTATATATAAAGTTGAAAAAAATGAAGATGGAAGTGAGAGTTTAGCAGAGGCTAAAAATATTAATGGACAAGTTGTTGGAAAAGAAGAATTTATAAACAAAGTAAAATATAGAGTTCTTGAAACAGATGAAGAAGGGCGAATTCAAGAAAGTTTAGAGTCAGGATTATATAAAGTAATAGAAGTTCAGGCTCTTGAAGGTTACTATTTAGGAAGTTTAGAAGAACATACATATTATTTTGGGATTGATGAAAGCCAAAAAGGAGAAAGTGAAATAACTATAAAAGCTGAATATTCAGATATTAAGCAGACAAGTATGAGTCAAACAAATGATGGCGGATATGTAGGAGTGTGTGGTAGAAAAATTACTAAATACAATTCACAGTTTGAGGTTGAATGGGAGAAAAGTAATGAATTAATTGATGAATCAATTGGTAATTATTATTGTTCTTATAATCAAGTAATACAACTTAATGATGGGGGGTATATTGCACTTGCTAGTAAAGGTTATTCGCATGATGATGAAAAAATGATAGTTTTAAGTAAATTTAATTTTAAAGGAGAAAGTGAGTGGAATCAAATTGTTCCTGCTAAAGGAAATGCTGGAAATATTATAATAAGCAAAGATAATTATATCATGGTTGCAGTTGGAAAAAATTCTTATAATGATACAATAGAATCAGCTCAACGAGGAGGTAGTTCAACACCTACGATTGGAATTTTTAAATATACCTTACAAGGAGATTATATTGGACAAAAAGAATTTTTCACTGGAGGAGAATATCATGGTGTAGAATGTGCAAAGATAATGGAGGATAATAATGGCAATTTTATAGTTTATTCTACGAATTCGCAGTATGAGGGAGGATGGATATTAAAACTTGATAAAAATCTAGATTTGTTATGGGTAAAGAAACTTGGAAAAACAGCACATGGAGAATATAGTTCAGTTAATGTACTTGAGGATGGTTGTATAGATAATGATGGAGGATATCTATTTGTAGGAACAACTCAAGAAAGAGCAGAATATGGAGTATATACAAATGCAGTAGAAGGTGATGATTATTCAATATCAGCAGTAATTGCTAAATATAGTAAACAAGGTGAATTAGAATGGATTAAAGAAGTAGAAACTAGAGATATATCACATTGGAATATAGAAAAATTATATGGAATATTGAAACTGAAAGATGGAAGTTATGTAGTTCAAGGTGAAAAAAGTATATATAAATATTCACCTGAGTTTGAATTGGAAAATAAATATGAATTTAATAAAAAAATCGTGAATTATGATGATGATTACTATTCATATAGAAAATCAATTAAAAATGTAACAGTAACAAATAATGATGAAATATTAATACCAATAGAAAGGAGCTCAGAAAGAATAAGTGCAACGACTTTATTAGAAATAAACAAAGAGGCAGCATCTATACCACAAAAAACAGAAATAAAAGTATATAATTCTTTAAAGGAATATGAAATAACTACAGCATGTGGAGAAAATGGAAAGATAAGCGGAAGTGAAGATTTTTTATATGAAAAAGTAAAACATGGAAAAGATGCAACAAAAGAAATTGTTGTTACTCCAAATGATGGGTATAGAGTTTTAAGTATATCAGTTAATGGCGAAAATATTAATTTTTCTGAGGAAGAAGATAATAGTGTAAAGATTCCATTGTTTAAGAATGTTACACAAAATAAAAATGTATATGCGACATTTATAGAAGAATCTAAAATGGGAGAAATAATTGTAAATCATTATAAAACTGACACAACAGAAGAAGTTGCTGATAAGCAAATAATAAGAGGAAATATTAATGATAAATATGTGACGAATCCTAAGGAATATATTGCAAATTATAGCTTAAATACTGAAAAATTGCCAGTAAATGCCACCGGAAAAATAACAAATGAAACAACACAAGTAACATATTATTATAATGAGAATCCTGTAAAAATAGTAACTAGTTATATTAATATGGAAACAAATGAGTATATGCAGGATGATAATATACAATATAAAAATATAGGGGAAGAATATGAAACTCAGGGAATGGATAATATACCAGATGGATATGAATTATTTAAAGAACCAGAAAATAGAAGTGGTACAATTACAGATAGTTTAGATAGCCAAGAAATAAATGTAGTATATTATTATAAATTAAAAGAGTATATCGTAAAAACTAATGTTATAAATGATGGTGGAACTATATCAGGACAGGGGAAAGATGCATACGAAATAGTGAAACATGGAGAAGATTCAAAAAAGAAAATAGAAATTGTACCATATAGTGGATATAAAATTTCGAAAATAAAAATAAATGAAAAAGAAATAGAAATTAATGCGAATGATGAGGGAATAGTAGTTATAGACAAATTAGAAAACATTAAAGAAAATAAAAATATAACTGTTGAGTTTGAAAAAATAAAATCAAAAGTTATAATAAAATATCTTGGAAAAGAAACAAATCAAGAAATATCAGAAGAACAAATAAAAGAAGGCGAAGTTGGAGAAGAATATGTTGCAATTCCAAAAGACATAAAAGATTATGTTTTAGTTGAACCTATTCCACAAAATGCAAAAGGTCAATTTGAAGAAGAGTCAATAATAGTAAAATATTATTATGCAAAAGAAGAAGTGAAAAAACCAGATGATACAGATAAAAAAGATGAAGAAAATAAAGATAATACAGATAAAAAAGATGAAGAAAATAAAGATAATACAGATAATACAGACCAAAAAGATGATAATAATGATTCGAATATTTCAAATGATAATAAACCTTCAGATAATGTAAAAGAAACAGATAATACTACTAATAAAATAAGTAATATAATAAATCCGCATACAGGAGACT
>ERZ780157.3193-NODE-3193-length-14095-cov-3.183262_pt1 | contig 14095 bp, 18 predicted proteins | sample MGYA00511169_ERZ780157 | MGnify/ENA primary metagenome ERZ780157 (study PRJEB29588, sample SAMEA1965149) | human gut metagenome | biome: human gut; feature: human-associated habitat; material: faeces | place: Denmark | collected 2008/2010 ... | reverse complement strand
CCGCTGTTCGCCGCGGCGCTGGACAACGAGCTGATCCAGTGCTTCACGCAGCACGCGATCAAGACGAACCAGTCGCTCATCACCGCGCGGATCGCCGACTTCGCGCTGAACGACGACGACCAGGCGCGGTACTACAACCTGTGCGAGATCGAGACGGCGTCGCTGCACCACCGGCTCGCGGTGTTCCAGTTCTTCAACCTGCACCTGCAGCACTGCATCAACCTGATCGAGCTGCTGAGCACGGGGAACAACACGGTGAAGTCGGTGGGCACGCTGATCACGCTGCTGTCGAACTACGTGTTCCCGGTGGTGAAGGAGGACGTGCTGGAGATCATGATCAAGCAGACCGAGTACTGCGGGCCGGACGCGTACCCCGTGATCGAGCTGGACAACCGGAAGGTGTTCACGGACCTGGAGAAGGACGACGACTTCGACGGCGACGCGCACTCCATCATGACCTCGCAGTGCATGTTCGCGCAGCTCTACCACCAGATGAAGCACGTGAACTGCGACGTGCTGCGGGCGAAGCTAGACAGCAAGGACCGCGTGATCGCGATCAAGTACAAGGGCGAGCAGGGCCTGGACTGGGGCGGGCTGTACCGCGACACGATCGAGCGCTGGTAAGGGAAGGCGAGGTGTGTGAGGCGTAGTGTGGAGGACCTGTTCTCGGGACACATCGACCTGTTCGTGCCCAGTCCCAACTCGAAGAGCGAGGACAACAACGAGGAGATGATGATTCCGAACCCGTGCTACAACGACAACGCGGAGGCGCTGCAGATGTATCGGTTCGTGGGGTACCTCCTGGGCCTCTCGCTGCGCACGAAGCACCTGCTGCCCTTCGAGTTGAGTCCGCAGATATGGAAGACGATCGTGGGCTGCGAGGTGACGGAGGAGGACTTGGAGGCGGTGGACGCGGGCTTCATGTCGACGATCAAGCAGATCCGCGACTACAAGGAGGAGGACGGCGTGGACGAGTTCCCCTACGTCTTCGAGCTGGTGTTCGCCATTCTGGACTCCACGGGCAACGAGGTGGAGCTGGTGCCCTCGGGCTCGCAGATCTCGGTCACCTTCGAGAACCGGCTGAAGTTCTGCTCCATGGCGGTGGAGGCGAGACTCAACGAGGCGCGTCCCGCGGCGGAAGCCATCGCCTCGGGCGTGTACGCGATGATTCCGCAGCGAGCGCTGTCGCTGTTCACGTGGGAGCAGCTGGAGCGCGCGGTGAAGGGCGTGCCGGAGGTGGGCGATAGCGCGTTCAGTGATGACTAGATATCGGTGGAGGAGCTGAAGAAGCACACCGTGTACATGGGCTGGACCGAGTCGCATCCGGTGGTGCAGCGGTTCTGGAGAGTGATGAGCGAGCTGACGGACAAGGATCGGAGTCAGTTCCTGCGCTTCTCGTGGGGCAGATCGAAGCTGCCGAAGTCGGAGCCGTGGCCGCGGCAGTTCAAGTTGACGTACAAGAACGCCGGAGACGAAATGCTGCCCATCGCTCACACGTGCTTTTTCCAGCTGGAGTTGCCTCAGTATTCAACGGACCAGATCATGAGAGAGCGTCTCCTCGTCGCCTTCAACTACGGTTCATCTGGCGAGTTTATTCTTCGATAAGTGGATTGTGTTTGCTGTTTGTTGCACGTCGCTGTGTTACGCCAGTGCGAGCGGATGGATCTATTCTCACTTCCGGTGCAGTGGATGGGATCGTCGCCTCCTTTTGGAAGTGCGTAATTCTGTGGAGCGGGGAAGAGTACAATTCTATGGAATGAGGAATGACGGAAACGGAGAGAATCCGATTCAGCATCATAACGAAACGCCACAGCCATTGAGGGGCTCATGACCTGACCACTATCATGATTTCCGTTCAGTGATCTCAAAACGGAACCGTGACTGGAAAGGAATGGGGACGATTCTCGACACTCCCGTCACGGAGAAGGAAGTGTATATCATAAATGGGAACGCTTTTCACGGAGCCGTGGTCTCGATGCAGGGATGGAGAACAAGCATGGAAGTGGGATTTCTGTTGAAGGAGAGTCATGTCTAGGACTCGTATCTCGTCGTTCCTTCCGTTTCGTTTGACAAAGAAACCGGGTTCTACGCCGTTTTCGATGGTCATGGAGGCGACGAGACATCGAAGTACTGGTAGTGCGTTCCGTTGGGCGATTACGGGTAGCGCGGAGCATCTCATGAACCACTTGGAAAACCAAGTGAAGGATCTCGGATTGGAATTTGTATGTCACGCCGATGAGAATTTAGGTGTAGAAACCAACGCTGGATACGTACAGGGAACTACTGACAAAGGGGTTCGTCGACTTCGACAAGGAGATGCTTGAATCGAGCATAGTTTGGTTTGCGCATTGGTTGTGACATAGACAAGCAGCGGAAGCACCGCCATCACGGGTTTCATCACGCCCTCTCACTACGTCATTTCTAATCTTGGCGACTCGCGCTGCGTGCTGTGTTCGGACCACAAGGCAATCCCCCTATCGGAAGATCACAAGCCATTCAATGTGGTTGAGGGCGTGTGAAGTGAAGCGTAGATAAATGAGAAGCAGCGCATCACGAAGGCGGGAGGAATCGTTTTCAACGGGAGAGTGAACGGAGACCTGGCTGTCGCTCGCGCTTTCGGCGACTTCGCATACAAGCAGAGAAGCGATCTTCCTCCAGAGGCGCAGGAAGTGTCCTGCTTGCCCGATGTCGTGATCCGCGAGCGAAGCAAGAAGGACAACTACATCGTGTTTGCGTGCGACGGCATATGGGACGTGTTTCCGGACCCTTCCGAGCTGGTTCCAGTCATGGACCACTTCCTCGTCGGCGCGTCATCGCCTCCTTAGACGTAGAGGTCCTACGAGACGGTGGAGGAGGCTGTCAAGGCGTTCCTCGACGAGTGTTTGGAGCGTGGGAGTCGCGACAACATGACGCTGATGATCCTGCTGCTCAACGACGCGCCAACGTGGGGTGTGGGATGGAGAGGTGACGAATAGACCCGATGTGCGGATGGTGGAGGAGCAGAAGAGAGTGGACGAGGAGAAGCGGAAGAAGGCGAGCGAGCTGCCTGAGAATGAAGTGTGAAACGTCTTGTTGAACAAACACGCCAGTTCTTTTCTATGACTACAAACCAGTTCTCTCTCTCGTACCAACTCCTGACGACGCGAATGTCGTCAAACGTCCTCAATAGCCACTCCAGCTCCCCCTCGTGAAACATGTGGTAGTAGCGCTGATAGAGCTCCTCCTCGCCCTTGTCGCTGAACTTCTTCTGCAGCTGCCACTTCACCATGACGTCGCTCTTCTCGTAGCCACGATTCGACTTCGTCTTGAGTCCGCTCGTATCCTTTTCCATCGCCCACACCGTGATCAGCGCGCTCCCTTCGTTCCGGAGCACACGAATCAAGTGATGGAGAAAGCGTCGTCGCAGCGCGTTGGTGGAGAGGTGGTGCACGACGGCGATGCTGATGACCGCGTCAAAGCAGCCGGACCGATAGGGGAGGAAGAGACCGTCCACCAATGCCACTTCCTGTCCCTTCTCTCGGCAGATCGACAGCAGCTCGACGGACCGGTCGCAGCCCAGCAGGCACAAGCGTCCATCCTCCTTCACATGACTCAGGTACTTGCCGTTGCCGCAGCCAAGGTCCAGAACCACCGCACTCGCTGGAAGGAGATCGAGGTACTTCTGGACGCCGTCCCACTGCGAGTAGCGCGTCGAGGAGAAGTGAGGAGCGATCTTGTCGTAGACCTATCGCTGATGCCGGGTGAACACGCCCACTTCGTACACGAACTTGGACTCCGTTTTCGTGGGAACGCTCACTTCGGACTGACGAATCAGCACGTCGTGACAGTAGTCGGGGTATGCGCAGCGACAGGGCGACGATCTCGGGGTCGTAAACACGAAGACAACGAAAGGAGCGGAGCAATGAATGAGAACGGTGTCGCAGAAACGCGCTTCTCCCGAAACAGCGACAAGTTCCTCGCTGCACTCCGTTGGACGCTTTCTTCCCTTGTTTGACACCGAATAGGTCCACGTCTCCCGCTTCTCGTTGAACACTGTGAATGCGTAGTCGTCCCCCCACAAATGATGTTCCAGGAAGAGAGACAAGGACTTGCTTCCGTCCAGCGCGAATATGAGACAGCGCGTGAAGTGGGCGTGAAGCGAGCCGTTTACAGAAGACAGCAGGGGGGAGGACTCCGAGTTGATTTGGGGAGCAGTGTGGAATCCGCCCCTCAGATGGTCCATAGCGACGCGCATGCCCTCTTGTCGCAGACCATCACTCATCGGAAGGGTTGGCAGTCCTATGTTGTTAGTCCGGAAGAGTGCGGATACGAACAACCTCCTCTTCCGTCGCATCCTCGTCCTCGTCAGTCTCCTGCTGCTTTACTAGCTCGCAATAGGACGGATGGTACTGCGCAGCGTTGTTGCATTTGATTTCACCACTTTCGCATTGGTCGAAGGCTCTTTGAGCGATTTCAGCATTCTCGAAGGAAACGAGCGCCTTTCCCTTTCTAGAGATGAATGCGATTCTTGAGGTGCACTTTCCATTGAATCCAAGGATTGAAATCGCATAGGAGGAGAAGTCATCGCGCAGAGTCGTTTCACTTGGCGCGAACGATTTTCCCTTTCGAGTCCACTTCAGAAGGAGAGTATGAGTCGGAGTCTGAACGGAGTTGTAGAGAGGGAGACTCATTATGGAGTTTCTGTTTTGAGAGGGTTCTCGCTTTGAGAGAGTGGGTTTCTGTTTTGAGAGTGGGCTTCACGATGAGAGAACGGAAACTCTAAGCGTCGCTAAGTTGCCCACTCATTCAGAAGGAGGTGGGACACTCGCTGAAAACGAGAACCCGAAAACACCCACCCACTTCAGGAACAATTCCGAATCAATAACCCTCCACTCCAATTGACCCAAGAATTAATTCAGATGCATTTCTGACACCATCCCCAATAATGAACAGCCATTATTTCTTCGCCAATTCACAATTCACAATTAATGATTGAGAATTATTCATTGTCAAGAATGGTCAATTGCGATTGTTTCCAATTTCGTTTTCATCATTCTTTGAAACCAACCTGAATTGGAGTGGATCGTGTTCGTGACGAAGACGGCAATCTCAAACAAACACCCCCATAAAAGCACTCCCATTCCCCACAACTAAAACACACATTACGGACGTCTGCGACCGAGCATTCTCTCCCTCTCTCTGTTCTGAATCTCCATGATCGTCTGCTCTCTGTCAATCTACGAGTCAGCGGTGCAAAACGGAGGGACTTCCATGGCGAGAGGGAAGAGGAGAATGATCGCGTAACAGCCTCCCACCCAGCAGAGTCTTCCGATCGTTCTTCCCATCTAGTAGATGACAGCAGGAACAAAACGCAACAGACCAGGACGAATGAACGAGCGAATTGACCACATCACTCACTCTCTTGGAGAAATTCGAATTTCCTAATCGCACAAATGCCCTCTTGATTTTGGCCTGTGAGTGAGAGGAAGCGAACCACCGCCGACCAAAGCGCTCAATTTCTTCTTTTCCGAAGTCTTGACAACGGTATTTGTCTCTACAGCGGGGTTTACGATTGCCGTTTCCATACCAGAGGAGTCAGAGAGGGAATAATGGCTCTTCTTCCCGAAAAGTGCAGAAATCGGGGGTATTTCTTCCACGTCGTTGTGAAACAAACACGAGCAAAAGAAATCGTCGTCGTCATCACTATTGTCATTGGGAGCGGAACCCTCGGTTACGGGAGCGGAGGGTGAATTGCGCGTCTCATCGCCGTGAATAGAGGAAACCACGTTGTTTCCGTCAATTCCTTCAGGAATACTGGAGGAATCGCTGCTTTTGGTGTCCCTGTTCAGCGGAGTCCCTTCTACGACCTGTTTCCTTTCCTGATTCTGGGTCTAATCGCTAATCGGAGCACAGGAACCCAACAGATAGCGATCGTTCCGCAAATCGACGCTCGTAGCGAATACACTGCCGGATGTCGGCCCACTGCTGACACAAGATGGAAAGAGTGGAATCATCTACGTCGGAGGAGATCGGATGCCCCATACCCACGGGAGATGTAACGACTTCGGATTCCATTTCTTGCCTCACTGTAGAGCAGTCAGAGCGCGGATGCCACGAATGGGAGATGGAAGAAGGAGTTTTTGCAAAAGCGTATTCTCAGAGAAGTATTATTCTCTTTGGTTGGAGCCGCAAAGCCGAAGGATTGATGTTTCCTCTTGGTGACGATCGTACGAGACGGGGTGTGGCTGTGACGAGTAGGGATAGAGCGTCGTCAGGACGGAAACAAGAAGGCCACAAAAGCAAGCTACGGACTGTTGAGAAAGCTGCCCTGTATGCTTTTGGGGTTTTTCAAGAAGCGAAGGCGTTTCCTTGGAGTGACAAGCCAGCGACTGTTTATCATCAAATCTGAGTATCTGATCTGCTACGATAAGCGCGTGTCGCAAAAACTGTACCATACTCATACAACACAGCTCTCGGAGTACGCTGCCTTAGCCAATCGAGAAGATATCAAGCGTGTCGTATCCTTGCGCAATTCCACAATTCAGAAGCGTAGCCTCCGGTCTTCGGAGTTCCGGATGGAGGTTTCGGTGATTCCAGACGAGGGGCATGCTATCCACATCCTCTTCCCCTCCGTAGATGAAGGGGACGTGTGGTACGCTATGCTGCTCGGCTGTCGCATTAGCGTGCACATTGAGGATTTTGAGGTGCTGGGGGAGCTGGGACAGGGGGCTTTTGGGAGAGTTGAGCTCGTGCGGTACTGCAAGGATGGGAAGCTGTACGCACTCAAAACGGTGGAGGTGGAGGGCGAGGGCTCGGAGTTGCTAAGCCAATTCGTGGAGGAGCGGACGGTGATGCAGAAGCTGCAGCGGTGTCCCTTCATAGTGCAGCTGCGAATGGCATTCCGCGAGGAGAACGCGCTCCACTACGTGATGGAGTACTGCGACCGGGGAGACCTGCTCTCCTACATCCGCTCCAAATCGAGCTTGGAGGAGGAGGAGGTGCGTCTGTTCGGCGCGTCCCTCGTGGCGGCAGTGGGGTTCATGCACCGGATGCACGTTTTGCACCGCGATATCAAGCCGGAGAACGTGCTTCTCACGGAGGCCTGTGTCGCCAAGCTGGCGGACTTCGGGCTGAGCAAGACACTCTCGTCCATGCAGTCGCGCGCCTTCTCCTTTTGCGGCACGGACCTGTACCGCCCTCCGGAGATGAGCGAGCAGGCGGCGGGCTACAACCGTTCCCTGGACTGGTGGCAAGTGGGCTGCGTCATCTACGAGATGGCGATGGGCGTTCCTCCCTTTGACGGGAGCAAAGAAGAGCGGCGGAAGAAGATCCTGAAGGAGGAGCCGCAGTACCCCGCTTCCCTCTCTCCCGATCTGGTGGCGCTGCTGAAGGGGCTGCTGAAGAAGAACCCATGGGAACGACTAGGCGGTGGAGACGGAGACATGGACGAGGTGAAGAACATGCCGTTCTTTTCCAAGGTCAACTGGAAGGAGTTGGCGCAGAAGGCGGAGTCGGGCAGCGATCATCCTCCTGGCATTCCGTCCCCCACGCGACCTGAGCCTTTCCACAACAAGAGGAAGAAGAAGAAGGGGGTGAACGAGGATGACCTTCTCGGCTTCGAGTACGACGAGCACGTGACGATGGAGCTGTACAAGATGATGAAGGGGTACTTCGGGATGGAGGACATCGATATGTTATAGTGGTACTTTTACGGTTTCAGCCGGAATGTTTGTTGGAAAGAACTATCTCGGGTTGTGGGCTCCCAAAGATTCGAGCGCGCGCAGTGGCAAATGGGAGGGAAGAACAGTTCTTCTTTGGTATTCGCGGTGTCTGTATGGGAAACGAACAGGCGAAGCTCGACCTGAGACCGAAGGAATTGAAAGAGCTCCAAGAGACAACGAAGTGTATGTTCTGCGCGTATTGCTGTGACTCTAGTTACCGAGGGTGAAATTTACACGCTGTACGACGCGTTCAAGAGCATCAGCAGCTCGCGCGTCGATGACGGCGTGATCGATGAGCAGTATGGATGGTCAGGAGGGCGGTGACGAGTAGAGAGTTCCGAACCCTCGTGGGGATGAAGGAGGGGTTCTTCTTCGAGCGCATCTTCTCCCTCTTCGACAAGAACAGCGACGGGCAAATCGTGTTCACGGAGTTTGTGAAGTGTTTGGCCTTTCTCACGTCCCGCACGCCCCCGGAAGAGAGGATGCAGTGTAGCGCTTCACTCCTATTGTAATGGACAGGCTTGTTCCGGTTCTATGACCTGAAGCAGGACAACACCATCTCGAGAGACGAGTTGAAGAGGATAACCGAGGCGATGTTCTTCCAGTACGGGAAGCCCTTCACGGACGACATTTTAAATAGCATTGTAGATGAAACCTTTAACTACCTCCATTTGTTTGCTTTGCGTGTTGTCTGTGAGTGTAGGGACAAGGACAAGTGCATCGATTTCGACACGTTCTGCCGCATTCCAAATATCGGAGACCCGATCATTGAGTTGCCACCTCTTTCTGTATAATGGACCTGTTTCTTTCATCCGCAATAACCGCGGGATTGCGCACTGGATGAAGCGTATTCCATTCGTCACTCGTCATTTGTTATTCGTCACGATGGATTCTAACAACAACTACAACCAGCCGCTCTTTGTCCAGGCTCAGCCCCAGGCGCAGCCTCAGTCTGCTTTTCCCCAGGTTCAGCCTGTTCAGCCTCAGCCCGCGTACCCCCAGCCCACGTACCCGCAGCCCACGTACCCGCAGCCCGGTTATCCCCAGCCCATGTACAATCCTGGAGAGCAGCCTCTGACGTTGGACGTGAGGGTTCCTGGTGACGTGTAGGATCACGGAGGACTTGAAGAAGATGTTCGGTTATGCCCACGCCGTTCGCATCCTTGCGATCATCGAAATCGTTCTGGACAGTATTTCTATCCTTGGCCTGTTCCTGCTTGCGTTCCCCATTGCGGGCAAGAGAATCACGGACACCTGGAACGACAGCGATATCCGCTGCGTAACGCACTCTCGTATCCACTTATGCGTAGTATGAGGGCTGGAGACTCTTCTGCCTGGTGTTTGTCTGCATCGGTGTCGTTCTGCTTGCCGTCGGTGGCTCTTGGAAGGAGGCGCTCACCAATGTCGTGACTGCCCTGATCGATTTCTGGATTTACTGGCTCATCCACAACGTGAAGGTGCTGAAGGCGAATGTGAACGCGTCTAGCGAGAACCTTGCTCGTGCGTACGTTTCTTCGGGCGCTCCTTGCCTCCTCTTCTCCTCTGTTTGTTCCTGATAGGTTCCGGAAAGTAGAGTGAGAGTGACAGGTTCTTTGTGTTCGTATGAGAGTAACAAGCTCTTTGCATTCATATGAGAGAGATCGCCCTTCTTATGTGTGGCACGTGACTAATCACGGAGTGAGGCAGAGTGTTGACATCATGGATGGACTCCCATGCTCTTTGCAAGTTTAGGAAAGCTGTTGTTGTTGTGGATCCCATCCATACATACTGTTTCTCACCGGGTGAGGAATGAAATGACGGACGATTCCTCTGCTGAAGCACCCATTCCAATCGCCTTGCTACTCTCAATAGGTAATGGTCATTTCTCTTTGAAACACGGCTTACTATCATTTTCGTAGTGCAGAGAGTGCGGAGAACAAAAGGAATGCTAATCTACGCATCCACTTTTAAACCGAAAGGCAGTTCAAAACTCGATAACTGTGCCAATACCGCGGTTATCCAGCCCATGATTCTGTCCATCATTATTAATCTTGGAAATGAATCCCAATCCTTATCCTCAGCCTCCTCAGCCTCAGCCTGCCTATCCCCAGCCTCAGCCTGTTCAACCCCAGCCTGTTCAGCCTCAGCCCGTCTATCCTCAGCCTCAGCCTGTCCAGCCCCAGCCTGCGTACCCTCAGCCTCAGCCTGTTCAGCCCGCCTATCCTCAGCCTCAGCCCGCCTATCCTCAGCCTCAGCCTGTGTACAGCCCTCCCGCTGGCCAGCCCCTTGTGTCGGAATTGGGTTTTTCGCTAACGCCTAGGATTACTGAAGATCTGAGAAAGATGTTCGGTTTTGCTCACGCGATTCATATTATTGCCATCATCGAAATCGTCCTGGACTGTTGCTCCATTATTGGTTTGGTTCTCCTTGCCTTCCCCATCGCGGGTAAGAGAATCGCGAACTCCTGGAACGATAGTGATATCAGCTGCGTTATTCTTGTTGGTGTTCATTCATGTCTAGTATGAGGGCTGGAGACTCTTCTGTTTCATTCTTGGCTGCCTTAGCGTTCTTGTGAGCATCTTCAGTGGTGCTTGGGGTGGTGCTGCGAGCGGTGTCGTGGCTGCCCTGGTCGACTACTGGATCTACTGGCTCGTCCACAACGTGAAGGTGCTGAAGGCGAATGTGAACGCTCCTAGTGAGACCATTGCCCAGGCTTATGTTTCTTCGGGCGCTCCTTGTCGTTGTTTCTACTCTGTTTTCTCGAAACGATTGCGAACAAACAGCTGTACTGCGACAGCTTCGAAGCACCAACCAACATCTTCTGAGCGAGGCCAGGATTGTTCTTCAGCACATTGCCAATTTCCTAGAGAATGAGACCGCGGCAGAACCACTACGCTCTCTCCAGCAGTGTACGAGGCAGTGGGGTCATCGGTTATCTTTCTCTGTCCCTTCTTAAAAGCGGGATGGAAAACGAAGATAAGGATGTTGTATCTAGGCGTCACACAAGGAGGAGAGACCCACATGCCAATGATAAACAGGACCGCACCACCGATCGTGCCCCAGATATCACCAGAAGAAATGCAAATAGTTCCAACGCTAGTTGTTACGGGAACGACAGGACACATACAACATGACGTAGACAGCACGGCCGATGTAAGTATAAAGGAATCCATAGAGTACACGGAACTTCTTGCCCAATTTCTTCATCTGAAGCTCATAGAGCAAGAGAATGCCGAGGAACAGAATAGAGAAACTTCCCATCAATAAGCGGAACACATTGAAACTGGTGATGAGGGACAGAAGGCCGATCACCTTCAGCACAAGGCATGCCAAGGCAACAAAGAAATTGACCCAACGGATCTGAGCAAGAGCTCTATTAATATCCATACTCTTGACAGAGTTCAGTGGGTTTGAATTTCCCTTTCTACTCGTTAAACAAGCCCCTCGTGAGCAACCTCTTCTTATCTGCGGACGCACTCTAAAACTAACACAACACAAATAAGAACTACGGAGCCGCCTTCTTCAAATGGATTCTCACTCATGATTAGACGAATTATGATGAAGATTTGAAGCGACAATTACTGGATCATGCCCCATGGAGCCGTATTTCACTGTTGGAATCGGTATAATTAGGGGGCATATTTCGCAAAAACACACTCGCTCCTGAAGGAAATACAAACGCGTTTTGGAAAGGGGCGTGCTCTTGATGAAAGCGATGTTGTTCCGTTCTTGGAGGGGTAGTGCTATCCCAGTTTTGGAGTGGGATTCCTAATCGCTTATGAGAGTGAGAATCCCATCCCGTTTTGAGAGTGAAACTCTTATCTCCTTCTCACAGTGAGAATCCCATCCCTCTCCTGACCCACCTCTTTCCCGAAATCGAACTCCCACATCCCAAACGAACAGCCTTTTGCCAAACAAACACGAACACACCTTAACAGAAGAGGCTAGGATAACGAGCGAACCAGTCCTGGCAGTAGGACAGCTACACGTCAGCGAGCACGCGTACAACTCACCTCAAGCAGGGGCTGACCCAGGAAGAGCGAAACCCATACAATGATGTTGCCAAAGCGGGTGTTCTCGTAGTACTTGCAGATGAGCTGTAAGGGAACCTGAACGACCATTCCCAGGAAGAAGTACGGGGATGGCTTTCTAAACACAACAGAACAAACCAGTTCGTGTGCAATTCCAGAAACCATGAACGTAGCGAGTCTACACGTGACGCAACACAGCGAGCGAGCACGATGCCAGGGGCTTCGACATCTTTCCGTAGACCTGGGTCTCCACGTAGACGTGGCGCAAACACCAGTAGTGGATGGGGCCGTTCCACTTCTTCCAGAACTCCGCCAGCGTCGTGGCGTTCCACCAGTCTTCGTAGAGCAAACGGTCGGCGAACATGGTGACTTCAGCGAGGATGTTCAGCAAGCAGTGGAAGACACTGAAGAACAGGAGGAGCCAGATGACAAAAGCAGACAGGGAGCAGCGGAGAATGCGGTAGATGATGTTCGATGACGTGTCCGACAGAATGGGGTACACGAACTGCATCATGATGATGTACATCAGCAGGAAGGCGACGCACATGTACGCACCCGTGCGGAGGATGTAGGCAAAACGGATCGTCTTCGTGCGCGGGTAGTCCAGCTCGTACAGCAACGTGGGGCACACCCTATGTGTGAGGGCGGGAGAGCGCTCCTACAGGAAGTAGCAGTAATGGCCAAAGCTGTTCGGAATCGGCTCCGTTGTCTGCTTCTCCATGCCGTAGTTGGTGAAGATGAAGGAGTGGCCCTTGAGTGCCATGATCACCATCAGCATCATCGGAAGAACGGCGGTCAGAGGACTACGGGTGACCCTCAACGCCCACGCTCACGGAATGATCGACCTCCAGACGATGACGGAATACATGACCACGAACACCACTTGCATGATGCCGTAAATCACGAAGGTCACCGTGTAGGAGAGGTGCAGCTTGAGGTGCGCCATCCACAGAGCGTAGTACTGCAGGGAGTGGACCAGGATCCCCGAGCACAAGAACAGCGCGACGAACACGCCCTTCCAGCTGCGAGCGCACGTCACCACGTCGAAGGTGATGAGCCAGCCGCGCTGCGAGAAGTTGTAGATCTAGCGGTGAGGAGGACCCGCAGCCCCCACGATCAGCATGATGATCGAAGTGACCATGTAAATCATGGTGAAGTTGTAGAAGCCCTTGAACGAATCCTCCTGGATCTTGTCCATCAAGTCGCCCTTCACGAAGTCGTCGATATCATACTGCGACGCACGCTCCTGGAAGGAGTACGGGTAGAACGTCGGCTTCGTGCTCTCCACCAGCTCCTCCTCGCTCGTGCTCTCCACAGAGGAGCGAGACACTAACCCTCACGCCACTCTCTCGCCCATACCCAGCTGCGGCTCCTTGCCCTCCGTCTTCGCCTCTCGGTTCTTCTTGGAACGCTTCTACACAGAACACGATGCACGCACTTCTCACGCTCTTCTTCTTCTTCAGCGTCACCGTCGGCTTCTCGTTCGCCGTCATTTCCAGCACCTTCTCTATTCCTTACCATGCACACAATCCCTAACTGGAGAGAGTGGACTCGATGCCGTCACTCAGCTCCTTCAGCTGGGCCAACATCGCCTTCACCTGGTTCGTCGCCTCCTCGAGCTCCTCCGTGGAATTGGACGCGCTCGCCTCTCGGAGGTGCTTGAAGCTGCGGACCATCTCTTCCTGCATCTCCTTCATGTTGAAGCGTTCCAGCAACTGGGGAACCGATTTCATTCCAGAGTCCCAGGCCTTCACTACCCATCACGGATCCACTCCAGCTCTACTGAGAGAGGCCGCTTTCTCCTGCAACAACTCCCTCATGTCCTTCTTCTCCTGTTCCGGCTGCTTTTTGGGCTCCTCCTCCTGAATCACCTCGGATTTGATCCAGTCTACTCTTCACCCAAGTGTACTGACGCTACCCGTATCTATAGGCTTCTTGGAAGACTCTAGGCATTACGAAACACCACCACATCGCCTACTACTATCTCTTCTCTGAATCACCTCCCAGCCATCATTATCCGCCACTAGCAGTCACTACCGCTCCAGCTCCATTCTACCTTGCGAACTCATAGTGCTTCAAAACGAATCGACTCTCGTATGAACGAATACTCTTAGCTCTCAAGGCGTACAGATCCCTTTTCGTTTTTTCTACCCTGTTCGGTGCTTTTTCCTACCTCTGCTCCATCTGGGGACTGTCTCTATGGATCGTCGCGATTCACATCGCTGCAGCGTCCACACGGGAGGTGGCTGCGTTTACGCGAGGAATTGCGACAAGCCGTGATCGTCTCCCAAACGCGTGGGAGTGCTTTCCTTTCCCCATCCTGCATCCAGACGCTTCCGTTCTCGTCACGGGCGGTCGTATGGTTCTTCCCCACCGTAATGAAAC
>ERZ780157.3190-NODE-3190-length-14105-cov-2.989822_pt1 | contig 14105 bp, 18 predicted proteins | sample MGYA00511169_ERZ780157 | MGnify/ENA primary metagenome ERZ780157 (study PRJEB29588, sample SAMEA1965149) | human gut metagenome | biome: human gut; feature: human-associated habitat; material: faeces | place: Denmark | collected 2008/2010 ... | reverse complement strand
TATGGCCGCTGTAAAGGCTGCTATCGAAACCGACACTCTCAAGGCCGTCTCTATCGTCGATTCCGAAGTAATCGAGCAGCTATACACTATGGACGAGGACTTCTTCCTTGCTCATGCCACTCCTGTTACCACCGCCGAAGCCTAAGCCCAACAAAATAATCTGAAAAGGAGAACATTAAAATGTCTGAATCTTATGTTGCTAACATCGTCGAAACCAGCAAGGAACTTTCCGCTCGTGAACGTCTCCGCATGAAAGACTTCACCAATGCGCAGCAGCTTGACAGCGTTATCACCGGCGAAAACGAAACCTTTGTCATCGCTCCCGCAGCGTATGCGGTCATCGAAGTCCACAACGAGAAGTCCAAGGACAAGAAAGACTATCGCAAGATTGTCATTGTGGACACAGCAGACAACAAGTTTGTCACCGGCTCTGAATCCTTTATCCGCAACTTCAAGGAAATCTATGCCGAAATGTCCGGCGAGCCGTTTGAAATTGAGGTCTACAAAAAGCCCTCTAAGAACTACAACGGCAAGGAGTTCATCACCTGTTCCGTTCTTTAAATCCACAAATGGGAGAGGGTTTAACCCCTCTCCCGACAATTAAGAGGTGTTCGTTATGAGCAATCTAAGCGAGTATAGAAAGCAAAGAAAGCGCATACGAGATTTCATTTCAAGAAACAAGCGCAAGGGGTATTTTTTCAACTACGAACTACCTGCTATCCCAAAATCTCCGACAAGCAAAGACATTGAGAATCTCAAAAAGGTAACCCCCAAAGTTTTGCGTGAAACAGGCTTTTTTGTAGACACTTCTACAGGCGAAGCCACGGCAGCTACAGAACATTTTGCAGAGACAAGAAGAAAAGCAGCAATTAAAGCAGCGCAGACAAGACGCAGGGTTTCACCTGAAGAATTTGAAGCCGGTCTATTAAACGGTGAGAGACACTTGTTAAATGAATTGCTGTTTATGCTTGGCAATCCAGACGATAAATACTTCTACAAACGTAGAAAACGCTACCAGATATATTCAAGCGAGAGGGCAAAATATATCATCGATACTATACATCAGTATATTGCAGAGTACGGTGAAGATGAAATAGCCCATAGAATTGCGCAAAATTTTGAAGCAATAAGCGACGCAATAGATAAGCTGTTGTACAAATATCCAGAGTCAGAAATAAACTTAGGCGCTAACATAATCCTTGACGCTATTCGCGGTAGAAGCATGACAGCGAGCGAAGCCAGAGACTTATACGAATTAGGCGACGAAGTTGGTTATGAATGAAAAAGCCGACATATCGCTACTTTGTAGGGGACTTTGAGACAACTGTATTTAAAGGGCAAACTTACACCGAAGTGTGGGCAAGTGCTTGTGTCGAAATGAATACAGAAGATGTTGTTATTCATCATTCGATAGGCGAAACCTTTGAATATTTAGTAGGATTAAAAAGCAACGTTATTATTTACTACCACAATCTTAAATTTGACGGCAGTTTCTGGTTATCATATTTGTTGACAGAGCTTAAATTTAAACAGGCATACAATAGTTTAAATGAAGAGGGAACTAATGTTGAATGGCAGAAGCAATCAGACATGAAGAACAACACTTTCAGCTATCTAATATCCGACATGGGTTCGTGGTACAACATAACTATTAAAGTAAATAATAAATACATCAAGATAGTTGACAGTTTAAAGTTACTTCCCTTTAGCGTTGCGCAAATTGGAGAATCGTTTAAAACAAAACACCGTAAAAGCGCTATTGAATACACAGGCATACGTTATGCTGGCTGCCCAATTACAGAGGAAGAACAAGGCTACATAGCAAATGACGTTCTAGTTGTAAAGGAAGCGCTCGAAATTATGTTCGAGCAAGGCCATAATAAATTAACGATTGGTTCTTGTTGCCTTGAAGAATTTAAGCACACATGGTTTAAGGAAGAATATGAAAGCCTATTTCCAGATATCTATGCGTATGAAATAGACCGAGAAACATATGGATATGTAAGCGCAGGAGAATATATACGCAAGAGCTATCGCGGAGGTTGGTGCTATCTCGTCAAGGGCAAGGAAGATAGGGTTTTCTATAACGGAACTACGGCCGATGTTAACTCTCTTTATCCGTCTGTTATGAGCAGCGTAAGCGGTAATAAATATCCCACCGGTAAACCAACATTTTGGCACGGAAATTTTATCCCGCCCATAGCAGAGGACGGAAACCATTATTACTTTGTTCGCATAAAAACAAGATTCAATATCAAACCCGGCTATCTACCATTCATACAGGCAAAGCATAACCCCATGTACATAGGGACTGAAAACCTTGAAACCTCTGACATATACGACAGCGAAACAGGTAAATATTATAGCAAGTATATGTGGAACGGAGAAGTACGCGATACACGAATGACAATGACAGTAACAATGACAGATTTAAAACTAATTCAAGAGCACTATAATTTAGAAGATTATGAAATAATTGACGGCTGTTTCTTCAATGCGTATTCCGGTTTATTTGACGAATACATGGAGAAATATAAGAGACAAAAACAAACAAGCAAAGGGGCGTTAAGACAATTAGCAAAACTTTTTCTCAATAATCTATACGGCAAAATGGCAAGTAGCACTTGTTCAAGTTTCAAGGTTGCCTTTGTTAAAGATGACGGCTCTATAGGGTTTTTCACTGTAGAAGCATACGATAAGAAACCCGGATATATTCCTATAGGTTCTGCAATAACAAGTTACGCCAGAGACTTTACAATTCGTGCAGCCCAAAAGAATTATCACGGCAAGGACAAACCCGGCTTCATTTATGCCGACACAGATAGCATACATTGTGACCTTGCTCCGGAAGATATAGTCGGGATAAAGGTTGACGACACAGAATTTTGCTGTTGGAAACTTGAATCATGTTGGGACTACGCTTACTTTACACGGCAGAAAACATACATAGAACACGTCACTCACGAGAATCAAATACCGGTTGATAAACCGTATCTTGAAATAAAGTGCGCCGGTATGCCGGAAAAATGTAAAGACCTATTCGCGAAATCTCTTGAATCAACGCCAGAAAAAGTAGAAGAATGGAGCAAAGAAACTATTAGAGGAACAGACATACCAAAGTACACACAGGAAGAAATTGATTTCTTCTCCAAGCGACGGACATTAAACGATTTTAACGTTGGCTTGAAAGTTCCAGGAAAACTGTTGCCAAAACGAATTAAGGGAGGTGTGCTGCTTACCGAAACAACATACGAAATGAGGTAATACAATGTATGACTGCTGTGCTAATTGTTATGTAAAAACAATTCAAGAACATTGTGACCCAGATAGCGAGTTATATTTTGCTTGCTATAGTGAGTTAGATTTTACTTGCTATGATTGCCCTTGCAATGGATGCGAACATATACATACTTGTGATGGCCAATGTTATAGCGAAAAGGGAGTAAAGATGGACTTCTTTATTTGCCAAGGTTCTATGAGAAAACTTATAGACATTCTGTCTATGATAGAAGAAATGAATATTAAAATATATGGCGTAAGCATAGACAAGACCATTGACAAATGCAAACTTTTTGTACTTATGAGTAACACAGACCTGTCACTGGTTCGTGAAAGATTATCTAATATGGAGGACTTCTAATGGATATAGATTGCAACAAAAATCACGACGAATTTGTATCTCTGTTGATAGCTTCTAAGCGCCCCGGAATTGAACAGCTTATCAAATATCTTGAGAGCACTGATTTCTTTACAGCACCTTGCTCTACCAGATATCACTTGTCAAAGGAGGGAGGGCTGTGCCAGCATAGTCTAAATGTTTTTGACGCAGCTAATTTGTTCGCAGCGGCCTATCAGTTTCCCGGAGTTACCGGAGAACGTTATATTCCGTTTGATGATATGAACGTTCTCATAGCTTCTCTTCTGCATGACATATGCAAAGCTAATACATATAAAAAGGAACTGCGCTGGCGAAAAGACGAATCGAATCAATGGGAACAGTATGAGACATACGTCTTTGATGAAGAGTACGCATTTGGCCATTCTGAAAAGAGTGTATATATCGCGTCAAAATTTATTAAACTTACTGACGTTGAAGCACAAGCAATTAACGGTCACATGGGATTTTCAGATAGCAGAGGTTTGCAGCTAATTGGTAACATATTTATGCAGAATAGCCTTGCTCTTTTGCTTCATTCTGCTGATATGTACGCAACATATATTATAGAAAATGAGAGGGTGAATCTTGATGAAAAATAAAGTGGTTAAATCGTCTGCCAAAAAGATTGTAAAAGAGAGAAACAACACTACAAACTATCCTAAAGATACCCACGCCAAGTTTTGCGAACGTTGTTATGCATATAACAATGGCTGCCCTCGTGGTTCTAAGCATGGCTGTGATTTATGACTAATGCAGACTTTTACCATAAATATTTCGTAGGCAAAACCTTGCAAGAAGTATATGAACTTTTGCCGTTTGCTGGTTACACAAGAATACTCTGTGATAATACAGGTTTTTACAAGCCAGCATTGCACCGAGAACGCTTTGGAAGTGATATAGTACAAAAAGCGTATCGTTACGCAGATGAAATATTATGGATAGAAACAGGCAATGTCGCTAATAGGGGCAACTTAGACTGGTATAAAAAGAGAAAAAACAAAAACCCTAAGAGATAATTCTCTTAGGGTTTTCTATATCCATAACGCGAGCAAACACAAAGCGGGTAGCAAATCCGACAACGTTACCGGCAGTATATTTCACCTGTGCTCTCCGGCTTAGTCAATGTGTTAGACCCACGCGGATACTCAATAACTTAACGCCTTTAGCAATGCGTCCTTACATCTTAGGTCTTTAAATCTGAAACACCCACGTTCAAAATAGTAACGCATATTTGCAAGAAACAAATCATTCTGTTTGAGCATTACATAGTTTATCTCATGGTCATCCGTAGTTACGGCTATTCTTCCTTTGTACGTTGCGTCTGCCCGGTCATCGCAGTAAATGATACCAGCGTCGGCAAACTCACGAATAGCATATAGCTGACCTTTGTACTTTAATGTAGCAAGATAACGGCTTACACCGTCCGGTCTTTCTATAAAACTCTTGCTGTCATTTAAATACACATTCTCCGCTGAATATGCAACGTACTGACTTTTGGCAAACGCTCTGTTAAAACCGCTTTCTTTCTGAGCCTTACTTGCGCTTTCAACAAATCCCTGTTCAAGAACAAATCCGTCTCCACGCAGAAACCTAACCTTGTCTGTAAGGCGGCTGGATATACCAAGAGCCACATAATATGGGTTCAAAATACTAACCGGATTTCCTATCAAATACACAGGAACATATCTAATTTGTGACCCATTACCGCGAGCAACAGATGTATGAATCGAAATAAGTTTTTCAACTTCATCGGCGCAGTAATGGTTTGTCTCACTTTGAAACTCGTCCATTAGCATACGAGATACGTCGTTAAACATATGCGAATTTTTCTTAATCTGGTCTGCGTTATTTAACGCTACAGCATAACCGCAACTAACATCATCGATAAACAGCTCGTGGTAAATTCCCTTTGCGTTCTTCTTTGAAGTCATGTGCGTATTGGGGAAGAACAAACCTTGGATATCTTTATAGAATTTGTCGGCAACATTGTCAAGCTCATAATTATACCGGTATATAAGCATGAATTTGCCGCCGTCCTCTTTCCAGCGGTTAACGCAAAGACGGTTAAAATAAGTTGTTTTACCGCCTGTTCTGTTTGTGGTTACAATTATAATTTCTGGCTTCTCGCCATTGATATCTTTTAGTGACAGAACTTTTGTCCCGTCATAATACTCTTTATTTGCCATAGTTATTTTCACCCTATAATATTTTAACATATGCTATTGACATTGTCAAGCCCTTATGATATAATATTTGAAGAAAATGAAAGGAGGTGAATAAAAATGTTCTTCAAAATGACAATCATCGTGGGTTCATTTATTCTCGCGGACATTCTTACCGGTCTCATTGCTGCGGTACGAAATGGCGAATATAAATCGTCAGTTATGAGAGTCGGCCTTTGGTCTAAATTAGGAGAAGTTGCTGCGATACTTCTGTCAGTGCTCTGCGAGTGGGCGCTTCCTATCATAAATGTGGATATCCAGCTTCCCATTTTTGAGGGTGTTTCTGGTTATATCTGCATTATGGAACTCGGTAGCTGCGTGGAAAATATCACAAAGATTTCCCCGGAGCTGAAAACTGTCCTTGGTCGTTATTTAGGTATTTACAAAAACAAGGAGTAAGAAATGAAAGGCATTGACATTTCTGAATGGCAGGGAAAAGAATTCTCTATTTCAGAGCACGACGTAGACTTTGTTATCATACGCTTGGGCTACGCCGAAAGCAAAGACAAATACGCCGAAGAATATATTGCACAGGCAAATAAGCTGGGGATTCCGTGGGGTGTATACTGGTACAGTTACGCGCTCACAGTGAAAGACGCTCTTGCTGAAGCCGGAGCTTGCCTTAAATTTTTGAACAAAAGAAAACCCCCTCTCGGCGTATGGATTGACATGGAAGATGCCGATAGTTTCAAGGCTAAAAACGGTATGCCAGACAGTGCTACTATCACAGCTATTTGCAGAGAATTTTGCCAAAGCATGAAAGACCATAATTTGTTCACTGGAGTTTATGCTGCCGAATCGTGGTTCGGGTGGAAAATTGGTGCTACTGGTTTTCCAAAATGGATAGCGAGTTGGGGCTATAACGACGGAATAAATTATCCAGACCTTAGCGGCAAGTGTATGATGCAACAGTATCGTGGCTATCCTCTTGACCTTGATATCATGTATGCAGACATAGATGACTTCAAGGTGCTTGAAGATGAGCTTACTATAAACATAAACTATGACGATGCTATCGCCGCAGTTGTGTCACACTTTGCATCAGAAGTGCTTGACGGCAAATGGGACAACGGAGAAGAGCGTAAAAAACGTATAGGAGAATACTTTTACAATCTTATTCAGTCCGAAGTAAATCGTATATACGGGGTGTAACATATGGGGTGGAACGCCAAGAGCACAGGTGGATATGCTATAGAGAGCGGTGCAGCTCGAAACAACGCTCTTGAAATTGCAAATGTGTTGATAGCTGATGGATGGTCAACCAAGGCTATCTCCGCTATGCTTGGCAACGTCACACATGAAAGCGGGTTAAATCCGTGGAGATGGCAAGGAGATTATGCTCCAACATTCACGGAGTTTGTAGGGTGGAGCGCAGAGCAAGCTGCATTGCATGGCTATGGCCTTGTTCAGTTTACGCCAGCAAACACATATATCAACGCTAACAATGCTGTGACGTATAGTGGTGAGGGATATTCCCCGTACTTTAGCGATAAAATTGCAGCTCCAAGAGACGGCAACGCACAAATGTTGTTCTTCTTATCAATCGTTAAAAGCAGTTGGTTACATCAACTTTATAACTACTACAACACTCCGTTTCTAAATATAGGCGTTGACATATCACCGTGGTATTATACCACATATGAAAATTTTAAAAAGGGTATCAACAACGCCGGTAAAACCCTAACGCTCGCTGAATTAACAGGGGCATTTGAACTTTGTTATGAGCGTCCAGCAGCGGAGTATGCAGCTTCAAGTTATAATACAAGAGTAAGCAACGCAGAATATTGGTACAAGAACTTAGGATTAAAGACTGGTATGCCGTGGATTTACTATTTAAAAAGGAGGAGATAATATGTCTGTTAAAACTAAGGACGAAATTCTTGCTTCTGTTCGTTCGATTGTTGGCGAAGATACGTCTGACGCTACACTTGAACTGTTTGACGATATATCTGACACTCTTGATAGTTACATCAATACTGAAAACATCAACTATAAGGAAAAGTACGAGCAAAATGACCGCGAATGGCGGCAGAAATATCGTGACCGCTTTATGAACGGTAAGCCCGAAGAAGATGAAGATGAAGATGAAGAAACGGAGGAAAATTCGGGCAAGAAATACACTTATGAAAATCTTTTTAAGGAGGGTTAACTAATGCCTACCAGAGTTGCTATTTCCGCGCTTAACGCGAGCACGATTGATATTCTGAATACCATTCGTGCCAATGCGTCCTATGAGTATCAGAGCACTATCCCCGAAATTACCAAAGCCACAGACATTCCCAAGGTTGGCGAAATGCTTGCTGGCTATCCGTCTCTTGCCAACCAGTTTCTTAGCTCTCTTGTTAACCGTATCGCCCTTGTTCGTGTAAAGAGCGCGACGTTTAACAACGCTTATGCTGAACTCAAAAAGGGTTATCTGGAGTTTGGCGAAACTGTCGAAGAAGTTTTCGTCAACATCACCAAGGCTCGTGAGTTTAGCACGGACAAAGCTGAACAGCGCGAACTGAAAAAGACGCTCCCGGATGTTCGGGCTGCGTTCCATTGCATGAACTTCCGTGTTCAGTATCCCGTGACCATTACTGACGAAGAGTTTCGCATGGCGTTCCTTAGCATTAACGGTGTTGAGGATTTGATTGCCAAAATTGTCAGTGCTGTCAGCGTTGCTGCCGAGTACGACGAGTATCTTCTTTTCAAGTATCTTATCATTAAGGGTGTTACCAAGGGTAAGATGCTCCCGATGAAGCTCGGCGGTACTGCCATGACTGACGCTGCTGTGTCTTTCCGTGGTACTTCTAACGCTCTTACGTTTATGAGCACAAAGTATAACTCTGCTGGTGTGCATAACGTGACAGACAAAAATGACCAGTATATCTTTATGGACGCTAACTACAATGCACAGTATGATGTGAACGTTCTGGCGTCTGCCTTTAACATGGACAAGGCTGATTTCATGGGTCACCTCAAACTCATTGACGATTTCACTACGTTCGACAATGAACGCTTTGATGTTATCCGTGAAAGCTCTGACATGATTGAGGAAGTTACGCCCGAAGAACTTGCTCTCATGGCAAAGGTTAAGGCTGTTCTCGTTGACAAGGAGTGGTTTCAGGTGTATGATAACCTCGCCAAGTTTACCGAGAAGTACGTCGCAAGCGGTATGTACTGGAACTATTTCTACAATGTGTGGAAAACTGTTTCCTACAGTATTTTCTCGAACGCCGTTGTGTTTGTTGACGCTGATGCTGACGTTGCGCTTCCGGCGTCCCTTACCGGTAAGATTACCGATATCACGGCTGGCGATGGTGTGAGTATTCTGACCGTCACTGTTGATGAGACCGCTGCACTTAGCTCTCGTCAGATTGAATTTGTGCAGGGCGCTGATGAAACTGCGGCTGGGGTCGCTGTGCTTAAATACGGCGCTTACATCGTGCCTGCTGCGCAGGCTACTATCAAGCCGGTATTCACTATCAACGGCACTACGTATACCGCGAGCGCCAATATCACCGTGGCAACTGCCAAGGTTGGCGACGCTATCACGTTCAACAAGGGCTAATATGAAAATTGAGAGGGAGGGAATTTCTCTCCCTCTCTTTTAGGAGGAAAAAATATGGCATATATTATTCCGAACTCCGATATAAGATTGCTCTATGATGTGCCTTTAGACAAGGGATATAGACATACACTTTGGTTCGATACACCTGCAAATCAAGAAGCATATTTTATTGGCAAGAGTAAAAGGTATTTCCCTAAATGCACATACGCCAGAGCAACACCCGGTTATATTAAAGTACAGGCTTCTGCCGATGATGTGAGAGATTGCAACTATATGATGTATAGAAACACGGCATATTCAAATAAGTGGTTCTATGCGTTTATCACAAATGTAGTATATATCTCGAACAATGTATGCGGTATTGTTTTTGCCGTTGACCAGTTGCAGACGTGGTTTTTCGAGATGCGACTAAGTGAGTGCTTTATTGAAAGACAACACTCTGTTACTGATAACCCCGGCGACAATCTTATTCCAGAAAACCTTGAAACTGGCGAATATATGTACGTCGATAATAACCTTGACTGGTCTAAAACATTTACAGGTTATGACGTTATCGTTTACTCTACGTTTTCGAGCAGCCTTACTGCTGACAATAAATGGGTATTTGCTGGTACACAGGGGTCATATCGATGGGGCATTTATACAGGTCTAAATATGCGAGTATTTAGGCACATAGAAAATGCTGATACAATTGCTTCTATAAATTCTTTTCTTTCTGCGGCTGTAGAGGAATTTGGAACTGATAACGGTATTATTTCATTGGTAATGATTCCGTCCGACAGTTTAGATGACCAGTTGTTGCCGACGCAGATACCGCATAGTATTCCAAAAATCACTTCTCTTGACTATTATACACCTAAGAACAAAAAATTGCTGACATACCCATATTGTTTTATCGAGGGACAGAACTGCGAGGGTGCTACTGCTGCTTTTAGGCAGGAGTACTTTGGAGGAACTAACCCGGCTGTATGCCAGTTTATGATAACGTTCAATATTACTACCGCGCCAGTTGCCTTGTGTGTTCCTATAAACTACAAAGGAGCTGAATATAATTATTCGGAGGGCTTGTTTATTAACAACTTCTCACAGTGCTCTTATAACACAGATATGTTTAAGGCATATATGGCGCAATCTCTTGCTGGGTCTACTATGCTCAAAGCTGTTGACGAAGTTAGGGTTGGTGCTGCAACTGTAAAGAATGACGTTAATTATGTGATTTCAGCTATGCGAGAGGGAATGAAAACAGGGCAAATTCCAAACTATAATCAAATAAATCCAGACGATGTTAAAATAAATGCTAATTGGGTTAGAGAAAATGCTGCAACAATGACAGCTCTTTCCATGGGCGGAGCTGCTGTTGGTGCTGCTATTTCCGGCGATGGCGAAAGTTTTGGAGCTTTGCCGTCAGTTGAAAGCTCTATTTATAACACAATGCAAGCTATTTATTCACACGCTGTTGCTGCCCCTCATAACACAGGTGCTAATACGCCAGACTATTTCACTTCAAACAGGCTTAAAGGCTTTTGGCTTTTCCACCGAACTATTACACACGAATTTGCTCGTAAGATTGACGGATATTTTACACGTTTTGGTTACGCGCAGCACGTTATTACTGTGCCAAATATTCATGCAAGAAATAGGTTCACTTACATCAAGACAGTTGACTGCGTAGTACATGGTGATTTACCGGCAGATGCTGGCGATATGATTCAGAATATCTTTGACAGCGGTATCACATTTTGGGCTGACCACGATAATGTTGGCAATTACAGCCTTGATAATCCTATTTACACAGGAGGTTAATATGGCAAAAAGAAATGGGCATGATAGAGCCTTTTGGGAAAGCGGTAATATGAATAATGCAACCTACGCGCAGTATTACCGCAGACTAACAGAGCTGTCTATCAGTATGTTTAGGTGGGAGAACTTGCCAGAGACAGTAGACCCAAGATTTATGGAGCTTGCACTTTTTAGCCAAGGACAGGCCGTTTTCTTTGAAGATGAAGAAATGGGTTTCCTGTGTTTGCAGAATCTCTCGCAGGGTGACTTTGACGTGTATCGCGTACCTAAAAGGCGTAGAGCTTTTGCAGCAAACGGATATCAAGTGGAACTGAACGAGAGCAATAGTGTTATTATTTATAATAACTATCTGCGCACAGGAAGTATGCTCGATGTTAATATGTTCGCTGCAAGACTTGCAGAGATTGACAGAACTATCGATGTTAATATCAAGGCGCAGAAAACACCTATCCTTATCTCTTGCGATGAGAACGAGCGTTTGAGCATGAAGAATCTGTATATGCAGTACGACGGCAACCAGCCGTATATCTTCGGAACAAATGATATGCGCGGAGATACAGTAAAGGTGCTAAAGACTGACGCTCCGTTTGTGGCTAAATCGTTGTACGACCTAAAGGTACAGTATTGGAATGAAGCCCTTACTTATCTCGGTATTAGTAATACCAACGTGCAGAAAAAGGAGCGACTTATTTCCGATGAAATTACAAGAGCTATGGGTGCTACGATTGCAAGCCGATACAGTAGGCTAAATGCAAGACGAGAAGCGGCTGAAAAAATTAACGAAATGTTTGGCCTTAATATTGAGGTTTACTATCGTGAAGATTACCGCGAGATTGACAATGAGATTATGCTCCCGGCTGAAAGCGGTGATGGAGAGGTGTCTATCATTGCAGGTGACGGAGGTGAATTGAATGTCTAAGTATACTACGGAGGTTCGGTATATTTGTGAGACGTATGCTGGACTTGAAGAAAGCGTAGGTTTCGCGGATGTTGGCAAAGTAATTACCGATAGTAGGGATAAAATTTTTGACTTCCCGTATCCTATATTTGACGAAAATTATAGGACAGTTCTTGAGAGTAAAATTCTGTTGCATTACTACACGCAGGAAATTGGTCTGGAAACTGTTGGACTTTGGAAGCTGAAATTGCAGGCAAAGATGAACGAGATTATGCCTTATTATAATCAGCTTTATAAGAGCGAACTGTTGACTTTCAACCCTTTGGTTGATGTGGATTTAAAGACACAGAGAAGTGGTAGTAGTAATAATGAAAGTAGCGGTAAGAGTGAGAGCGTTACAACGAGTAATGAAATGAGTAAGGCTGATAGAAATGCTATTGCTTACAATATGTTCTCTGACACTCCGCAGGGTGGACTTGAGGGTGTTGATACCGAGACGTATCTTAGCTCTGCTGGTAAGGTAAAGAATGAAGATTCAGTAGAGGGGGTTAATGCTGGAAGTAGTAGCAATAGTGGAACTGTAAATAATAACATTAGTACGACAGAACAGTATATTGAGTATGTAAGCGGTAAGGCTGGTGGAGAGAATTACGCAAAGAAGTTGATGGATTTTCGTAAATCGTTTTTGAATATCGATATGATGATTATTCGTGACTTGCGTTCTCTGTTCATGTATCTATGGTGAGGTGAATTTTTTGAAAGCTATCGTGATAAATAAGAAGCCATTTGGAATTACTGAATTTGATAACGTTATTCAGATTACGAGCGGCAACGCTTCTGCTCCTGTTGCTGATACGTTTACTATTCAGTATGTTGTAAACTCAAGCGCGGTGCAGCGGACGTTTAATACGTCAGAAGTCATTTTGCAGATAATGTAATTGGAGGTGTAATTACATGATTGAATTTGTTAAAAATTTCTGGTGTCAGAAAGTGCTTCCTCTTGTCTATACTGACGCACTTAGCTATTATGAAATGCTTGGCAAGTTTGTTGGCAAGCTGAATGAAGTTATCGGAAACGTGAATAACCTCAACGAAAATACTGTATTTAGCGTTAATAACGTTAAACCTGTTGATGGCAACGTGAATGTCGGCACTGTCAAGTCCGTTAATGGTAGTACGCCAGATGCAAGCGGTAATGTTAACTTGCCGCAGGTTAGCGGTGTTGCAAGCGTTGACGGAGTTGGTGCTGATGCAAGCGGCAATGTCCCTCTCAATGCTGTGAAAAGCGTAAACGGTATTACGCCGACTGGCGGTAACGTTAATGTCGGCACAGTGAAAAGCGTTAATGGTAATACTCCGGATAGTGCTGGAAACGTCAATGCTGGCACTGTTAAAAGTGTTAACGGTAATGCGCCGGATAGCGCTGGAAACGTCAATGCTGGTACTGTTAAAAGCGTTAATTCTATTTCGCCTGACGAGAACGGAAACGTAAATATTGCCGCTGCTAATGTCGGTGCTATTCCTACAACACCTAACGCGGTAGGTTTCCAAAATATGGACGCTTCTGGTTTGTATCCCAAAATTTTAACTATCAATCAAGCTAATGCGTTGATGGACGATAGTTGGGGGCGTTTCATTTACTTAACAAATGAAGTTAGAACTGTAACTCTTGAGGAAAGCACTCTTAATGCATTTCCCGATAGCTGGCACTCGATTATCATGAACGCTGGTACTGGTAATATAACCTTTACTCTTAATGTGTGGTTGGTTGACCTTGATAACGGCACTAATGGCATGACTCGCACATTTACACTTGGTGCTGGAAAATATATCGAGATTCAGCGCTATTCTACCGCAGGACTTATGCTTCGTTGTTCTTTCACCAGACCGTAACTTCAAGGTGCGTATCGAAAGGTACGCACCGTTTTAATTTTTCTGCTAAATGTCGTACCGGAAAAAATCCTAATGGCCCCA
>ERZ780157.3185-NODE-3185-length-14131-cov-2.477053_pt1 | contig 14131 bp, 16 predicted proteins | sample MGYA00511169_ERZ780157 | MGnify/ENA primary metagenome ERZ780157 (study PRJEB29588, sample SAMEA1965149) | human gut metagenome | biome: human gut; feature: human-associated habitat; material: faeces | place: Denmark | collected 2008/2010 ... | reverse complement strand
AAGCCAGTATGCATACGGATCAGCGTCCTTACTTCTCCTCACCCCGCCGGAATACTTCCATCATCTCCGCCGTCAGCGAGATATCATTGTCAGTCGGCGGCATATTTTCCCTGGTAAACCAGGTCGCCTCTCCGAGCTCGTCCTCCTCTAACGTGATGTCATCCGCGCCATCCAGTTCCGCGAAGAAGCCGACTAAAAGTGTTCCCGTAAATGCCCACGGCTGGTTTTTGTAATAGCGGATGTTCTTGACTGAAAGCCCGACCTCCTCTTTTACTTCCCTTGCCACGGTCTGTTCCAGTGTCTCTCCGATCTCCGAAAAGCCGGCGATCAGCGCGTATTTTTTATAATCACGGTCCGCATATTTTGTAAACAGGATGCGGTCTCTTTCCGGATCGATCAGACCGATGATGACCGCCGGTGAGATCACCGGATAGACGATCTCTCCGCACTTCGGACAGCGCATTGAGCGCTCCTTTTCATCCGGCTCTAACTGCCCGCCGCATCTTCCGCAAAACTGATGACTCTCCCGCCACTGATACAGATTAAATGCCGTAATGCCCGCAAACGCAAGATGACGCGGCGCGTAGGTACGGAAAATGTTTTTCCTGCACCTGCAAAGCCCCGGTATTTTGTCCACATCCGCATTGCGCAAATAGAAAAATCCGGTGTCATCGATCTGAAAAAGATAGCGGTACTCTGCCTCCTGTTCCCCGATCCGCGCTTTTACCTCCTCAAATGTGAGCATCCATTTATTCTTTTCATCTAACAGCACCTCATTTCCGTCAAAGATCAGCACGATATCCTGCGCCTTCGGTGCGTGCGGTGTAAATTCATTGTGATAAACATGCGGAAAAATATCCTGTATCATATCTGCTTCCTTTCCTCGTCCCCATTACAGAGCCGAAATGCTTCCCGCATCCCGCTCTGATCCGTGGCCGTCAAATAAAAAAAGTATAAGACCTGCATCATCAGCCAGTGTCTTATACTTCTGTACTCTTTTTTATCGGGCATCCCGCTTTGAATCCGGACCACAAACGTTACCTCCGTAGTTAGCTCGGCCCAGGCGACCTCACGGCACATAAGAGCTCTTACTTAGTGCTGCTTTGTTCCCAACCTGACACGGTTCGTAAGTTCCTATTGCGTAAGACCCAGACTTCAACGCCACTTGCGAAGGGCAGCTTTACAGCCCAAAAACCCGCGGCGGGATATCACCCCAGCTCTAGCGGATTGCTGGTACAGGGTACCGCTACTCCCCCGGCTGCCCGAGTTCTTTTAGTATAACGGTTTTTCATGGGGTTGTCAATTCCTGTTTCGCCTTTTTGTTGCGCACACGCAGCTCCTTAAAAAAGCGGCTTAATATCTCTGAGCACGCTTCCTCAAGCACTCCCCGCTCAAGCTCCACCTGATGATTAAACTCCTGCATCTGAAGCAGATTTAACACCGAGCCGGCGCAGCCCGCTTTGGGGTTCATACATCCGATCACGACCTTTTTCATGCGCGACTGCACGATCGCCCCGGCACACATCTGACATGGCTCTAAGGTCACATACATCGTACAGTCCTCCAGCCTCCAGTCACCGGTCTTTTTGCTGGCTTTTTTTATCGCCGCGATCTCGGCATGCGCCAGCGTGACCTTGTCCGTATTTCTGCGGTTATATCCTCTTGCAATTATTTTACCATTATATACAATTACACAACCGATAGGAACTTCATTAAGCTTTTCAGCTTTCTTTGCCTGTCTGATTGCCTCTTTCATAAAACCTTCGTTTTCAGTCATTTTAATTAATCTTCCTGCATTTTTTTAAATCCTACCACAGTTTTTTATTTTATGCTATACTAAGAATGATTTAACGGAGGAAATCTTATGAAATTCATATACACAACCGACAGATTATATTTACGCACGCTTGACGAAAGAAGTGCAGATAAAATACTGGAATTTTACAATGCCGGAAGGGATGTTTTTTCAAGAGTAGAGTCAGAAAAGCCATCCTCTTTTTATACGCTTTCCTATCAGGCAACCTTGGCAAGCATGGAATTTAAAGCTTTTCTTGACGGTACATATATGCGGTATTATCTTTTTGACATAACAGAACCTGACACGATTATAGGCACCGTATCTTTCAGCTATTTTATGCCCATGCCTTATTATTCCTGCATTATCGGTTATAAATTGCTGCCGGGTTGCTGCAAAAAAGGATATGCCACAGAGGCAGTATCCTTTCTTACCGGATGTCTTTTTAAGGAGCATAAAGTACACCGCATAGAAGCCTTCTGCCTCCCTGATAACACCCCCTCCATTAATTTACTGCTCCGCACAGGTTTTGAATTTGAATCCGTGGCCAAATCCGCCATCCGATTAAAAGACGGCTTTACAGACCACAGACGGTATGTGCTTATCGACTATGATTCTTAAGCTTCTAACACCTTGTACCAATAGCCGAACTGACTGAGTCTTATATCTGAGCGGGTGCTGAATTTAAAGTGCATAAACCCAAACATCCCCGCCATATTTTTATCCCTTCTTGTAAAAACACCGGGAACACCGATTATGTATTCATATCCGTCAGATTTAGCCTGCTTGCCAAAAATAAGATGCCTGTACGCATAGTATCCGTGATTTAAAAAACTGTTATTCAAAAGTCCCCAGTTCGTGTTGGCAAATCTCTTAATATCCTCCGGTTCTATTTCCACACAGTCATAAATATCCTCATCCGAAAAAAGGGTCACCGCCTTTTTCTCATCATATAAGGTCTCATATCCGTTCTTTTCCGGCTTTTTATCCACAAAATCTCCGTAAAAAAGAATATTATCCCCGTTTTCTACCTGTACTCCGGTGATTTGTTCATAAGTGCAGCCTGAGTTCTGTATGCTGTCAGCACGTCCCATATACCTTAGTTCACCTATGCCGCAAAGTATTTTCATTTCGCCTATCAGTATCCTTTGTCCCTCCTCTCCATAAAAAAATACACTGTGTGTCCCATCTTTTTCCCTGTTCTGATATCTGATATTAACAAGCAGACGCAACATTCCGTTTCTCACATCCCACTTTGCAAAGCCTATGCTCTTGCCGTTTTCCTCATAATCATACAGATATGTTACTTTTTTCTGAAAATCCATAAAAATAAGCTCCCTCCTTGTACTTAAATAGCCTTCCTGCTAAAAAGTATATGAAAGAAGCTTTGTAAAAATACTATTTAATATTACTAAAATAATCAGATAATGCTGCAAACTCCGAAAGTGTCAATGCTTCACCTCGTATAGACGGACCTTTATGAAGAGACTCTATTGCCGCCGTAATTTCTTCCTTTGAGAAATTAATTTCCGGAGAATTATTAAGTCCGTTGGCAAGGGTCTTACGTCTTTGGTTAAAGGATGCCCTTATTAACTTAAACATTAACTTTTCATCCCTGACTTTGACAGGAGGTTCTTTGTACCTTGTAAGCCTTATAACCGCAGAACCCACATTAGGCCTTGGAATAAAACATTCAGGCGGTACATTAATTACGACCTGTGGTTTGGAATAATACTGCACAGCAAGGGAAAGCGCACCATAATCCTTTGTGCCCGGGCCTACCTGCATACGGTCCGCCACCTCTTTTTGCACCATAACGGTTATGGAATCTATAGGAACATTGCTTTCAAATAATCCCATAATAATAGGCGTAGTTATATAATACGGCAGATTTGCAACGACTTTTATGGGTTTACCGCCGTTTTTTTCTTCTGCCAGTTTTTTAATATCAACTTTGAGAATATCTTCGTTAATTATGGTTACGTTATCGTATTCTGCCAATGTTTCCTTAAGAATCGGTATAAGATTAGTGTCAATTTCAACTGCTGCCACACCACCCGCCTGTTCACATAAAAGCTGGGTCATGGTTCCGATTCCCGGTCCTATCTCAAGTACAAAATCATCTTTTGTCACACCGGCTTCACGTACTATTTTATTAACAATTCCTTCGTCAATAAGAAAATTCTGTCCGAATTTCTTCTGGAATGCAAACTCATGCTTGTTTATCACGGCAAGAGTGTTTGTTGGATTACTTAAATACATATTTTTTCCTTTATCCCAAGCCTAAGCTCTTAAATTTTTCAAGGTCAACAACATAATTTTTATATGTCTTATCCTCAAGATATACTTTAACCTGTTCGCCCGGAGAATATACTATTCCCGGGTCATCATAGCAATGCTCACTCTTAAATACAATAACTTCTCCTGTTTCGGGCTCTACATACCTGCATTTAACGACAAAAGGGCAGACCCCGTTTACTGCAGTTGAATAATCAACAACAACATCATATATTTCTGCATACACATAGTAGTTTTTCTTGATTTTCTTTGTTCTGACTTCTTTGATTCCGGAAATAACACCCACAAATAAGAATGCACCGCCCATTACATATAAAATAATTATTATTGCCGGTCCCATTCTTCGTCTGAGATTATATGGATTATCCTTATCCGCATACGCTTTTTCGGTTCCGCCTAAATGGGCATTATCACTGTTTACAGGTTTATATGCAATATGGCTGTATGTCTCTCCGTTTACGGTATAATCCACATAATACAGATAGCTGTCACTGCCTACCTGTTCTTTCTTGGTAATACGCACCTTTACTTTATAACAGTTAGCATTATTTTTTATATCTTTTACCAGAAAATATGTACCAAGCCCTATAAGTACCAGGCCCGCAATCAAAAAGATTGCCATGATCTCCTTAATTATTCTTTTTTCTCTCATATCCCATACATTCTCCTGCCATTTTTAAAAGTTATATCTATCACTTCATCATAATCAAGCTGCTTAATCTCTGCAATTTTCTTAACCACCTCAGGAATATATAACGAGGAATTACGTTTTCCCCTGAATGGCTCAGGTGCAAGATAAGGGCAGTCTGTCTCAAGAAGTATCCTGTCAATAGGTACATATTCTACCACTTCACGGATTTTGGCAGCTTTTTTGAAGGTAAGCACACCTCCGATACCAATATAAAATCCCATATCGAGATATTTTTTTGCTTCTTCTTTTGAGTATGAAAAGCAATGAATAACACCGCTGTTGTCCCTGTCAGCCGATGCCTTTATTACTTCATAGGTATCAAGAGCCGCTTCTCTTGAATGAACAATAACAGGCTTTTTAAGTTCTTTTGCAAGCACTAACTGACGTTCAAAAAATTCCTTCTGCTGCGCTTTATTATCCTTATCCCAATAATAATCAAGACCAATTTCACCGATGGCAACAATTTTGCCATTGGCAGCCGCTTCTTTACGAAGCCACTCCATGTCTTCATCAGTAACCGTCCTGATTTCCTCAGGATGAATGCCTAATGCACCGTACATATAGTCCCACTTTGGAATAAGTTCAATAATTTTGTGGCAGGTATCGATAGAAGACCCCACATCCACGACATATTTTATACCATTTTCGGGCAGGGACTTTAATAGTACGTCCCTGTCCTCGTCAAATGCCTCATCCTCATAATGGGCATGGCTTTCAAATATTCCTGTCATTAACGAATCTCCGCACCGTTAGGCATATCCTTCTCAGGTGTTAATAATGATAAGTTGCCTTCCGCATCCTCTGCACAAAGAAGCATACCTTCTGAAAGTACGCCTGCGAGCTTGGCCGGTTTAAGGTTAGCAACAACCACAACCTTCTTTCCAACCATTTCTTCTGCGGAATAATGCTGCTTGATTCCCGATACAATCTGCTTAACTTCGCTGCCTATCTTTACCTGTGAGCAAAGAAGCTTCTTAGACTTAGGTACTTCTTCACATTTAAGAATTTCACCCACTCTTAACTGGACCTTCATAAAATCATCAATGGAGATTTCCGGTTTCTTTTCAACATCAATACCTGCTTCTGCCTGTGGTTCCTCGGTTACACCTGCCTGTGCACGCTGTTTAGCACGGATTTCTTCTACCTTTGGCATAATTTCATTAATGTCAAGTCTTGCAAAAAGGATTTCAGGTGCATCGGTTACTTTTGTTCCCGAAACATAATTACCAAACTTTGTAAGGTCTTCGAGTGTAAGTTCAGGTGCATTAAGCTGTTTACGAATCTTAGCTGTTGTTTCCGGCATAAATGGCTCAAGAAGTGCAGCACCGATACTTATTCCCTCAACAAGGTTATAAAGAACAGTTGATAATCTGTCCGCCTGTGTCTCATCCTTCGCAAGTGCCCAAGGCATTGTCTCGTCAATGTATTTATTGCAGCGCTTAAATATATTGAAGGTCTCTGTAATCGCATCTGCAACACGGAGGTCATTCATCTTAGCGTCAACTTTTTTAACTGCTTCAAGAATTGTATTTTTAAGGTCATCATCAACTTCTGCCGTTACACCTTTGTCGGTAACTACTCCGCCAAAATATTTATTACTCATTGAAATTGTTCTGTTTACAAGGTTTCCAAGAGTATTGGCAAGTTCTGAATTAAGTCTTTCCACAACCAGTTCCCATGTGATGACACCATCATTTTCAAAAGGCATTTCGTGAAGTACAAAATATCTTACGGCATCCACGCCAAACATATCCGCCATATCATCGGCATAAATTACATTTCCTTTGGATTTGCTCATCTTATCGCCACCCTGTAATAACCAAGGGTGTCCGAAAACCTGTTTTGGAAGCGGTAAGTCAAGTGCCATAAGGAAAATAGGCCAATAAATTGTATGGAAACGGATAATATCTTTTCCGATAAGATGAAGATCCGCAGGCCAGTATTTTTTGAACAATTCATCATTATCGCCGTCACAGTCATATCCAAGTCCCGTGATATAGTTGGTAAGTGCGTCAAGCCATACATATACAACGTGTCTGTCATCAAAATCCACAGGTATTCCCCATTTAAAAGATGTTCTTGATACACAAAGATCCTGAAGTCCCGGTAAAAGGAAGTTATTCATCATTTCATTCTTACGGGAAACAGGCTGTATGAATTCAGGATGTTCGTTAATATAATCAATAAGTCTGTCCGCATATTTGCTCATCTTAAAGAAGTAAGCCTCTTCCTTTGCAGGCTTGACTTCTCTTCCGCAGTCAGGACATTTTCCGTCTACAAGCTGTGACTCCGTCCAGAAGGATTCGCAAGGAGTACAGTACATGCCTTCGTAATGTCCCTTGTAAATATCCCCTTTATCATATAATTTTTTAAAGATTTTCTGAACCTGTTTCTCATGGTATTCATCGGTGGTTCTGATAAATTTGTCATAAGAGGTGTTCATCAAATCCCATATTCTCTTAATTTCACCGGCAACGTTATCTACAAACTGTTTTGGTGTAACACCTGCCTCTGCTGCCTTTAATTCAATTTTCTGTCCATGTTCATCCGTACCGGTCTGGAAACGGACATCATATCCCTGCATTCTCTTATATCTTGCAATACTGTCTGCAAGAACTATTTCATAGGTATTACCGATATGTGGCTTACCTGATGTATACGCAATCGCTGTAGTAATATAGTAAGGTTTTTTCTCCATTTTACTAAATCCTCCTAAAAATCTTCTGTCCTAACTTCTAACGCTACCATAAATAGGCTCTAAAATCAATATTTAATCCCTTTTAAGTTGTCTTCCAACATTGGGTCTGATAAAAGTCTCATCTGCATATTTCCACAATTCTTCCGAACCCAGATGTGTTTTCTCATTACGTCCGTATACCTGTGAAGCATGAACACCATGTTCTTCCCACGATCTGCCCTCTGACGCATTATTAAGCATTAAAGGCTGAATCTTGTCCATTGTGTTGGCAAACCTGGCTTCCGGCGTAATATTTTCCTCGAATTCATCCCACAATGCCCTGAATTCCTCTGCCTGGTCTTTTGGCAGAATATTAAAAAGTCTGTCCGCAGCCGCAAGTTCACGCCCGCGTTTGCTTTCATTGCCCTTTGAATCATAGGCATAGGTATCGCCTGCGTATATTTCTATTAAATCGTGAATAAGAACTATTTTCATTGTCTTCAACACATCTATATCTTCATTGGCATATTCCGACAGCACCATTACAAACAATGCCATGTGCCATGCGTGCTCCGCATCATTTTCTTTTCTCATGCCGTCTGCAAGATAAGTCTGTCTGAAAATATTCTTTTCCTTATCTATCTCTTTAAGAAATTCAAACTGTTTTTCTATTCTTTCAGGAAACATATCTACTCTCTTTCATTGATGTATTTTTCTACTATATAACGTGGTCTTTTCTTGGTCTCAAGATATATTTTGCCAATATATGAACCTACAATGCCAAGTCCCAGAAGCACCATTCCGCCGATTGCCCACACTGAAATAAGTATGGAAGTCCATCCGGCAACAACTCTGCCGGTAAAATAACTTACGAATGCGTAAATCATCATGGCAATGCTCACAAGAAAAACAAATATGCCCATTCCCGTTACAAATCTCATGGGTTTAATGCTTAGTGAGGTTATTCCCTCAATGGCAAAGCTCATCATTTTCCTGAGCGGATATTTGCTTTTTCCCGCAAGTCTTTCTTTTCTCTCATATTCAACAATCGTCGATGGATATCCGATTAATGGTACTATTCCTCTTAAGAAAAGATTGACCTCTTCAAACTGTGCCAGTCCCTCAAGGGCTCTCCTGCTCATAAGCCTGAAATCCGCATGATTGTATATCAGGTCTCCGCCTAATTTGTTGGTTAATTTATAAAACATCTGCGCCGTATGTCTTTTGAAAAAAGAATCTTTTTTTCTGTCATTTCTCACACCATATATGACATCATAACCCTCGTTATTTTTCCGGAGCATTTCATCAAAAACATTTATATCGTCCTGTAAATCCGCATCAAGGGATATAACTATATCCGCGTCATCCTTAACAGTCATAAGTCCGGCTAAAAGTGCATTCTGGTGTCCCCTGTTTCTCGTAAGGTTAATTCCGCCAAACAAGGTATCTTTATTGTGTAAATCTTCAATTATTTTCCATGTCAGATCCATAGAACCGTCATTAACAAAAATTATCCTGCTTTTTACGTCAATAAGCCCTTCTGCCATAAGTTCTTTCATTTTTTTATCAAGTTTGCCCGCCGTGTCAGCTAAGACTTCTTCTTCATTGTAACATGGTATTACAAGGTAAAGTATTTTCGCCATATATATCATCCTTCCGGAAATATCCGTATCATATTTAGAGATTATCACATTGTGTTATCATTTGCAATTACGCTGTTACCTATGATAATATGTACTTTAGTGAGGGTTTGATATCGGAGGTAACATTAATGAAATCAAAACAATATGTTTATGTTATTACAATAATTTTTATATTATCACTTATTCCCCTTTATATCATAGGTAAATATAACCATCCGAGTGTGGATGACTATTATTACGGCGTGGAAACTGCCAAAGTTTACCGTGATACAGGTTCTGTTTCCCAGGTTATATCTACATCTTTTGACGAAATGAAAAATACCTACAATGACTGGCAGGGCAATTTTGCCGCTATTTTCCTTATGCGCCTGCCGTATTCGGTGAATCCGCCTATGTATTATCATCTGTTATACTTATAAGCGCATTTGTTGCCGCCATGCTTGCATTCATATATAATTTTTTAAGAAAATGGTTTGATGCCGGCAGACAGGCTTCCATAATCACGGCTCTTGCCGTTACTTTCTGTGCAATGCAGTTTACCATTATGCCTTCGGATTCTTTCTATTGGTATAACGGTTCTGTTTATTATACATTTTTCTTTTCATTGGCTTTATTTTTACTGACGCTCGTAACGGTTATGATTAAAAGCAAAGCTATGCCTGCCAGAATTATTGCGGGTATTTTCGCAGTTCCTTTAGCCTTTATAATCGGTGGCGGTAACTACGCAACATCCCTTGTTACGGTTCTTATATTAATAACCCTTGTTATACTTATGATTGTTAAGAAAAATAAAAGTGTCATCCCTCTTGTACTGATTACATGTTCAATAGGAGTGTCCTTTGCCCTGAGCATCCTTGCCCCTGGTAATGCAATCCGTCAGGAGGCTGTGGGTGGCAGTCATGGTGTAATTAAGTCCATTATCTGTTCTTTCGCTTACGGTGGATACAGTATTGCAAGCTCAACTTTGGCACCTGTGCTTATACTTTTTATAATGTTAATACCTTTGCTTTACAGAATCGCCAAAAGAAGTTCTCTTTCTTTTAAACATCCCGTACTTGTGCTTTTGTTTACATTCTGTCTTTTCTGTTCACAGGGCACTCCTGTATTCTATGCACAGGGATTAAGGATGCCTTACAGAATGATGAATATTATTAATTTCAGCTATTATATCTTTATGATTTTCAATCTGGTATACATGCTTGGATATATAGGTAAAAAATACGGGGATTCCCTGGTTCTTTGCAAATTTGCGAGATTTTTTGAGATGAAGCACGAACGTTTTGTATTTATTATGTCCTGCACTATTATTTTTGCAATTTCCTGCGTAGGCCTATGCAAAGTGTCGGAGGGAGAAAACGGCGGTGCCGATTTTTCCAATATGCCACTTTCCGTAAGTGCCACATATTCCCTTATTAATGGGGATGCAAAACAATATGATAAGGAATGCAGGGAGCGTGCGGAGTACCTTTCCGACACAGAAGAAAAAGGAGTAACCTTAGCTCCGCTTTCAGTTACTCCTGCACCTATTTTCCATACGGACATTACAGCAGACCCTCTTCACTGGAAAAATGCACATCTGGCACTTTTCTATGGTAAGGACTGGGTAAAACTCAGTAATAAATAGGACTATTCCTTTACAAGAAATCTGTCCCATTCCTCGACATCACCGCTGCCGCTCACTGTTATTTCGTAACATCTGTCGTTGGCATCTATGGAGAATACATAAGTGTTCTCCTTTTTTTTGATGGAATATATTGTTCCATAAGGGAATGTCTTAAACATGGCCGCATATTCGTCTTTTGCAAGAATTCTGTCATCTACGGATTCCTGAAGAACATTATCAGCATTGTAACGTTTATAGCCTTCCTCTATAAATTCCTGTATTCCGGGATTGGATACGGATAAAAGAAATCCGTTGGCTCTCATTACCCTGATATCCCTGTTGCATGAACATTCGGGCAGGATTGTTACATTATCAAGCCACAAATGAAAAGTACCGTTCATTGTCTCAACTTCCGATATTACACTTTCCGAAAAATCGAAATTATTAAGTTCGTCGATTGTCTTGTAGTTCATTACTTGTTCTCCATTTTTTCAAATAATTTAACAACCTTGCTTGTGCCAAGTCTTGACGCTCCAAGCTTAAGGAAAAGGTCTGCATCGTCAAGGGTGGAAATTCCGCCTGCCGCTTTAACCTCCACGCCTCGTCCTACGTTGGCTTTAAGAAGTGCCACATCCGAAGGCGTTGCGCCCCCTGCCTGGAATCCCGTTGAAGTCTTAATGAACTTTGCACCTGCCTCGGTAACTATTTTACAAAGTGTAATCTTTTCCGCGTCCTCTAAAAGACATGTTTCTATAATTACCTTCAAAACTCTTCCGTGACATGCTTCTTTCACAGCCTTAATTTCATTCAATACATCATAATACTTACCGTCTTTTACCCAGCCGAGATTGATTACCATATCTATTTCTGAAGCTCCGTCAAGTACTGCCTGTTCTGTCTCATATACCTTGACTTTGGTTGTATTCTAGCCGTTAGGAAATCCTATAACCGTACATACTGCCAGGGAAGAACCTTTGCCTTTAAGGTAAGCCGAGGCTTTTTTTACATAAGACGGAGGTATACACACGGACGCACATCCGTACTTAACCGCCTCATCGCATAATGTCTCGATTTCAGACTCCTCAGCTGTTACGGCAAGCAGTGTATGGTCGCACCTCGCCAATAATTCTTTAATATCCATTTTCTTTTTCTCCTATGTATCTTTATAATCCGGCAGACTGCTTAAGCCTGTCCATTGCATTTTTAATTTCTACAGTTTCCGTAATTGTCATTTTCTCAGGCTTGGCTTTTCTGATAAGACGACCAAGATTATATATATCCTGATTAATCTGATTCTTTCTCATTTTATCAATTGTCTTTTTCTCAGTCTTTAACTTAGCCTGTGCATCATTAATAAGCTTTTTTGACTCATTAATGGCTTCAAAAGCATCCATTCTCGTACTGTCGGCTTCCGCATATTCCGCAGCGTCCCGCATGGCACGTTCAATTTCAGTTTCCGAAAGATTAGAGCCTGCGGTAATCGTAATGCTCTGTTCCCGTCCCGTATCAAGGTCCTTAGCGGATACATGCACAATACCGTTTGCATCAATATCGAAAGTTACCTCTATCTGCGGAACTCCGGCCGGTGCTCTTCTTATTCCGTTAAGACGGAAGGTTCCAAGAAGCTTGTTATCCCTCGCAAACTGTCGTTCGCCCTGTAAAACCTTGATTTCAACATTGGTCTGTCCGCTCATTGCAGTAGAAAATACCTGGCTTTTTCTGCATGGAATCGTAGAGTTTTTCTCTATAAGGTGTGTGGCAATTCCTCCCACTGTCTCTATTGAGAGCGTAAGAGGAGTTACGTCAAGCAAAAGAAGTTCGGACGCATTACCTGAATCTCCCGCAAGCTTGCCACCCTGTATTGATGCTCCGAGTGCAACACACTCGTCAGGATTCATATTTTTGCTTGGCTCAAGTCCCGTAAGCTGTCTTACTTTATCCTGAACCGCAGGTATTCTTGTAGAACCGCCTACAAGAAGTACCTTATTAAGTTCGCCCTTTGTAATTCCTGCATCGTTAAGTGCCGTAATTACAGGGCCTGTTGTTCTCTCCACAAGGTCCGATGTCAGCTCGTTAAATTTTGCCCTTGTAATATTCATATCAAGATGAACGGGACCCGCTTTGGTGGTTGTAATAAAAGGCAGGTTAATATTAACTGTCTGTGCCGATGAAAGCTCTTTCTTGGCTTTCTCGGCTTCTTCAGTTATTCTCTGAAGTGCGACTTTATCTTTACCAAGGTCTATTCCTTCTGTTCTCTTAAACTCCGAAACAATATAGTCCGAAAGACGTTTATCAAAATCATCACCGCCGAGATGGTTATCTCCTGAGGTTGCAAGCACCTCAATAACCTTATCCCCGATTTCAATTACTGAAACATCGAAAGTACCGCCGCCAAGGTCATATACCAGGATTTTCTGTGCTTCACCGTTATCAAGGCCGTACGCAAGAGCTGCTGCCGTAGGCTCATTAATAATTCGTTCCACTTTAAGTCCAGCTATTCTTCCCGCATCCTTGGTCGCCTGACGTTGTGCATCGCTGAAATATGCCGGTACGGTAATTACCGCTTCCGTTACACGCTGTCCCAGATAATCCTCGGCATCCTTTTTTAATTTCATAAGGATAAAAGCCGATATCTCCTGAGGCGAATAATTCTTTTTGTCAATCTTAACTTTATAGCCGGAGCCCATCTCTCTCTTAATGGAAGAAACAGTTCTTTCAGGATTTGTGACTGCCTGACGCTTCGCAGGTTCTCCCACAAGTCTCTCTCCTTTTTTGGTAAAAGCAACCACGCTTGGTGTTGTCCTTGTTCCCTCGGAATTAACAATAACCGTAGGCTGTCCGCCCTCCATTACCGCAACACAACTGTTAGTAGTTCCTAAATCAATTCCAATAATCTTGCCCATAACAATAAATCTCCAATTCTTTTATTCTGTTTCAATCAGATATACACCTGATTTATGAATGTGTTATGTATTAATTATTTTATTTTGGTAAAAAAGATTAATTTTTTATAAATTAAATATAGCATATTCATTTTACATTTTTTATAATAAAAACACAATGTCAATATGTTCTTCTTGACTTTAAAGCGTTAAAGTGTTAATTTATATATACTGAAATTATAAGAGATGAGGATTTTAACAATGTCAATGAATTATTTTAAAAAGCTTCCGGAACCTGAAGTTCTTAAAGAAGAATTTCCTATGACACCGGAGCTTACAGCAATCAAATCAGAAAGAGACCGTGAAATCCGTAAGGTTTTTACAGGTGAAAGTGATAAATTTCTTGTAATCGTAGGTCCATGTTCCGCTGACCGTGAAGATGCCGTTCTTGAATATGTTGAGCGTCTTGCAAGGGTCAACGAAAAGACTAAGGACAAGCTGATTATTATTCCCCGTGTATACACTAACAAACCAAGAACCAC
>ERZ780157.3182-NODE-3182-length-14149-cov-6.150206_pt1 | contig 14149 bp, 13 predicted proteins | sample MGYA00511169_ERZ780157 | MGnify/ENA primary metagenome ERZ780157 (study PRJEB29588, sample SAMEA1965149) | human gut metagenome | biome: human gut; feature: human-associated habitat; material: faeces | place: Denmark | collected 2008/2010 ... | reverse complement strand
CCGGGCGTGGCCGAAACGAACACCGTTTGGTTCAGCTTCGACTCAAACTCCTCGAATTTGAGCGGGCGGTTGTCAAATGCCGACGGCAGGCGGAAGCCGTAGTCAACCAGATTTTTCTTGCGTGCCGTGTCGCCGCCGCTCATACCGCGCACCTGCGGCACCGTGACGTGCGATTCGTCGATAAACATCAGATAATCCTCGGGGAAATAGTCGAGGAGCGTGAAGGGGGTTGAGCCCTCGGGACGTCCCGAGAGCACGCGCGAATAGTTCTCCACGCCCGAGCAAAAGCCGATCTCGCGGAGCATTTCGAGGTCATAGCGGACGCGTTCGCGGATGCGCTGTGCCTCCAGAAGCTTGTTTTCGGACTCGAAATACGCAACACGCTCGAGCATTTCGCGCTCGATCTGCTGCAGCGCCGCCTCACGCTTTTCGTCCGACACCGCATAGTGCGTTGCGGGATAAATGGCGGCATAGGAGAGCAGGCGCTTCATCTCGCCCGTGACGATGTTGATTTCGGAAATTCGGTCGATCTCGTCCCCGAAAAACTCCACACGGAGTGCGCTGTCGCTCATATTTGCGGGGATCACCTCAACCGTGTCGCCGTTGACGCGGAAGGAGTCACGGACGAGCGACATATCGTTTCGGTTATAGCTGTTTGCCACGAGCTTGCGGATAAAAATATCGCGGCTCATCTGCATGCCCGTTCGCACGGCGAGCACAAGCCCCTGATATTCGCTGGGGTCACCGAGCGAATAAATGCAGGAGACCGACGCCACGATGATCACGTCACGCCGCTCAAAAAGCGCGCTTGTGGCGCTGTGGCGCAGGCGGTCGATCTCATCGTTGATCAGGGCATCCTTTTCGATATACATATCCTTGCCCGGGATATACGCCTCGGGCTGGTAGTAATCATAGTAAGAAACAAAATATTCTACCGCCGCATCGGGGAAAAACTCACGCATCTCGGAGCAGACCTGTGCAGCAAGCGTTTTGTTCGGCTCAAGAATGAGCGTTGGGCGGTTGGTGCGTGCGATGACGTTTGCCATCGTGAAGGTCTTGCCCGAGCCCGTGACACCGAGCAGGGTTTGCATCCGCTCCCCTGCCTCGATCCCCTCAACAAGCTGCGCGATCGCCTCGGGCTGATCCCCTGTGGGCTTGTATTCACTTTTGAGAACAAAGGGGTTGGATTGCATAGTACCTCGCACCTCCATGCAAATTAAATAAAAGCCAATTTCGGAATTATTATATCACATTTTTTGCAATTTGTAAAGCATAAAATCAATTATTTTTGTCATTTTCGGAAAACATCCGCAGAATGCTTTTGCGGATCCTACGATCGGTGACATGGTCGATCAGGTGCTTTCCCCAATAAAGAATCAGCGTGCCAAAAAACAGAATCGCCTGCTCCCACGGTGACACATGCCTTCCCCAGATCAGAACGATTGCAACCGCCACAAGCAACGATACGACCACCGACCAAAGAAGATTTTTTCTTTGTTTTGCCGCGCTATATACCTCACCGTAGTGCGGGTCCTCAATACGTCGCTTGAGTTCTTCAACGGTATCACCGTCGGTGAGTGAGCATCCGTTTTGATAGCATTTGACCTCGCAATCCTCACCAAGCTCCTCGATTTCCTTGATGCAGATCAGGCAGGGCGTGCCGTCGACCTCAAAGAATTTCAGCCAATAGCCAACATCAAAATCGACCTTCTCAAAAGAAAGCAGCTCTTCATTCAAAAAAATCTCAACAGTCGCGCTGAACGTCTTTTTCTCAAGCTCCGCGCGAATACGGTCCTTGCCGTTTGACAAGAGGAACTCAAACGTACTGTGCTTTTCCTTTTTCATTGTCTGCCCTCCCCGTTGTAACGTTTCGATCATGGATAGTATACCACAAAAAAATTTATAAGTAAATACGCCATTCTGAAAAAAGTCGTTTTTTCGAGCAAAAAAGATTGCAAAATGGGTAACTTTTTTTGCCAAACCTATGGAAATTTGAGAGAAAGTGTGATATAATAAGATAATAATTGTAATATAAACGGATTTTACAATCAAAAATGGGTGCGTATCGCATGTTCTGCACGCCAATGAGTTACCCCGAAAGGATTTTGGAATGCCCTCTTACATTGAAAAAATTGATGAAATTACCCTGCCCGTGATCGCCCTGCGCGGAACCGTTGCGTTCCCTGCCGTGACGGTCAACTTTGAACCGAACGACGAGGAGGCTGAAGCCGCCGCAAAGCTCGCAGGAAACGGGAACGCCTTTATTTTTCTGACCACCTACCGCGACTACCGCGAGGAAGGTGACCTCAACGAATTTCCCTACTACACGGTTGGTACCGTGGCAAAGATCAAGCAGCTGCTCCGCACCCCCGAGGGTCAAACGCGCATCATTGCCGAGGGATTTCTCCGTGCCACCGCACAGCGCTTCCGCAAAAACGGCAAGCATCTGGAGGCCGATCTGCACGTCAAGCATATCATTCTGCCCGATAAGGGCGGCGTTCGCGGTGAGGCGGCGGTTCACGAAATGCTCCGCGCGCTCAAGGAAACCGCAGAGCTGCTCCCCGCAAACACCGAGGATATCCTCTCTGCCGCGCGCCTTTTTGACGATCCCGGTCTGCTCGCCGACTTCATCGCTGCAAACATTCTGATCCGCAACGTTGACAAGCAGGCGGTGCTTGAATGCTTCGATCCCCTGCGTCGCGCAGAGGAGCTGCTCGAAATTCTCGGCGAGGAATCCGAGGTACTCGAGGAGGAAGCCCTGATTCGTCGCCGCGTGACCGCACGCATGAACCGCAACCAGCGCGAATACTATCTGCGCGAGCAGATGAAGGTGATTCAGGAGGAGCTGGGCGAGGGCAGCGACGTGGAGGAGTTTGCGCATCGGATCGACGAAGCCGATCTCCCAGACGAGGTGCGCGCAAAGCTCAAAAAAGAAAACGATCGCCTTGCTAAGGCGCCCTTCGGGTCTGCCGAGGCAACCGTGCTTGCCAACTATCTCGATATTTGTCTTGATATTCCGTGGACCAAGCAGTCCCGTGATACCCTGCGCTTCGACCGCGTGCAAAAGGTGCTCGACACCGATCACTTCGGTTTGGAAAAGGTCAAGGAGCGCATCGTGGAATACATCGCCGCAAAGCAAATGAGCCCCGAGCTGCGCAACCAGATTCTTTGTCTGGTCGGCCCTCCCGGCGTGGGTAAAACCTCAATCGCAGCATCTATTGCACGCGCGATGAATCGTAAATACGTACGCATCTCGCTCGGCGGTGTGCGCGATGAGGCCGACATCCGCGGTCATAGAAAAACCTATATCGGCGCAATGCCCGGGCGGATCGTCAACGCGATCACGCAGGCGGGTGTTTGCAATCCCCTGCTCCTGCTCGATGAGATCGACAAGCTCACGCGCGATTCGCACGGTGACCCCACCTCGGCCCTGCTTGAGGTGCTTGACGGCGAGCAGAACAAGACCTTCCGCGATCATTTCGTGGAGCTTCCTCTCGACCTCTCGCATTGCATGTTTCTTGCCACCGCAAACTCGCTGGAGAGCATTCCGCGCCCTCTGCGCGACCGCATGGAGATCATTGAGCTCGGCATCTACACCAAGCGTGAAAAGCTGGCGATCGCCAAGCAATATCTCATTCCCAAGCAGCTTTCGCGTCACGGTCTGAACAAAAAGATGCTCAAAATCACCGATGATGCTATTCTGGAGATCATCGACTACTACACACGCGAGGCGGGGGTGCGTAATTTGGAGCGCACAGTTGCCGCGCTTTGCCGCAAGGCAAGTCGGCGCCTGCTTGCCGAGGAGAAAAAGCAGATCACGGTCAAGGCAACCGACCTTGCATCCTATCTCGGCGCGCGCAAGCTTCTCCCCGAGCTGATCGGCGAGGAGAATGAGATTGGCGTGGTCAATGGACTCGCCTACACAGAGCTGGGCGGAAGCCTGCTCAAGGTTGAGGTTGCCGTGCTGGAAGGCAGCGGTAAGATCGAGACCACGGGCTCGCTCGGCGACGTGATGAAGGAATCCGCAAAGCTCGCGGTGAGCTACGTTCGCTCGATCGCTACCGAATACGGCATTCCCACCGACTTCTACAAAACAAAGGATATTCACATCCACTTCCCCGAGGGCGCGGTTCCCAAAGACGGTCCCTCCGCAGGTGTGACAATGGTGACGGCGCTCGTGAGTGCGCTCTCAGACAGAGCCGTTCGCCGCGAGGTTGCAATGACAGGCGAGATCAGCCTGCGCGGCAGTGTGCTCGCGATCGGCGGTCTCAAAGAAAAAACGATGGCGGCATACAATGCCGGCGTGAAGAAGGTGCTCATTCCGCAGGATAATCTGCGTGATCTTGAGGAGCTTGATCCGCTCGCACGCGAAAATATGGAGCTCGTTCCTTGCCGCAAGATTTCCGAGGTGCTCGCGCACGCACTCGTGCCCGCCAAGCCCGAAAGACTCGAAAAGGCGTCGGACACGGAGACACGCTCCTCCGCGCCCTTTATCCCCGTCAACACGCCCACCGCAAATCAGGTGCGCTTTGACAAGCAATAACGCCAATTCCCCAATTCAGATCAGAAAGGAGCATCCGCAAGATGGCTCTCAATCTCAATGCGGTCAGCCTGCGTATCAGCGCGGGACTGCCCCGACAATTCCCCACCGATCCGATGGTGCAGATTGCCTTTTCGGGTCGCTCCAACGTTGGAAAAAGCTCGCTGATCAACTCACTTCTCGGGCGCAAATCGCTCGCTCGCGTGAGCTCTGCTCCCGGAAAAACCATCACGATCAATTTCTACGACGTTGACAAAAAGCTCTTTCTCGTGGACCTGCCCGGCTACGGCTTTGCAAAGCGGCGTCCCGAGGACAAGGAGCAATGGTCGGCTCTCACCGACGGATATTTCACCAAAAACCCCAATCTCGATCTGCTCAAGCTGGTGATCCAGCTGATCGACAGCCGCGTGGGTCCCACGGCGGATGACGAAATGATGTTGCAGTTTTTGCGTGAAGCAGAAATTCCTTTTGTGGTTGTTGCAACCAAGAGCGATAAGCTCAACGCCACCGAACGCAAAAAATCAGAGGAGCTTCTCTGCAATCATCCCGAAATTCCCGCCGACACGCCGATTCTCTTTTATTCGTCCCTGAAAAATCAGGGCCGGGATGAGCTTTGGAGGCTCATTGCAGCGGCATCGGGCATCAAGCTCTGATTCTGCAGACCAACACTTACAATTTTGGTATTTGACCGTTTGAGTTTTCAAATTTCCAAAGAAGAAAGGTTTTTCCCATGCTACTTTCCATTTTGAGCGGCGGCGATATTCGGGACATTATCGTCTCCCTGCTGCTCTCGCTTCCCATTATCTTTTTCGCGCTTGCATTTCACGAGACCGCGCACGGCTATGTGGCTTGGAAATGCGGCGACCCGACAGCCCACAACCTCGGCAGACTCACGCTCAACCCCGTCAAGCATCTCGATCCGATCGGATTTCTTTCGATGCTGATTTTCGGCTTCGGTTGGGCAAAGCCAATTCCCGTCAATGCGCGCTATTTCCGCAATCCCAAGCGCGGCATGGCACTCTCGGCTCTTGCAGGTCCTGCCGCAAACGCGCTGCTCGGTGTGATCAGCGCCGTGCTTGCGGGGCTCTTCTTTGTGCTCTACACCTTTGTGGGCATGCCCGCGTTTCTCACCACGTGCACCTATTGGGCTTTTCAGCTTTTCTTTCTCAGCGCGCAGTATAACTTTCTCTTTATGGCGTTCAACCTCATCCCCTGCCCGCCCTTTGACGGCTCGCGGATTGCGCTGCTCTTTCTGCCCACCAAAACCTATTTTTCCATTATGCGCTACGAGCGTCAGATCATGATCGGCGTGCTCGTTGCCGTGATCGTCCTCTCGCGCTTCGGTTATTCCCCCTTCTCGTGGATTGCCAATGAGCTGACCTATGGCATCGCGAACGGTGTGATCCGTTTGCTGGCGCCCCTGATCGCTCACTAACGATCCTGCAATTAACAAAATCGCATCCCGACACAGACTCGGGAAGCCATTGATATGAAAGGTGTCGGTGCATCCGCTCCGACGAAGTAAAAACAGACCGCATGGAAACGCTTACCTACCGAATTGAGCAGTTTGAGGGACCGCTCGACCTCTTGCTCTCCCTGATCAACAAAAACAAACTGAATATCGAGGATATTCCCATCGCGCTGATCTGCGACCAATATTTGGAGTATATCCGAGCCGCAGAACGGATGGACATGGAGCTGGCAGGCGAGTTTATCGTGATGGCGAGCGAGCTGATGAGGATCAAAAGTCAGATGCTTCTGCCGCGCGCGACCGAGGACGAAAAGGATCCCCGCGCCGAGCTGGCAGATGCCCTGCTCCGCTATCAGCAGGCAAAGGAAGCGGTGACAAAGCTGATCCCACTCTACCAGACGTACAGCGGCAGAATGGTAAAGGACACCGACGAAATCTCGGTGGACGTGACCTACGTTGCCGATCAGCAGGTAACAAGCCTGTGCACGGCGGTGCGCCGCATCATCGCGGCAAACGAAAGTCGCCCCAAGGCAGAAAAGCAGGTGTTCGCCCCCATGATCGCCAAGCCGATCGTGCCGGTTGAGGTCAAGATCGTTGGTATTCTGCATCACATGACCAAGCGACGTCGCAATCCTTCGATGAAGGAGCTGCTCTCGGACGCCACCTCACTCCCCGACCTCATTGCGATCTTTCTCGGCATTCTTGAGTTGATCAAGGTTCGTAAAATCCTGATCGAGGAGGATGACGATCACGCGATCCACGGAAGCGACACGCGCTTTGTGGTCAATGAAAATCCGCCCGACGAGGAGGCGCTCAACGCCGAAACACGCAAGACCTATGACGACGACGAGCCGATTCCGCTATCCTCCAAGGCAGAGATGCACCGCGAGCAGCGACGTATCCTGCGCGAGCAAAAGCTCGCCGAGAAAAAACGTCTGCGTGCCGAGGAGCGCGCACGGCGTGCGGCAGAGCGACAGGCAACAAAGGATGCCGAGCAGCTGCCCCCCGACCTCCTTCCCCCCGACGACAGCGATCTTGAGGAGGAAGCGCGCCTGGCAAAAATTCTCGACGATCAGCTCTCCGAGTCCGACGAGGATATCATCGACGATATCGGGCTGGACGTTCAGGAGATCGTAAGCACAATGGCACAACAGGCAAAGGCGATTACCGAGAGCGGTGACTCCGATGCCGATCCCACATAACCCGAAAGGAAACTCCAAAGACCTATGGAAGAAAAGAAACAAAACGCACCAACGCTCGAGCCTCTGACCTCTGCACAGGAAATTGAGCAGGCGATTGAGGCGATCCTCTTTGCGGCGGGTCACCCGATGCGATACGATAAGCTTGGCGAGGTGCTGGGACTTGCGACGAAGGACGTCAAAACAATGGTGGCGCAGATGGCAGAGCGCTTCACCGAGGACGGTACGCATCACGGCATTCAGCTACTCCTCTACCCCACCTCCTGCCAGCTCACCACCAAGGAGCAATACGCCCCCTATATCCGTGAGGCACTCGGTATCCGCCGCGGCGGAAATCTCTCGGCATCCTCAATGGAGGTTTTGGCGGTGGTCGCATATAACCAGCCCGTCACTCGCTCCTTCGTTGACCTGGTGCGCGGTGTCGACAGCTCCTACGCCGTGGGTTCGCTGCTCGACAAGGGTCTGATCGAGGCGGCAGGTCGACTCGACGCCCCCGGCAGACCGATGCTCTACGTCACCACCGAGAAATTCCTGCGCGTGTTCGGCATCAACTCGCTCGACGAGCTACCCGAAACCGAGGCACTCAGTGTGGCAGCTGCGCAGGTGGATGCCGACCAGATTTCGATCGAGGAGGCAGAGGCTGCCGAGGCAGAATCGCTCACCCCCCACGATTATTGCGAGGCGGTTGACACCGAAGAAACAGACGTCATTTACGAAAGCGGCTCCGCGCCTATTGAAGACGGTGGGGCAGACGGTGATCCCTCTCCCTCCGACCATTCCGATACAAAGGAGGAATGACATGCATCCCTTATTGATCGTTCTGCTTTGTATTGGCGGATTGATCCTTCTTTTGCTTCTCTTGCTCCTGCTCGGCGTTGCAAGGGTGCGCATCACATGCACGAAAAAGCCGCGCGTGGTGGTCAGCGTGCTCGGAATTCGGTACACCGTTCTCTCCGACAAGGATCCCGAGGAGGCAAAAACCGATCTCTCGCGCTGTCGCAACCCCAAGAGAGCACTCAAGCGTGAAGAACGCAGGCAAAAGCGGCTCGCCGCAAAGGCAGAAAAAAAGAAACGCCGTGCCGCCGAAAAGGCAGCGGAAAAGGCGAGAAAGAAAAAACAAAAAAAGGCGCTGGCGGCAACTCGCCCCTCCCCCAACCTCAAGGAGAACCTCGATATGATCCTGGCACTCCTGAAAAAGCTCTATGAGGTCACAAAGGGCAGAATGCGCGTTCGCGTCAAGAGACTTATGATCTCGGTTGGAACCGATGACGCCGCAAAAACAGCCGTCCTCTACGGAACAACGGTTGCAAGTGTTGCAGCCATCATCGGCTTTATCGACCAAAAATTCACGCGAATCCGTCGCCGCTCGGGCGAGATGCAGGTGCGTGCCGATTATCTCTCTGGAAAAACGCGTGCCGAAATCGACATCATCTGCTCGATCCGTCTCTACCGTGCCCTCGTCATCGGCGTCACAATGCTTTTCGCATGGAAACGCGAGCGGGCAAGTGCTCTTGAAAAGGCTGCCGCGCGTGCCGAGCTCGCCGACGAGATCCCCAAATCCGTAAAAAAATAAAAATTATATAAACTTCCCTCAGGAAAGGAAACGAACATGGAATACGAATCTTCTATTAAGCAAATTATCAACAGCTCTCTGGAACAGATCCGCACCCTGATCGACGCTGACACCGTTGTCGGAAAGCCGATCAACACGCCCTCGGGCACTGTGATCATCCCGATCTCCAAGGTTTCGATGGGCTTTGCATCGGGCGGTCTTGATCTCCCCGGTGAAAAGGATAACGTTAAAAACTTCGGCGGTGGCGGCGGAACCGGCGTAACCGTCAATCCCATTGGTTTTCTGACGGTTTATGCCGACGGCAGAGTGGAAATGCTCCCGCTCGTTCAGGATAAGGCAACGCCGATCGAGCAGGTTGCAGATCTTCTTGACCATGCTCCCGATATCATCACCCGCATCAAGTCGGTGATCGGTGACATGGTACCGAGCGCATCCAACGATGATGAGGCAGCAGCAATCGAGGAGGAATATGACGCGCTTCTCAAGGCAGACCTTGCCGCCGAGGAGGAGCTCTCCCCCAAGGAACTCAAAAAGCGCCGCAAGCTCGAGGCAAAGGCTGCAAAAAAGGCAGCAAAGGCTGCTGACTGATTCAAGCATGGGGTGAGTTGACGAATGCGCTTGCATTCGGGGCTCACCCCCGCCATTTTTGCGTTGCACCAAATACCGGACAGGTGGGATGGAAGCATACGAGCAGCCTCTGTGCGTTAACACCGCAGAGGGATGCCGTGCATATTCGTGTATCCGAAAAAATATAATGGAAACAGATACTTTTTTTCGGAGGTTAGAATCATGACGCAAGCAGGCATCCGCTCCCCTCTGTTCCGCGCCGTGGCAGCATTGCTGGTCGGCGTTCTTTTGGTGCCCTTTTTCCTGCCGCTCCGCACGCATGCAGCCCCCGCGCTCCCCTGCCCTGCGATTTCGGCGGAGGCAGCCGTTCTGATTGAGGCAGAGAGCGGCTCGGTGGTGGTCGGTAAAAATGCAAACGTCCCCATGCCGATGGCAAGCACAACCAAGATCATGACCGCGCTCGTTGCGCTCTCGCTTGCCGCCCCCGACACCGAGATTACGGTCTCCTCCGAGGCGGTTGGTGTGGAGGGCTCCTCGATCTATCTGACCGAGGGAGAGGTGCTGACGCTTGAGCAGCTGCTGTGGGCACTTCTGCTTGAATCGGCAAACGACGCCGCCGTTGCAATTGCTGTGGGTCTCTGCGGAAGCGTGGAACGCTTTGCCAACGAGATGAATCGCATGGCAATTGATATGGGGCTGCGGCAAACGCATTTTTGCAATCCACACGGTCTGGACGATACCGACCATTTTACCACGGCATACGAGCTTGCGCTCATCACGAGACGTGCACTTGAAAACGAGCTTTTTCGGCAGATCGTTGCAACACGCCGCGCCACGATCCCACATGCGGGAACCGACGGCGCGCGTCTGCTCGTCAATCACAACAAAATGCTGCGACTCTACGAGGGCTGCATTGGCGTCAAAACAGGCTACACCAAGCGAAGCGGACGCTGCCTGGTGTCGGCGGCAGAACGCGACGGGATCACTGTGATCGCCGTCACACTCAACGCCCCGGACGATTGGAATGATCACAAAATGCTTCTCGATCGCGGTTTTTCCGCCTTTGAGTCGGTGGAGCTCTGCGTGGTGGACGAATTTCGCAGACCGATCACGGTGGTTGGCGGACAGGAAGCCTACGTGATGGTCTCCAACGCCGAGGCAGGTCGGGTCATACTTCCAACGGGACACGGCAAGCTCGTGCGCACGGTGGAGCTACCGCGATTTCTCTATGCAGAGGTTGCACAGGGAGAGGTGGTTGGCAGAGTGGTGTGGCGCTGTGACCGCGACGGCGACGGCTATGCCGAGATCGTTGCAGAGGTTGAGCTCTGCGCGCTCTACGGCGTGGAGCGCGTTCGTGTAAAGCGCAGCTTCTGGCAATGGCTGTGCGATCTTTTCGGGCTTTGAGCACGAGAAAAACAAGCTGATAATAATATAAAGGAAGAAGAAAGAGAGAGGTGAGCGCTGTGGCAGAGCTCGTTCGTCTGCAAAAATATTTTACCGACTGCGGCGTGCTCTCGCGACGTGCAGCAGAGACCGAGATCGCGGCAGGACACGTTCTGGTCAACGGTACCGTTGCCTGCATCGGTGATAAGATCGACCCAGACGTTGATCGCGTGGAATATCGCGGACGTTTGATTCGACCGACGGCAGGTGCAACACATCGCTACGTGATGCTCCACAAGCCGCGCGGCTACGTGACCACCTCAAAGGATGATCGCGGACGAAAAACGGTTCTTGAGCTGACGGCAGCCGTTGGAACTCGGGTCTATCCCGTTGGTAGACTTGATATGGACTCGGAGGGGCTTTTGCTGCTCACCGACGACGGCGAATTTGCCAACCGCCTGACACATCCGCGCCATGAAATCCCAAAAATTTACCGCGTAACCGTCGCCCCTGCCCCAACCGACGCCCAACTGCGAGCGCTTTCTGCACCGATGGAGATCGACGGCTACCGCCTGCTCCCGATCGGCGTGCGCCCCATCTCGGCTGATATGCTTGAGCTGACACTCCAAGAGGGACGAAACCGACAGATCCGCAAAATGTGTGCCGCGGTTGGACTCTCTGTGCGACGCTTGAAGCGGATTGCGATCGGAGAGGTGACGCTCGGAAATCTGCCGCTTGGAAAATGGCGCGAGCTGACCGCTGATGAGGTTCGCTATCTCTCGGGCGAAAACGAGACAGAATAAATGATAGAATTCATCAAAACGTTCAATAGAAAGGATTTTCAGTTATGTTAGAGGTATTGCCGATTCAAAATAAGCAGGAGCAGGAGGCGCTCTGTGCACGCTGCGAAATTCCCTTCCGCGTGGAGCTCTTGGCTTACAAAGCGCTGGTGGACGGTGAGCTGCGCGGCGTTTGCCAATTTACGATGGACGCAGAAGGCGGCAGAATCGTGGATTTTGCCCCCGTTCCGAACGGCTACGAGTTTGAGCCGATGTTCGTGATGGGGCGTGCCGCGCTCAATTTTATCGACCTTTGCGGGGTCCATCGCGCCTTCTTTGATGCCGAATGCGACAACGAGACCCTCATCAAAGCCATCGGATTTTCCAAAAATTCCGACGGCAGATTTGAAATGGATCTGACAGACTTCTTCAAAGAACCCTGCAAACACTCCAAATCCTGATTTTTTCTCACAATTTGGTAAAATTTTACAGTATTTTCCTGTAAAATTTGGGGATTATTTTCCGAAATTCGGGGTTGCAATTTCTTCCAAAATATGGTAAAATATTACTGTAAAAATCTGGAATATTTATTTTGGAGGAAATCTGTGAAATGGAATACAACACGAAAATTTTGATTGCCGATGAAAATGCAGCGTCCCGACTTTCGATGCGCGAGGGATTGACGCGCGCAGGCTACCGCAATCTTGAGGAAACGTCCAACGGCGAGGATGCGCTGCATAAGCTCTCGCAATTTCGCCCCGACGTTGTAATCACCGACGTTTGGCTCTCCAAGCTTGACGGAATCGGCGTATTGCGCAGCAGCAACGCTATGGATTGGGGCACGGGCAAGCCGCCCGCCTTCATTGTGCTCTCCTCTGTTCCGAGCCAGAATATCTTTATTCAGGCAACCGAGGCAGGAGCCGAGCTTTGTCTGCTCAAGCCCGTGAACGTCAACAGCCTTTGTGAGCACATCCGCAGCATTGTCAATCGCCGCACCGCCGATATCCCCGCTGCGGCAATGCAAATGGAGGAACGTGGCGCAGACATTGAAACCAAGGTAACGCAGATCATCCATCAGATCGGCGTGCCCGCGCATATCAAGGGCTATCAGTACCTGCGCACCGCGATTCTGCTCACCATCAAGGATTCGGACATCATCAACTCGGTAACGAAGGTGCTCTACCCCTCTGTTGCCAAGAAATATCAAACCACCACCTCCCGCGTCGAGCGTGCGATACGCCACGCCATCGAGGTTGCTTGGGACCGCGGCGACGTGGATACCCTCACCTCCTATTTTGGCTACACAATTCAGAACAATCGCGGAAAGCCCACGAACAGCGAATTTATTGCTATGATTGCAGACAATTTGAGGCTCAAATATAAGATGTATTGAACAATTTTATCCAACAAAGCGCCCGTTTGGACGCTTTGTTGTTTTTTTCTTAAAAGTGTTTACAAAAGCAAAAAAATGTGGTATAATGACCTTGCCAAACAAATTTCATAAAGCAGCTGCAGGGATATTTCTCTCTTTTTTGAAAAGGGTGAATTATACCTTTTTTCGGTGTGCACAATCATTGTATGAATTTAGCAAAAGCGCGGATTCCATCGGTGATTGTGTAAGGAATATCCTTCTGATTGCTTGAAATTTGTTTGGCGACAATTGGAGTCTGCGTTTTTCGGTGCGTCGACTTCGGTTGGCGCACTTTTTATTTTTAATGGGAGGAAAACACTATGAGAGAAGAATTTAAATTAGGTTTCGGAAAAAAATACGGTTTTACTAACTACACATTCTTTTATGGAAAAGAAGAATACCCGTATTCACAATGCTCACCCGTTCAGATCTTCCAAGCAGCCTTAAACTATAGAGTAGGCATGGCGGACTTAAAGATTAACGGTAAGAATTATTCGCTAACATTCACGCTTGAGGACACTGATCGCTTCATCAATGCAGTTACTTATATGAATCAAAAAGTTGACGAGGCTAACGGTATTAAAAAAAATTATGTATGCCGTATTCTTGCATATACCGGAACAATTATGGAGGTTTATAACGATTATCTCACAATCAATTTGATGCCATACCAATCATATATCGGCAATTCATTCAGGGGGTGCGGGAATGGCGAAAAAAGAATTAATTTTTCGGATATAACCGCCATCCAATATCGTGAACCCGGAGAAGTACCCGGATATATCCAATTTTCATATCCCGGTTGTGCTGAAAGGAATGGGTCTTTTGATGCGATATTAGAAGATGAAAACGCAATCCCAATCAGAAAGGCTGCTGCGCTATACGCAAAAGAGATATTGAATTTTATTGAGAAAAGACGCGCAGAGATAAAACAAGAATCAAAAACTGCACCTGCAGCAGTAATGACTCCAATTTCTGTTGCTGATGAGATAAAAAAATTCAAAGAGCTTCTTGATTTGGGAGTTATAACGCAAGAAGAATTCAACGCAAAGAAAAAAGAATTGCTTGGTCTTTGACTATTGATACATCAACAAGCCGTAAACCGAAATATCGGCTTGCTAATCCCTGCCGCATCCAACATTGGATGCGGCTTTTTTGAGGAAAACAAATCAAAAGGGGCTGCGTCATTGGCGCAGCCCCTGCGCAAAAAAGCCGACGGTAGGCTT
>ERZ780157.3176-NODE-3176-length-14162-cov-2.998299_pt1 | contig 14162 bp, 16 predicted proteins | sample MGYA00511169_ERZ780157 | MGnify/ENA primary metagenome ERZ780157 (study PRJEB29588, sample SAMEA1965149) | human gut metagenome | biome: human gut; feature: human-associated habitat; material: faeces | place: Denmark | collected 2008/2010 ... | reverse complement strand
GGAACGTGAACAAATCATCATCCGTGGATGAACGAAACAATTTGTGGAGGGATTATCTTATGAGCGAACTTTTGTATGAAGGAAAAGATGTACTTATTTTGGCAGTAGGCAATATGGTTAGTAAAGCATGTGAGGTTCGAAAAAAGTTAGCAGTACAAGGGATTCATCCAACGATTGTCAATATGCGTTTTGTGAAGCCGTTTGATGAGGATTTGGTAAGAGAATTAGCAATCAGTCACCGTCTGATTGTGACAATGGAAGATAATGTGTATACCGGCGGGTTTTCCGAGCAGATTCAAGCATTTTTACTGCGGGAAAGAATTTACCACAAATGTCTTAGCGTATGTTTCCCGGATCAGTTTATCGAGCACGGAACGCCGGAAGAACTCTATGAGAAATATGGATTGGATGCGGCATCGGTATCGAATCGGATTGTAAGAAAGATAAATGGTGAGTAAGGTGAAAGAAAAGAAAGAACGATTGGATGTCCTTCTTGTGAAAAGAGGACTTATGCCTTCCCGTGAAAAAGCAAAAGCCGTGATTATGGCAGGGGAAGTATTTGTCGATAATCAAAGAGAAGACAAGGCCGGACAGACGTTTCCGGAATCGGTGCAGATTGAAGTCCGGGGAAAGAAAATGAAATATGTCAGCCGTGGCGGTTACAAATTGGAACAGGCAATGAACGTGTTTCCGATTTCTCTTACGGATACGGTATGCATGGATGTCGGTTCTTCAACCGGTGGTTTTACGGACTGTATGCTGCAAAATGGCGCAAAGTATGTGTACGCGATTGATGTGGGGACAAACCAGCTTGCGTGGTCGTTAAGGCAGGATGAAAGAGTATGCTCGATGGAAAAGACAAACATCCGCTATGTCACACCGGACGATATTGGTGAGTTAGTAGATTTTGTTTCCATCGATGTTGCCTTTATTTCCCTCACGAAAGTATTAGAGCCGGTTAAGGCACTGATGAAGGAAAATGCTCAGATTGTCTGTTTGATTAAACCACAGTTTGAGGCGGGCAGAGAACAGGTTGGGAAAAAGGGGGTCGTGAGAGAGCCCCGTGTCCACGAAGAAGTGATTCAGATGGTTATGAACTATGCACTTTCCCTTGGATTTCATATTTTGGGGATTGACCATTCGCCGATTCGCGGACCGGAAGGAAACATTGAATATCTCCTTTATATGGAGAATGATAACAGAGAACCGGTTACCATAGATGAAAAGCAGAAGGAAGCGGTGAAAGAATTGGTAGCGCATGCGCATGAGGTTTTATAGGAGGAACTGCGATGAAAAATTTTCAGATTATTTCCGATGTTGAGAAAGACTTACATCATGAGACGGCGAGTGAAATAAAAAGATATTTGGAATCTCATGAAAAATGTGCTAAAATAGTAGGGAGTTCGTCTGAAGTTACGCAGATTGACTGGGCAGATTTAGTGATTGTGCTTGGAGGAGATGGTTATGTAATCCAGGCAGCGAAGCGGTTTGCCGGCAGTCATGTTCCGATTTTTGGCGTGAATTTTGGAACACTTGGGTTTCTGACCGAGGTGGAAAAGCCGAGAATTCAAAAAGCACTGTACGAAATTTTGTCGGGAAATTATGAAGTGGAAAAGCGGATGGCGCTTACCGGCAGAGTGCAGAAAACTTCAGTTGGAGAAGCGATTGGCATTGCGATTAATGAGTTTATTATCGGCAAGCAGGATTTTGGACATATGATAACAGCAAATGTCTATGTAGATGATGAACTGATGGATACTTATGTGGCAGATGGGATTTTGGTGTCGACGCCGACCGGTTCGACGGCCTATAATTTATCGGCAGCAGGTCCGGTGTTAGTGCCATCGATGGAAGCGATGATTATTACACCGATTTGCCCACATTCGTTGAACAAAAGAAGTCTTGTGGTGTCTTCGGATTCCAAACTAAGGATAGAAGTTGGAAAGACAAAGGAAAACTATCAGGATGAGGCTGCGATTCGAGGCGACGGACAGATGCTTTGGACGGTATCGACAGGTGATGTTGTATGGATTGAAAAAGCAAAAGAAACCTTTGATATGGTTCGGTTAGGTGATGCCAGCTTTTTTGATAAAATGCGGAGCAAACTAAACCGTAATTAATGAGCTGAGGTTTTGGAACGGAGTTTTTTTATGAAGCGAGTAAGACAGAATAAAATATTAGAATTAATTGATGAGTATGATATCGATACGCAGGAGGAGCTTGGAAAGCGTCTGCATGAATCCGGTTTCCGGGTGACGCAGGCAACCATCAGCCGGGATATTAAAGAACTGCAGTTAAAAAAACAGGCAGATAAAAACGGAAAATCCAAGTACATCTGTGTTACTCCGGGAAGTGCCAGCTTTGGCGAGCGCTATGCAAGAGTTTTGCAGGATGGTATGGTGAGTATCGACCAGGCAGATAATTTGGTAGTAATCAAGACGGTAAGCGGTATGGCGATGGCAGTTGCCGCCGCAATTGATGCGCTTGAGATAGAAGAAATTGTAGGATCCATTGCGGGGGATGACACGATTATGTGTGCAGTCCGTACGGCGGACTTAGTACCGGCAGTGATTGAAAAAATAAGTAATAAGTAAGGAGGAAGACGAGTAGAAATATCTCGTCGAGTAAAAACATGTCAGGACATTCAAAATTTGCGAACATTAAGCACAAAAAAGAGAAAAATGATGCCAAAAGAGGTAAGATTTTTACGGTAATCGGCCGTGAGATTGCGGTAGCCGTAAAAGAGGGCGGACCAGACCCGAATAATAACAGTAAACTTCGTGATGTTGTTGCGAAAGCAAAGGCAAACAATATGCCAAACGACACGATTGAGCGTGGAATTAAAAAAGCAGCAGGAAACGTAGATGCGGTTAATTATGTAAGCTGCCAGTATGAAGGCTATGGTCCGAACGGAACAGCAATTATTGTAGAGGCACTCACGGATAACAAAAATCGTACTGCTTCAAATGTAAGAAATGCATTTACCAAAGGAAACGGTAATGTAGGAACGACAGGCTGCGTGTCTTATATGTTTGACCAAAAAGGACAGATTCTTGTTGATAAAGAAGCATATGAGACTGATGCCGATGAATTTATGATGATGGCATTGGATGCCGGTGCAGAGGATTTTGTTGAAGAAGAAGATAGTTACGAAATTCTTACAACACCGGAGGATTTCAGCGTTGTTCGTGAAGCGTTGGAAAAGGAAAACGTTCCGATGGTACAGGCTGAAATTACCATGATTCCGCAGAATTATGTGGAACTTACTTCGGATGAAGATAAAAAAATGTTCCAGCGTATTATGGACCTTTTGGATGAGGATGATGATGTGCAGAATGTATATCACAATGTCGAAGAGGATGACGAATAAGATAATTTTCAAAAATCCAAAATGAGCTAATAATTTTAAGTCTTCTACACATAATAAAAGAGCAATCTTTTATTATGTGTAGGAGGCTTTTTTTGTGAAATGGATCATAAGAATCGGGGTGATTATGTTCGCTGTGTTTTGTGGAATTAAAGCTGTACCGGAGGAAAAGGCAAGTTCCGGTGATATTACATCAACGTCAATACGCTATGTGGCGCTTGGAGACAGCATCGCATATGGGTATGGACTTAGCGATAGAAAAGAGCAGTCGTATGTAGAATTGATTCGCAAAAATCTGGAGACAAAGTATGATTCGGTTTTTGTTACGAATTTTGGAGAAAATGGGATGCAAAGCGGGGAACTTCTTGATATACTTACAAATCCGGAAAGAAAGGAATATAAAAAGTACCGGGCAACGATTAAACATGCCGATTTTGTTACGATATCCATTGGCTCAAATGATTTACTCCATTTGATTCAATTGGATTTAAACATGGAAGAAATGATAAAACGGGATGCACATAAATTTGATGAGGCATGCGTGCAGTTTGCAAAAACTTTTCCAAAAATCATCCGAGAAATTCGAGCGGTTAATCCGGATGTAAAAATATATGCGGACAATATTTATAATCCTGCTAAGGGGATTGATGCGTTTTCACAGGTGTATTCGGTTGCGGATGCTTATATTAACCGGATGAACCGCGGATTTTATCCATCGGATGAGTATGTGCTTGTCGATATTAAAAAATGTTTTGACGGCGAGAAGGAATCCATGGTCAATCTTTCTTTCAAGGGAAGGGAAATTGACCCGCATCCCAGTGAAAAAGGACATAAAAAAATCGCTCAGATGGTTATAAAAGCCATGGAAAGATAGGGGGAATTCTGTTATACTGGTAAAAGATAAAAAAGGAAGGGATGGATACGGTGAAGATAGAAGGAGTCATATTTGATTTGGATGGCACATTGTTAGATTCGACATGGGTCTGGTCGCAGATTGATACCGATTTTTTGAAAAAACGAGGATTTGAAGTGCCAAAAGATTATTCCACGGCAATTATGGCGATGGGGTTTGAAGAGGTGGCGAAATATACCATCAAACGTTTTTTGCTGCAGGAGACTAAGGAAGATGTGATGGCGGAATGGGATGCGATGGCAAGAGATGCGTATGCTCATGATGTAAAACTAAAAAAAGGGGTAAAAGAACTTCTTTTGTGGCTAAAGAAGCAGGATATTAAAATGGCGGTTGCAACCTCAAACAGTGCTTCTTTGTTTGAGCCGTGCCTAAAAAATTTAGGAATCTACGACTGGTTTCATTCATTTACGGAAACGGGGGATGTAAAAAGAGGAAAAGAGTTCCCGGATGTCTATTTGAAGGCGGCAGAGAAGATGGGAGTAAATCCCGGTAACTGTTTTGTGTTTGAAGATATTCTGCCGGCGGTTTTAGGAGCAAAAAAAGGTGGTTTTCAGACGGTTTTAGTAAGAGAACCAAAGTGGAATTATGCAAAAGAAGACTTTGATTTGATTTGCGACTATGCAGTGGACGAAATTGACGAGGCGATATCCTTGCTAAATCAGTGGAAATGCGATATGATATAGATAGTTTTTGTATTTTGAAATGGAGGATAAAGGGAATGCCAATTACAGAGTTATTGGAGGCAAATGCCAAAAAATATCCGAACGAAGTGAGTCTTGTAGAGATTAATCCGGATATTCAGGAGAAAAGAAGAGTAACATGGAGGGATTATGAATTAATCGAGTCAAGTCCGATGTGTCATTACCGCAGGGAAATTACATGGCATGTATTTGACGAAAAAGCCAATCGTTTTGCACAGCTTTTAATCAGCAGAGGGATTGGAAAAGGGGACAAAGTGGCGATTTTATTGATGAACTGCTTGGAATGGCTTCCGATTTATTTTGGTATATTAAAGACCGGAGCACTGGCGGTGCCGCTTAATTTCCGCTATGCACCGGATGAAATTGAATATTGTTTGAATCTGGCGGAGGTAGATGTTTTAGTGTTTGGTCCGGAATTTATCGGCCGTGTGGAAGAAATTGCCGATAAAATCAGTCAGAACCGTCTTTTGTTTTATGTGGGAGGCGACTGCCCGTCCTTTGCGGAAGATTATGATAAACTGACGGCAAACTGTGCAAGTTTAGCACCGGGAATTCCAATTTCTGACGAAGATGATGCGGCAATTTATTTTTCTTCCGGAACAACCGGATTTCCGAAAGCAATTTTACATAATCATGAAAGTTTGATGCATGCCTGTAAAGTCGAGCAGAAGCATCACGGACAGACACATGACGATGTGTTCTTATGTATTCCTCCGCTGTATCATACCGGAGCGAAGATGCACTGGTTTGGCAGTCTTTTGACGGGAAGCAAGGCAGTGCTTTTGAAGGGGGTAAGCCCGAAAACAATTTTGGAGACGGTCTCCAATGAGAAATGCACAATTGTCTGGCTTTTGGTTCCTTGGGCACAGGATATTCTCGTGGAACTTGACAGTGGAAGATTAAAACCCGATGATTATGAATTATCCCAGTGGCGTCTGATGCATATTGGTGCACAGCCGGTTCCACAGAGCTTAATCCGCCGCTGGAAAGAGTATTTTCCAAATCATCAGTATGATACGAACTATGGTTTAAGTGAGTCGATTGGACCGGGCTGCGTTCATCTTGGCGTGGAAAATATCCATAAAGTCGGTGCTATCGGTATTCCGGGATATGGCTGGGAGGCAAAAATTATTGACACCGACGGAAATGAAGTAAAACAAGGTGAAGTCGGTGAGCTGGCGGTTAAAGGTCCCGGCGTGATGAAATGTTATTATAACGATGAAGAGGCAACAAAAGAAGTTCTTCACGGCGACTGGCTTTACACCGGTGATATGGCGGAGATGGATGAAGATGGTTTTATCTATCTGGTTGACCGCAAAAAAGATGTTATCATCAGTGGTGGTGAAAACTTGTATCCGGTTCAGATTGAAAACTATCTGAGCAAACATGAGGCAGTAAAGGATGTGGCTGTTATCGGACTAAAAGATGACCGTTTGGGAGAGATTGCAGCAGCGATTATCGAACTGGTTCCGGGGGCTGTCTGCACGGAAGATGAGATGAATGAGTTCTGCAAAGGACTTCCACGTTATAAGAGACCTCGTAAGATTTTCTTTGCAGATGTACCGAGAAACCCAACCGGTAAAATTGAGAAACCAAAACTGCGCAAGATGTATCAGAGTGAAAACTTGGTAGATGCACAGAACCGAGGTTAGATTTATTGAAGCAAGTTATCATTGCTTTCTACTGCAAACTCCATTATAATAGGATGTTGGCAGGAAAATACAGTTAGAAGTGAAAAGAACTTCAGAACGGAGGAAATATGAGTAAGAAACCAACGGTATTAATGATTTTAGATGGATATGGATTAAGTGATAAGACAGAAGGAAATGCTGTAAAACAGGCAAAAACGCCGGTTATGGATAAGTTAATTGCAAAGTATCCTTTTGTTCAGGGCGAAGCAAGCGGTATGGCAGTTGGTCTTCCGGAAGGACAGATGGGAAATTCTGAAGTCGGACACACCAACATGGGTGCCGGAAGAATCGTATACCAGATGCTTGTTAAAATTTCAAAGTCAATTCAGGATGGCGATTTCTTTGAGAATAAAGCACTTGTTGCCGCTATGGAAAACTGCAAAAAAAATGACAGTGCACTTCATTTGATGGGACTGTTGTCACCGGGCGGTGTGCACAGCCATATGGAGCATTTATACGGCCTTTTGGAAATGGCAAAGAAAAACGGACTGGAAAAGGTATATGTTCATGCTTACCTTGACGGACGTGACGTTCCACCATCATCCGCAGCCGAGTATATGGAAGAATTAGTTGCTAAGATTAAAGAAATCGGTGTTGGTTCTGTTGCTACGATTTCCGGACGTTTTTATGCGATGGATCGTGATAATGCATGGGACCGTGAGGAAAAAGCATATTCTGCTTTGGTATATGGTGAAGGTGTACAGGCAGATGACCCGGTACAGGCAATCAAAGATTCGTATGCGAATGATGTAACGGATGAGTTTATGCTTCCTACTGTTGTTGATAAAAATGGTATGATTCATGAAAATGACAGTGTAATCTTCTTTAACTTCCGTCCGGACCGTGCAAGACAGTTGACAAGAGCTTTTGTAGATCCGGAATTTACCGGATTCGAGAGAAGAAACGGATATTTCCCACTCACGTTTGTCTGCATGGCACAGTATGATGCTGAGATGCCAAATGTATTAGTTGCCTTCCCACCGGAAGAATTAAAAATGACATTTGGTGAATATCTGGCAAAACATGGTAAAAAACAGCTTCGCCTGGCTGAGACACAGAAGTATGCACATGTTACATTCTTCTTTAATGGCGGCGAAGAGAAGCAGTTTGAAGGAGAAGACCGTATTCTTGTAAACTCTCCAAAGGTAGCTACGTTTGATATGCAGCCGGAGATGAGTGCTTACGAAGTTTGTGACAATTTGGTGGAATCGATTCGTTCGGATAAATACGATGTCATTATCGTAAACTTTGCAAATCCGGATATGGTAGGTCATACCGGTATTATGGAAGCAGCAATAAAAGCAATTGAGACAGTTGATGAATGTGTTGGCAAAACAGTGGATGCCATTTTGGATGTGGATGGACAGATGTTTATCTGTGCCGACCACGGAAATGCAGAGAAACTTTTGGATGAGGATGGCGAACCATTCACTGCTCATACAACAAACCCGGTTCCATTCGTTCTTGTAAATTACGATGAAGATTATACACTTCGTGAAGGCGGATGTCTGGCAGACATCGTTCCAACCATGATTGAGATGATGGGTATGGAACAGCCGGCTGAGATGACCGGAAAATCATTATTGATTAAAAAATAATCATGATTTAACAAAACAAAAAAGGAGTTTCTCCTCTTGGTTTGTATGAAGAGGAGAAACTCCTTTTTTAGCGGAATAATACGCAATTGCCGCTTTCCCGATAATAGCGGATTCTTTTTTCAAGAGGCTCGCGCCCGCATCCCATCTTTTCGCCAAGGCAGTCTAGGCAGAGAAAACGGGATGCTGTGCGGTCCACTAATTTTAAGTAAATTGCCTTTTCATCGGAGGTAAGTTTTTTTGCACATTTTTTACATAAGTTTCGACATGAATCCATACTCACACCAATTTTGCACGAACGACCATACAGTCGCAGGATGGCACCGTTACGGCAAACCTTTCTTTAAAAGTACCAAGTTCTTTGTGCTCGTGGCAGTCGTACATAGACAGTGCTATGCCGGAAGCGTAAGGAAGCCCCAAATCCCAGAATTGAATTGTTAATTCACGATTTGTGTCGCTGAGATTGAAAAGCCCGATTGCCAAATCGCCATTCGACAAAACTTTTACCAGTACAAAGGCTTCATCCTCATGGAACCATTGAGGTTCGACACGGACACGGTAAGCTCCACGAGATTCGGCATCCTGATTAATAGCAATTAAATCACGGTTTAACAGAATGTTTTTTGTCTCCTGTGTGGCTTTTCTGATATCACATCCAATCATCAAAGGGGAACCCATCATAGCCCAGAGAGCAAAGTGGGTTTTGTACTGCGTATCGGTACAGCCACCGATGGAACCGATAAAATCATCGTTACTGCCACCGTGCATACCAACCACCAGCATGTCCATGTCATTGTGGCAGAAGGAACCGGTGAACGCTTCTTTTTCAATTTGGGACAGGGCGATTTTTTGAATCGATTCCCAGTTATCCTGGATATCCGGTGTGGAGCGGTACATATGGGCACCGGATTCGCGAATCCAGTTATGTACGTTATCCTCACCCCAGTTGCAGGCAGAAAATAAAATTGGGCGTCCACAATTTCGAAGAGCCAAATTCATCCGTTTATAAAGAAGCTCTCCGGACATATGTCTTGGCTTAAAGCAGAAATCGTATTTGAGATAATCGACACCAAAATCCGCAAATTGCTTTGCATCTTCAAATTCATGCTCAAAGCTTCCCGGATATCCGGCACAGGTGTGGGTGCCGGCACAGGAATACATACCAAACTTCAGTCCCTTGTCATGGATGTAGTCGGCAACCGCCTTCATGCCATGTGGGAATTTTTTAGGGTCGGCAACTAGATGACCGTTTTCGTTTCGTTCTTTCAGACTCCAGCAGTCATCGATAACAAGATATTCGTAGCCGGCATCTTTATAGCCGTCTTTTACCATGCAGTCTGCAATTTCAAAAATAAGGGATTCGTTAATATCCCATGTAAATGTATTCCAAGAATTCCATCCGAGCGGAGGTAAAAATCCCAGTGCCCTTGTGTTTTCGCTCATATTTTCGTTCATAGATAAACGCTCCTTGATTTTTTTTTAATTCTATTATAGGATATTACTCAGGGCAAAACAATGGATTATTATGTAAAGGATGTGTATTATTATGAGTAAACCACGTGCGATTCGTAACCGTAAGAGTGAAATGATAAGCTGCTGGGTGTGTGCTGCCTTTATTGCTATTTTGTTTATTGGAAAAAATCTGCTGATTGGTTCCGGTTCCATGGGCGTATTTAACACTGCACTTATTATTTTATTTGTCGTATGGATTTTAATTTCTTTGTTTTATACTATCCAGTATTTTAAATGGAAGAAAGCAAATAATATGTAACAGATTCATAGGAAGTTCACAAAATAGGTGTATCCTTTAGTATGTTTTATTTCATATGGGACAGGTGAAAGGATGTGATGATATGAATTGGTTTCGACGGATGATGTATGGCAGATATGGAAATGATCAGTTTGGAAACTTCTTGTTTGTCGTGTATTTACTATTATTTGTGTTACAGCGGATTTTCATAAGAACGGTGGCGGCGCCGGTATTTGCGCTTGTTAGTATGCTTGTGATTGTACTTTATTTCTTCCGCTGCTTTTCGAGAAATATTGTGAACCGCCAGAGAGAAAATCAGAAATTTTTGAAATTTTGGAACCCGGTAAAAAACTACTTTAAGTTTTGCAGACTTCGTATGAAAGAGCGGAGTGGAACGAAAAAGTTATATCGATGCCCGAAGTGCCATCAGACCATTCGTGTGCCAAAGGGGCGTGGAAAAATCGCGATTTCGTGTCCGAAATGCCGGTTTGAATTTATTAAGAAAACGTGATGAGTTAGAGACGTTCCATGTGTCTGAGTTATTACCGTTTATAGGAGAAACTGGATGTTTGGTTATGTAACGGCAAATAAACCGGAATTAAAGATAAGAGAATTTGCCAGATACAAAGGATATTACTGCGGACTGTGTCATACACTTTTGGAAAACCATGGCAGGCGCGGACAGATGACACTTACCTATGATATGACATTTCTTGTGATTTTATTAAGTTCTTTATATGAACCGAAAGAAGAAGAAATGAGAAAGCGCTGTCTGATTCATCCGGCAAAGAAGCAGTATATGATACAGAATGAAGTATCGGTTTATGCGTCGGATATGAATATTCTTTTGACGTATGACCACTTAAAAGATGATTGGGATGACGAGAGAAAAATAAGTGGTTTTTTTGGCATGAAGGTATTTGCTGCAAAAAAGAAAAAGATTGAAAAAAAGCATAAAAGACAAGCTGAGGCAATTGAAAAAGCATTAAAAGAACTCGCAGAATTGGAGAAAGAAAACTGTCAGGATATTGATGCGGCAGCGAGACCGTTTGGCAGTCTGATGGCAGAATTGTTTGTTTGGAAAGAGGATGCTTTTCAGGAGATTTTACGTGCTTTTGGTTTTTACCTTGGCAAATTTATTTATATGATGGATGCCTTTATGGATTTGGCAGACGACGAAAAAAAAGGATGCTATAATCCGTTTATGAATCGAATCGGAGAAGAAGACTTAGAAGAAACAATAAGAGAAATGCTAGATGGAACACTTCGGATGGCAATTGCCGAGTTTGAAAAGTTACCACTGGAACAGGATTTACCGATTTTAAGAAATATTTTATACGAAGGTGTCTGGGTGACGGATGAAAAGAAACGGAGGAAATGATGACAAGAGACCCATATTCAGTATTAGGAGTGACAAGAGGAGCAACGGATCGCGAGATTAAAAAGGCATACCGCACATTAAGCCGGAAATATCATCCGGATTCCTATTCGGATGAATCGCAGAAAAACTGGGCGGAAGAAAAATTCCGCGAAGTACAGGAAGCTTATAACCAGATTGTCAATGAGCGCTCCGGTAAGACAAATCAAAGTTACGGCGGTTACGGTGATGGCGGAGAATATACCGAAGAAGACCAGTATCTGATGGCTGCGATGAATTACATCCGGGCACGTCGTTTTAATGAGGCGATTAACGTGTTAAACAGTATGGAAAACAGAAGTGCCAGATGGTATTATTTCAGTTCGTATGCAAACCTTGGCTTGGGAAATAATGTGGTTGCGATGGATTATGCCAAAAAGGCAGTCGAGTTAGACCCTTCTAATCCTGAATACCAGCAGTATTATCAGCAGCTGCAGCGCGGAGGCGGTGCAAGTCCGTTTGGTGGAAGTCCATTTGGCGGTGGTTATGGCGGCTATGGCGGTTACGGTGGCTATGGAAGCTACGGTGGCGGCAGTGCATGCGGAACCGGCAATCCCTGTTGTGATTTGTGGATTGCAGATTCTTGTTGTGAATGTATGGGAGGAGATTTGTGCTCATGCATGTAAATAAGACGAAGAAAATAGCAATATTAGGCGTATTCGCAGCACTGAGCACGGTTTTTACGGTGCTTGGTACTGTTATTTCTGTCAATACTGTGTTTTTTACGGCATTGGCGGCATATCTGTTAGGAATTATTGTAGTTCGCTTTGGAATCAAAGAGGGAATCCTTTTTTATTTTGTTTGTGCAGCACTGGACTTTTTTGTGAATCCGAATAAGATGCATGTGATTTTATATCTTGCACTTGCTGCTTACATACTTTTATCAGAAGGAATTTTTTTACTGATGCAAAAAAAGAATCTGAAAGAATGGGCTCACTGTGTAATAAGGCTTGTGATATTCCTTTTGATATATGTTCCGATGATATTCTTTTTTCCAAAACTTTTATTTGGAGATGCGATGCAGAAAATGGCAGCTTTTTACCCACTGTTAATTCCTGCCGGTGTGATCGGATGGCTTGTTTATGATGTTGCGTACCGGGTGTTTAAACGTATTTTTTATGAGCGGTTTCATACAATAATTTAATGAATAAGACAAAAAGTAGTCCGAAAAATGTCAACACGTAGTATTGATGACTACGATTGACAAGTGGCGTAGTAAGGCTTTATACTATACAATGTTTGAATTTAGGATAAAGGGGAAATGTTATGTCAGTCAGAATTATAGGAACCGGCAGCTACCTTCCAAAAAAAGTAGCGGATAATAACTTTTTGTCAACTATTGTGGATACAGATGATGAGTGGATTCGACAGCGAACCGGTATAAAAGAAAGACATCTCTCAAATGGAAAAGAAGGAACGACTTATATGGCTGCTCATGCGGCAGAGGCTGCACTGGAAAATGCAGGGATAGGAGCCGATGAGTTAGATATGATTATTGTAGCCACGGTATCGGCGGATACGTATGTGCCAAGTACATCCTGTTCGGTACAGGGAGCAATTGGCGCGATACGGGCAACTTGCTTTGATATTAATGCTGCGTGTTCCGGATTTTTATTTGCCTTAAATACGGCGTATGCTTATATTGAAATGGGAATGGCAAAAACAGTCCTTGTGGCTGGTGCTGAGACTCTATCTCGAGAGGTGGACTGGTCAGATCGAGGTTCCTGCATTTTGTTTGGGGATGGCTCAGGGGCTGCGATTGTTCAAAAAGATGATTCTAATGTAGGAGGACTGATTGCCAGTGTGACCGGATCAGATGGTACACAGGGTGATGTACTTACGTGTAAAGGTCGTGGAATTCAAAATCCATTTCATAATTCTAAACGAAAAAAAGACTATATCCGCATGGATGGTCAGGCAGTGTTCCGGTTTGCCGTTACCATGGTGCCACGTTGTGTGAAGCAGATTTTGAAAAAAACAGAAACGGATGTAGATGACATTAAATTCTTTGTACTGCATCAGGCAAATGTCAGAATTTTGGAACTGATTGCGAAACGATTAAAGGTGGACATTGATAAGTTTCCGATGAATCTTGACCGTTATGGAAATACATCGTCTGCAAGTATTCCGATATTACTTGATGAGTTAAACCGCAATCATTTATTAGAGCGAGGAGATAAAATTATTTTGTCAGGCTTTGGTGGTGGATTAACTTGGGGCGCAATGCTCATTGAATGGTAATATATATAACCCTCTTTGCATAAACTATAATGCAAAGGGGGATTTTTATTTTGAGAAGGACAGGCAGAGTAATTGTTGTATTTTTTCTTGTGTTTTTTTGTATGGCCGGATTGTGGCTGTTTCAGTCCTTTCGGGAGAGTCGTGTCGTAAAGACAAAAAAAGAGTATCGCAATGTGTACATAACCGATGTAAAACAACAGAAAGTTGAGGGGATCTGGCGCGGGCAGAAAAAAACGTGGCAGCTTCGTTCTGCTGTTTCCAAAGAAAAAATAAGCGGGGTAGCAGACTTGATTGAAGAGCAGGGAAAAGTTGTAAAAGTTCGGAAAAAACCGGATATGATTCAAGGAAAAATTCTGCGTATTATGGATAAAAAACTGCAGATTGAAAATTATGGTTTTGTTTCGCTGGATGCAGAATTGTGTGTTTATCATCTGAAAAGTGATGGCATAGTGACACCGGGTGAAGTAAGCGAATTATCGGTAGGGGA
>ERZ780157.3172-NODE-3172-length-14167-cov-3.387188_pt1 | contig 14167 bp, 11 predicted proteins | sample MGYA00511169_ERZ780157 | MGnify/ENA primary metagenome ERZ780157 (study PRJEB29588, sample SAMEA1965149) | human gut metagenome | biome: human gut; feature: human-associated habitat; material: faeces | place: Denmark | collected 2008/2010 ... | reverse complement strand
GTAGTCTATCCCGCCGATAAGCGAGCATGTTGCCGAAACGAGTTTACTTGCGGCAATGCTGTCGGGGGTACGGCATATTTCGCACAATACACCTCGATGAGCGTCGAGATACACCTTGGCGGAGCGTTGTCCGCATGCCGAACAACAGGAGAAATCCAACTTGAAACCTTCCACCTCTAAAAACCGCAAAAAAAACCGCGAAACGGCAAGCAACGGGTTTTTGCCGTCGGTGAGGTATTCCAAAACACGCAACGTTTCCACAAAAACCTGTGGTTCACCCTGTCCGTCCTCGGTGCAATACAGCAAACACTCGGCAACGGCGCATGCGGCGTAATATGCCACAATATCCTCCCGCAAGGCGTAGAAACTTGTCAGCTGCTCGCAATTACGAAGGGTGTAGCGATCACCGCCAACGGCAAGCTCGTAGTTGCCGAAGCAAAACTGATCGGCGGCATACCGTAACTTTGCATTACCCTTACGCACACCGCGTGCATGCACGGAAATTTTGCCGTATTCCAACGAATACAGCACCACAAACTTATCGTTTTCCTTGTAGTCCGTCGCGCGGAGAGCTATCGCTTTGGTGGTTACGTCCATTGTCCTTGGTAAGTTCCTTGTAAAGAAGGTAGTAGCACGGATTGCCCGTTTGTTGAAAAAGTTTCCACAGCTTGTCCTTCATACGTACTCCTTTGCGGCAGAGTAATCGTTTCGACAAATTGCCGAGTCGCCTACTTTGTCACTACGGAAAACTCCGTAGTGTCAGTGTGCGACAAAAAGGACAAAAATATACTTTACACGTACAATTGCACCGTCATGCATATGAAGAAGTTGCCAAATATCAACAAGTGTACATATGTAAACGCATTGTTTTTGGCGGCATATCAGACAAGAAAATCATCCGTCAAATGCCATTCCATGTGCAGAAAAACCGCATACGTATAAAGAAATTTGATACATTGCGGCCTATCTTGGTTATGTTACTTTTTTGTAGTGTATCCCAGTTCGTTGAGGACGGAAGGATTGTTGCGCCACTCCTCCTTGACCTTTACCCACAGCGTCAAAAAGACATGCTCGTCCATCAATTTCTCGATACTTTCGCGTGCATGGACGCCTATACTTTTGATTTTTGCGCCTTGCTTGCCAAGTACAATCGGCTTGTGCGACGCCTTTTCCACAAGTATTGTAGCGTCGATATCCCACGTTCCGTCTTCCGTTTGTTGCATTTTGTTGACATAAACGCCGATACCGTGAGGAATCTCGTTGTCGCAACTCAACAGCACCTTTTCGCGAATAATCTCGGCAACAAGGTAGCGTTGCGACTTGTCTGTGAGATCGTCTTCCTCGAAGTACAGTTCCGTACCGTTGAGGTATTTTTTTAGCGCGGTTTTCAGCTCGTCCACGCCGTTATTTCTCTTTGCCGAAGTGCAGTAAACCTCGGATATACCTTCCGCCGCGTTTAGTTTGGCAAGCTCCGGCATCAATTTTTCCGGTTGCGTAATGTCGATTTTGTTGACAACCACCACCACGGGTACGCCGTGTCCGACATACTTGTCCACCTGCGCCAATTCCTTGTCCGATATGCCGTCGTGACCGTCCACGACTACCACGATGCAATCCACGTCCTCGGTTGCGTTGTCGATTGTACGCAACATGTAATCACCGAGCGCATTTTTACTCTGCAAAAACCCCGGGGTGTCCACAAATACCATTTGAGAGTCGTCGTCCGTCCAAATACCGAGTATGCTGTCACGCGTGGTTTGCGGTTTGGGCGATACGATGGACACTTTTTGTTTGATAAGCGCGTTTAGCAACGTCGATTTGCCCGCATTTGCAAGCCCTACTATTGCGATAAAACCTGTTTTTCTCATTTAGTCCTCTTGATGTTGAGCTTGTCCAAAATTTCCGTTTGCAAAGCCGTCATTTGTTGTTCGTCCTCGGGTATCATGTGGTCGTAACCGAGCAAATGCAACAAGCTGTGCAACGCCAAAAACGCAACTTCACGCTTCAAACTGTGTCCGTACTCCTTGGCTTGCGCCTTGGCCCGCGGCAAACAAATGATAATATCCCCCAAGTTTAACAGCCATGTTTCGGGATTGAGATCGGCGGCGTGCTCCTCAACGTTGATCACTCCTCGATCGGGGTTTTCCACCGCAGGGAAACTAAGAACATCGGTAACATTGTCGTTGTTGCGATATTCCTTGTTCAACTCGCGTATTTCGTCTTCGCCGACAAAGCTGACGGAAACTTCCAATTGCTCCGACGGTTGCGAAAGGTGGGCAAGCGCCGCTTCCAACACCTTGGTGATGTAATGTCTTTTGAAAAATCCTACATTTGTATAGTAAATTTTCATTTGTTTTCGCCTTCCAATGTAATTTCGGGATATTTTACACGCTTGTGACGGATACCGGAGAAGGTTGTGATGATGGTACTCTTGATGATGTCGATTTCCTTCATGGTGATGTCGCACTCGCTAAATTGGTCAAACTCCAAACGTTCCGCAACGATGTTGTCCACGATTTTTTCCGCATTTGTACGGTCTCCGTGCGCGCGTAAAGCCGCTTCCGAAGCGTCGCAAATCATCAGTATTGCGGCAATTTTGCTTGTAGGCTTGGGGCCGTCGTAGCAATAGCCGTCGTAAGGCAGGTCGCCGTCGGTGTACTTTTTTGCCTTGAGATAGAAAAACTTAAGCGGCATTGTGCCGTGGTGCTGCATTATTGCGTCCTGCACTTCCTTGGGCAAGCCGTACTCCTTGGCAAGCGCAAGACCGTTGACGGTGTGCGCCTTGATGATGTTGACGCTTGCTTCCGGCGTCATGGTGTCGTGAGGGTTAACTCCGCTAAATTGGTTTTCCGAAAAATATTGCGGATTCTTCATTTTACCGATGTCGTGGTAGTATGCGCACGCACGCGCTTTCACTGCGCTTTCGCCTATTGCCGTGGCGCAAGCCTCCACATAAATGGCTACCGACAAACTGTGGTTGTAGGTACCGGGGGCCTTTTCGTATAATTTGCGCATAAGCGGCGTGTCGCTACTGGCAATTTCCGAAAAACGAAAGATAGACACGACATTGAAGATTCGTTCAAACAGCGGCACTAGGATGAACATAAACATTACGCCGATAATACCGCTGGCAAATGCGCAACCGAATTTTGTACCGATTGTTGCCCAATCCCACTGTTGCAAGCCGTCAAGAAACATCATGTAAGCAATTGTCGCACTTGCCGCCGACACAAAGCCGAGCAACATGCCGACAAGCAAATATCTACTGCGGCGATAGTGCTTGCCTAGGATGTAGCTTGCAAATACCGCTTCGGTAACGCCGCCGAACATCAGGTAGAACACTTCCTCACTGTCGATTGTCGCACTGTCACGCCAGTTGATAAACTGCATAAAGCACATCATGATGATGACGAAGTTGGCAAAAAAGCCTGCCTTGACGGACACGATAAGGGACAGCACAAGTGTGCAAAGCGCAAACGGCACAAGGTACAAACCCAAGTCGAACATTTGCGCAAGCTGTATCACAAGGTAGCTGAACACCATTGTGGTAAACATCGCTACAGACTTAGACAGCCGCTCCATGCAATCGCGGTCGGAAAAGTAGATATACAATCCCAAAGAGATAAGCAACACGGCGTTTGTAGCAAGCTGAGCTATTATCCTTAAGGGAATGATGTTGCGGTAGTTGGGCGCAATTGCCAATGCCGACAACAAAATGTAGCCTAGCAAATACACGCCGATGATACCTTTCCAGTTGATATTGGTTATTTTTTTTCGTTTAGCAGCCATGCTTGACATGACCTCCTGAGTAGTTTAGCAACGGTTACGCCGTCGCTTCTTCGTACCTTGACATTGCCACAAGCAAATGCAAAGTAGCGCATAGTTATTTACAAATTTTCGTCGGCAAGCGACTAGTCGGCATTGCCGTTTTCCTCGTAAGCTTTGACGATTTGTTGCACCAACGGGTGACGAACGACGTCTTTTTCCGACAGCTTGATTATGCCTATGTCGTCGATGTCGCGCAAAATACGCACGGCGTGGCGAAGTCCCGAGTTAGTACCTTTGGGCAAGTCCACTTGCGTAAGGTCGCCGGTGACAATCATTTTACTGCCTTCGCCCAGGCGCGTCAAAAACATCTTTATTTGCTCACGCGTGGTGTTTTGCGCCTCGTCCAAAATAATGTACGCATTGGACAGCGTGCGCCCACGCATGTAGGCAAGCGGAGCAATCTCTATCGTGCCGCGTTCCGTCATTTTGGCAAAAGTTTCCTGTCCGAGCATTTCTTGAAGCGCGTCGTACAGCGGACGGAGGTAAGGATTGACCTTCTCTTGCAAATCTCCGGGAAGAAAACCGAGTTTTTCCCCTGCTTCCACTGCGGGACGAGTAAGAATAATCTTTTCCACCTGCTTGGACTTGTACGCATTGACGGCAATTGCCACCGCAAGGTAGGTTTTGCCCGTACCGGCAGGACCGATACCGAAAGTGATGGTCTTCTTTTTAAGCAAATCGACGTACTTCTTTTGTCCGACGGTTTTGCACTTTATCGGCTTACCGCGCGAAGTAATGGCAACCACGTCGTTTAGCAGTTGGTCAACTTCGTCAAGCTTGTCGCTTTTGGCGCAATCGCAAATGTAGTTGACTCGTCCGATGTCAACGTTGTCGCCATTGTAAATGATACTTCGCAACTTTTTGATGACAGCAAGCGCCGTTTCCACGTTGCTTTCTTCGCCCATAAGGCTGCTTTGACCGTTGTCCACCACCACGCGCACATCAAACGCTTGGCAAATTGCCTTGATATTTTCGTCGAACGGACCAAACAACTTGATGAGTTCGTCCATGGATTCGACGTCAATTTTTCGAGAAATCAAGTTTGTATCTCCTTGTTTTTGCAAAACTTCGTCCAAATATCGTTGCGCACACCGATTGCAACTTGCTTACGTTGCCGCCATGCAACAGGCAAACAGCGACGACAAAAATCCTCGCAACCGCACAAACTCACGGCTACTGCGCCTAGGACACAACCGTTACGTAGCCGTATGCAGTGGCGGTAATGCCGCTTAGGGTAACGTCGTAGGTGATTTCGGCAATTTCAAAGTCGCACTCCGAGCCGAGTTGCGTTGCCGCTTGTTGCTTCAACGTTTCGGCGACTTGCTCTATCGGCGTCGGTACTGCAATGTGTTCCACTCGTACAAAGTTGGCATGCACTATGCGGATATTCCACGGTTGCAACGTCGTCACGGTGTCGGTGCGGCGGTAAAGCTCGAAGGGACAAGCCTTGCCGTACTCTCGCCCGAACAACACCACGTAATTTGTCACAAACGTTTGGTCGGTATCGCGCTCCTCGGTGACAACGCCCGAATACGGCACATACACCGAACGGGAAACTTTTATCGTCACACGCCCCATTGCGTACACGTCTTCCGTCGTTTCGTCGCCGTAGATGCGTTTGCCGAGTATCAGGGCAGTACCCTTGGCAACCTTGTCGCCGACGGCAACGCACGGAGTACCCACCAAGCACACGACTTCCGTCACTTCGCCGTCCGCCGTAGACACGATGTCGTGGCGTTTGTGCAAGTCCACGGGCGTTTCCGTATGTTTGGAGCGCACAATCTGCACGTACAGCGTACTGCCAACACGATTGACCACGGCGTACACCACGTCGGGCATGCGTGCAAGGGCGTTTTCCGTCTTGTCGACGTCAAGTTTGGTTAGGTTGCAACCGACTTTTACGCCGTTTTCGGCTAACACGGCAAGTACGTTTGCACTGTCTACGTCGCCGTCCACCACAATGCGCAAACAAAAGTTGTTTGCCAAGCAAACGGCGCATACAAAGGCAACCGCAACAAGCAAAGCCACGAACCGCCTACCGCAAAAATCCAATGCGGCGGCAACACCGACTTTTTCTACTTGTACATTGTAGCACTTTTTTTGTAAATATGCAACAACCTCATCGACGCTATCGGAAGAAACGGTCAATTTACACTGTTTTCCGTGGCGTTCCACGTTGTACAGAGGTATTTTTTGCACAAAAAAGTGCGTCAATACGGCGGCGACGTTAAGCCCCTCGAAAGCGACAAGCATTTTACGCATTGTTGACCGCCACGCATTTTATTACGCCGACAACCACGGCAAAGTTGCGCTCCAAGCACTTGATGCAAAGTTTGTCGCCGCTTACAACAAGCTTTGCACGCCCGAGTGCAAACACCACCTCGGTTTCGGCATAGGTAAAAATACCCTTGTGACCTTCCACAACAACGGCTCGTCCGTCGTACCCCGAGTACTTGTAGCCGTGCGCAAGCGCCGCCATTTCCAAACCGCAAATATCGCAAACCGAATCCACAAACGAATTATTCATATGTTAACATATGACGGGCAAGGGGCGTTTTTGCATGCAAACGTGCAAATACAAATGTCGGGCGGCAAAATTCACCGTCCGACACTTTTTTAGAGTTGTTTTTGTTTACCGCCACGCACCAAGTGTGCATATTTGATTAGTCTATTTTCGACCAAATTCGACATGCAATTAGACGTTTGCTAGGGCGTTGTGCAAGTCGTCAGTTTTCCTTAACCCCCGTTACGGTGTAGCCTGCTTGTTCCACTGCCGCTTTCAACGCTTCGACGTTTGCGTTGCCCACGACGGTTGCCGTTTTGTTTTCGAGGCTGACCTCTACGGATGTTACGCCGTCCACGCCTTGCAATGCTTTTGTCACGTGCGCAACACAGTGTCCGCACATCATTCCGTCCACATTAAGTACAAAATTTTTCATAACGTTATCCTTTTTTTGTGACATTTCGTCATTTTTGTTGTCGTCGTTGTCCGTTGCAATCGGGCAAGCGTCGGTGCTGTTTTGGTTGTCGTTTGCGGTCGTAACGGCGTGCGCATTGTTGGTTGCAACAACGGCGTTAAGCTCGCTTTCGGTAAGCCTAGGAGCCTTGAAAAAGTTAAGCCGCAATGCGTTTGTAACCACAAACAAACTCGACAAACTCATTGCCGCAGCCGCAATCATGGGGTTGAGCGACAAGTTTAGCCAAGCGTACAGCACCCCTGCCGCAACGGGAATACCCAATGAGTTGTAGAAGAACGCCCAAAACAGATTTTGCTTGATGTTGCGCACCGTCTTCTGCGAAAGCGCAACCGCCGTAGCCACGTCGCGAAGGTCGTTTTTGACAAGTACCACGTCGGCGCTGTCCACTGCAATATCCGAGCCGTTTGCCACGGCAAAACCTATATCGGCGCGAGCCAGCGCAGGTGCGTCGTTTATGCCGTCGCCCACCATTGCAGTCATGCCGTTTGCCATCAGTTCGGCAACCTTTTGTTCCTTTTGTTGGGGCAGTACCTCGGCAACAAATTGTTCGATACCTACCTCGTCGCACACTGCTTTTGCCGAAACTGCATTGTCGCCCGTGATAAGGATAGGAGTAAGCCCTTCCTTCTTCAACAGCGCAATTGCCTCCTTGGAAGTAGGCTTTATCTCGTCGCCCACGCCCACGATACCGACAAATTTGCCGTCTTTTGCCACAACCAAGCATGTCATTGCCTTTCGCGAGTACTCGTCCACCTTGTCGGCATACTCCGCGCTTGCAACGCCTTGTTCGCTCATAAGTGCCTTGTTACCAACGGCGTACACACTGCCGTCGACGGTTGCAACAACCCCTTTACCGGGCACTGTGGAAAAACTCGTAGGTTGAACAAACTCTACGCCCTTGTCCGTAGCGTAGTCCACGACGGCTTTGCCTAGGGGGTGTTCGCTTTGCTTTTCTATGCTTCCCACAATGCCGAAAAACTCCGCTTCGGACAGTGTGGAATAGTACGTTTTTACTTGCGGTTTGCCCACCGTCACAGTGCCCGTCTTGTCAAGAGCAACGTACTTGATGTGGGAAATATTTTCCAACACTTCGCCGTTTTTAATCAAAATGCCGTTTTCCCCCCCCTTGCCGGTAGCTACCATTATCGCAACGGGCGTTGCCAATCCCAAGGCGCACGGGCAACTGATGACAAGTACCGACACGGCAAACTTCAATGCCGTACCTACGCTTGCGCCCACGCACAGCCAAACCACAAACGACACAAGAGCGATACCCATTACAACAGGCACAAACACCGACGAGATTTTGTCGGCAAGACGTTGAATGGGTGCTTTTGCACTGCTCGCTTCCTCGACAAGGGCAATTATTTTACTTAACGTACTGTCGCCGCCTGCTTGCGTAACGCGCACACGCACGTATCCGCCAACGTTGACGGTGCCGCCCACTACGTTTGCGCCCACAAGACGTTCCTGCGGTAAACTTTCGCCAGTTATCGCGCTTTCGTCGGCAAAGCAACTGCCAAATTCCACAACGCCGTCGGCAGGGAAACTCATACCTGCCTTGACCACGACAAGGTCGCCTGCCTTGATACGTGCACTGTCCACTTCCGTTTCTTCGTCGTTGACGTACAGCAACGCCTTTTGCGGCGCAAGCTTGCGTAACTTGTTTAGTGCGTCGCCCGTGCGAACCTTACTGCGCCCCTCGAAATATTTGCCGAGGTCCACAAGCGCAAGTATCATTGCCGAGGACTCGAAGTACAAATCGTGGTGAAAGCCTGCAATTACGTTCATGTAATACTCCGCTTGCGTAGGGTCGGTTGACGTCGCCCACATACCGAGGTTGTAACTAATAAGAAACGTAACCACAATGCCGTACAGTGCGCTTGCCACGCTACCCACGGCAATTAGGCTGTCCATGTTGGGCGCGCCTTGGAACAACCGCTTGAAACCGACAATAAAGTAATTTCGATTGACGTACCAAACGGGCAAACACAACAACAGTTGCACCAAAGCAAAACTAACGGCGTTTTTGTGTCCCGACAGAAAACTAGGCAAGGGCAAATTCCACATCGGTCCCATTGCCACGTACATCAGCACCACGCAAAAACCGATACTGACAAGTAACCGCGCAAGTCCTACCGTGTTTTGCGGTTGAGGTTGACTTGTTTGAGCCGCCGCAACGCTTTGAGTACCCTCCGTAACGGGCGACGCGCCGTAGCCGCCATGCTTGACCGCTTGCACGATTGCTTGCACGTTGGTTTTGTCGGGGTCGTACTCCACCGTCATGCTGTTTGTAAGCAAGCTGACGTTGACGCTTGTTACGCCGCCCACCTTGCTTACCGAGCGCTCGACATGCGCCGAGCATGCGGAGCAAGTCATACCGCTGACATTAAATTTTTGTTTCATATACCTTCCTTTCCGTCTTTCGCCACTGAAAACTATCTGCCGACAACGTTTTGCAAGTTGCGTTGTAGCTTGTCAAATACAATTTTGCATATCTGCAACCGCTAATGCAACTACACTACTTGTCGATATTTTTCTGTGATGTAGGTACTTTGCCAATACCTAATATGCCCACTTTGATGACACATAAATCAATTTCGGTGACAAAAAGGCGATAAATTGGTGTTGTTCTCCATTCCGAAGATATAATATCACTATTTTTTTGCCTTGACAATCGTTTGAAAATAATTTCTACTGTTTTAGTAGGAATTTTTCGGTAAAGCAATCTAACGCATAATGTCTACAATTCGAGTAACGGCACGCAATCCTCCGACAAAACATCCGATTACGTTTAGTATTTATCGCAAAATGCTCTACTCCGCCACCATAGAAAAACACTCCGAAAGCATATCGCTCTCGGAGTGTGTAACATTACTTAAAAACAACTTTGCCGCTGTCAAAGTTTATTGCCGACACGTTGCCGATACGTTCCGTCAAGTAGGACACCACCGACGTTGCGTAACCTGCGATTTGCGCCGTAGTCAACGGTTGGTCGCCCTCCTCGGCGATAAGCTTAAACAGTGCGTCCAATGCGGCAAGACTTACTTCTTTGTCACGCTCGTTGACGGATACGGAGTGGAACTTTCCCGACAGTTTGCCGTTTGTTTGCGAGAAGTCGTCTAACGCAACGTCCAACTCTGCGTAGACAATGTCGGCAAGGGTGACAAACGGAATTGTAATACCATTGGTATAATCGGAGATTTCCACCGAAACGGTAATGGTCATGTGCGTTTTGCCGTCCGTTTGGTAAAAGCCGAGCTTTTGCTCCGAGGCATTGAGCGTTTGCAATATCTCTATCGGCGCAATCAACGCCGCCAAGTCCGCCGATCCGATACTGTCCACCACGTCGGTGACAAATTTGCTGTCGGCGTAAAATTGGTTTAGCGCGGAGTTTATCATATAAGCCAGCTCCGTAGAGAAAAAGGCATGTTCCTTTTCGAGAGGGTGCAAATCCACGTAGCTGTGCGCCGTACGAAGCAACATTTCTTCGTATTTGGGTGTGCCGTCGGCTGTCTTGTCGACAATCCACAGTTTTGTTTTTTCGTCGGCAGACGCTTTTTCAGCGGCGGTCGGTATGCCGTTTACGCCGAGAGTATATGCGTCCTTGGCAAGCGAGGAAGCCACGTTCCACAAACGATTAAGGGCAAAGTCACCCAAGCCGACGGAGTCGACGGTGTAGTTGTCGTTTAGTTGGACGTTGCCAAGCCCCAATTGGTTGGCGCTACGGTTGATTGCCCAAAAGAACGCGCCTACCACAAGTGCGACAATGACAAGCAAAATAATTACGGCGGTAAGCAAACAACCGCCCTTGGAATAAGATTTGAATACAGACATTTTCCGTTCTCCTTGGCTCCGAGACAATGTTTCGGACGTTTCGTTGCACCGAACGAGTAAACAAAACTCGTATTTCGTCCGCGCGCAACCGCAAAAACAATCGTCGCCGTTGTAATCAGTAAGAAATCATTACACTTTCTTTGGTTCGGGGTAATCGACTCCGAAAGTTTCCACCGTGACGGACTTCATAACTTGGTCGTAAAACGGCTTGTCGTACGGGTCGGTATACTCGTCGGCGATTTCGTCCACCACGTCCATGCCTTCGATCACCTTGCCGAAAGCCGCATACTTGCCGTCTAGGTGGGGAGCGTCGGCGTGCATAATGAAAAATTGACTGCCTGCGCTGTCGGGTTGCATGGAACGCGCCATACTGATGACGCCGCGCTCATGGTAGATGTCGTTGGCAAAGCCGTTGTCGGAAAACTCACCCTTAATGCGGTATCCGGGGCCGCCCGTTCCGTTACCTTTGGGGCAACCGCCTTGTATCATAAATCCGCGTATTACACGATGAAATTTCAATCCGTTGTAGAAGCCTTTGTTGGCAAGAGAAATAAAGTTGTTGACTGTGTTGGGGGCAATTTCGGGATAGAGTTCCACCTTGATTTGTTTACCGTTTTCCATTGTGATGGTAGCAATCGGATTAGTCATATTGTCCTCCTTGATAATATTTTTTTGTCGCTTTGTGCGGCAATTAGATTTGCAATGACAAATTTACAATTGCAATGCGTCGACCTCAAACAGCTTTTTTATAAAAGCGTATGCTAAATAGCCGTCAACGTAAGGTTGCGTTAGGTTGCGTTAGGTTGCGGCAGGTTGCGCCATCGCTACACTTATTGTAGCACAAAAACATATACGTACACAAGTATTTGCAAAAAATAGGCAAAAAAATCCGCAAAAAAACATGCCCCGATGTACGAGGCATGCTTGTGATACCGTATGTAATTACTTTTTGCAAACAAACGGTACTGCAACTGCGCCGAGACCGCCGACAAGGCTGAGTATCGAACCGATAGCAAGCTCAACGGTGCTTTTAATAGTAACACCTAAACTTGCGCTGGAACTGTACACGTTTGTGCATACGATTGCAAATACAAATGTTACGATTGCAATCAATGCAAGCAATGCTCCTACATACTTGATGTAGCCGTACAACTTGGGAACAACAAGACTGACAACGGCAAGTACAATACCGATACAACCCACGATTGCCGTAACAAGGGACAATACGGTGAACCTTTTGGCTTGTGTCTTTTCGTCATCGAGAAAGAATCTCGTTCTTGCAACACGTCCCGCGTCGGACAAATCGCCGACAGCTTTGTCGGACATACCTTCCAGCATACCGAACAAACCATAGCTTGTCTTTTCTGTCGAGCCTATACCGGATACACCGCCTTGCGAAGTCAACAGCGGCAACGCAAAGTTAAGCACCGCCAACACGCACATAACGGCAAACAACACCACGCCGATAAAGTTTGCTTTTCTAACCTTTCTTTTTGCCATTTTTCTTTCCTCCGTTTCAAGTAGTTTCCGCACGACGGCAATGTCGAACGGGCGGATGCCTCAACATTTTGCGACGAATACCGTATATATAATAATTTACGCGTCTAAAATATTGCAACAAAGACAAAAAAAATGTCGCAAGGTTATTTGGTTGTATTCCGTAACCTTACGACATTCTTTATTTTACTAATTACTATCTTGCAGCCGCAATGCCTGCTTTTGTTCCGTAGTAAATCATTTTTCCAGATTGGGTAATTGTCCAATCGCTATCTTTACTATCCTCGTCTTTTTCGGCGTAGGACTTAACTTTGTCCCATGCTGCCTTGGCTTGATCGGCACTTGCAAAGTAAATAACCGTTACGTGGTCAACCTTTGCGTCATCGCCTTCGCCACTGGACTTGGTTCCGGAAATAACGGTATCTACACCCTTGACTCCTACAAGAGTCAAAGCAGCAGGAACAACATTTGCGTCTTTTGCCGCGGTGTAACCGTTTTTCTTCAATGCTTCAAGTGCCTTGTCGGGATTGGAGTTGGGTGCGCAAGCAACGAGCATTGCCAAGGACATAACCACTACCAATGCAAGAGCTGCAATCTTTGCAAACTTTTTCATAAATTTCCTCCTACAATTTTTTTTTAGGACAACAAGTAGTCTACTACAATTTCGATCAAAAGTCAATACCTTACTTTCAAATAGTAGGCGACTTTCCGAAAAATGAACAAATCGCCCTCAAATGTTCATTTTGTACTCGAATTCCTGTTTAGTACTCGACTTTACCATATACAAACGTAAGCGTCGCCCTGCCCTTCTTTGGGGTAAGGTGACATTCGTGCGGAAGCGGTCCGCATGCGTTACTGCCAAGTCCCGACATAAACAAGTCTGCGGTAAGGTAAGTTCCGTCGCGTTTAGGCAGTTCGAAGTCATGTTTTGCCCCTGCTATTTGCTTGGCGGAATACGGCAAAGCCGAGAATGACGTCATGCCTTCCACGCGCACGAAATGTTTGCCGTCGGACACTTCGGCGTAGTCCGGTAGGTAGTGACTGCCGCTTTCCTGTGGCTTGACGTAGTGATGATATTGTTGCGAAATTGTCGATACGTATTGCTTTTTTTGTGCAAACTCGTACATATCGCAGTAAGTCTCCGTCGGTCCGTATGCACGGTAAATCAACTTGTCAAATTCAAGCGGAAGCTTGGTCGTCCACCCGAGTCTCGGCAAAAACGGCAATGTGCCGCAGTCATCAAAACGATACTCGACGTCAAGTTGTACTGCACCCTCGACAAATGAGTAAACCAAGTGCATTGCAACAACGGGTTTTTTTGTACAGTATGCGACAAACACGTCAAACTGCACGGTTTGCCCGACAATGTGGTAACTTTTGGCTTGACTAACGGCGCTGTCAATGTAAAAATCGTTAAATTTGCCTTGCACATTACGGTCGTTGTCTATCGGAGCGCGATATATCGTAGCTTCCAATGCGCCGTACTTTTGGCCGTCTACGACAACGGAACAAACCTGTCCGCTACACTTGTCAAACACCACGGTCATATAATTATTTTGTGCCGTTATGTATCTGTCGCCGTCGGTAATTTGCGTATCGACGCTTTTGCGAACGGGTGGATTTTGCGGTTTACTGCGCAATTGCGATTGGTAGACCAATCTGTTCCCTTCGTAGTAGCGCACCGCAACATCTTCTCCTTGCACTGCAATTATTTGACTTTCACGCGGCTGTAAGTTCACCTCGGTAACGATTGTTTTGCCGTCACACTCGATTTCCAACTTTCCGTTTGCCGCAAGGAAAAAGCGTTTGTTGTACACGGTCAAGATGTCGCCGCTCAATTCCGCCGTCACGGGACTGTAATAGTGTTGCATTTGCAGTGTGCCGCTTTTAACTTCCCTATCGGCGGACACAATGCCGTCACAACAAAAGTTGTCGTCGTGCCTGCGTTCACCGAAGTCGCCGCCGTAACACAAACCGCGCTTGCCGTAACGCACGCCGTGATCAGCCCACTCCCACACAAAGCCGCC
>ERZ780157.3159-NODE-3159-length-14203-cov-3.721869_pt1 | contig 14203 bp, 9 predicted proteins | sample MGYA00511169_ERZ780157 | MGnify/ENA primary metagenome ERZ780157 (study PRJEB29588, sample SAMEA1965149) | human gut metagenome | biome: human gut; feature: human-associated habitat; material: faeces | place: Denmark | collected 2008/2010 ... | reverse complement strand
TTTTCCCGCATATACACAGGGCACATTAGAATGGCACAAAATGGTAGAGGAGGTATATGACAGTGGAAGATAAAATCGATGACAAAGAATTAAAAGATATAAATCCACAGAGGGATGATTATGAAGACGAAATTATACAGATTATAAAAAGCGACGAACCTGCGTATAAGAAGAAAGAAGAACTGGATGATTATCATGAGAATGATATAGCAGCAGTTTTAGAGAAGTTAGATGTAAAGGAAAGAAGAAAACTTTACTCTATCATGGGACTTGAAAGAGTTTCAGAGGTTTTCGCTTATTTAGATGATCCGGAAGAATTTATCGAAGAATTGGATTCAGAACTTGCGGCAGACATTCTTGAAAACATGGAAGCTGACGATGCAGTAGATATTCTTGATGAATTGGAGGATGAAAAGAGCGAGGAACTTATCCAGCTAATGGATAAGGAAGCAAAAAAAGACATTGACCTGATTCAGTCATATGATGACGATGAAATCGGTAGCAAGATGACAACTAACTATGTTACATTAACACTTAACCTTACAATTAAGCAGGCAATGAAGCGTGTAGTTGAACAGGCTGCAGACAATGACAATATATCAACATTATATGTACTTGACAGTGAAAATAAATTTTACGGAGCAATAGATTTAACAGATCTTATTGTGGCAAGAGAATATGTTGTACTTGAAACATTAGTTACAACATCATATCCTTTTGTATACGATCATGAAACAGTAGATGACTGTATTGAAGATTTGAAGGACTACTCAGAAGATTCAATTCCTGTACTTGACAGGGACCAGCACATACTTGGTGTTATTACATCTCAGGACTTATTGGAAGTAGTAGATGAAGAGATGGGTGAAGACTACGCTAAGTTGGCTGCTTTGACATCAGAAGAAGATTTGGAAGAACCTTTGCTTGAAAGTTTAAAAAAGAGAATCCCATGGCTTGTAATATTACTAATGCTAGGACTTGGAGTTTCATCAGTAACAGGAATGTTTGAACACGTTATAGCAACACTTCCTATCATAGTAAGTTTCCAGTCAGTAATACTTGGAATGTCAGGTAACGTTGGAACACAGTCACTGGCTGTAACAATCAGAGTATTAACAGATGAGGAACTTACATTAAAGCAACAGTTAGGTTTTGTTCTTAAGGAACTAAAAGTAGGATTCTTTAACGGAATGATAATAGGTTCCATTTCATTTATGATAACAGGACTATTTATATGGCTTGCAAAAGGACAGACGGTAGTAAATGCCTTTGCAATGTCAGGATGTATCGGAGGAGCATTATGGCTTGCAATGATAATCTCAAGTGTTGTAGGAACAATAATTCCTATCTTCTTTACAAAGATTAAAGTAGACCCGGCAGTTGCTTCAGGTCCGCTTATCACAACAGTAAACGACCTTGTTGCCGTCGTGACATACTATGGACTCGCATGGATTTTCTTAATAGAAATCATGCATTTTTAAATATACATCTGCACAAAATATGCCATCTGTAACATTGATGTGCAAAACTTACAAAAAGCTTCACTGTCCGTGAGAATTGCTTTATTCACGGATGCGAAGCTTTTTATCTTTTCTTTATGCTGTTTTTCCTGCTCTCTCAAGTCGTTTTTTACAATACATAAATGCTGGGAACAAGAATATGTCCGCTGCAATCCATGCGAGCGGATTTGCAAGACACGCACCGCTATATCCCATAACCGGAACCAGCATAACTGCCGCAAATGTTCTTGCCGCCATCTCAAACACTCCCGCAAGTATTGCAAATGTTGAAAATCCCATACCCTGTATGCAAAATCTTATTACATTGACAAATGTAAGCGGTATATAGAACAATGCCGAATATACAATAAACTGATGTGTCAGTCTTATTATCTCTGTCTCTGATGCTGCCACAAACAGAAGTGCAATGTAACTTGCAAAGAAATATAAAAGAACAAATGCAACAATGCTGTATATAATTCCTATTATTCCCGCAGCCTTAATTCCCTTTCCGAGACGCTCCGTTTTGCCTGCTCCTACGTTCTGACCGCCATATGTTGCCATCGTCGAACCGAGTGCATCAAACGGACAACATGTAAATGTAAATATCTTTGAGCCTGCTGTCATTGCTGCAACATAGACTGAACCAAGCGTATTAACTGCTGCCTGAAGAATTACACTTCCTATTGCAGTGATTGAATACTGCAGTCCCATCGGGATTCCCATATTGCACAGATTAAGCACATAATGCTTGTGCAGCTTCCAGTCCTCTCTCGTAAAAGCAAGGATAGTGAATTTTTTCTTCATATAAAAGAGACACAGGAATCCAGAGACTCCCTGCGCGATAATCGTCGCCCACGCGGTTCCCGCTACTCCCATCGGGCGGACCAGCGCAAGATCTAGCACGATATTCAGTATTGAAGAGATACCGAGGAAAATCAGTGGGGAGCGGCTGTCGCCGAGGCTCCGCATGATTGCTGATGTCTGGTTATAGAGCACCATAAGCGGAATTCCGAGGAAAATAACAAAGATGTAAGCGTATGCACCGTCCAGAATATCGGACGGGGTTTTCATCAGAATCAGAATGTCGCGGCACCAGATGCAGACAAGAACGGTCATCACCACGGAAAGAATACCGGCCAGGACGGCTCCATTTCCTACATACCGGCACAGCGCTTTCCGGTCTCCTGCCCCGAACATCTGCGCAACCGGAATTGCAAATCCGCTGCAGACTCCCATACAGAATCCCACGATCATGAAGTTGATCGAACCTGTACTGCCAACAGCCGCGAGCGCTTTCGCGCCTAAGAATTTTCCTACAATAATCGTATCGACCATGCTGTAAAACTGCTGGAACAGCATGCCGAGCAGCAGCGGCAGTGCAAACCCCAGAATCAGTTTTACCGGGCTGCCGTTTGTCAGATCTTTTACTGCACTTTTCTTTGTTGCCATGTGATGTCCTCCCTATTGTCGTATGTTTTTGCTTCCCCTTTTTGTCGAATCTCATGCCATTTTATATCTTGTTTTCTCAGAATGCAATCCCGTAATACTGCCGAATTAAGAGACGTTTTTTCATCACTTTTACGTGTTTTTGACATGGCGGCCGCCTGTGCAGGAATTCTGTTTTTTTGCGCACGCCAAAAGCGGCTGCGGCAGGTTCCCGTTCCGGAACGCTGTGCCGCAGCCGCTTTGCTGTTCTTTCTTATTTTGCAAATTCTTTCTTTTTCCACTGAAGCAGAATCATCACAGCCACCGATGCGGTCAGAAAATCAGAAACCGGCTGGGAGGCAATAACACCGGAAAAACCGGCAAGTTTTGAAGCGCAGAAAATTACAATGGCAAAAATCACGCCCTGACGTCCTGCTGAAAGAATCATTGCTCCTGCCCCGTTTCCGATCGCCTGGAAAATACAGGTCGATGCGAGTACGATACCAACAAACGGCATACCAATGAGCTGGACGCGGAGGATCTGCTGGGCCACTGCAATGACATCCGCCTCTTTTAAGAACAGTCCCACGAGAAGCGGAGCCGCCGCACCGAGCACAACCGCCATTCCGGCACCGGTCAGCACTTCCAGGAGGAAGGCAAAGCGGATCGTCTCACTGAGACGTTTTTTATTTTTCGCTCCATAATTGTATCCGACCAGCGGCTGTCCGCCAAAAGCGAAGCCGACCATCACAAGAACAGAAATCATAATAATTTTCAAAGCAATTCCCATCGCTGCAACTTTGTCCGTTCCATACGGCTGCAAAAATCGGTTCGTCAGCGTCACGCCGATGCTCTGCATGAAGTTTGTGACGGATGCCGGAATGCCGATGGCAAGAACGGCGAGCACCTCTGCTCCGGTCATTTTCAGTTTTCGGAAATCGACGGAGAGATAGCGGCATTTCTTTATCATAAAGATAACATAGAAAATATCACCGCAGATGTTGCCGATCACCGTTGCAATCGCTGCTCCGGCTGCTCCCATGCCGAGCGTGTAAATAAAGATCGGGTCAAGAATGATGTTGACAACGGCTCCCAGCATTGTTCCGATCATCGAGGCTTTTGCGAAGCCCTCGGTCCGAAGAAGATTGTTCGGCGTCAGCTGCAGGATGATAAACGGTGCGCCGAGTGCAATCCACTGGTAATAGTCCCCCGCATACTGCCACGTCGTCTCATCACAGCCAAGCAGGCCAAGGATCGGCTGTTTGGCGGCAAGCAGGATGATGCTGACCGCAATGCCGACAGCAATCGCTGCGTAAAAGCAGAATACGCTGATCCGTCTTCCGTCCTCGTACTCTTTTTTACCGAAGAGGCGCGAAATGACGGAACTGCCGCCGACGCCGAAGATGTCACCGAGTGCAATCATCAGCGTGAAAATCGGTGTGCCGAGCGATACGCCGGCAATCAGTGCCGTGTTTCCGGTCCGCGCGATGAAAAAAGTATCTACCATATTATAGATCAGCGACACGACCATGCCGAGCACGACCGGAAGTGCGAGCGTCATATATGCTTTGGACACTTTTGTTTTCTCAAATAATTCGTTTTCCATTTTGAAAACTCCCCTTTCCTCTTTTTCGGTTACAGTTCACTGGTACCCAGCAAACTGTAACCTTTTTCATTCTGGTTTATCTTAGCAGACTTTCTTGCTTTTTCTTGTGTCATATGTCACAATAAAGAAAAAGTTTTCCAAAAAATTTTTCTGTGAAAGGATTTTCCTATGAAACGAATTTTTGATCCGGCTCTGCTGAACTTTTATCTTCAGAAACATGAGATCCCATCTCTTTTCGATACCCCGGATCTCGCATTTTCTCTGTATCAGTTTGAAAAGGGCGAACGGCTCGACACGCTGAATCCGGAGGAATACCTCTCGTTCCTCGTGGACGGTTCCATCGAGATCAGCGCCAACCGCGCCGACGGCACGAGCTACCCGATCGGCTATCTCGACGGCTTTACCTGCATCGGCGATATGGAATTCTGCGGAAAACGCGATGATACGCACCAGATCGAGGCACGCACCACCGCGCTTTGTATTGTTCTGCCGCTCGCTTCCACGAAAGAGCTTCTGCTGAACGACAACCGCTTTTTACGATATCTTTTAAACTCTGTCACCGAAAAGCTGATGCTTTATTCCAGCTCCCAGTCGAATTTTTCCACGCTCGAGGAATCCTTCCTCTCTTATCTCTCAGAGCGCTGTCCGGATCAGACGTTTTCCGGCGTGGAAAAGATGGCCATGCAGCTCCACTGCAGCCGCCGCCAGCTCCAGCGAGTTTTAAAGAAGCTGCTCGAAGAAGGACAGCTTGTGAAACTTTCGAAAGGTTCTTACCGCCTCAGCTGAAAACGCCATCGCTTCCTTATTTCCACGATTCCAGGATCGATGTTCCGATCGTTCCCTCCGGCATTTTTACGCCGAAGTTCTCTGCAACGGATGCGCCGATCACAGCGAAGGTGTCCTTCGTCTCCTGAAGGCCGCTCTCCTTCATAGACGGTGAGTACGCAAGGAGCGGCACCTGTTCTCTGGTGTGGTCCGTTCCGGTATAAGTCGGGTCGTTGCCGTGGTCTGCCGTGATCAGGAGCAGATCGTCGTCTTTTAACTGCTCCAGCAGCTTTCCAAGGTTCACATCGAATTTTTCAATCTCTTTTCCGTAGCCTTCCGGGTTTCTTCTGTGGCCCCAGAGTGCATCGAAATCGACGAGGTTGACAAAGCACAGTCCGGTAAAATCTTTTCCTGCCGTCTCAATCGTCTGCTCCATGCCGTGGACGCTGCTCTTGGATTTCAGACTCTCCGTGATGCCCTCGCCGCAGAAAATATCGTTGATTTTTCCGATACTGATGACATCATATCCTGCCTCCTGCATCGCGTTGAGCACGGTTTTTCCCGTCGGTTTGACAGCGTAGTCGTGACGGTTTGCGGTGCGGACGAACTCTCCTTTTTTCTTTCCGACGTACGGTCTTGCAATGACACGGCCGACTTTCCACTCGTCTTTCATGGTCAGCTCACGGGCAATCTCGCAGTAATGATACAGCGTCTCCAGTCCCATCGTCTCCTCGTTGCCGCAGATCTGCAGTACGGAATCCGCCGAGGTATAGACAATCAGTTCTCCGTTTTCGATCTCGCGCTCTGCCAGCTCATCGAGGATCTCCGTTCCGCTCGCCGCCTTATTGCCGATGATCTTTCTGCCGGTTCGTTTTTCCAGCTCGTCGATCAGTTCTTTCGGAAATCCGTGGTCGGTGAACGTAACGAACGGCTTTGTCGTGTAAATTCCCATCATCTCCCAGTGGCCGGTCATGGTGTCTTTTCCGTTGCTCGCCTCGTTCAGTCTTCTGGCGTAACCCTTTGCCTCATCCTCTGTCACACCGCAGAGATTTCCCATGCCGAGGCGGCGCAGGTTCGGGATTTCAAGGCCTCCCTGACTCTCCCAGATGTGGCCGAAGGTATTGACACCGACATCCCCAAACTTCTCCGAATCCGCCATCGCCCCGATTCCGAGAGAATCCAGGACGATCAGAAAAATACGGTTATATTTTCTCATACTCTTTACTCCTTTCTTTTTAACTCAGCTCAAACATTCCATGATAGAGCTGATAATATTTTCCTTTCTGTGCCAGAAGTGCGTCGTGGTCGCCGCGCTCTACGATATTTCCCTGCTCCAGCACCATGATCGCATTGGCGTTTCGCACGGTGCTTAAGCGGTGGGCGATGACAAATACGGTTCTGCCCTCCATGAGCTGGTCCATTCCTTTTTCGATCAGCGCCTCGGTTCTGGTGTCAACGGAAGATGTTGCCTCGTCAAGAATCAGCACCGGCGGATCGGCAACGGCGGCACGGGCAATCGCGAGAAGCTGGCGCTGGCCCTGGGAGAGGTTGGCTCCGTCGGAGGTCAGCATCGTGTCGTAGCCGTTCGGCAGACGGCGGATGAAGGAATCCGCATTCGCAATTTTGGCCGCACGTTCAATTTCTTCCTGCGTGGCATCGAGTTTTCCAAAACGGATATTTTCTGCTACGGTTCCCGTGAACAGATGGGTATCCTGCAGAACGATACCGAGGGAGTGGCGCAGAGCGTCTTTTTCGATATCTTTTACGTCAATGCCGTCGTAGACAACCGCGCCGCCCTGGACGTCGTAGAAACGGTTGATCAGGTTCGTGATCGTCGTTTTTCCGGCTCCTGTGGAACCGACAAAAGCAATTTTCTGGCCTGGTTTGGCATACAGGCTGATGTTCTTTAAGATCAGACGGTCTGCCGTGTAGCCGAAATCCACGTTTTCAAAACGCACATCGCCCTTTAATTCCGTCATCGTTCCGTCCGGGCGCTTCCATGCCCAGCGGCCTGTTGTCTCTTCGCAGACGGCAAGTGCGCCGTTCTCTTCTTTTACGTTGACCAGTTTCACTTTTCCCTCATCGATTTCCGGCTCCAGGCTCATCACGTCGAAGACACGCTCCGCACCGGCGAGCGCTGAGAGAAGGAAGTTGCTCTGCTGGGTGAACTGGTTGATCGGAAGCGCCGCCTGGCGGACAAAGACAAGGTAGCTTGCCAGGCTTCCGATATCGGCTTTTCCGTGCAGGGCGAGAAGGCCGCCGAGCACTGCCACAATCGCATAATTGACATACGAAATGCTGACAACGACAGGAACCATCGTCGCCGCATACCCCTGCGCGCCGGTTCCCGCTTTCCGGAGCTCCTCATTCTTTTTGCAGAATTCCGTAAAGCTCTCTTCTTCGTGGTGGAACACCTTGACGACTTTCTGTCCGGTGATCAGCTCCTCAATATAGCCATTCAGTTCTCCGAGGCTGTTCTGCTGCTTCGTATAATAACCCTTGCTGCGCTTTCCGCTGAACTTGATATACCAGAACATGATACCGTAGCACACCGTTACAATCAGCGAGAGCCGCCAGTTCAGGACATACAGCAAGGTCAGTGTTCCCACAATCTGGATGAAGCTCTGGATAACCATCGCAAAACTGTTGTTCAGGGCATCTGCCATCGTGTCGATATCGTTCGTGAAAAGACTCATGATATCGCCGTGGCGTCTGCTGTCGAAAAACTGCAGCGGCAGTGTCTGGACGTGTTCGAACAGATCGCGGCGGATATCAAAGACAACCTGCTGTGCTGCTTTTACCATGGTCTGCGTGTAGCCGTATGCTGCGAGTGCGCCGCACCCGAAAATGAGTGCCGTAATCAGCACGCCGCGCAGCAGTGTATGCACATCTCCGTCTGCCAGTCCGTTGACGACCGGGCGGATCATATACGTTCCCAGGAGATTAGCTCCCGCGCTGATGGTAACGAGTACCGCTACAACCGCCAGCATTTTTTTGTGCCGTCCCAGATAAGACAGAAATACGCGCAACGTATGTTTTAAGTTCTTTGGTTTCTTTCCGCTATAAGCTCTCGCTGCCATTTTCGTCTCCTCCCTTCATCTGCGATGCGTAAATTTCCTGATAAATCGGGTCATCCGCCAGCAGTTCAGCGTGCGTGCCGATCCGGTGTACTTTTCCGTCATCAAGAATGATGATCTGATCCGTATTCATGACGGATGTTACTCTCTGCGCAATGATAATTTTTGTGACATCCTTCCGCGCCGCCAGTGCCTCGCGGATCTTTTTCTCCGTTGCTGTGTCGACCGCACTTGTCGAGTCATCGAAGATCAGGATTTTTGCCTTTCCGATCAGCGCACGCGCGATGCAGAGACGCTGCTTCTGGCCTCCGGAGAGGTTGCTTGCGCCCTGCTCGAGCACGGTGTCGAGGCCGTCCGGCATGCGGTTCAAAAATTCATCCGCACACGCCGCGCGGCATGCTTCCCAGATCTCCTCATCGGATGCATCCGCATTGCCCCATTTCAGGTTTTCACGCACGGTTCCGGAGAACAGCACGTTTTTCTGCAGAATGATATTGACTGCATCGCGGAGAGCGGCAAGATCGTACGCGCGCACATCCTTTCCGCCGACGCGGACGGTGCCGCGGCTGGTGTCATACAGACGCGGAATGAGCTGCACCAGCGTCGTTTTCGAAGAACCTGTTCCTCCGAGGATTCCTACCGTCTGACCGGCTTTGATCTTCAGCGTAACATCGGAGAGTGCGTACTCTTTTGCTTCTTCTTTGTATTTAAACGATACGTTGTCAAACTCCACGCTGCCCTCTGTCACTTCTGTTACACCATTTTCCGGCGAGGTGAGCACGATTTTCTCATCGAGCACCTCGACAATCCGGTGTGCGCTCGCCATGGAACGGGTCAAGAGCAGGAATACGTTTGCAATCATCATCATCGAGTTCATGACCTGCATGACGTAGCTTAAAAATCCGGTCAGGTTTCCGACGGCAAGCTGTTTTTTCAGAATCATATTTCCGCCGAACCACAGAATCAGCACGATCGCGGTATACATGACGCCCTGAAATGCCGGCAGATTCAGCACGGCGTAGTGGAACGTCTGCTCGCTCGCTGCGGTCAGGTCGGTGTTGACCTCGTTGAATTTGTCTTCCTCGTACTCATCCCGCACGAAAGCTTTGACGGCACGGATCGCGGTCAGCCCCTCCTGGACAACGTTGTTCAGGCGGTCCACCATGGACTGCAGTTTTGTGTACATCGGGGCAACTCTCCGCACAATCAGGGAGAGAATAAAGCCAAGAAGCGGGGTACATACAAGGAATACAAATGCCAGCCGCGGATTCATATAGAATGAAAGGCCGATTCCCATAATCAGAAGCGACGGTCCGCGCGTGATCGGGCGGAAGCCGGCGCTTACCATATTCTGGATGACGGTAACATCCGTCGTCATACGGGTGATCAGGGATGATACCGCAAAGTGGTCGAGGTTGGAAAATGCATACTGCTGCATTTTCTCATACTCCGCCTTCCGGATCTCGGCTCCCCAGCCGTACGTTGCGCGCGCCGCAAAGTGCGCGTATAAAATTCCGGTCACAAGCGCAAAAAGCGCACAGATTCCCATCTGGATTCCCTTGCGATAAATGTAAGGGATATCGCCATTGGCAACGCCAACGTCGATCAGATCAGAAATCAGGATCGGAATAAAAAGTTCAAAACACGTTTCTACCAATACCAGCACCGCTCCGAAAATCATGTCCCGTTTGTAAGGGCCTGCATACGAGAGCAGACGCTTCATATCATTCATCTTCTGTCATATCCTCCTTCAGCTGTTTTTTGGAGTTCATTTTACCATATCCCGACGCAGTTTTCAACGCGCCGGGGTATCCTGTTTGCTGTTCTTTTTTTATAATATTACAGTTCACTGGTTCCCAGCGAACTGTAACACTCGCATCCCGCATTTAAAGTTTTGCTTCGCAAAAGGAGGGCTGCTCACGCCTGAATCACTTTCTTACGCAGCGAAACACCAAGTGTTTCACTGCTGTGTGAACAGTAACTTTACAGTTTCACTGTCCGCGTCGCCAATTTTTTCTGAAACCGCACATCGTGGTCAACGACCAGCATCGTCGGGCTGGCGCTCAGGAGAAGCTGTTCAATCTGCATGCGTGAGAACACGTCGATGTAGTTGAGCGGCTCATCCCAGATATAAAGGTGCGCCGGCGTGATAAAACTTGCGGCGATCAGTACCTTCTTTTTCTGCCCCTCAGAAAAGCTTTCCATCGGTTTTTCAAACTGTGTTCTCTCGAAATCAAGCTTTCGAAGCAGTGTCAGAAGGAGGCTGTAGTCCAGCTTTTCCGTTCTGCAGTATTCGGAAAGTGTGCCGGATAAAAATCCGGTGTCCTGGCTGATATACGAAATAGTAAGGCCAGCTCCCACAGTCAAAAGGCCGCTTCGGGTTTCTATTTCCCTGTGATCTTGCATTCTGTTTCCCGTCTCCTCCGCCAGGTTTCGGATCAGATGCAGAAGCGTTGATTTTCCGCATCCATTCTTTCCGTGCAGAAACACGCGCTCGCCGCGGAGCAGTTCAAAGTTCAGATTCCGGATCACATTGCCGCCACCCGGATAACCGGCACACAAATTTCTGGCAAAGATAAGACGTTCTTTCGGATAGATGAGCGGCTGCACATGAAGTTTTTCTGTCTGCTCAATGTCCTGCAGCAAGCCCTCTTTTTCTTCGATCTCCCGTTCCATCCGCTTTTCATACTGTGCGATGCGGCTCTGCATTTTCTTCGTCTTGGCACCGATAAAGGCTCTTGTGCTTATGCAGCGGTCATGTTCTTTGATCGGGTCAAAACCGATTTTCGTGTTTTCATTTTTCTCCGCCCAACGGCTGCTTCGGTCTGCCGCGTGCCGCAGAGATGCGATCTCCTGCAGATGTTTTTCGTTCTCCGCCAGCGCAAACTGATCTTTCCGCCGTTTATTTTCCCACCACGAAGTGAAATTGCCGCTCTGTACTTCGATCGAGCCGCGGTTTAAAACAAGAACATGGTCAATGCACGCGTCCAGAAGATCGCGGTCATGTGAGACCAGAATAAAGCCTTTCTTTTTCTTTAAGTATTCCCGCACACACGCTCTGGCATCCTGGTCGAGGTGGTTCGTCGGCTCATCGATCAGAAGAAAATCATTTTCTCCAGAAAACAGAACAGCGAGCAACACTTTTGTCTGTTCTCCAAAGCTTAAAGTTCCAAACGGGCGGTACAGCAATGCGGCATCTGCCTGCAGATCTTCCATTTCGATCAGCACCCGCCACAGTTCGCACGATGGCTTCAGCTCATCAAAAAATTCTGCCGCTGTCTGCTTCTTCTGTGTTTCCGTCACATGATATGGGAAATAGTCAAACACCGTCGATGTGGAAATCTTTCCTTGATACGGGTATTTTCCCATCAGAAGATTTAAAAATGTCGTCTTTCCCTTTCCATTCCGCCCAATAAAACCGAGTTTCCAGTTGGTATCAACGGAGAAAGATATCTCTTCAAAAACCGGCTCAAAACTGCCCTCATATTCAAATGTAAGATTCGTTACCTGGATTTCTGCCATAAAAAATTCCCCCTTTGCATTGATGTTCCTGTTCTGTCGATGCCAAAAGAGGATGTTCTGTCCGCGCAGCGCGATAAGTAAAAAGACACTGTTCTCTTTTTTTCGCCCAGGCACCCTAAAAAGCCCCCTTTTACCGGGATTCTTTTTGAAATGCAGGCATCAAAAAAGAGAGGGGCCGATGAGAACATAACCCACTTTTGGCGACAGAAAATATAACAGCACAGATCTGCAGACGCAATCTGCTGTTTTCAGAACATCGTTTTTCTTTCAAATGTCTGTTTTCATGTCTTCAAAAGTTAGTTATTTCTCATCCTTTCACCTCTCTCTGTCAATTCTGTTCTTACCCTATCATACTTCTTGTTTTTCCGCAAGCCTTTTTTTACAGATTACGCGCGGATAACTGTCAAAGCGGATATTTGCAATCCACTTCGCTACTTGCCTGATTCGGTTAAACGTTTTCCGCTTGCCCTGTTTGAATTTCATTTTGATAACCAGAAGCACGCCCAGCACAATGCGTTTCCATATACTTTTTTTCTTTTTCATCTTCTCTCTTCTCATGCCATCTCCTTCGTGACTGCAAAAACAAGGCCCCGACGCCCTGTATCACTACAGACCGCCGGGGCCTTGTTACGTTTGAACACAAATCATGCTACTGCATGAATATCCTGATTCGGACAAATTCTGCTTAAATTAAGCGTTCTTCTGAGCGATAGCTGCCTGAGCTGCTGCCAGACGAGCGATCGGTACACGGAACGGTGAGCAGGAAACATAGTCCAGACCCAGTTTGTTGCAGAACTCTACGGAGCTCGGATCTCCACCGTGCTCACCGCAGATACCTACGTGCAGAGAAGAGTTAACCGGTCTTCCAAGATCGATAGCCATCTTCATCAGCTTGCCAACGCCGTCCTGATCGAGTTTTGCGAATGGATCGTTCTCGAAGATCTTAGCGTCATAGTAAGCGTTCAGGAATTTACCAGCATCGTCACGGGAGAATCCGTAAGTCATCTGAGTAAGGTCGTTGGTTCCGAAGCAGAAGAAGTCTGCCTCTTTTGCGATCTCATCTGCAGTCAGAGCTGCTCTCGGGATCTCGATCATGGTACCAACTTCGTATTCAAGGTCGCTGCCTGCAGCTGCGATTTCAGCGTCAGCGGTCTCTACTACGAATTTCTTAACGTATTTCAGCTCTTTGATATCGCCAACAAGTGGGATCATGATTTCCGGTTTTACATTCCAATCCGGATGAGCTTTCTTCACGTTGATGGCTGCGCGGATTACTGCGCTTGTCTGCATCTTAGCGATTTCCGGATAAGTTACAGCAAGACGGCATCCACGATGACCCATCATCGGGTTGAACTCATGCAGACCAGCGATGATTGCTTTGATCTGCTCAACAGATTTGCCCTGTGCGTCAGCCAGTTTCTTGATGTCCTCTTCCTCAGTCGGAACGAACTCATGAAGCGGCGGATCCAGGAAACGGATGGTAACCGGGTTGCCTTCCAGAGCTTCATACAGCTTCTCGAAGTCTCCCTGCTGCTCCGGAAGGATCTTAGCAAGTGCTGCTTCTCTCTCTTCTACGGTTTCAGCGCAGATCATCTCACGGAATGCATCGATTCTGTTGCCTTCGAAGAACATATGCTCTGTACGGCAAAGACCAATACCTTCTGCGCCAAGCTCACGAGCTTTTTTAGCGTCTGCCGGAGTATCAGCGTTTGTACGAACTTTCATGGTTCTGTATTTATCTGCCCAGCCCATGATTCTTCCGAACTCGCCAGCGATGGTAGCGTCTACGGTCGGGATCAGTCCGTCATAGATGCATCCTGTAGAACCATCCAGAGAGATGCAGTCTCCCTCGTGGAACTCTTTGCCAGCCAGTGTGAATTTCTTGTTTGCCTCGTCCATTACGATATCACCGCAACCGGATACACAGCAGGTTCCCATACCACGGGCAACAACTGCTGCATGGGAGGTCATACCGCCACGTACAGTCAGAATACCCTGAGAAGCCTTCATACCGGTAATGTCCTCAGGAGAAGTTTCCAGACGAACCAGTACTACCTTCTCTCCTCTTGCATTCCAGTTTTCTGCATCCTCTGCCGTAAATACAACCTTACCACAGGCAGCTCCGGGAGATGCTCCAAGACCCTTGCCCATAGGAGTTGCAGCCTTCAGCGCTGCCGCATCAAACTGAGGATGAAGCAGGGTATCCAGATTTCTGGGGTCAATCATAGCGACTGCCTCTTCCTCTGTTCTCATACCCTCGTCAACCAAATCACAGGCAATTTTCAGAGCAGCCTGTGCGGTTCTCT
>ERZ780157.3158-NODE-3158-length-14208-cov-2.792835_pt1 | contig 14208 bp, 7 predicted proteins | sample MGYA00511169_ERZ780157 | MGnify/ENA primary metagenome ERZ780157 (study PRJEB29588, sample SAMEA1965149) | human gut metagenome | biome: human gut; feature: human-associated habitat; material: faeces | place: Denmark | collected 2008/2010 ... | reverse complement strand
GCAGGGGTATTGCCGTAGCCGTCGGCGCCGCCCCAAACGCCCATACGAGTACCCATTTGTTTGGCGGCATCCACCACTTTGCCGTAGCCGTCGGGGTACTGCGCAGTGATTTTTTCGCCGTCGATACGCTCGTAGGTACCCTCGGCACCGTCAAGGTTGCCTGCGTCCCATGCGTAGATGTCAAGTTGCATACCGTAGGTGTCTTTTAGGTACTTGAAGTACGCCAAGTTTGCCAACGTTTGCTCTTCCGTCGAGCCTTCGTTGGTGTTGTTTATCCAAGAAAAATATTCCGATTTAGAAGGGGTACGCTCGTCCGCGCCCGATGTTTTTACTGTCTTTTTCATAAGTCTTGTATCCGTAAATAATTTTGCGGGGCGTTTGCCGACAAATTGCCGCGCTTCGTCCCGCATAGGTAGTTGTCAAATTTTTCTCACGCTGTCACGATATGCCGCCGTCGCCGTGTAGGCAAACTTTTCCTTGGTAAACTTGCCGTCGATGGCGTCGCACACAAGATTGCATATCTTTTCGCACATGCCGTCCACGTCTTGTCTGACGGTGGTAAGGGGCACGGACATTGTCGAAGAAAACATCAAGTCGTCGAACCCCACAACGGAAATATCGTCGGGGATTTTCAGTCCGTTTTCTTCCACCGCCTTGTACACGCCGTAAGCCATCATGTCGTTGCACGCAAATATTGCCGTGGGGTGTTCCGCAAGCAGCTGTTTGGCGCACTCGTAGCCGCTTTCGTAGCGGTAGTCGCCCTGCATGACAAGTTTCGGGTCGTATTGTATGCCGTTTTGCGCAAGCGCTTGTTTGTAGCCTTCCAAACGGGAGGAGTAACTCTTGCGGACAGGCTCGGAAATACATGCAATACGCGTGTGTCCGTTGTCCACAAGGTGTTGCACGATGTTTTTGGCGCTTTCCACGTTGTCGGTGGCAACAAGCGGACAATCCATCTTGTCGCTGAAACGGTCAAAGGCAACAACGGGTATGCCGTTCATGCGGAAGCCTTGCAGTTGCTCGAGGGACTCGTCTGTGTCATTGGCAATGCACAGCACAAGCGCGTCCACTGCATGCGCCGACAGCAAACGCAGGTACATTGCTTGCTCCTTGTCGCTGTCGTTGGTGTCGCACAAAAACAGTGCGTAACCGCGCTTGACAAGCAAGTTTTCCAATTGCTTCGCCATTTGGGAGAAGAACATGTTGGAAATGTCCGGCAAAATAAGTCCTATCGTATTTGTGCGCTTGGTGATAAGCCCCACCGCCAACGAATTTGGCACGTAATTGAGCTTACGAGCCGTTTCCAAAACCTTTTTCTTGGTTTCCGGCGAGGTGCGCACTTCCTTGTTGTTGAGTATCAGCGACACCGTCGTTGCCGACACGCCGCTTGCTTCGGCAATATCCTTGATTGTAACTTTCATTCATTCTCACCCACTAAAAATATCTTTAGTTCTATTTTACCATAAAACCACAAAAAAACAAGGTTTTTGCCGAATTATGTACAAATGAAAGTGATTTCAATATTGTTGTCAACCGCCCGTTACCGTCAAGCCGTCGGCAACCGCATTTTTGTTTGTTTTGTTTGTTGTATGTTTGTTTTGGCATTTAATGTTTACGTCTGCCGACAATTACGTTGCTAACTCAGTTGTCCTTGACAAGTCCTTTGCCGACAAGTTGCGGATAGGCTTCCTTGTTGATGTACTTGTCAAACACGCGGTGACAGTACAACGTTTGCAGTAGCGCCGCCAACCCGAAACAGTACACGGCATATGCGACAAACGCCACGCCAAGCCCCATTACTTCGGGCAAAAAGGTAAGTACCACAAAGGGCAACAACGCCGCCGCCACAAATACGATGTTCATCGGAAACTTGACCAATGCAAAAATCAACGAATTTTTCAGTCGTTGCATTGCGCCCACCTTGTAGATTTGGTGTTGGGCAATGTCGTACATCACAATCGAGCAAGCAAAAACAATCACTGCCGCAACCACGATGTACGCTACTACGGCAAGCCAAGTTGTCTTGATATACGCTTGCACAAACCACTTTGCCGATACGAAAAACAAGTATGTCAGCGCCGACAATATCGATACGCCGATACTTTGCACAAGTCCGTCCTTGACGCCTTGCCAAAAGTCGTCGCGTATGGTTGCGCCCTCCGCCCAAACGGTGCGTTTGTAGTAGCGAAACGCCCCGTTAAGCCCCAAGCACAAAGGGTAAAAACCCACCACCGAAACTAGCGCGCCTACGCTTTGCGCACGCAAAAGGCGCAACACGTATACGGCTTTTTCGTTGTCGGGCGCTTGGTTCATTTGCAACGTGATGTTGGCGCACACTGCCGACTGCACCATGATTACGGCAATCAGTGGCACGGCAAGCAACGTCACAAGCAAGCTGACGGACAACACCGCATCCCACCGCGAGGCAAGATACTTGAAGAGTTGTTTTCTGTTTTTCGGTAGATTGTCAGACAATTTTGTCTAATTCCTCCAAATACGGAATGGAAATTTGCGCACCGTATCTGGTAACGGTCAGCGAGCTTGCCATCTGACAAAAGTCGATGGAGTTTGCCACGTCCTTGCCCTCGGCAAGGCATACCGCCAACGCCCCCACGAAGGTGTCGCCTGCGGCTGTCGTGTCCACCGCAACCACTTTGTTTGCAACGGGGTAAATCTTTCCGTTGTAGTAGCAACCGTTGGAGCCAAGCGTTACAAGCACGTTGTTTGCGCCTCTTTCGTGTAGCATTATATCAACTTTTTGCAAATCTTGCAAGTCGCGGGGCAACAATCCACAGATAGCTTGCGCTTCCGTTTCGTTGGGGATTACGTGGTCGGCGTTTGCCAACATTTTGTCCGTTACATCTACGGCAGGCGCAGGGTTAAGCACCGTAATTGCGCCGCATTGCTTGGCTAGGGACAAGCCTTCCTCCACGATTTCGGTAGGAATTTCCAGTTGAGTGACAAATATGTCGCCTGACTTGACGTTGTCGCGTATTGCACGCAAAACTACGTCCTTATCAAGAGCAAAGTTTGCGCCGTGGTCGATGATAATGCGGTTGTCGCCGTTTTCGATGATTATGGTAGCGGTACCTGTGTTTGTGCCGACGTGTTGCACGTATGTCGCGTCCACGCCGAACTTGGTCAGCGAAGCCAAACACTCCTTACCCAAAAAGTCGTTGCCGATTGCGCCGATAAGCTTGACGTTGCCGCCTAGCTTTGCCGCCGCAACCGCTTGATTTGCGCCTTTGCCGCCGCTGTTGGTGATAAAGTCTTTTCCGCACGCAGTTTCGCCTTTTTGCGGCATTCTGTCGGTGTGGACGGTAAGGTCGAAATTGACGCTACCCAATACAAAAATGTCTTTCATTATTTTTCTCTCTCAAAAATTGCCTTGCACCGAGTTGGATATTACGTACAACTCGGCGCAAAACGTTTGATAGTTCGTTAGACAGCCGGTCTTGTCGTGCCTTCGTAAATAAACACGTTGTCCACTGCGATTTCCCACAATCCTTTCATACAAATCATAAATTGGTAATTGTTGTAATCTTGTATTGTGTACGTTTGTTTGAAGTGGTAATCGACGCCGACTTGCTTGCCGTTGTTAAGATATTGCGCTCCGTCGGCGGCAACATGTCCGTCGGGAACTTCAATTACGTGCTGGAATCTGTCCGCAAGCGTGTCATCGCGGAAGAACACAAATATGAAGCCCGATTCGAACGATTTGAGTATTTTGTAGTCAAACTCTACGGTGTAGGTTTTGCCTGCTTCAAACGGGTAATACTCCGTCTTGGTACGAGCAAACTCAAACCAAATATTATCGATGGACGGATTGTATGCTTCGGACTCTATCCTACCTAACAACGAACAACGATCTTTTGTGCCAACTTCGGCGTTCATGTAGTCTTTTGAACCTTCGGTTACGCCGACAATTTCGTTTTCCTTGAAGGTCATACGTCCCCAAGCAAATTGTCCCCAGTTGAAACCGCAGGATTGGAACGTGCCTTTGGTGAATGTTTCGATTTTATTCAAACCGATGTCGTAGGTGGGCACTACATTGCGCTTGAAGCCGATGTCTTGTCCCTCAACAACGTTGGTCTTGGTTGCGGTAATGGTCAGGTTGTCGATGTAGTAGGAGCCGGGCATGCAAATACCGAAGTACACCGATTGTCCGTCTTCCGTACAAATGAAGGAATAACTCTTTTGGGTGTCCCAGTTGTCGCTACGTTCGTACCACTCGCCGATTACCTTAAAGCTGTCGTTGAGTATTTGCGCTTTGCTGCTGCCGTCGCCCAATGCAACGAAGTAGTATCCGCCGTCGCCCACGTCCGCCACCGCGCGGAAGTCGAAGGATACGGTGTACTTTTCGCCCTTCTTCAACTTGACGTTGGCAGGGTCGGTCTTTGCCAAAAGCAGCTTGTCTTCGCTGTTTTGAGAACTCAAAACAACACAGTCGCCGCTCATTTCCACATCCTCGGCAAGTCCCAAGGAGCCTCTTACCACGGGCATTATCAACGTAGAAGCGTCTTTCGGATCGTATCCCGTAAAGTCGGTGTAGTAGCCGCCTTTCTTCTCCACGTACACTTCGTCCACGCCGATCTTGTCGAAGTTTTCCGACGTAATTGCAAGCTTTGCGTCGTCGCCCTTGGCGGTGCGTATCGTCACGGTCTTTTGTCCCGCTTCGCCGCTGATGTCTTGCCAGTAGTAAACGTTGCTTTCCTCTTTGCCTTGCTTTACGCTAAACTTGTAACCGTCGTTTGTGCCGAAGTAGAAGTTGCTCATGTCGAAGTGCGGCATGTACTTAAAGGTAACTTCGTATGTGGAGTTGCCGTCCAGCTTGAGGCTGTTGACATCCTTCCAATTGGTTTTGACAATACCGCCGTCGTTAAGCTTTACGTTGTTTTTGACTTCGATGTCGCCAAGCTTGTAGATACGGCTGTTTTCCGCCGTTTCGCCTGCCATACCGAGGGCGATGTATTGGTGTTCCGTTGCCGAGTGTTGCTCAAACGGAATTGCCACTGCTAAGCTGTATTTGCCGTTGGCAACGCTCTTGGGGATGGTGATGTCGCTGTAAACGTTGTTGATTTCGCCCAGCACAAAGGTGCGTGCGTCAAACTCCGTGTCGTCGTAGGTGTACACTGCGTTTCCGTTGCCGTCCAAAAGCATCAAGCGAAGCGGAGATACGTAGGGGTAGATACCTACTGCCTTGTTGGACCAAGTCGTGCGTACTGTAAACGTACTGCCTGCCGAAACCGCCGTCGGGAACAACGCTTCGTCCACCGCCAAGCGGTAACCCATCATTTCGTTGCCGCGATCGATGAAGTCGGTGTCGCCCAGCGAAATGATACGTTCCATTTCTACGGCAACCCAACCGAGGGTGGTCGAGTTGTTGGGACGAACCTTAAACAATAGGTCGTTTAGTGCGCTTTCGAGGGTGTACACACTACCTGCACTGCTGATGTTGTAGTGGTTGTTGGCGTATTCGCCCAAGATAGGCACGCGCTTGCCGCTACGGAAAGCTTCCGCCATCAAGCGTTCGTCGAGGTTGTAATTCAATGCGCTTGCGGCGCCATCACGACGGTAACCGACGTTGGCTGTGCGCCATGCCTTGTCAAATGCGCTCCACTCGATGTAGTTTTGGTAAGCTTCTTCCGATGTGTAGCCGGCATAGTATTCGCCCGTAGTCAAGTAGTCGGGGTCCCAGCTACAAGATACTACAAGGTTCTTGCCCGAGTCGGCAAATGCGCCGACATAGTTGTCGATTACGCTGTCGAGTACCCACACGCGCTCTGCGGTGTTGTCGTAGGGGTAACCGTGGTGCCACTCGCCCCACATACCGAAGCCGCGGATTTCCACCGTTTCCACCATCGGGTTATCTTTGTAGTGCTCATACAAAGCGTTGAGGAACTTGCCCAAACGTTCTTGGTAGACAGGATCCGCCATGTTGGTTACACGTGCCGTGGTTACTGCTCCGCCATCGGAATAACCAACCATTTGGTAACCGACGTTGTACTTGTCAAACAGGTATTGAGGTGCGGCATTGTAGGTGTACGGCCACACGCAACTGTCGGTGGATATACGTAACAAAATACGTCTGCCTGTCTTGTTCCAGTACTCTACCGCTTGATCGCACATTGTCCAATCGTACTCGTCTTCCTTTGTTTCTATGTGGTACCAAGTTGTGGACAACGAGCCGAGGCTTGCTTCGGGTAGGTCGCCCGAGCTACCGATGTCGATGTGTCCGCCGTAGGTCGGCTCTTCCAATACAACCCAACCGATACCGGGGTTGTCAAGTTTGCCGCTAATCTTTTGCGGAGATACCGTTTGCCAGCCTGCGGAGATTTGCGTCGTGTTTGCGTTGTTTGCGCAAGCAACGGCGGTAAACGCCACAGAAACAAGCATTAGAGCCGCCAAAACGGCACAAATGTACTTCTTTTTCTTTTTGGAAACAACGCCCCCTACGCAAACCGAGCCTACGCAAAGCACTGCGCCCGCTATGCCGATTTCCCCTTTGTATACCGAGAACGCCGTTGCAAACGTGCCGCCGATTTGTTCATATGCAGCTTGCCAAGTGCCTTGTACTTTGGTCGCCGTGCTTTCGGGGAAGGTTGTGCGAATGGCTTGGTACTCGTAACCTTGAAGCAAGCACACGTCGTCGAATGCGGCGTAGGAAGCTTTCTTGTTGGACACATCGAAACGGATTTGCAAGTATACGTCGGTGTCGCTTGTTACTTGAAACTCGCCGTAAGCCGTGTAGACGTTTGCCGTATCGTTGGTGAAAGATGAGCTGTCGAAGAAGGTAACTTGCGGCGTTTCTTCGCGCGCGCCCTTACTGATGTTGTAGTTGAATGCGTAAACAACGCTGTCGTCGGCGGCGTTTACCACGTTGATACCCACCACCTTTACACCGCTGAAATAAGTGAGGAAGAACAACTTGTAGTGGTTGGCTTTCAACGAAATGTTTTTGCTGTTTACCTGCGCTTGTGCGTTTGCCGAAGCGTAGAACACTGCGGAGTTTTCGCCGCGTACTGCCTTGTTTGTGCTTTGCGCCGTGACGTATGCGCCGCTCCTTTCTTCGTCAACGTTGACGTTTTTGGCGGCGTTGGCATTGGCTGTTGCGGACAGGTCGAACAAGGACTCGGCAACGCCGTTTTCAAATTGTTCGTCCACGAATGCTTTGTACGGGATGTAGTCCACTTCGGGTTTTTGCTCGCTAAGCACCGTTACGTCGTCGAATATCACGTAGTTTTCGGCGGCTTCGGTATCAACGCAAGCGTCAAAGTAGAAGTAGGCGGCGCCCTTGACGGGACTGCGGAATGCAAAACCTACGCTTGCCCAAGTTTTGTCTGCGGAGATGTACACTTCCGTCGACGTTTCGGGGTCGCTTTGGATAAGACCGGCGTCTTGTTCGGGAGTTATCTCGGTCAAGTCGCCGCGGATTGCCATGCTTGCATGACGAATTTGCGAAGAACCGTCGCTAGCGTACACGACAAGACTCTTCATGCCCACCAAACGCACGCTAAACGTAAGCTTGATCATAACGCCTCTAGGGATAGAGGTAAGTTTGCCGTCGCTTACACCGAGGCGAACGCCCGTCCAACCGTCTGCGGACTTTGCCTTAGCGTTCCACTTCAGCGATTTTTCGCCGGAAATTACAAGGTCGGCTTGCGATGCGTCTTCCTTGGAAACGGTTTCCATATCGCCTTCGGCGTACAGCACTGACGAATTTTTCCAAACCACGTCGGCAACTTCGCTGTTGGTAAGTCCGTGCGCGACATTGTACAACTCGAAAGTGTCATCGGCAAACACGGCGTATGTGGGCTTGTACGTTGCGCCCGTAGTCGTTTCTTCGGCAAGAGCCAAAGCGGAAACGGACAGCGTACAGCACAACATGATTGCCAAAAGTAGCGTCAAAACGTTTAACTTTTTCATGTTATCCTCGCTTTTATTCTAAGGTTTACGGCGCGGTTTTATTGGTACCGCACCTCCTTAAGAAATACAAAAACGCAATTACGCACTACTACAATCTTGCGCTTTTGTATTGATTAAGGTAAACAACAAGCAAAAACTCGTCGAAAATGGCAGAAAAACCGCATTTTTAGCGAGAGGCGATTGCTAAATCACCCCCACTTTACCGTTTGCAAAATTTGTCCGTCCCCGCCATAAAGACGGGGACAAACAAAGTTATACCGTCGGCTGACATTGTAGTCAGCTTCGGGTACGGAGGGGGCTAAATAGGAGAATACTACGCATTAGTCGTTCTTCTTTCTTGTAAACACGTATGCGCCGGCGACAATCAATGCAAATACGCCGATACTTGCAGCTCCCACTACGCCGAAGCAGCCCTTTGCTTCATTGATGGTAAGTTTTGCGCCCGTGAAGCTGATTGTGTAGTTGTCGTTTGCCAACGTGCCGATTGTGATGTCGTATTCGCCTGCTTTTTCGCCTTCTTGACGAGCGAGCGCACCGCTAAGTGCGTCACCACTAATCAAGCCGTCTACCGTGTAGGTAAGTTCGGGGTCGGCTTGTTTTTCTTCCTTGCTGACGGCGTTTGCCTTGACGGTGATTTCCTTCTTTGTAACGGTGAAGTCAAATTCCGCAGTAGTTTCGGCGATAGCGTAGTTGTCCTTGTCGGCACCTTCCAATACAATGTTTGTAAGTTGAAGTTTGGTTGCGCCCGCGTTTTTGTTTGCAAGCGTTTGCGTTGCGGTTGCCGTCACTTGGTCGTTGCCTTCAAGTCCGTTGACTGTCAATGTAGCGTTGGCAGCGGTTGTTCCGTCGTAAACCTTGGTTGTGTCGGTAGCTTTCAACGTTACCGTCTTCTTGGTGATGGTCACGTCGACTTCCACCGTGTCGTTTGCAAGTTTGTACTTCCAAGCGTCATCACCCGTAAGTGCAACTGTAATCGTCAATTTTGTTGTGCCTACGTTTTTGCTTGCAAGTTGTCCTACTTTACAATCGAGTTCTACCTTTGCACCGATTTGGATACCGGAAATACCGTAAGTAACTTCGGACGGTACGAACGTCGTTGTGCCGTCATACTCTTTGGTCAACTCCGCGCTTGCCGTAACGGTAGCCGTCGGACGATTGTCGTTTTGAGTGATTTCCGTCTTTGCAGTACCGCCTGTGGTAGTAACTTCAAGAGCGAACGCCTTTCCGACTGTTTGAGTAGCAAATTTTGCCGCTTTTACTGTAAGGATGTTGCCTTCGAGTGTGTAGTCGGATTCTTCCAACTTGACGTTGTCGAGTTTGATTTCGGAAATTGTTTTGCCTTTAAGTTCAACATTGAGTTGGACATCCTTGGGATTTGAAAAGTTGTAAGTTTTGCCGCTTTCTACGTAGGGTGCATTGTCTTCATGCGCAACGATAAGGTTGTCGAATGCAATAAAGCCGGGAGCCACGGTCTTGATGTAAACTTCCGCACCCGGATTGTTAGTAAAGTTGGCGATAAACGACAATGTGTACACGTCTTCCGTCTTTTGTTCAGCCTTGAATGCGGAAACAATCGTGCCTTCGGCAGCCCAAGCCGTGCCGTTGTACTTTACATTGAACCAGTTTTCGCCCAAGCAATACATTTCCACAGTGTCGGCAGTAGTTTCAACATCAAATTGGAAATAAACATTGCCTGCAAAGTCGCCCAAGATAGCGTCCTTGCCTTCGCCGCCGTTGAAGAGCAAACCTCTGACGTCAGCACCCGTACCGTCAACGTCCATTACAAACGCCTTGGAATCGGTAAATTGGTCGGAGATTTGTCCGATTACCGACCACAACGTGCTAGTGCTTGTAGCTTCCGTTTCAAAGTCGGCATTGTAGTCGATTGTGTAGTATTTGCTTTCGTTAAACTTACCGATCTCGATGTTGTCGTACACTACTGCGCCCGTTCCGTCCAACCCCCAGTGCTTAAATTGGATTTGCAAACCTGCGGCGGCATTGGTCGTTTCGGGAAGAGTGAACTCGAAGTACAAACGCCAAACATCGTTGCCAAGATTGGTAGCTTTGAAGCTAGCCGTATCCCAGTGATCTTCAACAGGCCAACCTACGTTGCCTGTATTTGCGGTGTAGTTGGTAACTTTGCCGTCGGTGTATTCCGCCATAAGACCCGCTTCCATAAGAAGGTTGTCGGAATTGCCCGTATATCCTGCCGAAGCAGAAACAACGATACCGCTCATTTGCGTACCAACCATACGTGCGTCGAATTGCATGTAGTATCTGTCGGTAAACACAAAGTAATCGGAAACGAAGTACCATGCGTTGCAAGGATAGCCAATGTCGCTACCCGTTGCTTTCATTGAGTAGTTTCCTCCGATTGCGTTGTCGCCCGATACGACTTCCAGTGTGGAATAGAACTTGTCAATCTTGTTAGGTTGCGTTCCGTCCTCGAAGTCGAAACTCTTTATGAGTTCTTTGTTCATCATAAAGTAGTCTTTGCCTTCAGGTTGGGTGCCTTGAGCCACTTCGGTTTTTGCGCCTGCGGTAAACACCAACGCAAAACACGAAAATGCCAACGCCACAACGAGCAAAAGCATAATTGTCTTTTTCATAATCTTCTCCTTAAAAATTTTATTTTTACGAGAACAAACCACAGTTCTCAATAAATTCCGATTCCGACCACACGCACAACAGCGGTGGCACGCAGTCAGCGAAAAACACGCTTTTGTGCTACCCACCGAAAACCCTGTTGCGGTCGGACTATGTGGTTGCGGGCACGGGTCGTGCACCCACTGCGAACAGACTAAATGCTTAACTAAGCTTTGAGAATATTTCAAAACTTAATTGCGACCCAAAGTAAAAAGCTCACCGCATCTAGCAGACAACGTTGGGGTGAGCATCCCCAACATCCCCCGCAAGGGCGCTCAGCCCGACGCAGGTTCGTGCTAAGCGAACGTAGTACACGTGGCTGTAATATACGCTACCTCGGCGTGCGCATTGCCGGTTGTCGCCCTTCGCACCCACTCTCCAACCTCGCTTGCAGTATGATTAAGGTGTGGGTAGGAAAAACTGTAAAGCAATGTTGTGTGGCAATGATTGTAATTATTTGCAGTAAGTCTAAGGTCAAAATATTCTAATTCTGTCATTGCGAGGCGCGAGTTGTTGATAATGGATTTTTAATCGTCATTGACATAATTACAAAGTAAAACCTACTCGTCGACGTTAGGTAGCGCAACGTGGCAATCTCGCGGAAGCGCCATTGAATTAAAAATATATTTACAAGGACAACAACCATGAGTAAACCTTACAAAGATTTCGAGCCGAAGTGGTTCGTGGAAAGACCGCCGCAAAAAAGTTACCGTTCGGTGTTCAAGTGGGGCGATCCCGACTTCAACAAAGTGCCGAAGGAAAACTTGTACAAAATGATAAAAAGCACATTCCACCTTACCGACGAGGACTTTGGCGAGTACGTGTCGCCGCTAGGGCTAGAGGAAGTACACTTAGACAAGCCGTGCGCCCTTTCCGACGATGTATTGGCTCGCTTGCGTGATATTGTAGGCAATGACAACGTGTCTACCGACGACTACGACCGTGTAAGCGTGGCTTACGGCAAAACCATGTTCGACCTGTTGCGTTTGCGCCAACACATTTGCGACAACGTACCCGACGTCGTGGTGTATCCGTCGGACAATACGCAAATCGAGCGCATTGTCGCGTTGTGCGCCGAGGAAAAAATCCCTCTGTACGTCTACGGCGGCGGTTCGTCCGTCACACGTGGCGTGGAGCCGATAAAGGGCGGAATTTCGCTTGACATGCGCCGTCACTTCAACAAAGTAATCGATTTCAACGACGTTGACCAAACCATAACCGTGCCGGCATGAGCGGACCTGCCCTCGAGGAAACCTTGCGCAACGCCGTGACAACCCTTGGCGCAAAGCGTGCCTACACTTGCGGACACTTTCCGCAGTCCTTCGAGTACAGCTCGGTAGGCGGTTGGACGGTTACGCGCGGCGCAGGGCAAAACAGTACCTACTACGGCAAGATCGAGGACATCGTAATTGCACAGGAGTACGCCACCCCGACGGGCGTTGTCAAGACGGAGGCATTCCCTGCCAAGGCAACGGGACCGGACATCAACCAAATCATGATGGGCAGTGAAGGCACTTTCGGCGTGCTTACCCACGTCACATTGCGTGTATTCCGTTGGATGCCCGACAATCACTACAAATTTTCCTACATGTTTAAGGATTGGCAATCGGCAATGGACGCCGCCCGCGAAATAATGCAGTGCGAGTGCGGCAAGCCGTCGGTGTTCCGCCTGTCAGACCCCGAGGAAACGGACGTGATGATGCGTTTGTACGGCGTGGACGAAAGTCCGCTTGCAGGGTTGCTTAGCGGTCTTGGCTACAAGCCTCACCAAAGATGTTTGTTCCTCGGCTTTACCGACGGCGAGCGTGGTTTTTGTAAAAACGTGGCAAAAGTCGTCAAGCGCATATGCAAAAAGTATGGTGCGTTGAGCCTGACGGGCGCGGTTACTTCCGCATGGGAAAAGGGACGTTTCAACGACCCGTATTTGCGTGACACGATGCAAGACTTCGGCATAATGACGGACACGTTGGAGTGCTCGGTGCGTTGGAGCCAAATGGAACACGTCCACAAGCTTGTGCGCGAGTATTGCAAGAGCCGTCCCGATACCATTTGCATGACCCACATGTCCCATTGCTATCCGCAAGGCGCAAATTTGTACTTCATTTTCATTGCCAAAATGACAACTCTTGACGAGTTTGTAAATTATTGGAGCGGAATTCTCGATCACATTCAACTGAGCGGAGCGGCTATATCTCACCATCACGGCATAGGTAAATTCTTCGCGCCGTGGCTAGAAGGACAAATCGGCAGTAGGCAAATGGAGATACTCAAGGTTCTGAAACATCACTTTGACCCCGACAACATTATGAACCCCGGCGGAACACTGGGTTTGGATCTTGCCGAAGAGGACAAAAAATTTATCCGCGAACGTTGGTGACGGCGGTGGCGGAGTAGTACGCTAAAACAAAAAAAAGTCGTGACGAAGCAATTGTGTGCCGTCGCGACTTTTTTATTTGCAAATCAAGTGTGTTTTCGCCTTGCATTTTGTGGCGTGTTTTGGTATAATACTAAAAAAGAAAACAATCGGTGACGGTAACGGAAATTGTCTAGCGTTTCGGCGTACTGTCGCAAGCAAAATGCGCAACGACGTATTGCGTGGACAACGGAAAATCTACCAAAGGAAACAGAGCAAGTGGCAAGCAAGCAGTGTGAAGCATTCGCGGCTATATTGAGCAAAGCGCGAGATATTCGAGTAAAAAATTTCGATCCGCAAGCAGCTTTGCGTGAAAAGCGCAAACAAAACAGCAAACGGTACAAACTTCCTCGTGCCGTTTCCTTTGTGTTGCGCCCCCGAAAGCGTGTAATTGCCGCAACCACGTGCTACAGCATCGGCAAGGGCAGTAAGTGCGTGTTGTATTTTCACGGTGGCTCGTATGTCGATCCGCCGCTGATATTCCATTGGCGTTTTTTGCAAGTGCTTACACGGCAAGCAGGGGTGTGCGCTGTGTTGCCGATATACGGTCGTGCGCCACAACACAAATGCGAGCGTACCGTGTTGCACATGGCAAGGGTGTACAAGGAAGTATGCAACCGCTTCGGCTTGGAAAACGTAATTGTAATGGGCGACTCGGCAGGCGGCGGACTGTGCCTTGCGCTGTGCGAGTATCTTTCCAACAAAAAAGTGCCGTTGCCGAAGATGGCGGTGTTGCTTAGTCCGTGGTTGGACGTCGACATGACGGGCGAGTACCCCAACGAGGCGGAAGACCCGACGTTGTCTATTTGCGAGTTGACAACCTACGGCGCAAGCTACAGACGGGATTTGCCCGTCGGACACTACTTGTGCAGTCCGCTGTTCGGCGTGGTCAAGCCGTTGCCGCCGCTGTACGTGTATGTCGGCGAGCGTGAGATGTTTTTGTACGATTGTTTGAAGTTGAAACAGCGTTGCGACCAACTAGGCGTGGAGTGCAATTTGAAGACATATCCCGAAATGCCACACGTCTTCGTGGAGTATCCCATGCCCGACGCCAACGAGGCGAAGGAAGAGATAATTGCATTAGTGCGTGATGTATGATTTGAGCGCGACAATGAAGTATGTGAGGAAGGGATAGTATCTAGAATGGCAGTGAACCTCGCTATTGCCGCACCGCGAACGCCTGATGCTGTATCGCCTCGGCAATACCCATCGAAAAACGCCCT
>ERZ780157.3154-NODE-3154-length-14226-cov-3.329899_pt1 | contig 14226 bp, 10 predicted proteins | sample MGYA00511169_ERZ780157 | MGnify/ENA primary metagenome ERZ780157 (study PRJEB29588, sample SAMEA1965149) | human gut metagenome | biome: human gut; feature: human-associated habitat; material: faeces | place: Denmark | collected 2008/2010 ... | reverse complement strand
TGACAGTTTACTTTATTGCAATTTACGTTTCAGCAGCAGCGGGAGCTGAATGGGCGCTCAATAACAATACATATGTACATATGACAAGCTGGTTCCACTATGCGAAGTTATATGCAGCTACAGCTGGATGTATTGGTTTTATGATGCTCAAATACAAATGGGGTGTTGGTAAAACACAGTGGTTTAAGGCTTTCCCATTTGTTATCGTAGCAATCAACATTTTGATCGCAGTATGCAGCGATTTCGAATCTGCAATCAGAGGTGCACATGCACTTGCAGAGACAGGAACAAGCTGGTGGTTATCATCTGAAGGCGTATGGTTATACGGTGGATGGTGGAACGTTCTCAACGGTCTTGCAGGTATTATCAATATCTTATGTATGACAGGCTGGGGGGGAATCTACACATCTAAGAAAAAAGATGATATGTTATGGCCGGATATGACATGGATGTTCATCTTAGCTTATGATGTATGGAACTTCCAGTATACTTACTTAAACCTTCCGACTCATTCATGGTACTGTGGTGTTGCATTATTACTTGCACCTACATTTGCTGCAGCATTCTGGAACAAAGGTGGCTGGATTCAGAACCGTGCTAACACATTAGCATTATGGTGTATGTTTGCCCAGGTATTCCCATTATTCCAGGATCAGGGTAAATTCGCAGTTATCCCAAGGCTCTACGCAGATGGATTCATGGATGCAGCTACACATCCAACAGCAGTAGATCCTACAGCACAGGGTGTGATCTCTGTTCTTTCAATTGTAGTCAACGTTGTTGTATTTGCTGCAATTATCAAACGTTCTGTGAAGTTAAAGAAGAATCCTTACAAAGATGAGATCTGGAAAGGCACAAAAGATTACGAAGAAGCTATGTCCCGTGCGGAATAATCTTCATCAGATCTGTAATGAAAAATGAGCACTGTATGGTGCATGAAAAAAGTCTGCTGGCAGGTAGTACCTGTCGGCAGACTTTTTTACTATAGAACAAAATAAAAAGCGATGTTTTATTTACACATCTCCGCAATATCATAAATCAGTTTTTTGGAATCTTCCCATCCAAGGCAAGGATCTGTGATAGATTTTCCATAAATATGGTCGTGGATCTTCTGAGATCCTTCTTCAATATAACTCTCAATCATCACACCTTTTACCATGTTATGGATGTCTTGCGATAACTGACGGTTATGCATAACTTCCTTAACAATACGGATCTGTTCTTTGAACTGCTTGCCGGAATTGGAGTGGTTTGCATCAATAATGGCAGCCGGGTTTACAAGATCCATTTTGGCATACATATCACAGAGACGGATCAGATCTTCATAATGATAGTTCTGCGTGCTGTTTCCGTGTTTGCTTACGGCGCCGCGGAGTACAACGTGGGTTAATGGATTTCCAGTTGTCTCCACTTCATAGCCACGGTAAACAAAATGGTGTGGATGCTGGGCGGCATAAACAGAGTTTAACATAACGGAAAAGTCACCGCTGGTTGGATTTTTCATACCGGATGCAACATCAAAACCGCTGACGGTAAGACGGTGCTGCTGATCTTCAACAGAACGTGCACCTACAGCAACGTAGGAAAGAAGATCAGAAAGATAACGGTAGTTCTCTGGGTAAAGCATCTCATCTGCACAGGTAAAACCACTTTCGCGGATGGCACGTATGTGCATCTTACGGATTGCAATCAGTCCGGCAAGAAGGTTCGGTTTCTTCTCAGGATCCGGCTGATGGACCATTCCTTTGTATCCTTCTCCGGTTGTACGTGGTTTGTTTGTGTAAACACGCGGGATAATGAGGACTTTATCCTCGATCTTTTCCTGTACTTTGCGAAGTCTTAAAAGATAATCGCATACAGCATCTTCGTTATCTGCAGAACATGGTCCGATGATAGCGAGGAATTTATCAGATTTTCCGGTGAAAACGTCGCGAATCTCAGCATCGCGTTTCTCCTTGAGAGCCTGAAGTTCAGCATCGATGGGATACTGATTGCGGATTTCTGCAGGTGTAGGTAATTTCTTAATAAAATTGAATCCCATAGTTTCCTCCCTTTTGCGTTTTAACGCAACGCTTTTGTATACAACTAACTATTATAAACGATTCAAAACTTCTTGTCGATAGGTAATGCAATGGAATTATGCATGAGTGCATAAATATGAAGGCTGCTGGAAAGAATCTCGCTGAAAAGGATTCCATACAGATAACCGCGGATTCCGGCAAGGGGGATCGCGAATACTACAAAAAGGATCCGGACCAGGATTCCCAGAGCACTGTGTACAAGACTTCGTCCTGTCTGACCAAGTCCATGCAGGATGCTCGTAAGCGTTGTGTTCAGATAAAGAAACGGGCAGACGAAAGAAAGCGTCTGTATGTAGGCCCCGGCAGTCGGACTGTGAAACAATATTGTCCCCATAAACGGACCGATACAGTAAAAACCAAACGCGCACAGAAATCCAAGCAAAAGGCTTGCACGGATCGTCTGCCAGGTAACATACCGGATACGTTTCCGATACCCGAGCGCCTGCATTTCAGCGACGGAAGGCATGAGCATCATGGAAGCAGAGTTTGTGATCGTAGCCGGAAAAAGAATACACGGAAGCGCCAGTCCTGTAAAAATCCCGTAGATACTGAGTGATTCCGAAACGGAAAGCCCATACATCCGAAGTCGCTGCGGGATCAGAACGACCTCGATACCTGCGAGTACAGAAAGCAGCAGGCGGTTCAGCGTCACAGGAAAAGCAGTCCGGCAGATTTCCTTCAGACAGGCAAAAGGCAGTTCAATGTGAAAAATTTTATGCGTATATTTCTGAAAATGCAGAGAGACCATAAGCAGCGCCAGAACAGCTACAACGAGTTCCGAGACCAGTGTGCCGCCAGCAGCGATCACGGCAGTCACAGGAGTACCTTCAGAAATACAGACAAGATACAGAAGATACGAAGAACCGACGCGCACGATCTGCTCAATAAGCTGTAATCCGGAAGGAAATTCCGTTTTTTTACGGGCAAAATAATAACTGTTGATGCAGGAATGGAGCGTAGCAAAGGGGATACTGAAAGAAAGAATCTGAACAAGTTCCTCTGTGCGTGCTTCCTTTAAGATCTGCACAGCAAAAAAATCTGCCCGCAGATAAAGCAGGGCAGAAACCATACAGGAAAGTGCAAAGGCAAAAAAAATCCCCAGACAGAAAAAGTCCCGGGCCTTTTTGTCCTCACCTGTTGCGAGATGAGCGGCGATCAGCCGTGAAAGGGCGGTCTGTATTCCGGAGGCAGTGACGGCAAGCAGAAGTGTCTGAAGCGGAATGGCAAGCTGGAACAGGCCGATCCCCTCTGCACCAATCGTATGAGACAGGAATATCCTATAAAAAAAGCCGATCACGCGGCTCAAAAGACCGGCACAGGTAAGAAGAAAAGTCCCCTTAAAAAAAGCTTTTTTTGACATAGAAAGCACCTGGCGCTTTTTTGTCAGTATATGCACAAAATCTCCTTGACAGAACAAATGTATTCTGTTAAAGTAAGTCTTGAAATAAATCCGACGAAAACACTAGGAATTAAAGAGGTGAGTGGATGAAACTGTCAACAAGAGCAAGATACGGTCTTAAAGCACTGATCGACCTGGGTCTGCATTGTGAAACAGAAGCCGTCTCCATTCAGAGCATTGCAGGCCGACAGAATATTTCAGACAGTTATCTGGAACAGCTCATGGCGAAGCTCAAGAAAGCAGGTCTGGTAGAGAGCACCAGAGGTGCAGGCGGCGGTTATCGTCTGGGTCGACCGGCAGAGGAGATTTCCGTGGGAGATGTCCTGAGGGTTCTCGAAGGAAGCCTGGAAGCGGCACAGTGTTCCGGGATGGAAGATGAGAGTACCTGTGAGAACCATGATATCTGCGTCACGAAATATGTGTGGAAACGAATCAACGACAGTATCACACAGGCGGTAGACACCATGATGCTGGATCAGCTGATCGAGGAAAGCCGGAAAAAACAAAAAGAAAAAATGTAAAATTCATTTTTATTTTTAAGCAGGAGGAAAAAAACATGAGTAAATTAATCTATCTGGACAACGCAGCTACAACAAAGACTGCTCCGGAAGTTGTTGAGGCAATGTTGCCATATTTTACAGAATACTACGGAAACCCGTCAAGCATCTATGATTTTGCACAGAAAAGCAAAGAAGCAGTGACCAAAGGAAGACAGCAGATCGCAGACGTTCTGAACGCAAAGAAAGAAGAAATCTACTTCACAGCAGGCGGAAGCGAGGCTGACAACTGGGCACTCAAAGCTACTTTTGAAGCATACAAATCCAAAGGAAACCACATCATCACAACCAAGATCGAGCATCATGCGATCCTTCATACATGTGAATACCTCGAAAAAAGAGGCGCAAAGATCACATACCTCGATGTAGATGAGAACGGTATCGTCCGTCTTGATGAACTGGAGAAAGCGATCACACCAGAGACCATTCTGATCTCCGTTATGTTTGCAAACAACGAGATCGGTTCCATCCAGCCGATCAAAGAAATCGGACGTATCGCCAAAGAACATGGCATCCTGTTCCACACAGATGCAGTTCAGGCATTCTGCCAGGTTCCAATCGATGTAGATGAATGTAACATCGATATGTTAAGTTCCAGCGGACACAAGATCAACGGACCGAAGGGAATCGGTTTCCTCTACATCCGTAAGGGCGTTAAGATCAGATCCTTCGTACATGGCGGCGCACAGGAGCGTAAACGTCGTGCAGGTACAGAAAATGTTCCTGGAATCGTAGGATACGGCGCAGCAGCAGAGCGTGCAATGAAAAACATGAAAGAGCGTACAGAGAAGGAGATCGAACTGAGAGATTATTTGATTAACCGTCTTACAACAGAGATCCCATACTCCAGACTGAACGGTGACAGAGTGAAACGTCTTCCGAACAACGTAAACGTAAGCTTCCAGTTCATCGAGGGAGAATCCATGCTTCTGATGCTCGACCAGAACGGCATCTGTGCATCAAGCGGATCTGCCTGCACATCAGGTTCCCTGGATCCGTCCCATGTACTTCTTGCTATCGGCGTGCCTCATGAAGTTGCTCATGGTTCTCTGAGACTTACCTTAAGTGAAGAGACAACTAAGGAAGACATTGACTTCACAGTAGACAAACTGAAAGAAATCGTGCCATATCTGAGAAGCATGTCTCCTCTGTATGAAGATTTCATGAAAAAACATCAGCAGTAATAATAAGACAATAATCGGATAAAAGACGAAAACAGGAGGAATAAATATTATGTACAGCGAAAAAGTTATGGATCATTTTCAGCATCCAAGGAATGTAGGAGAAATTGAGGACGCAAGCGGTGTAGGAACAGTTGGTAACGCAAAATGCGGTGATATCATGAGAATGTTCCTTGACATCGATGACGAAACACATATCATCAAAGAATGTAAATTCAAAACATTCGGCTGTGGTGCAGCAGTTGCAACAAGCAGCATGGCAACAGAGATGGTTAAGGGAAAAACGATCGAAGAAGCAATGCAGATCACAAACAAAGCCGTTATGGAAGCACTTGACGGACTTCCGCCGGTCAAAGTACACTGCTCCCTTCTTGCAGAAGAAGCAATCCATGCAGCTCTGTGGGACTACGCACAGAAACATAACATCGTGATCGAAGGACTGGACAAACCGAAGTCAGACATCAGCGAAGGCGAAGAGGAAGAAGAATATTAATTAAAAAGCGGCTGTGAGGGGAGAAACATCGAAACATCGACGGTAAAATAGGAATCACTGTTTGCAGGAAATTGACTGTGAACAAAGTGATCAGTAAATTGTGAGGTGAAATGTTGACAGGACTTACAGACGAACAGGTAAATGAACGGATCGAGCAGGGTAAGGTCAATGCGGACGAGAATCCGAATACCAGGACTTACAAGCAGATCGTCAGAGAAAACACCCTGACTTTCTTCAACTTCCTGAACCTGGTGCTCCTTATCCTGGTACTGATGGTTGGCTCTTACAAGAACGCGTTTTTTGTAGGGATCATCATCATCAATACTCTGATCGGAATCGCACAGGAGATCCGTGCGAAAAAGACGATTGACAAGCTGGCTATCCTGACAGCGAAGAAATCCATCGTCATCCGGGAAGGAAAGAAATGGACCGTTCCTACCGAAGACCTGGTACTTGATGATCTGGTCTGTCTCAAGACCGGAGATCAGGTTCCGGCGGATGCGAAGGTGCTGGAGGGCAGTGTAGAGGTCAATGAATCTCTCCTGACCGGTGAATCCGACAACCTTCCAAAGAACGTGGGTGATGAGCTTTTTTCCGGAAGCTTCGTGACATCAGGAGAAGCCTGCTGTCAGATCATTCATGTTGGCAAGGATAACTATGCAGCACAGATCACCAGCGAAGCGAAGGAATTCAAGCGTCATAACTCAGAACTTAAGAATTCCCTGAATGCGATCCTGAAAGTGATTAGTATCATCATCGTTCCGCTGGGCGCACTGTTATTCTACAAACAGTACTATGTAGTAGGAAATACTTTCAAGGATTCTATCGTAAGCATGGTAGCCGGTGTTCTGGGAATGATCCCGGAAGGACTGGTCCTCCTTACCAGTGTGGCACTGACACTCGGAGCACTCGTTCTGGCGAACAAGAAAACTCTGGTACAGGAGTTGTATTGTATTGAAACACTGGCAAGAGTAGATACTCTCTGCCTGGATAAGACAGGAACCATCACAGAGGGAACCATGTGTGTAGAGCGCGTGGAAGCATGGGGTGAAGTTTCTCAAAACAGAGACACAGATGAAATCCCGACAGAAGATGAGGATGAACCAAAAGTAGTCCTGACGAAGGAAAAGCAGCCGGAGAATCCTGAGACATCAACAGAAGTGGTCTCAGCAGAAAACAGTGCAGGATCGACAGAGCAGCCAGATCTTCACGAGATCGAGAACATGATGGCAAATCTCATGTACGTTCTCAAAGATCAGAACGCGACGATCGACGCTCTGCGTAAACGTTTCCCGGCGAAGTCTTCCATGACACTGGAACACATCGTTTCATTTTCATCCGACAGGAAATACAGCGGAGCAGTGTTTGAAGACAACGGAACATACCTGATGGGAGCGGCACAGTTTCTGTTTCCGGAGGGGAGAGAAGATATCCTGGATGTCTGTCAGAACTATGCCGAAGAAGGACTTCGTGTCCTGGTGCTGGCGCACAGCACGCAGATGGCAGAGGGAACAGAACTTCCAGAGAACCTTGAACCGGCTGCACTTCTCCTTCTGACAGATGTCATCCGAGAAGAAGCACCGGATACGTTACAGTTCTTTGACAGCCAGGAGGTTGACCTCAAGGTGATCTCTGGTGATGATCCTGTCACAGTTTCCGCAATCGCGAAACGTGCAGGGCTCAAGAATGCCGAGAACTACGTAGATGCGACAACACTGGAAACAGAAGAACAGCTTGAGGAAGCTGTTGCGAAATACAGCGTTTTTGGACGTGTAACACCGCAGCAGAAGAAAGAAATGGTACAGGCTCTCCAGAAACAGGGCCATACCGTAGCGATGACCGGTGATGGTGTCAACGACGTTCTTGCCCTCAAAGAAGCCGATTGCAGTATTGCAATGGCACAGGGCAGCGATGCCGCAAAGAACATTGCAAATGTGGTGCTTCTGGATTCAAACTTTGCATCCATGCCCCACATTGTAAATCAGGGACGAAGAGTCGTAAACAACATCCGTACAGCAGCATCCATGTTCCTGATCAAGACGATGTTTTCCGTCATGTTGTCACTGCTGACCATTTTCTTTGGAAACGCTTATCCATTTGAGCCGATCCAGATGTCACTGATCAGTGCCTGTGCAGTCGGAATCCCGACATTCCTTCTTGCCCAGGAAAACAATTACGACAAGATTGACCACACTTTCCTGCGGCATGTATTCCTGAATGCTTTCCCGGCAGCGATAACTATTTCATCCTGTGTATTCGCAGTCATGCTTGTCTGTCAGAATGTTTACCATTCCAACGCCATGCTGAATACAGCCTGTGTACTGGTAACAGGATGGAACTACATGGCAGCATTAAAGACGGTTTACGCGCCATTGAACACCTACCGTAAGACGATCATCTACGGCATGCAGTTCATCTTCTTCAGCGCGGCAGTCATCTTCCAGAAGATCCTCGCACTTGGATCCCTGGATTTCGGAATGATCATCCTGGTATTCATCCTGATGACCTTCGCACCGGTCCTGATCGATGTGATCACAAGCTGGATCAAAGGCGTCTACGCGAAATCACTGGACAAAGAAAATCCAGGCAAATTTACAAGCTTTGTGAATAAACTCAGCAAAAAAAAGAAATAACGAGAATTAAGAAAGCAGCATTGTAGCGTGAAGCTATGATGCTGTTTTTTGTATATAAAAAGGCAGTTTTGCAGATGAGTTTAAATCCACAAAACTGCCATGTTTATTCTTTATAAAATATTTAAAGCTTTATTTCTTACGTCTGCACAGCCAGTAGCATCCAAATGCCGGAATCTGCACACCCTTGGCTTCAAGTTCACGGCCGGAGATCAGATCGGTGTACATACCGTCGTCTTCATTGATCCATGCAACCTTGTCGAATTCGCTGAAGTTGTAGATACCGATGAACTTCTCTTCATCATTTTCGCGGACAATAGCAAGGATCGCATCATCCCAGGTATCGATCGTGCGGAACGGTACCTCACTGTTGAATACGCTGTGCTCCATACGAAGGTGTTCCAGTTTATCGAGAACAGGGAAGAGTTTGTTCTGGACAGTTCCCGGACGATGACGGTTTTCTGCGAGATCCCAGTTGAAGTTTCCTCTGTGGAGGTAACGGGAATCAGCTGCCTTGTCAGGATCATCTTTGTAGGAATAGTCGTTGAGCTGTCCGATTTCATCACCACTGTAGATGACCGGAATACCGGACTGTGAAAGCATGAATGCATGCAGTGTGATGTCATAACGGATCGCACGGTCAACACCTTCTTCATTTCCTTCAAATCCGAAACGTTCAATACCGCAGAGAGAAGCAGTAGTACCGCAGAGTCTTGCATCACCAAGACGCGGGTCGTCATTGTACAGCTCGCCTCTTGCGAAAGAATCCGGATATTTTCCTGTAAGGAAATCATTCAGATATTTCTTATGAGGAACTTCCTGGATTCCGAAGTTCTCAAGGTAGTCATAATCCAGACCCCAGCCGATATCATCATGGCAGCGGAGATAATTCTGGAATACGTAATCTCTCGGAAGTCCGGCAACAATATCAAGCTGACGGCGGAGCAGAGAAACATCTCTTGTTGCAACAGTGTGCCAGGTGCTTGCCATGGTTGTTACGTTGTAGAGAAGATGGCATTCCGGTTTATCTACAGTTCCGAAATATGGAACAACCTTTTCAGGAGCCATAACGACTTCTCCGAGAAGAAGGACACCCGGGCAGACAATTTCGCAGATCATACGCATCATACGAACGATAGTGTGTACCTGCGGCAGGTTACGGCAGTTGGTTCCAAGCTGTTTCCAGATATACGGTACGGCATCGAGACGAACAATGTCCACACCCTGGTTTGCAAGATACAGCATGTTAAAGATCATTTCATTGAGAACGATCGGATTGCGATAATTCAGATCCCACTGATAAGGGTAGAATGTAGTCATAACATGTTTGTGGATATCATCCAGCCATGTGAAGTTTCCAGGTGCAGTAGTCGGGAATACCTGTGGGCAGGTCTGCTCGTACAGAGACGGAATATCATAGCTGTCAAAGAAGAAGTAGCGGTCCTGATATTCTCTTTCACCGGCGCGTGCACGTTTTGCCCATTCATGATCCTCAGAAGTGTGGTTCATAACAAAGTCCAGGCAGACACTGATTCCACGTTTGTGGCATTCGGAAGTCAGATGTGCAAAATCATCCATGTTTCCGAGCTCTTCCTGTACCTTACGGAAGTCAGCAACTGCATATCCGCCATCGCTGCGTCCTTTAGGGGACTCAAGAAGAGGCATAAGATGGAGATAATTTACATTGCATTCCTGTACATAATCCAGCTTCTTTTCCAGATTGGAGAGCGTACCTGCAAAAGCATTGACATACATCATCATTCCGGTAAGATCATTGCGCTTGTACCATTTCGGGTCCTTTGCACGGCGGATATCGGATTCTTTGAGGTCATTGCTTCTCATATCATAAAATTTCTTGAGTACAGTAAGCAGGTCATTGAGATGCATGGTAACATACGGATTGTCCTGATACAGTTCACAGTAGAGCCATTTCAGCTCGTCAAGATGTCTGGAAAGACGCTCGCAGTAGATCGCATCGTCATCTCTTGCAGGAATCTTGGCAGCCGCTTCTTTGGCAGGAACTTTAGGAGCTTCTGTCTTGGAAGTTTCTACTTTGGCAGTGTCCTCTTTGTGGGACTCGATTTTGACGGATTCTGTTTTGGCAGTTTCCACTTTCAAAGGTTCAGTCTTAGTGGTCTCAACTTTGACTGGTTCAATTTTCTTGGTTTCAACCTTCACAGGTTCAGTCTTGGAAGTTTCTACTTTGACGGTCTCAACCTTCTTGGTTTCAACCTTCACAGGCTCAGTTTTAGTAGTCTCGACTTTTGCTGGTTCAACTTTTTTGGTTTCGACCTTAACCGGCTCCACTTTCGCCGTTTCAGCCTCTACTTTTACAGCTTCTTTCACAGGTGCTGTACTTTTGGAAGCAGCAGTCTTGGTTGCTTCACGTTTTTTCTGAAGGCGTTTCTTTGCCATGATTTATTTCCTCCCTGTTTGTTCTTTCTTATATTATAAAGCCCGAATCATAAAATCACAGTTTTATAAATTCCGGCTTACGGTCTTTAAAGACAGTATAATATGTAAAACCGCAGTCGGCAAGAATATCTGCCGCTTTATCAAATGCATAGGCGATCTTGTCCGGACCATGTGCATCGGCACCGATCGTGATGATCTCCCCACCAAGCTGTCGGTAGCGTCGGATGACTGCACGGCAGGGATTAGGTTCGCCAAGTCCATAATGGAATCCACCGGTATTCAGCTCGATTCCGCAGCCCTTGGAAATGATCGTCCGCAGGATCTCATCAAGAATGTCCTGATAGCGTCCGTAAGAGTATTCGCGGTTCTGGTTGGGACCATATCGTACCACATAGTCGATATGCCCGTAAACATCCATTTCCGAAAATACAGCCAGATTCTCAAGAATGGACTCAAAATATTCCATATAACATTCCGATTCCTTACGCCCCTTGAAGAATTCCCTGTAATAAGGATCCTGACCATGGACGACATGAGAAGAGCCGATCACGAAATCAAAAGGAACCGATTCCAGAAGTTCCTTAAAAGAATGTTCCAGATGCGGCTGAAGCCCAAGCTCGATCCCGAAACGGACATCCAGTTTCGACGGATACTTGTCCCGAAGCATGAAAAGGTTTTCCTGATAGGCAGACAGATCCAGTTCAAAAGTTTCATTATCCGGAGTCGGCGGGTAATCCGGGTCAAGATGCTCGGTAAAGCATACACCATGAAGTCCCCGTCGGATCGCGTCCTGGATCATATCTTCCATAGGAGTGTCAGAATCTGCAGAAAAAGAAGAGTGCATATGACAGTCCCATAAGATTTGATTTGACATTTTTCTGTCCTCCTTTACATGAACTGCACCTATTATAGCATGAGAAAATGCTTCGTGCTATGCTTTCATTTCTATTTTACACATTTTTTATCATGTTTTTTTTAAAATGCACTTGAATTTTTGTACGAGATTCGATACAATATGCAATAGGTTGACGTTTCTTTAACAAACGCCATAATCAACCATTTAATTCATAGGAGGAATTTATCATGGCAGTAAAAGTTGCAATTAATGGATTTGGCCGTATCGGTCGTCTGGCTTTCCGTCAGATGTTTGGAGCAGAAGGATTTGAAATCGTTGCTATCAACGACCTTACATCCCCGAAAATGCTGGCTCACTTATTAAAATATGACTCAACACAGGGAAGATACGCTCTGGCAGACAAAGTAGTAGCTGGAGAAGATTCCATCACAGTTGACGGAAAAGAAATCAAAATCTATGCAAAAGCTAACGCTGCAGAACTTCCGTGGGGAGAAATCGGTGTAGACGTAGTTCTCGAGTGCACAGGTTTCTATACCTCCAAAGACAAAGCTCAGGCTCATATCGATGCAGGTGCTAAACACGTTGTTATTTCCGCTCCGGCTGGAAACGACCTTAAGACAATCGTTTACAATGTAAACCACGAAGGTCTTACAAACGAAGATAAAATCATCTCCGCAGCATCCTGTACAACAAACTGCCTTGCACCAATGGCTAAGGCTCTTAACGATCTTGCACCGATCAAATCTGGTATCATGTGCACAATCCACGCTTACACAGGCGATCAGATGACACTTGATGGACCGCAGAGAAAAGGCGATCTGAGAAGATCCCGTGCAGCTGCAGTTAACATCGTTCCGAACAGCACAGGTGCTGCTAAAGCAATCGGTCTGGTTATCCCAGAACTGAACGGCAAACTGATCGGATCCGCTCAGCGTGTACCAACCCCAACAGGTTCTACAACAATCCTTACAGCAGTAGTTGAAGGAAACGTAACAAAAGAGCAGATCAACGCAGCTATGAAAGCAGCTTCTAACGAATCTTTCGGATACAACGAAGATGAGATCGTATCCAGCGATATCGTTGGTATGAGATTTGGTTCTCTGTTCGATGCTACTCAGACAATGGTTCTTCCACTTGAGAATGGCACAACAGAGGTTCAGGTTGTTTCCTGGTATGACAATGAGAACTCCTACACAAGCCAGATGGTTCGTACAATCAAACACTTTGGTAAACTGCTTAACGCTTAATCAGAAGCAGAGTAGGGTTTTCAAATGCTGACAAGCCATGGCCTGACAGCATATGAATAAGACTCAGAGAAGGGTCCGGTCTGAATAGGACCGGATCCTTTTGTCTGTATAAAAAGTTAAATTTTATAAGGAGGCATAACAAGATGCTGAATAAGAAATCTGTTGATGACATCAACGTAAAAGGCAAAAGAGTCCTCGTAAGATGTGACTTCAATGTACCTCTGCAGGACGGTAAGATTACAGATGAGAACCGTCTGGTAGCAGCTCTTCCTACAATCAAGAAGCTTGTTGCAGATGGTGGAAAGATTATCCTTTGCTCTCACCTTGGAAAACCGAAAGGAGAGCCGAAACCGGAGCTTTCTCTTGCACCTGTTGCTAAACGTCTCACAGAGCTTCTCGGACAGGAAGTGAAATTCGTTCCAAGCCCGGTTGTTGTAGATGACACTGTAAAAGCAGCAGTAGCTGACATGAAAGACGGCGAGATCATTCTTCTTGAGAATACCCGTTATCGTGCAGAAGAGACTAAGAACGGTGATGAATTCAGCAAGGAACTTGCTTCTCTTTGCGATGTATTTGTAAACGATGCATTTGGTACCGCTCACAGAGCACACTGCTCTAACGTTGGTGTTACAAAATATGTAGATACAGCTGTTGTTGGATATCTGATGCAGAAAGAAATCGATTTCCTCGGAAACGCTGTAAACAATCCTGACAGACCATTCGTAGCAATCCTTGGCGGTGCTAAGGTTTCCAGCAAGATCTCTGTTATCAACAACCTTCTTGACAAGGTGGATACTCTGATCATTGGTGGTGGAATGTCCTATACATTCTCCAAGGCTATGGGCGGACATATCGGAACATCCCTCTGCGAGGATGATTACCTTCAGTATGCTCTCGATATGATGAAGAAAGCAGAGGAGAAAGGTGTAAAACTTCTTCTTCCGGTTGATGCAGTAGCAGCAGATGCTTTCTCTAACGATGCGAATACACAGGTAGTAGCTCAGAACGAGATCCCAGAAGGATGGATGGGACTTGATATCGGACCAAAGACAGCTGAGATGTTTGCAGACGCTGTTAAATCTGCGAAGACAGTTGTATGGAACGGACCGATGGGATGCTTCGAGATGCCAAAATTCGCTGATGGAACAAAGGCAGTAGCAGAAGCACTTGCTAACACAGATGCTGTAACAATCATCGGTGGTGGAGATTCTGCAGCAGCTGTTAACCAGCTTGGATATGGTGACAAGATGACACATATCTCTACAGGTGGTGGAGCTTCTCTTGAATTCCTTGAAGGAAAAGAACTTCCGGGAGTAGCAGCAGCTAACGATAAATAATATAAAAGTATGCATGAGAAGCTGGTTGTG
>ERZ780157.3152-NODE-3152-length-14229-cov-6.053690_pt1 | contig 14229 bp, 24 predicted proteins | sample MGYA00511169_ERZ780157 | MGnify/ENA primary metagenome ERZ780157 (study PRJEB29588, sample SAMEA1965149) | human gut metagenome | biome: human gut; feature: human-associated habitat; material: faeces | place: Denmark | collected 2008/2010 ... | reverse complement strand
CCCGACCACTAGGTTAAGAGCCTAGCGCTCTACCGACTGAGCTAGACGGGCTTGTGTGTTGTCTTCACCTTCTCTTTTTAAGCGTTACTCTCCCTCAACTCGCACAAGACAACAACACACCAACCCACGTTCACAGCGAGAAACACACCAACCCACATTTGCTGCAAGAAACACACACAATGGGTTACTGATCATGCGGGTATGAGGTGCGAAGGACTTGAATGCCGTTAACGATTAGTTATTAAGAGCATACAGTCTGCGCTGTTTCCGGATAAAATCGTCCGTAAGGTCGTTCACTTCATGGTTCGTGTGTCCCATGTACTCGGTTTCCTTAAAGTATGCGTTCGGATGCCGGTCCTTCACCGTGTAGGGCTCACACGACTGCTGCTTCATCGACTCCGATATGTCTACGCGTCACCACCACAGCCCATTCCTACCTCGATAGAGGAAGTTAATGAGACTGGGGAAGTGGAGGGAGGGCAACCTCTTGCCATTGACATCGGCGATGTACTCCAGTCTGGGCACCTCTACCCATCACGCACATCACACACCCGCACTGAACACTCTGAACATCGCCAGCTCCTTGTTCTCGGAGAAGTCCACACGCATCGACGTGAGCTCGGGCAAGTCTATCCCTCACGCCTCTCACTGACGCCCACACGACAGATTCACTGTCACCAAATCGTGGAACGAGCCCTTCCCGATGCGGATCGTTTGCAGGCACTTGATATCTACGCGTGAGGAGATGGCGGGAAACGCACTGTGAATGAAGAGGACGACGGTGCGGAAGAAACAGCCCTCGCCGATGGAGATCTCCGTCAGGTGCGTGAAGGGACACTTGAAGCGCTGGATCGCCTGCTCCTCCGTGAGGGACTCTCCTTCGGCAATATCCTCCACAGTGATGGCTTCGTCCTCTTTGCGCAGGGGTCCAGAAATCGGGGTGATTCTAGCATTCTGGAAGGAATGGTCGCCGATGTGCAGTTTGGAAATCATTGGCATTTCTGGGCGTTACAGAGCAAAATGAAACGCACTCATCGCAATGAGTTGCGTCGTGTTGCTGAAGCAGTTGCGACCCACCTCGAAGGACTCCAGACTCAACAGAGGGTCTAGTCGTGACGCCCTCTCGTGAGCCTCACAGAACACGTTGAAGGACGCATTCGCGAACGCGTTGTCTGGGATGACGAGAGACCGAAGCGACGGCGTGTCTATTGGTAACGCCCCCGCAGCAGCCGTGCGTAAAAGGGAAAAGCGAGACGTCTTCGAAAAGGAAGATTCGCCTACAGAGAAGGAGCGCAGCTTCAAGAGATCTGCGAGTGAGAGGGAAGTGACTCAATAACCCAGTTCGACCCAGTCGACCCAGGTGCAGCTGTGTGCGCTGACGGCGATGCGCTCCAGAGCGAGGTTGCTGACGAGGCTGAGCGTGGAGCGCGTGTCGGACTCCATGTTGTGGTCGCCGAGGGTGAGGGTCTTCAAAGCGGAGCATTCTACGAGTGGCGATGGAGGAGGAGAGGTACGTGTGATGGTCAGCGAGGTGCACTGAGAGAGACACTCGTTCCCGATCTCGACGCTTTCGAGAGAGAAGCAGCCTACGGTGGAGGAGAGAGAGGAAAGGTACCGTAGATGGAGAAGGAACGGCACTTGGGGAGGTAGGACGTCAGAGAGAGAGACTGCATGGCGACAGCTAAGCGTGAGAGAAGCTCACAACACGCACTCTCAATTTGCAGGCTCTCCAACTCGGGGAGGTCGCCGAGCACGATGTTCTGCGTCAGGAAGCAGTCTGAGGGTCAGCACGTGCCATCACACCCACCCTTCAGCGTCAGCGACGACACACGCGGGAACAGTCCGCCGCTGAGGTTGAGAGTGCTGTCGGGGTACGCGACGATGGTGATGGAGCGGAGGCAGGGACTGTAGCCCAGCACCCTCAGAATGCTGTTCAGCGTGTAGTTGCAGTTCATCTTCTCCTCCTCGTCCAGCTCGCAGCTGCAGCAGCGCTGGACGGTGCGCGCGAGCAGCGTGTTGATGTTGCGCAGCGAGGAGATTTCGGGAAGCATATAGTTGAGGCGGTTCTTCGCGATGAGCGCCTGGCAGCACAGCGTGACGCTCTGCACGTGGTTGAACTTGGGGTTCGAGAGAATCATCTCGCCCTCCAGCATGGCTCTGCAGTGCTGCTCGATGTTCCGCAGAGCGTTGTCGCTGTAGTCCACGTTCATGGAGATCTGATGTACGTCGAAGTGCTTCAGCAGCCAGGCGACGTCCTCCACCTCGTTCGGCTTGTAGGAGACATCATTGTAGCTGAGGGCGATGATATCGGGGGTGACGCACGGAAAGCCAATCACGCTGTGATTGTAGAAGTTGCGGCTGTAGGGGATGACGGACTGGAACAGGAACGGCGAGGAGTCGTTCAGCCTGACGGTCGCCACAATGCCACTGGGATAGGTCACCTTGATGTGACCGGTGCGATGTGCATTCACGAACGTCGCCTCCTCTGTGATCTGGGAGGCTCCGAAGGTCAACGTGCAACGACCGCAGGGATAATCGTTCTGGAAGTTTCCAGTAATCGTAATCTGGTTGGGGTAGTAGGCTGTTCCCGATCCACAAATACGTCCGTTCCTCTCTTCAAACGATTCAATATAGAAGGTGTTGTTCTTTTCGAGAATCCGCGCGTTGTTGAACGCGAACTGGAACAGATTGCGATCCTCCATCATCTTGTTCGTCGCGTCCAGTTGTTTCAACATGTTTACCAAATCCTAAGCATGAACTACGGTGAACGCCCAATCACCTGAGGAGAAACAGAAGCAAGCTTCGGCATGACGACGTTGTACACCTAGCCGTTACGACAAACGCAAGATTTCACATTGTCGGAAGTGTTGTTCAGGCAAGTGAGAAGGATGCACAACTTTTGCACCTCCTACACTAAATTGCGGCCTACTGTCACTTACCTTGGGAAAGAAGAAGACCTTGTTCACTGTCTGAATACAGTTCTACTCGTAAGGGAATCGGACAATAACCCGTACCGATGGATCGCCGTTCACAATTTCCATAACATGGAAGAGGTATTGCTAGAGATGAGCCATCCCTTCTTCGAATACTTCATCTGTGATATAGTTGAAGAAGGAGGTCCGGCAAATAGGACAAACCGTCTCTTTCTAGAATAAAGGTATCACTGGATCCGGCTACTTTCTGGATTAAACCGAGAACGCACCTCCTGCAGAATCTATGGGTGCAATTATCAAGACTCGTATCAGGATTCGCTTCGTAGCAAATAGCTATGAGTAATACGGTTGAAGAACAATAACGGCACGTTTCGTCCCTCGGCACTATACAGGGCAGGATCTTCTTAGCAATGTCCAACAACTCCTCAGAGCGACTTAACGACATTCTCAAAACCCTTTTTCTACTTTTGGAATAACTGAAAGATTCAGTTAATTTTGACCACTCATCTCTTCGTACAGAGAAGAGTTCAATTTGTTAGAAGGAGAGGGCCAAACAAGCAAACGCCCCTTCCATTCTGTTATCCGCAACCCCCTATCCACTGTGTGACAACAAACAAGATATCAAAACATGGTTTCAATTGCCTGGCGCTGCTCCGCCGTGAGGCCATCCGGAAAATCGATCTCCACAACAATAAGCAAATTGCCCCTCTTTCCCTTGAGCAATGACGAAATACCCGCGGAATGGCCGTTTTCAAAGCGCGTCAGTCCGTATCCATTCTTCTGGATTGTGCTGAAGGGCTGCGTGGAGCAGGGCGGAACGTCCACAGAAATAGTCTGCTTATCTATCGTGGTTAGGTGGAGCGTCGTCCCCAGCAATGCCTATTCCTCAATGCGCTCGAACGCTTCCACCTCTTTCAGAGAAATATGGACATGGGTAACAAGATCGGCATCGCGACGTTCAAAGGATGGGTTCGATACCTGATGAACGCGGAACCGCACTTTGCTCCCGTCGTTCAACTTGTACACCTGGCTCCAGCCGTCGGATGCGCCGGCAGGAACCTCAATCTTCACAGAGAAGTCCTTCGTCACGGTGCCGCTTCCGTGGCACACCTCGCAAGTGTCAGACGCAACCATGCCCTGTCCGTGACAGAAATTGCAACTACGCGTCAAGATGGACATGGACACACGACTAGGCCATTCCGCGATTTGTGCGAACCATTCCTGAACCACCGCAGTAAGGGCATCGCTGCGCGTGCACGCCATGACCGCCACAGCTCGGACATCGCCGATTGACAGAAAGAGGATACTACACGTGACCGTGAACGCATTGCATCACGTCTGTCGAATAGCCGTTGTGGATCTGCTCGAGCGTTAAGTCCAATGGCACTTCTTGGATGTGTTCTCTCATGCCGAACAAGTCGAAGAGATCAAACTACGGGTCAAGCAATAAAGGAATGCAAACTCCCTCCCCATCGTCCTCTCTGTATACGTTGCCATCTTCATCGCGGATGATTGAAACACCCGTTCCCTATGCAGTAACAACACGCTTGCACAGTATACAGTTCCATCCAAAAGCACAAAGAGACTGTACACGATGATTCCGAAGAGGCAGATAAAAACGCATATGGACCCGATGCATGCGCACTTCATGCACTTGCCCATCCGCTCGCAGTTCATAGAATCGCTTGTATCGGTTTCCTCCGAATAGTCGGCTTCTTCCCCCTATTCATCACAATCCAGTAGGAAAAGGCAACGGAGACATTGGGATTAAGAGAGGGCGGCGTGTTCCATCCCTCTATCGAATGAGCGCGTCACCGGAGGAGCCATACCGTCGCTATCGTTTGGCTGTATCTGTTGTACCATTTGCTGCGAAACGGCGTAAACTCACGAACGAATGAAACGGAGTATACCGATCAGAAACGTCTTCTTCACCTCCCGTTCTTCTGGATTATGCAGCAGTCCGACACAGGGTCCGTCGCGTCGAGTCAGCAGAGTCGACGCTACAAGCCGATTCCCATGGTGAAGAAGTCGCAGGAAGAAGCAATCCTGATGTTCGATCCTCGCTCGTTTGACTCAGGAAAGACGTCCAACATGTTTGGCAACGAAAAGGACGGCAATCTCTATTTGTAGGTGTTATGGGGCGGCTGCATGATCATCGAATAGAAATCACACATACAAACCCACGAAGCAAGCCATCGTGGACACAGTGTCGGTATACAACAATGACAACAGAACCTACATCCAGGCCGAGAAGACGGATATCAAGACGCACTACTGTACGTCTGGAGTGGATACGTAATCGAAAGATGTCCTTCGTCGCGGTTGCAATTGCGATCCTCCCTGCACAAGCAAGTGCAGCCACCCCGTGTACTTCGTTCAGAAGGTGAAGGGAGTGTACAACTGCCGTCTCATCTGCTCTCGCGAGAGCGACCTGATTCGCAAGAGCGAGAAGGAGAGCACCTCCGTGGGACTGGAGTCGCAGAAGGACGCGGTTCACATCGCCACGAATGTCCTTCTATTGCTGTTTGGTGATGGCTAGGCGATCATGAGCCAGCTGAAGGGAACCGATCTCGGGAAGGCAGTGGAGACGCAGTTCAAGCAAGCGGAGAAGGGCTTTGAGGGCGAAGAGGACGAGTTGTCGCTGAAGAAGAATCGCAAGCGCGAACGAAAGGACAGCGAGGACAAGGAGGGCGAGGACGACGAGCCCGACTTCAAAGAGCTTCACGTGGGCGAGAAGGTGGTGAGTGAGGACTAGATGGAGGAAGGAGGTGTTGGTGTGTCGGACGAAGAGGTGGACGGCGCTGTGTTCTCCGACGAGAGTGACCACGAGGTGTTTGATCAGACCAAGTACGCTCAGGAAGAATCATCGAAGTGGGTGAACGAAGAAGTGAGCGCGCGGGTACTCCGTGACGACTAGAGCAACGACGACGACGAGGATGAGAACGGGAAGAAGGAGAAAGCGAACAGTCCGGTGGAAGAGTCCGATTCCTACTCGTCGTCGGACGATTCGTCGGACAGCATCGACATGGAGGAGGAGGAAGAGAAGAGCGACGAGGAGGACGCGAATAGGGAAAAGGCGCAGCTGAAGGAAGCGGTGGGGTAGACAGGCGGAGTTGAATCGTAGTTCATTACTCTCTTCTTGCGTAACGGCAACAAGATTCGCATGACCCAGATGCACCAGCTTCTGAACGAGGAGTTGGCGAAGAATCCGGAGCTGATCGAGTGGTACAATCGCAACGTGGAGCAGGCAAGGGCTCTCTTCGATAGTCTGTCAAAGCGCAACGACAACACGGGCTTCTTCGAGTATCGTGGATAGATATGGGTTTGTTTTCAGAAGCGACGAAAATCGGGACACTTTCTGGAAGGGGTTTCTCTCTCCCATCGGCGAGCTGTTCTGCAAGAATTTGAGCTAGAGACAGAAGAGAATGTTCGCGAAGCAACAGGTTCAGAGCTGTTTACGCATTCTTTCGTGGCTCGTGCGATTATGCGCGTTATCCGTAGTTCAGCGGCATCACGTCGTATCGTTTCCCAACCCGCGGTTTCTCGAGCTGTCTATGCTCCTGTAGCGCAGTCTTTCTTCTCAACAGAGGCGAAGGCCGTAGGATTCCAGACTTTGTCCGTCATGCGCCTAGAAGCAGAACAGCGAAGAGATTAAAAAGAAGGTGAAAGAGGCTGCTGCGAAGGTGAAAGAGGAGCGCACCAAGGAGGCTACACAAGCCAAGGCGGCTACAGAGAAGAAGGAGGCTGAACCACAAGTCACAAAGGTGGGGCGTTGCGTCCGCATCATGACGGCGTAGAAAGAGGAGTGCTTTACCACCATTAAGGGAGAAGACGGCAAGGAGGTGACATTCCAGACAAAGCCTGTCGATTCCAACGGAAAGGCTCCGGTGGAAGAGAAGGTCATTAAGGCGGCTCGTTTCTGTTGCCTCTCATGGGTAGCTTGTCGATGAAGTGCTGGCTCTCAATTTCGTCCAGGTGGGACAGTTCCTGAAGGTGATGAAGGTATGGGTTGGGGTTCGCGGTCACGTATAGGAGCGTCTGGGCTTGCCTGATGTGGTCGCCGCTCCGATGATGGCCGCTCCCGCTGCTGGTGCCGGCGCTGCCCCTGCCGAGGAGAAGAAGGAGGAGAAGAAGGAGAAGAAGGCTGTGAATGTGAAGCTGGTGAAGTTCGACGCCAAGAACAAGATCAAGGTGGGTGCTGGGAAATGGGGGTGACGAGCAGATCATTAAGGAGGTGAGAGGAATTCTGAACCTCGGCTTGAAGGAGAGCAAGACGCTTGTCGAGAGTGTTCCTGCCATGCTGAAGGAGAATATGCCCAAGAAGGAAGCGGAGGTGATGCTTCGATGTTTCGCGTTATGTGTAGGCTCTTGTGGCGAAGTTGAAGGAATTGGGTGCTGAAGCAACTATGGAATAAGGTGATTTATCGGTTTGCGTTGTTTGTTGAACAAAGAGCCGTTCTCGTGAAGGGATTACTTTCCAGCCAGCTTCTGGCATTCCTCACAAGGGCAGTTCGGGTCGGTGCACTTTCCGCAGTCCTGGCAGATATCGCAAGTACACTTGGGGTTCTTGCAGGTCTTCTTCGTATTCGCACAAGGGCAAGGCATTTTGTTTTATGAGACTTGTCAGCGATGGAGTCACTTCCTGTCAACTTGGTGTCGTCTTCGTGTCAATTGACAGGTGCTTCGCATCTTTTAGCGAGAGCGAAGAATTGAGTGTGCGTTGATGAGAACAAAGTGAGTGTGTGTTGATGAGAGCAGATACATGAGAGGGATACAGTGAGAACGAAAACCCTTCAACGAGAATGCATACTCAAGCGCAGAAAAGAACGCCAGAAAGGGAAACACCCCTCCTCACAAGAGAAACTCAAACAACATGAACTCTGGATTGACACAATTGCTCAAAGAAGGACACGGTCTTCACTCCATGAGCGAAGATCAGAAGATAGAACTGAATCAAAACGCGCTGGACGTGGTGGACGCGTGGCTGGGCGAATCGCCTGCCAGTGAAGAGAAGGAGAAACAGCCCACATTTGACCCAAGAGCACGACGTCTAGGCTTGGGTGCGAAGTATGTTCCTCATAAAAGGGTAGTGCTCGAGAAAGTAGCTAAGGGGTAGGAAAAGGAGCCGCCCAGCGTGCTGAAGAAGAAACTGCTGAGAGAGAAGCGGAGGAAGAAGGAGAGGAATCTGGAAGACAAGGATAGCTCGTCTGACAGTGATTCGGAGGAAGACAAACTGAGCAAGGCGAAAACCATAAAGTCCAAAGTGCAAATCCCTATCTCCTCGTCTCCTTCAGCGGCTCCTGTGAAGGATCGCTCTCCGGCTGCGAAGAGTGGTAAACCAAAGAAGGGGAAGTCGTCTCTTTAGTTCTTTTATCGGTCTCCTGCTTTGTTGCAAACAGATGGAGGGAGTTGTTGCGCGTCCTCCACACACAGAAATGGAAAAGTACAGAGTGGAGCGGAAGCTGGGGAGTGGCACCTGTAGAACAATAGGCGTGTTTCTGACGCACAGTTGGGAGCGTGTTCCTTGTCTCCTCGGAGTCAAACGGAACGCGGTATGCGCTCAAACAGGTCCGCATCAGCAACGAGGATATTGAAAGTGGCACACTCTTTCGGGAGTAACGGGATAGATGGTGTGATTGCGCCTTCACGAGAGAGTTCTATCAACAAGCTGCTTCTGGACAAGAGCGACAACAACACAAAGTGCTTCTTCGTGAATATGAAGGGTGATCGTTTCCCGCGTGCCTAACGACAGAGCAATTCTACACCGAGCGCACGGGACCCAAAGGAAAGGGTGTGTGGAACAACATGGCAAGGGGAGGGAGAGGGCGTGAAGGATAGGTTCTCGAATACGTTGGAACAACCCTTTCCCACTCCATTGCACACAACCCGGCTCTGGACAAGGACACTGTCATCAAGCAAATCATACAGGGCCTCATTCCGCATCGTATGTCATGGGTAGAAGTCGCGTACATGCACTCCCTCACCATCATTCATCGCGACCTGAAGCCCTCAAACATGCTCATCACGGACAAGCCATCCTTTCAGGTGAAGCTGTGCGATTTTGGGTGCAGCAAGCACATCGTGGGGTCCGTTGAGCATCATCGCAGCACTCCCCTTGTCACGTCCCGCTTCTATAGGCATGCTTGATCCCAGCACATCATGCCTAGGGCGCCCGAACTCCTGATGGGGGCAACGCGCTATGGCTTCGCAATCGACATTTGGTCCCTGGGGTGTGGTAGCATGCTCAACGAGGCGTGTGACGAACAGTAATAAGCGAAATCCTGCTTGGCACTCCTCTGTTCATTTCCCTGGACTCCGATGCAGACCAGCTTCTCAGCATCATCAACAGTACTCCTTATCGGCCGGAAATACGGCATAGTCCTTGGCACTCCATCGGAGGAAGATCTCGCTCAAATGCAAGTGCCGCGCAGCAACAGAGAACGTCCACGATCGTCGTCACTCGTGATTCCTAGTACTGTCCTCCTTGCAGCCCATGTCGAGAATCCCTCTGAAAGCACTTCTTCCGAAGGACATCCCTCTGTACAAGAAGCCAGTGGAGGCTGAGCCGTAGACACTACATCATGATGCTGGAAGCCATCTTCCGATACGACCCGTCGAAACGGCCCGCCGCTCAGGATCTGCTTTCCTATTGCCACTGTTCTTGTTTGTTCGTGAAAGAGCGATGATGAAATGGGTGAGGGGTGAAAGAGAACACGAATAACCCGGATTCGATTCCACTCCTTTATTATTCACTGTTATGTTTCAATAATCGTCTCATATCTTCTGTTAGGGGCTATCTACTAACTACCGAAAATTGTTTTGGGCTAGGCTTCTTAGCTGTGGATGCCACTAGGCCTCTTGAGCGAGCGCTTAATATGAAATGTGCTCGACTATATGTGCTTGTCTGTACTACCTGTTTGGCTTTGTCGAAGGGAATGAAGGGCTGATTCGTTGGGTAGTTGAATGGGTCTTTACCGTTCATGGGTGATATTTGTACAACCTGTATAACAAATTGAATCGACAGTTCTTTGTAAGTGCTTACCCTGAGCGTAATCAGAACTGCTTCAGTCATCCTCCATAGTAACGGCTATCATGTAACGAGAACGAGGACTGTTGGTTGCAGAGACGTGCTACAAGTCCCGGGGTCGACGGTTTTGGGTCATGTCTGCTATGTGCATTCTATGCTTATGTATGCACTCATCTGGTACTGTATATGTTATTATCCCGATGTATTGGCGATGTGAGGATGGGTCTTGCATGTGTGGGTTGTTTGTGTAATATTGTTCTCTTAGCATCGGTATGCTGTTAGAATGATGGATTCGAGCGTTTGTCTGGTAGCTTATGGGCCTTTAGTGATTTGAGTTGTCTAGCCCTGTTTTGTCCTCTTGGGATTGAAATCGAGTCATATGTCTTTCCTATTGCGGGATAGCTGTGTGTGTTGCGTGGTTTACAGTTAGTCAGTATTGCATGTCTTAACCAGTTCCCTGTTTTATATGTGAGGCGCATAGTACAGTTCAGTAAGTGGTACTATCATACTCATGGGTTTCGTCGATGTCAAGCACATCGCGTATTGTATGCTCTTTATACAGGGCTATCAACTGTATGTGATGTATTGTTATCCTTTGTACAGTTCATTGTTTGTTGCAGACATCTTGCCAAGAGTTCCATTTCTTGTTCTCTATTTATGCTACTGATCTCATTCTACTATCATTACACGGTATAGACTGCAGAACAAAACGTCATACTTCATTAACCATGGAACCCTCTCTGGTTATTGATAGCATGTATTACTTTGCCAAGCTCCGTGTTATTCATCTGCGGCAAGCAGAACATGGTATGGTATGCAATCCCTCTCTGACAATACAGGCAAGAAACGGATAGCAAGGGCCGAGCTTCAGGATCTATATAACAAATCTAGATAAGTGTTTAGGTGATTACGTCACGTTTAGCGATGAGAACTTTCCTTTGCTGCGTGACACTTGCGAGAGTAGTATATGTGACAACAACTAATGTAGTAGAGATATATTATGCAAACGCGTTGAGCGATATGGAAAACAGTCGTTCTTCTGTTTCCGGTGGATATGGGTAACTTTCCTATTCTATGCTTATGATCAGTGAAATAATAGATGGGCTAATGGAGCAACCGATAACTGACATGGAAACACTGTTACATCCAGAGTGATAGTACTGCATGTTACTAAGTAGTAGTTACGATAGCATGGGAAAATCGCTGTTGGACGCTCTTGGTTATGATGTCGGTAATGATGGCATTGTTTCAAGGAATACTGCTGGAGATAATTGGCAACAGTGTGAAATATCTTTCGGTGATGTATGATGGTTGTGAGAACAAGTGTCATGTAGATGGATGACGGCCCGCTCTCTTCTGGGCAGGACGCGACATTGGAAGCGCAACAGCAGCCGTACAAGAATACTACAGATCAGTCGTGCAATATGTGCTGTCACCGTCACACTGTATGATCTATGTTGCTATATGATTAGAAGACGTTTGATATGACCTCTGAAGACCGCATCGTTATGATGGGTTTCTTTTCAAATAAGTGGAGTCTTACTGGAAGTACCCGTGGGTAAAGCAAGTTACCAATAGGTGTTTCGGAAGCAACTATTCATTCCATGCATGTGGTTGGGATTGCATCAGAGGAGGGTTGCAGCGCGACAGCTATCAACAGGCTGTCTGATGAGTTTACACAGTACTACCATCAAGCCAAAGAGCCAAGATTCGACTCAAGAATGAATGAAGTCTTGCGAGTATCTGGAGCTGCAAAGGGAGGAGTTCGTGGAGTCTGGTGTCCTGTCTGCTGCAAGTACAGCTTTCATAGCTACGTTCTCTGTCCGTCCTGCAAGGAAAGGGGTGTGGCGACGTTCGTGGTGAAGGGGTGTTCAACTGATAACTGTTCTGGGAGCTTGAAGAAACAGAGCGAGTTGAAGAAGCTATCTGACAGAGAGATAATTGCGAAGTGTGGAAATGAGGTGTGCTCAACGATATCAAAGAGCAGTGTGAATGAAGTTCATACAACTACAGCCGTTGACTTCATTGTTGGACTGGTGAAGTACAAGCTTTGTGATAAGATCTATCCCTCCACAAGGGGTGATCTTCTCACCTCGGTGAAGTATGCAAGAGAGCAGCAGAAGCTTACAAAGGTGAACTGCTTGAACATTGGCTGCATTCTGAAGAGGATGAACGAGGAGGAGCTCTCGGGGGAGATTATTCCCATGCACAAGGGAACAGTGTATGCAGAGCAGATGCAAGGAGGCCTCAGTAGTGCTCTGTTGAAGTGTACGATGGAGACATCACCGGAAGTGGCTGTGTTTGATATGAGTTCGGCAGTTAACCCGGCTTTACCTATAGAAGAGACTGTACACAGGCAGGAAGAAGAACTGGAAGAGCAGCTATCAGCAGAAGAAGTGGATGGGTTCCATAAGGAGAGGATTATCCAAGCACAAAGGGAGAGGGAGAGATCATCAACTGGTACAGAGAGTCACGCCGTTCCCAGCAGCGACGATGCGCACGAAACGGAGAATAGTAGTACTGTTGTTTCCAAGTTGCTTGCTTCACTCATTACGTAAGGGTTGCTGTAGTGTGTGATGGGTAGGGTAACTAACTCCCAACGTCGTTCAACACCGGAGAGAGGTGCCGATGCTCAACCAGGGCTGTTACCAGGAGCACTCCCTTCAAAACAACTGAAGAGGGTAAGATCGAATGGAAACCAGACGACTAATCCAACGTACATAGCAGCACGATATGTGTGAGTGGTAGACGGAAGAGCTCCAGAGAGCCAAAGTCAACTGTTGCTTATGCAGATTACAAGGCGAAACTCAAGGAGGAAGCAGAGAAGAAAGTGCCTTCAACAAACTCCTTCTTCCAGACCCTGTGTGCGTTAAAGCTGTCGCCAAAAGATGTTTCGTTGTTTCAGAGGGGACCAAGGAGACAAGAAGGGGATCCTTCTGAGGATAGAAGAAGGAAGATACGAGAAGCCCTCCATCTTGAGAGCGGTGGGGTTATGGGCTGCGCATTATGTATAGCGTCTTTAGTACACGTCAGAGATGTTCTCACGATACTTGTGAGGTACTTCGAAGAGTGGAAGAAGCAAAAGGATCGCCTGGGTGAAACAGTGTTCTACTTGAGTAGCCTGAACTGCTTCCTTTCTTCGTTTCCGAAGGAGCAGCTGATTGGAAATGATGAATCATCGAAGTTCATGAAGTTGATTAATGAGAGTACTCTTTGTCTATTGTGTTTAGTATAGTTGATAGCATGATCGTGGATAAGCCCCGTGTGTGTTCCAACCAGACCGTCGTATTGGTCGGGGCGAAGCCGCACAACTTTTTACAATTTATGTGTCCACCGGAGGGGAAGTGTATTGATCACTTCCTCTTCTTTACCCTCCATATAGATGGCATCAACTGCTCGGGCAACCTCCAGGGAGGGGATTACTACTGTTTGTCCCTGGAGGTGGTGAACACGAACGAAGCCTTCCGCACCCATGACGCGATGACGTTCTTCTCGTGCGTCATCCAGAACAGGAAGGAGAAGGGTTCGAGGACGCGTTTCCTCCTGTTTCTGGATGAGTACATAAGGTACTTCACCCTAACGGGCAGGGCGGGCGTCTACGTGTGGTACCAGGGCTGTTGGCACCACTGGAGGTTTGCCATCACCTCCCTGTGTGCGGACACAGTGGCTCACGAGGAGCTACAGGAGTACGCGAACAAGAAGATGACTCACTTTCCGTGTTGTTTCGAGTCATCGTGCAAGAGACTACGCATCAACACGGCGGAGTTCGTACTTCAAGAAATGTGCTCCCCGCCCATCACCGGTGACAAGAGGGAGAACACGCTGACGGGACTCTTCATGAATGCGGTTCACCCCCGTTCTTCGCTGCGACTGCTGGACTTCGTATGCCACTGCGATAAGCCCGAGGTGCTACGTGACATTGTGACGACCCATCCCTCCTTGGGAGATGATGTCATGGCGATGGACGCCTTCTTCGGTTTGTTCCCTGAGAAGAGTCTACACCAGTGGCTCCCCGTCGTTAACGATCCTCACAGCATGTACAAGTGGAGGTGTCATTGGAACGACAGAATCTTTCGCGGCGTGGCTGGAAGTGATGATTCTGCAGCGTGTCTTCTGTTTGACGTAACAAGGGACAGTTCGGTTCTTCGTGACGGCTCGGCTCTTCGTGACGGCTCGGTTGGCTCGGCTCTTCGTGACGGCTCGGTTGGTTCGGTTCTTCGTGACGGCTCGGTTGGTTCGGTTCTTCGTGACGGCTCGGTTGGTTCGGTT
>ERZ780157.3146-NODE-3146-length-14250-cov-5.056710_pt1 | contig 14250 bp, 10 predicted proteins | sample MGYA00511169_ERZ780157 | MGnify/ENA primary metagenome ERZ780157 (study PRJEB29588, sample SAMEA1965149) | human gut metagenome | biome: human gut; feature: human-associated habitat; material: faeces | place: Denmark | collected 2008/2010 ... | reverse complement strand
TTGTATTAATAAGAGGTGGTAGGGTAAAAGACCTTCCAGGTGTTAGATACCATATTATCAGAGGAACATTAGATACAGCAGGTGTTAAAGATAGAATGCAAGCTAGATCTAAGTATGGAGCTAAGAGACCTAAAAAATAAACATTTTTATGAAAAACTTTGTATTACTGCGTTAACTTGCGATTAAAAATTTTTCAATATACAAACGTATAATTTCAAAAATTTTATCTTAGTTGCCTTGTAATACTCGTTTTTGATAAAAATGTTGTAAATTTATTGATGAACATCGTCAATAAAAAATTAATTAAGAGGTGCATATAACTACTTACTAAATTTAAGGTACTTAAATTTGAAATAGATTATACGCACTTACGGGAAAATTACTAAATTTTCCAGAGTACCGAGATACATTTTGTGTATCAATATTAATAAGGAGGGAAGAAAAGTGCCAAGAAAAGGATTTATAGCAAAAAGAGATGTTTTACCAGATCCAATATATAATAGCAAAGTTGTTACAAAGTTAATAAACAATGTTATGTTAGATGGTAAAAAGACAGTTGCTCAAACTATCGTTTATGATGCATTCGATATCATAAAAGAAAAAGAGCAAAAAGATCCACTAGAAGTATTTGAAGCAGCACTAAACAACGTAATGCCAGTTCTAGAAGTTAAAGCTAGAAGAATTGGTGGTGCTACATACCAAGTACCATTAGAGATTAGACCAGAAAGAAGACAAACATTAGGACTTAGATGGTTAGTTTCATATGCTAGAAAGAGACATGAAAAAACAATGTCTGAAAAATTAGCTGGAGAAATAATGGATGCTGTAGCTGGAAACGGTGGAGCTTTCAAGAAGAAAGAAGATATGCATAAGATGGCTGAAGCTAATAAAGCTTTTGCTCACTACAAATTTTAAAAATTTAAACTATAAGCGTCGTCTAACTTCGTTAACCTTCATCTAAAAATATACTCGACGTACACCACGTACGCCTCCGTTATTTTTGATTCGGTTGCCTTGTTATACTTGCTTCTAGTTGAAATTTTACATGTATATTAAAAGAAAAAATTATTTAGAAAGGAAGAAAAAATATGGCCGGAGACGGAAGAGAATTTCCTTTAGAGAAAACAAGAAATATAGGAATAATGGCTCACATTGATGCAGGAAAGACAACAACAACAGAGAGAATACTTTTCTACACAGGAAGAACACACAAAATAGGTGAGGTTCATGATGGTGCTGCTACTATGGACTGGATGGCCCAAGAGCAAGAAAGAGGTATTACAATTACATCAGCTGCTACAACATGCCACTGGTTAGGTAATAGAATAAACATTATCGATACCCCAGGACATGTTGACTTTACAGTTGAGGTTGAGAGATCTTTAAGAGTTCTTGACGGTGCTGTTCTAGTACTTGCTGCAAAAGGTGGAGTTCAACCACAATCTGAAACAGTTTGGAGACAAGCTGATAAATACATGGTACCAAGAATGGTATATGTAAACAAAATGGATATTACTGGTGCTGATTTCTATGGTTGTATAAACCAAATAAAAGAAAGATTAGGAGCTCATCCAGTTCCAATCCAATTGCCTATAGGTGCAGAAGACAATTTCAAAGGAATTGTTGACTTAATAAAAATGAAAGCATTTATTCATAAAGATGATTTAGGAAAAGACATTGAAGAATGTGATATTCCTGAAGATATGAAAGCAGATGCTGAAAAATATAGACAAGAAATGATTGAAGCAGCAGCAGAACAAGATGATGAATTAATGATGAAATATTTAGATGGCGAAGAACTATCTGAAGCTGAAATCAAATCAGGATTAAGAAAAGGAACTTTATCAAACGCTCTAATTCTTATGACATGTGGTTCATCATACAAGAACAAGGGTGTTCAAGAATTATTAAATGCAATCGTTGACTACTTACCATCACCACTTGATATTCCAAACATCAAAGGTGTTGACGAAGATGGAAACGAAGTTGAAAGTAAGACTGATGACAATGCTCCATTTGCAGCATTAGCATTCAAAATAATGACAGATCCATATGTTGGAAAACTATGCTTCTTCAGAGTTTACTCTGGAACATGTACAACAGGAACTACTATTTTAAATGCTACAAAGGATAAGAAAGACAGAATAGGAAGAATCCTATTAATGCATGCAAATCATAGACAAGATATTGAAAAAGTTTATGCAGGAGATATTGCAGCAGCAGTTGGATTAAAAGATGTATCAACAGGTGATACATTATGTGATCCAGACCACCCAATTATACTTGAATCAATGGAATTCCCAGAGCCAGTTATCGATATAGCTATCGAGCCAAAAGACAAGGCTAATGGAGAAAAAATGGGAATAGCTTTAGCAAAACTTGCTGAAGAAGACCCAACATTCAAAACATGGACAGACCAAGAATCTGGACAAACAATCATCGCTGGTATGGGTGAGCTTCACCTAGATATCATCGTAGACAGATTAAAGAGAGAGTTCAAAGTTGAATGTACAGTTGGTAAGCCACAAGTTTCTTATAAGGAAACAATCAGAAATAAAGTTAAAGTTCAAGGTAAGTTTGTTCGTCAATCTGGTGGACACGGACAATATGGTGACGTATGGTTCGAAATGGAACCATTAGAGCCAGGTTCTGGAGTTCAATTCGAGAGCAAAATTGTTGGTGGTGCTGTTCCAAAGGAATACATCAAACCAATCGAAGATGGATTAAGAGAATCTGCAATGAGTGGTATATTAGCTGGATACCCAGTTATAGACTTCAAAGCAACATTAGTTGATGGTTCTTACCATGAAGTTGACTCATCTGAAATGGCATTCAAGATTGCTGCATCTATGGCTTTCAAAGAAGGCTGTAAGCAAGCAAAATCTGTTATATTAGAGCCTATAATGAAGGTTGAAGTAACTGTTCCTGAAGAATACATGGGAGATGTTATTGGAGACATTAACTCTAGACGTGGTAGAATGGAAGGAATGGAAGCTAGAAACGGTAACCAAATAATAAGAGGATTTATTCCACTTTCAGAAATGTTTGGTTATGCAACAGACTTACGTTCTAAGACACAAGGTAGAGGAACATATTCAATGGAGCCAAGCCATTACGAAGAAGTTCCAAAGTCTGTATTAGAGCAAATAGTTGCTTCTAGATCTAAGAAAGCAGAATAATATACAAATATGTATATATTGTGAAAAAAAAAATAACACTTGCATTTTGCTTGAAAATATAGTAGAATGCAGGTGTGAAATAAGATATTAATTTTAAATATAAATAGTCATGAGCAAGACTCAAGACTAACTAAAAAGGAGGAAAATTAAATGGCAAAGGAAAAATTTGTAAGAACAAAGCCACACGTAAACATTGGTACAATTGGTCACGTTGACCACGGTAAAACTACTACAACAGCAGCTATTACAAAATACTTAAGCTTATTAGGACAAGCTAAATACGAAGCATACGATCAAATCGATGGTGCTCCAGAAGAAAGAGCAAGAGGTATTACAATTAATACTGCTCACGTTGAATATGAAACAGCAAACAGACACTATGCTCACGTTGACTGCCCAGGACACGCAGACTACGTAAAGAACATGATTACAGGTGCTGCTCAAATGGATGGTGCTATATTAGTTGTTTCTGCAGCTGATGGACCAATGCCTCAAACAAGAGAGCATATATTACTAGCTAGACAAGTTGGTGTTAAATACATCGTTGTTTACCTAAACAAATGTGATATGGTTGATGATCCAGAATTATTAGAATTAGTTGAAATGGAAGTTAGAGACCTATTATCAGAATATGGTTTCCCAGGAGACGAAATTCCAGTTATAAAAGGATCTTCATTAAAAGTACTAGAAAGTACATCAACAGATCCAAATGCACCAGAATATCAATGCATTAAAGAATTAATGGACGCAGTTGATACTTATATCCCAACACCAGCAAGACCAGTAGATAAGCCATTCTTAATGCCTATCGAAGATGTTATGACAATAACAGGTCGTGGAACAGTTGTTACTGGTAGAGTTGAAAGAGGACAAGTTAAGATTCAAGACGAAGTTGAAATCGTTGGAATTAAACCTTCTACAAAAACTATCGTTACAGGTGTTGAAATGTTCAAGAAAACACTTGACCAAGCTGAAGCTGGAGACAACATCGGAGCATTATTAAGAGGTGTTCAAAGAACAGATGTTGAAAGAGGACAAGTTCTTGCAAAACCAGGATCTATACATCCACATACAAAATTCAAAGCACAAGTATACGTTTTAACTAAAGACGAAGGTGGACGTCATACTGCATTCTTCAATGGATACAGACCACAATTCTACTTCAGAACAACAGACGTTACAGGTGTTATCGAACTAGAAGCTGGAACAGAAATGGTTATGCCAGGAGATCACGTAAACATGACAATCGAACTTATTACTCCAATCGCTATCGAAAACGGATTAAACTTCGCTATTCGTGAAGGTGGAAGAACAGTTGGATCAGGAGTTGTTTCTGATATAATTGAATAATCTATGAATATTTAGAGAATAAATAATCATAATATTAATAAGTAATTATTTAAGGATAGTAAGGCAGCTATCACGCCAGAGATGGTCTTAAAAGAGATGTGGGGAACGCCGTCCCACTAAATAATTACAAATGAAAATAGCAAGGGTTACAGAGATTTGTAATATCTTGCTATTTTTATTATTATCTTTTTTTAGATTTATTGTAAACAAAGAAAACTATATTATTTTAGTTTCACCATATACAAACAATTTATTGATGTATATTATTGTTATTAATGCAAATATATGATAAAATAATTAAAGTAATGTAAAGAAAGTTTCTGAGGGCGGAACAGGCAGCCGCCACCCGTAGTTAGGAGATGTAGGAAGGTCAACCTACCTAAACTTTCTTGACGGGGTAGGATTAATCCTACCTTTTTTTATATTTAAAATTCGCTATAGCGAAAAGTAATATAATGAATTTATTTTTTGATATTAAAAATTAATAAAAATGCAATTTTATAAGTGAATATTTTTTTGAGAGAACAATAAAATGCCTGAAAAATTACCAAATTAAATTGACTTTTGACCGATTTAAGTATATACTTTAAGCGTAAATACTAAAGAAACAGAGGATGAACTAATCAGATTTATAACTTACGAAAGGAAAGCTAATAAATATGAAAAAAACAACAATATCAAGCATAATAATAGCAATATCAATGATAGTATTCACAACTAAGGTGCAGGCAGCTACAGGAAAAGTAACAACAGAAACTTTGAATTTAAGAAGCAAGGCTTCAACTGATTCGTCAGTAGTAAAATTACTTAACATGGACGATGAGTTGGAAGTCATATCAGAAGAAGGAAGTTGGTATAAAGTTAAGGTTGGAGAAAATGAAGGCTATGTTAGTAAAGACTATGTAAAAGTTGATAAAACATCAACAGAAACAAACAATACGACACCAACCGATAATAACCAAAATAATTCTGGTGCAAATTCAACAGAAAATAAAAACAAAGAAACGACTTCAAGTCAAACCACATCAAACACTGTAACACCAAATTCTACTTTAAAACTTGAAAAAGATGTTACAATAAAAATATTACCATTAATAAATGCGAATAATCTTGGAACGGCAAAAGCTGGAGATGAAGTTACTGTTATTACAACAGCAAATAACTGGATATTTATAGAAACAAGCGAAATTGCTGGGTGGATAGTGAAAGATTCAAGTGTTGGACAAGTTACAAGTTCAGAAGATAAAAATACTGGCTCAAGTACAGATAATAACACCACAGATATTAGCAATAATGATGACAAGGGTGAGGAACAAACTGATACCAAAACTAATACGGATAATAATGACGATACAACTTCATCAGATACAAATTATACTAAAACAACCAAATACATTAATGCTTCGTCAGTATATGTTAGAAAAGAACCTTCAACAAGTGCTGGAATTGTAACAACTTTAATTAGAAACACTGATGTTACAGTTGTTGGAGAATCAGGAGATTGGTACAAAGTTACATACAAAGATTACAGTGGATATATTTATAAAGAACTATTGTCAGATAAAAAAACAGAAGAAACAAATAGAAGTAGCGCTAATAGAGAAAGCGCTACAACTGTTTCAAGTGTAACTACTGAAACTACAACAGAAGAAACGTCAAAGGGACAAGAGATCGTAGAATATGCAAAACAATATTTAGGATGTCCATATGTTTATGGAGGTTCGGGGGATAAATCTTTTGACTGTTCTGGATTTACAATGTATGTGTATAAGAAATTTGGATATACATTAAGCCATTCTGCAATAGCGCAATCTAAAGTTGGAACATATGTTGCAAAAGGAGATTTACAAGCTGGAGACTTGGTATTCTTCTTAGATTATGAAACAATGGATGGCATAGGACATTGTGGAATATATATTGGAAATGGCGAATTTATACATGCGTCTTCTGGAAGTGGATATTGTGTAAAAATATCAAACTTATTAACAGGAAGCTATAACACGAGATATGCTACAGCTAGAAGGTTAATCTAATAAGAGCACGACGTAATAATATAGAGTTTTATAAATAATATAGGGCAATTAAAAAGGAGAATGTTAGTGAAAAGACCACTTTTAATTGTTACTATATCATACATATTAGGAATAATTATAGGGGTATACTTTAAGCAAAGTATACTCTTTATTTTGCTTGCAGGAATTATTGGGATTGTATTTTGGAAAATAATAAAAAAGAAAAAAATTGTAATTATTGCAATATGTATTGTACCATGTTTTTTGTCTTGCCAGCAGACCAATAATTTAAATAATAAATACAATAAAATGTATAAATTAGATGATGAAAACATTGCAATAACTGGAACTGTGTGCAGTCAAATAAAGGAGACTGATTATAAGTATTCTGTTAATATTAAACTAGAAAATAAATTAAAATTAACAGTCTATATAGATAAAAAAGAAAATGTTTCAAAATTAGAATACGGCAATAAGATATCTGTTACAGGAACGTATAAGAAGCCAACAGAGAAAAGAAATTATAAAGGCTATGATTATATGAAATATTTAAAGACTAAAAAGATATGTGGCTCTTTAATGGTAGATGGAGAAGTAAAGCTGGTAAAAACAAAAAAAATCAATCCAATATTTACAATAATAAATAAATTATCGCTAATTTTTAAACAAAATTTGAAGAAATTATTACCAGAGCAAGAAGCTGAACTTGAACAGGGAATTTTATTAGGAGACACGTCTGATATAGAAAGTGATATAAAAGATGATTTTAGAGAATGTAATTTATCGCACATGCTAGCAGTATCTGGAGCTCATTTATCTTATCTAGTGTTAGGAATAAATACTGTTTTAAGCAAAAAGGCATTTGGAATACGAAGAAGAAAAATTTTATCTATAATATTTATCTTAATTTTTATGGTTATTGTTAATATGAGCCCATCGGTTGTAAGAGCTGGAATATCAACTATTATAGCAATATTTGCAACTTTAATTTACAGAAAACAAGATACATATACAACAATTTCAATTGCTTTGTTATTAACATTATTAAATAATCCATTAGCAATTTTTGATGTTGGATTACAGCTGTCATATCTTGCAACTTTAAGCATAATAATTTTTTATTCTAAATTTACCCAAAAACAATTTAATAATAAAGTAAAAAAGTATTTGTATGAGAGTGCGATGCTCACTTTGAGTGCAAACATTTTAATTCTTCCAATTACAATCTATGAATTCAACACAATTCCAATAAACTCAATAATATCAAATTTGTTAGCTGGTCCATTGCTTGGAATATGCATAATATTAGGCATGTTCACAGTAATTATTTCAACAGTTTGTTTTCCTGTGTCAAAATTAATAGCATTTCCATTGCAAATTATTTTAAAAATTCTAATAAAGATAATAGAATTAATTTCTAAAATTCCATTTGGAAATTATACTGTAAAAACTCCATGGTTCATAGTAGTGTTTTTAACTTATGCAATAATTGTCGCATTAATATATAACAAAAAGAAGATTACTAAAATCTTAACTATGATTACATTAATAATATTTATTGTTATGCAGGTTTGCGCTTTTATAAATATTGATGGAAAACTAAAAATCTATTTTATAGACGTAGGACAAGGAGATAGCATGCTTGTAAAAACTGTGAATGGAAAAAATATTTTAATTGATGGCGGTGGAAGTAAGGATCCAGATTATGATATAGGCGAAAAGATTTTAGTACCATATTTGCTAGATAGAAGAATAAAAACATTGGATTATGTAATTATATCACATTTTGATGAAGACCATGTTGGTGGAATATTGACTGTTATGCAAGAGTTGAAAGTGAAAAAAGCAATAATTGCAAGACAATTTGAAAACTCTAATAATTATAAAAAATTTATTAAATTAGCACAAGAAAAGAAAATTAAAGTTATTGTTGTAGAAGCTGGAGATGTGATAAATATAGAAAAAGATATAAAGCTAAAAGTTTTATGGCCAGACTCAAAAAATAAGATTAATGAAAATGTTTTAAACAATAATTCGCTTGTTTGCAAGTTAGAATACAAAAGGTTTTCAATAATGTTGACTGGAGATATAGAAGAAATTGCAGAAAATGCAATATTAACCAAATATAAAAATAATGCAAAAATATTAAATGCAAATATTTTGAAGGTAGCACATCACCGGCTCTAAAAGTTCATCAACAGAAGAGTTTATTAAGGCTGTAATGCCGGAGATTGCACTAATTGGAGTTGGAAAAGACAATAGCTTTGGGCATCCATCTGATGGAACAATAGAAAGACTTAACAAAATAAAATGTAAAATATTAAGAACAGATGAAAATGGAGAAATTGAATTGTTTGTGAACAAATTCCAATTTATTGACTATTTGACTATTTTATAGTATTATATATTTGTTGAATAGTAAATTGAAGATAGGAGTTTTAATATATGTTATGTTCAATGTGTAAGAAAAACACAGCAGTAATATTTATAAATAAACAAGGCGCAGACGGCAAAGCCGAAGTTGAAGGTTTATGTTATGAATGTGCTAAAAAGAAGGGAATAAATCCAATAGATACAATGGCAAAACAGGCTAATCTATCGGATAAAGATATACAAGATTTATCTAATAAATTAGATACAATGTTTAAGAATCTATCAGACAACATGGCTGATATAGATGAAGATGAACTTTCAGAAATGATTAATGGAGAAAGTGAAATAGAGGGTGCTCAAGGAGTTCCTCTTGGCTCGATTTTTTCCGGATTGTTTGGAATAAAGCAAAATGGAGATGAGTCATCAAATTATTCATCTGGTGGGACTCAAAAGGTTAAGGAGAAAACTAAGCCAAATAAAAAGAGAAAAGCACTAGACACTTATGGAACCAATTTAACGGTTAAGGCTAAGAATAATCAAATTGACAGAGTTATTGGAAGAGACAAAGAAATTGAAAGAATGATACAAATTTTAAATAGACGTTCTAAAAATAACCCATGTTTAATTGGTGAGCCAGGTGTTGGAAAAACAGCTATTGCTCAAGGCTTAGCTCTTAGAATTGCAAGCGGAAGTGTACCAGCGAAACTTTTAAACAAAGAAGTTTATCTATTAGACATGACAGCTGTAATTGCTGGAACACAGTTTAGAGGCCAATTTGAGGCTAGAATGAAGGCTATAATAGACGAATGTAGAAATGACGGAAATATTATTTTAGTAATCGATGAAATTCATAACATTATAGGAGCCGGAGATGCAGAGCATTCAATGAATGCAGCAAATATTTTGAAACCATCACTTGCAAATGGCGAACTACAAATGATTGGAACAACCACGTTAAAAGAGTACAGAAAATATATTGAAAAAGATACTGCTTTAGAGAGAAGATTCCAACCAATAATTGTAGAAGAGCCATCTGTTGAAGATGCAATTTCAATATTGCAAGGAATTAAGCAATATTATGAGGACTATCACCATGTAAGAATTTCGAATGATATAATTAGACAGATTGTAAATATGTCTGAAAAATATATTCATGATAGATTTTTACCAGACAAGGCAATCGATATATTAGATGAAGCGTGCTCAAAGATAAATTTAAATGATAAAGATTTATATGACTTAGAAGTGTTGAATAATCAATTAAAAGAGGTTCAAGCTAAAAAGGAAGAAGCTGCACAAGCCGATTCTACAGAAGATTATCAAAAAGCAGCAGAACTTAAAACACAAGAGTGCGCATTACTAGAGCAAATTGATAATTTGAAAAAGAGAATGCAACCTAAAGATTTAACAACACAAGACATTGCAAATGTAATAGAAAGCTGGACGAAGATTCCAGTAAACAAAATTACAGAAGAAGAAACAAAAAAATTGTTAAATTTAGAAGACAATTTGCATAAGAGAATTATAGGCCAAAATGAGGCAGTTGAGGCGGTTTCAAGAGCAATAAGAAGAAATAGAGTAGGCTTAAAGAGTACAAAAAGACCACCATCATTCATATTTGTTGGGCCGACAGGTGTTGGAAAAACAGAACTTGCAAAAGCATTAGCGTATGAGATGTTTGGAAGTGAAAAATCTATAATTCGTTTCGATATGTCTGAATACATGGAAAGCAACTCAACAGCGAAATTGATTGGTGCACCTCCAGGATATGTAGGATATGATGACGCAGGTCAACTAACTGAAAGAGTAAAGAGAAATCCTTATTCAATAATATTGTTAGACGAAATTGAAAAGGCGCATAATGATGTATTTAATATATTATTGCAAGTGCTAGATGATGGCAGATTGACTGATGCACAAGGAAACACAGTAAGTTTTGAAAATACAATAATAATAATGACATCAAATGCAGGTTCAAACTTAAATACAAATTCAATTGGATTTGGTGGAACCTCAGAAGCTTCAAAAAACAGAATGCTTGGTGCATTAAAAGACTTATTCAGACCAGAATTTTTGAATAGAATAGATGAAATTGTAGCCTTCGATTCATTAACAAACGAGCAACTTTTACAAATAGTTGATTTAATGGTATCTGATACTCAAAAAGTGTTAAATGACAGAAACATAGGATTAATACTTACAGATGAGGCTAAAAAATATGTATTAACAAAAGGAACAGATTTAAAATATGGTGCAAGACCTTTAAGACGTGCAATACAAAGATACGTTGAAGACGAACTATCTGATATGATATTAAAATCTGAACTAACAAATGGTAAAAAAGTATTGGTTGAATATGATAAGGAGCAAGACAAATTAGTATTCAACATACAATAATCTAAAAATAAAAAGTTGGAGGTAAAAAAAAGTGTTTAAACATGTACCAAATATTCTAACAATGTGTAGATTTGCATTAATACCATTCATATTCGGATCAATAGTAAATAATCAGTATGTAGCAGCATTCGTATTCTTAACACTTTCCGGAATTACCGATATACTAGATGGTTTTATAGCAAGAAAATTTAATTTAATAACTAACTTTGGAAAATTGATAGACCCACTAGCAGATAAGGCAACACAAATTTCAACACTTATAGCATTGTTATTTGCAGGAATAATCCCAGATTGGATATTAATAGTGGTATTTATTAAAGAAACAATAATGATAGCAGGGGCATCTTTCTTATATGGAAAAAAACTTGTAGTATCAAGCAGATGGTATGGAAAGCTTGCGACAGTAATGTTTTATGTCGCAATAGTAGCTTCATTAATTACAAATAACTTTAATTTAGCATTCCACATAGACATCTACATATACTATGTAGCACTTGCGTTAACAATATTTGCTTTAATAATGTATTTCAAAGAATTCTATCAAAAAGGATATGTTAATAAAAAAGAATTGAGCACTGTAGATAAGAAAGTTATAGAAAAATAATAGTAAAAATCGTGTTTTAAATAACACGATTTTTCTATTCAAAATTTTCTATATACGAATTTAAATTTTCTTTGCCATAAAGAATTACACCATTTTCCAGTTCTTTTCTATCGTCATCCGATAAATATTTTATCGCAATTTCAGTAGTTTCATGTAATTCATAGGTTTCGTCATCTTTTATTCTATAAATTTCAACAAATCCATTCAAACTTGATTTCACTAAAAAATGTTCACCACAATTTCCGGAAAAATCTTTATATAACTCTACATCAGTATTTGAAAAATTTTTAATTTCCCAATCACTATAAAGCTTGGAAAATTCATTTCTTGTAATATTAGCCATCTCTGTACTTATATTTTCTTTTTCGTTTAGAGTGTGCCCACATCCATCATAATGTTTAAGAAAAGTTAAAATTGCATTTGGAGAAAGTTTTACTTCATCATAGCTTGTTGGAACGGTTGTATAAGGAGATGTAGTTTGAAAATTTTCAATAGTTTCATTTGCAGAACCAATATTTTGAACGGATTTTAAATTATAAATTACAATAGCAAAAGTAGTTACAATACTTGCAATTATAATAAGTATTAAAGCAATAATAATTTTTTTATTCATACTAAATTCCTTCCTTTTTCCTAGTATTTCCATAATTTACTTATGTATACAGAAAAATGAAGAAATTAAATAATTATGCCTTAGGATATGGTTTACTTTCATTTGTAATTCCAAGTAAATAATCTATGCTTGTGTTATAGAAATTTGCCAAAACAATTAAAGAATTTATTGGAATATTGATTTTTCCTAGTTCATATTTACTATAATTTGTTTGTGAGATATTCAAAATTTTTGCAACATCTTCTTGTTTTAAATCATGATCTTCTCTTAAATCTTTAAGTCTTAACATTATAACACCACCTTAATTAATATTCATCATATTTAGTATTTTATAATAGTTAATATTTAACTATTGACATATAGTTATAATTTGACTATAATAAAAATAGTTATATTATGACTAAAACTGAAGAAAAGGAGAGAAATGAATGAATAAAGATAATGGGATAACATTAGTTGCATTAGTAGTTTCAATAGTTGTATTACTTATACTTTCAAGTGTAAGTATAAATTTAGCATTGGGAGACAATGGAATAATAACTAAAGCGAAAGAGAGTATTGCAAGTACAAATTTTGCAACAGAAAAGGAAGCTTTGCAAAGAAATATATTAGCATATCAAATGGAAAAGACTTTAGGAGAAAGCAGTAAATATTTTATTGGAGAGGTTTTAAAAGATAAAACAATTGAAAATGGAAACTCCTGGAATATTATATATGTAAATAATACTGAGCAAAATTATGGAACAGGTTGGAATTTTGTGGCTAAGAATACATTAATACAGGATTTTGGAAATTCGACTAGAAACTGGTTATTAAATTATGAAACGGGAGATCTAATTCAACTAGAGGATGAAAAATATACCAATTTGAAATATGGTATGAATTTAAGTGTAACAGATAGCTTAATACTTAATTTAGACCCTACTATGATTGAAGATGGAGATAAAGATACAATAAAAAATCAAATGGGGAAAAACGTAGAATTAATAAACTTTGATTGGAATGCTGAGAGTGGAATTACAAAAAAATCTTTTAATTTTGATGGCGTTAATGATTATATAAAAATTGCTTACAATGGTACTGAAGAGAAAGAACAATTTGCTCAAAATGGATTTACATTTGAGTTTTATGGAATAATAAATGGGGGAACTTCATATGACAAAAATGGAAATATTTATGAATTTGATGAAAATGGACAAGTATACAGGGGAATTTTTTGCTATTGGAATGGAGTCGAGAATAACCAGGCAAGGCTGAGATTTGGAATAGATGTTACAAGTAAAGCATTTAAATGGAATGCTGGATATGCAAATTATACATCTGATTATTCTGGAACAAATAATAATGCATGGAATATATTTTATCCGCAGATATATGAGCAAGGGAAAAAAGCATATTATACTATTACATTAGACTGTTCAAAGGATTATGAGGAAGGAGAAAATGACTACTATAAAGCGATTTTTTATAAAAATGGAGAAAAAGTGTATGAAGGAAAATATAATAAGCAATCATGGGAACGTTTTGTCTTAGATGATTTACAAAATTTAAGTTATTTTTGCATTGGACGTTCATCTATGAATAAAGAAGGAGATTGGCACTATTCTAAAATGAATACATATGCACTTCGCTTGTATAGCAGAGGATTAACAGAACAAGAGGCTAAAGACAACTATAATAAATCAGTTGCCTATTATGATTCAATTATAAATAATAAATAAT
>ERZ780157.3144-NODE-3144-length-14255-cov-3.241127_pt1 | contig 14255 bp, 21 predicted proteins | sample MGYA00511169_ERZ780157 | MGnify/ENA primary metagenome ERZ780157 (study PRJEB29588, sample SAMEA1965149) | human gut metagenome | biome: human gut; feature: human-associated habitat; material: faeces | place: Denmark | collected 2008/2010 ... | reverse complement strand
GAACGGATCTCTAAACACAAAGCTCATAATTCACGAATCAAAGAAATAAACAAATAATGAAGATTAGTTGAGAGGAAAGAAGGGTGTTTCCAGATTGTTCTGGAAAGGAGTTCCATAGAAGGATTGAATGATGGAAATGGGATATTGAGCTGATTTGGGGTTGGATTTGACGGGAGATTGTTGAATTGGGTGGGATTGTTCTCTCTGAGAAGTGGAGGAGAGGGGCATGGACAGTGTGGAATACAGGTGATTTGGACTATGATTTGTATGTTTTTGTTGAGAAATAGAGAATCATCTGCAATCACAGGATATCACGTTTTCATCTTGGGAACGAGCTTGTATCATCTCATATGTGAACACAAGCAACTATTTGAGATATACTCTAAACTGAAGAAAAGAAGTGGGTAGTTCGGGTGGATAGTATCAATTTGGTAACGAGCAAATAATGGAAAGTGGTTTACTTGATGATCACACTTTCATTACACATCCGCTCCATTGCCATGAGCAAGGATTCTGGGGAGAGATATGACATTAAGGAGAAGATAGGTGAAGGGTAGAGCGCGAATTAGATGGTTTAGAGGTAGTGACTTGAGTGAAGTGTTTCTAGCGCTGGATAGAGTGCAACATGAGTTAGTAGTGATAAAGAAGGTGAGGGGTTGGATAGAAAACGAGTACAATGAAAGTGAGGCTGGATTGTTAAAGAAGTGTAAGTCTCCGTATGTTGCCGAGTACTATGATATACTACGAAGAGAAAGGGAATTATGGGTGAATTGCTCATGATTTAGGTAATGATGTAGATTGTAATGGAGTATTGCTCCTGTGGGTCTGTGGGAGCGTATCTGAGGAATGGGAATCGATTGAAGGAGGAAGAGTTGAGGGAGATCGTGAGTTGTTGTTTGCTGGGGTTGTCGTATCTGCATAGCATGAGGATCATTCACAGAGTAATTGATTGAATTGAAGGTGAGGTGTAGGACATCAAACCAGACAATCTGTTCATCTCAGAGAGTGGTGTGATCAAGTTGGGAGGTTTCATTTTGGCAGCGCAGTTGGAGCACTCTTGTTCGAGAAGAAACACGGTGTGTGGGACATCGTTGTATATGGCTCCCGAAGTGTACGACGGAAATACCTGCTTGAAGAGTGACATCTGGTCGCTAGGAATCAGCATCATTGAAATGGCAGAGAACAAGAATCCGTTCGCTGAAGACACTCCCATTCAGGTGATGGAGAAGGTGTGCTTTAAAGAACCCCCTTCTTTCACATCATCCTCTTGGTCATCCGACTTGAGAGACTTCGTCAAAAGATGCTTACAGATGGACGTCGATGAGCGAGCGTCAGTAAAAGACCTACTAAAGGTACGAGTCACATCCCATTCTAACGAATAGCACCCCTTCGTGAGAGACGCTGTGGAGAGAATCACAAGGAACGAGTACTCCACCGTTCTGCGAAGACTGATTTCACGCATTCCGGGAGTCCCCTCAAGTGACTTTGATCCAAACTCCGATTCAGATTCCGATACGCCCGAAACCAACCTCATCCGCTTAACATCCATCCCATCCATAAGCAAGTCCAAAGTCCTCGTCATCAAATCGGCCAAAGACCTGCAAACACGACGGAGCGGCGTCGAAGAGATTCAAATGAACGCCGGCGCGTGCAACGATCCGAGCATCATCGAGTGGAATCTGAGCCTGTTCGTCGAACTGAGGGTACTGTGCATTGGCGACAACTGCGTCCAATTCGTGAGTGAACTGAAACTGGTGGGGTTCGTGAAGCTGGAGACGGTCAAGATTGGGCTGCACTGCTTCTCGGGTGTTTCGAGTGGATCGTTTGAAGTGAGCGGCTGCACTCAGCTGAAGAGCGTGAGTGTGGGCAGCGGCAGTTGCGTGAACTGGACGACCTTCACGATGAAGGACTGCGAGGCTGTGGAAGAAGTGGTCATCTGCGAAGAGTGCTTCGTGACCTGCGAAATCACCGTGTTCGAGAGTGCGTGCTGGAGCGTGACATGACGAATAGACCTGACGGAGCTGAGGACGATCTCGCTGGGAAGTGGGTCGTTCAGAGGCAGCAAGGAGAAGAAGAACGAGCTTCACTTGAGGAGTATCAGCACTTCAAAGCCATGAGGAATAGACCTGACGAACCTGAAGTCCTTTGAAGGTGGGTCGTCGTGTTTCCAATACGCGAGAGAAGCGGAGTTCGTCTCCATCCCCAAACTCACCAAATGCACGCTCATCGCGTCCTTTCAGTTCGTTGTGACCGTGAGGATTGAGGGCGCCCCCAGCTTTGAAACCGTGCCAGAGCTGAAGGGAGGCATCGACAGAGGGTGGATGGAAAGAACCGCAGTGATTTCGTGCTATGCGGACTGGAAGCAGGTGGACAGGCGTGTGGGCACGCTCGTGATTCAAGATGGGTGCTGCAACGAAGAGAACTTCAGAGTGCTGGACGTGAGCGAGTTCGTGAATCTGAAAGAGCTGAGAGTGGGCGACGACTGCCTGAAGAACGTAAACGAGCTGAGAGTGGTTGGGCTGAAGCAGCTGGAAACCGTGGCCATCGGAGCGAATAGCTGCACACAGGAGAAGCACTGCTGGAGTGGGAATCCGCACCGCCACTTCTCTCTGCGGAACTGTCCCAACGTCAAAACACTGAAGTCGGAAAACGGGTCGTTCATTGACTACACGGAGTGTCGGATTGAGGACTGCCCCTCTCTGGAAGTGATCGAGATGGGAAACCTGAAGTACGAGGAGGGCTGTGACAGCTTCCTCGACGCCTCCTTTGAACTCAGGAGTAACCGTTGTGTTGGGCTGTCATAGTCAGATCTGCCCCGTCTGAACAAGGTTCTGATCGGTTGTGGCGCATTTCTGTTCAGCAAGCATGCCGTGTTCGAGAGTAGTGCAGTGACGACGGTTTGAATCAGTAGATCTGTCTGAATTGGCTTCGCTGCAGTTCGGTGGCTATGCCTTTGGTTGCTGTGAAGAAGCCGTGTTTGAGAGTGGAATGGAGAGTAGCGGAGTGATGGGTAGATTTGCCTTCTCTCCTCTCGATTCAGTTCGGTCACTGCGCATTCAGTTTTGATCCAACGAAGGAAAGCACAGAGCTAAAGATGGAGAGTACACAAGCGATGGTGGCTGAATGGACAGACTTGCCTCGTATCACAACGATCAATGCCTACGACTATCACCCCTTCGAGTCTCCTCCCACTAAGAGTACCACTTTTGCGTTTCCTCATCGAATCACACTGGAAGGTAGAATCCGTCGAATGGAGGTGAGATCCAGGAATGCCCTCTCTGGTGAATGTCGTTATGAGTTACTGCGCGTTCAGATACAAGGCGTCAGCGAGAACAAACCGTCGACGCAATCCCTCTCTCTGACCCATAGGCATCGGTGCACTTCGTTCCTTTTTCGATTGATTGTGCTTTGTTTCGTTCTACCAAGCGTGGAATTGTGTTTCGGATTCGTTACCGAATTCGGGGCTCTTTCTGGAATCGGTTTCAAAAGGGCGTTCATTCACGCATTTCCAGCTGTTGTTTCACTGAAAAGGGTTGAACACGCGTCGAGTCGCAAATGCCGGAGTATGAAACGATCGACCTCGTTTCCACTGACAGTGATGACTCGGATATCATCGTAGTTTCCATTTTCGTGTGCTCATCGCTAGTGTGATTCCAGCAGGATCAAGAGGAGGAAGGGAGATGACTCATTTCTAACAAAGCGTATACACGTGGTCCAGGAGGAGCATTCCACTATGCTCTTCGAGAACAGTACAAGTTCCATAAAAGAAACGCCCCAAAAGGAGTCATCGTCTCGGGGAGGTTGCAACCCACCCGTGGAATCTCTCGCTGGAAAGGACGGTCAGTGTGCTCCCGAAAACATGACCATTCACCAAGAGAGGACGACTCTCGCTCCCTACAGCCAATCTGAATCCAAGAAGCGAATTCCGACTGCCTACGAGGTTGTTGGCGTGACGGAAGAGGAAGATGCAACGAACACGCGCGATGTGGTCACGATTCTCAACGAGTACCAAAAGCAGGTGGAGGATGCAAGCGATCAGTGTTCTCTGTCTTCAAACCAAGACGACGACTCAGAGAAGACGATCAGCGAAGAGGAGCCAAGTCCCGCTCCTTCTCGCCATTCAGTAGTGTCAACATCTCATGAAGAAGACAATGGAAATCATATTTCGCTGATGATGACCGCCTTGCCCGAATCCGAAGACGATCTCTCCGTATTGCCTCACGAGGCACCCAAAGACGTTGACGTGATCGACGTGAATTCTGACACTCCCGAGAAGGAGACTCAAGAGATCATCGACATCCTGACGCCGTCTCAGAACCCGGCGAGAGCGCTTTCTCTCTCCATCGATGATGATCCAAACGAGGAAGCACAAGCCACGGAGAAGAGCACAACTCTCCACGAGGCTTCGAGAAGCGACATCACGGATTCCCAATTCTCGATCATCAACATAGCGGACTGCGAGGACACGCCGCACTGCAGCCCTGAAGGCGTTCTCCAAGATAACCAGCGCAAGCTGGGGAAGGGGATGAGTTTGGACAGTCAGATCAGTATCGTGTCGGTTTCTGACAACGAGGAGAGTCAATGTGTGCCGTGCGCGAGGCGGGACAGCGAGGACGATTTGGACGGGTCGTTTGAGGAGAACAACGAGCAGATCCACCTGTACGTGGCGTCGTGCATAAAGAACTCGCAGAACGAGGCGAAGGAGGAGAACCTGATCGATGTTTCGTCGCCTTCTCTGTCGTCGCAGGAGGATTGTGCGGTGTCCGTGCCGCCGTCGCAGGAGAGGAGGTCGTTGTTGCCATCGCAAGAGAAGTCGTTGCCTCCGTCGCAGGAAAGGAAGCCACGCTTCTCTCAATCCCAAGAGAGGAGATCACTGCCTCCGTCGCAAGAGAGACATTCTATATCCACTCCCCTTCAACGCAAAGAGTCGTTAGCATCTCCGCTCCTTCACAGAGACTCTCTTCTCTCTCCCCTCCAACACAAGAGCTCACCCTCCACCCCACTCCAACACAGAGACTCTCTAATCTCTCCTCAGGACAGAAAACCCCTCTTCTCGCCTTCTCAAGACTGCAAACCCTCTCCAAACGACGAGAAGAAGCCCTTCTCCCCACAGCCCTGCAGCAAACTCAGCTCACGCGTCGCTGTTCTCCTCTTCTCTCACCCATAGATTCAAAAGAACAACAAGATGCTTCTCTCTCTCGAAGAGGTCCTCGCCGCCTCGCCCATCGGCAAAGCCATCATCGAAACAGCGCGCAAAGACTGCACCATCGGACCCTCGCTGCACTGTCCCGTTCACGGCGTGTGCGTGATGATGCGCCTGGTCGACGACGTCCCCTTCCACGTGCCGTCTGATCCATAGAGATTCGTGATGGTGAACGACTGTCTGGTGATGGTGATGGACGGCAACTCGATGATTTCGCTGATCAAGGAGAAGGGACTGGATGAGGGTCTGGAGTACATCCGCGGCGTGCGCGAGCTTCTGCTGGAGGACAACTCACAACAAATGGTACTCATTCTAACCAACATGCAAGCCATCATCACAGACCAGCGAAAGAAACGGCGCGTAAGCTTGCAGCCGCCTCCTCATTCCATTAGGAATCCATTCTTCCCTTCACGCAAGACTTCCTCACCGAGTTGTACATCCGATTGTTCTTGTGGGTGTGTGTGGTGGCTCTGACGTGTAGTGACTGCAACGTGGTCTGCATTCCCTGCGAGTCCACCAACGAAGCCGTGAGCTGGGTCATGAAGACGGTCGACTGCGTGCGACAGGGACCGTACATGTGGGAGTTTCGCTGGCGTTTCATTATAGACCGTCGCTGTCGCAGCTGAGCGTGATCACGCGCGGCAGGGCGCTGGGCTCCTTCAACCAGGAGGAGACGGCGGTGAGCAAGGAGACGGTGCTGTTCAGAATGCTCCAGTGCATTTCGGGCGTGTCGGGGAACAAGGCGAACTGCATCGTGTCGCACTACCACAGCGTCCACGCCTTGGTGGAGGCGTTTCAGAGCGAGTTGACGGAGAAGGACCGAGCGGAGATGCTTTGTGTGGAGCGTGGAAAGCGGGCGTAAGGCGTAGAACAAGATGGGAGGATCGTCGAGGCAGAAGGTGCTGGCTCGCCGGATATACGAGTGTTTTTCAAGTACGAACGAGAATCTCGACATGTCGTGTGTTTGTTAAACAGAGAACGACTCCTTCCGCAACTTCGCAATGACTTGCTCCAACTCGTCCTTCGCCTTCTCGATGTCCTATTGCGTGAGTCGCGACAGCTCCACACTACGTTCTCCACAATGATACTGCGCTGGTTGGACTGGGACTGCGAGAGAGACTTCTCGAGCATGTAACGCAGCATCTAACACTCACACACCTCCACAGAAGAAACCAGCTTCATCACGCCCGCTCTGTCCTTCTTCTTCCTTCTCTTCTATTCGTCAATGCCTCTTCCGCGCTTCTACTCGAATCTTGGACTCCAACGACTCCTCCTTCTCTTCCTCCTTCTCGCACGACGACTCCTTCACCACCGGAACCTCCTCCACCTTCTCAATCCCGTCGTTCTTCGCCCTCTCCTCGCAATCCTTGCACATGAAGTCCACTTTCTCGTCCTCCAAGTCCAAATCAACTCCGTGACAACTCCGATACTTCTCGCGCGCACACCTTTCGTGGAACCAGTCGCAACACTTCACGCACTGCACCATGGGCAGCTCCTCGGGACCGTCGCAGTAACACCACCGCTCGCGCATGTTGTGATTGTAACACTCACTCGCGTTCAGACACTCCTTCTCAGGACACAACACACAACCGTGCAATGAAGGCACGTCCGACGCGTCGTGAACGCTCGCGCGAAGCGATGGGTCTGTGAGGAGAGCGAGCTGGTCAAGACGACGGAAGAGCGCGTTGCCACAGTCACACGCCACGTGGTTCTTGACGCCAATGGCGACGACGTCATGTCCCTTATTCGTGTGGCAGAAATGGGCACACTGCTCACATAATACCCCAATATCGCACTGTTGTTGGATCTGTTCACGCGTCCACTCCGGGTGAAACGCTTGGAGCAGCCGGTCATACTGGTCGCGACAGGTCCGACACACAAACACCTGTTGTCGACATACACCGAACTGTTCGTAGGAACACCTCGAATACTCGCTCTGCTGTCCCTCAAGCATCCACGCCTCCGCCTCCGAGTCCTCGTCGCTCAGTCTCACAACGTCAGGCTTGTCTTCTTGTACGGGAGTCGGGAGCCGGCGCGTGAGCGAGGAGGAGAGAGAGAGGAGGGAAATATCGGTGTCGCTCGAAGCCAGGAAGAGAGACGAGGACGTTTGCACTGGTTTGATACACATGATGGGCGACGCGGCTACGGTTCAGGGTGAGGCGAGCAACTCACTGACAGACACCTCGTGTTGCATCGTGCCCTCTGCGTCGTACACGCGCACAACGCCTCGGTCGTCGCCCACGAGAAGCAAATCGTCGAGAAAGGCGCCTTCACGCTGGTATTTCACATTTCTATTTCATCGGGAGTTAAAGAAAACGCTCACTGGGGCACGGGGATGTGTGTGGGCTGGAGGGACGCGAGATCGACTCGCACCACTCCGTCTTCTCCGCAGTTCACCGCCAAGCTGGATGCGTCGGCGCTCCAATGGATGCGAGTTCCGTCGTGGTGTGTGGACAGCGGAACGGAGGTGAGAGGAACCGACGTGTTTCGCATGTCGTAGAGAAGGAGGGAGGAGGAGGAACTCACCGCGATAAGTCTAGAGTGAAGAGGAGGGAGAGGATGTACTGATTTGAAATGGATTGGGAGAACGCGGTTACTGGATGTGATAGAGGGTACGGAATGCAGCCGTCGGACCGGGAGTCGATGAGAACGATAGCGTTGCTCATACAGCCCATCCACGAGCTGGGTGAACTGCAACGCTCGAGATGATGGATTGCGCTGGTGGTGTGAGTGCAGTGGATATCTAGGTGTGTTTGCACGTCCCACTGGAAAACCGAGTCACTTCCAACGGATATCGCCACCCGACTTGCATCTCGGTCGAAGCAACAATAGTTTATGCTCTGCTCGTACGTAGGACAGGTCAAATCAAGGGGGATCAGCTTCGCGTCCGCAGTGATCTCCTGAAACGACAACGACGTGAATGAGGGATCGTTTGCCACGACGAGATTGTGATTCGACGCCACATCCATGAATCCCGCCGAATGCACACTAGTCGTTATGATATAATGACGCACATTGCCTCTTGTTTTCCAGTGCAATGTAGCAGTACCCATTCTCTTGCTTCCCGTTCGGACACACTCTCTGCCTGAAAAGCTTCCAGATCAACGAGTCCATGACCAGGAAGCGAACGGAGAATCGATTGGTCCCTCGGGGATTCGATACAGTAACCGAGAAGGATGGGCGTTTCGTTCAACCGAGAAGTGTCCATTTCGCAGCACAGGATGGACAAGGAACTGCAGGCAGAGTTCGACTACGTTTTGCTCGGATCCAACTTTGAGAATTCGGTGCTGGCAGGGTCGTTTCGGGATCAAGTCCTCATTGTCTAGAGCACTGTCGCGTGTAGGAAAACGGGTTCTCTTGATCGAGAAGGTTGCATATTCAATGGACAACGTGAGGAATAGAACTCCTACTACGGTTCCAACAATGCGACGTTCTGCTTCTCGGAATTGCGCGATTTTGCAAAGCAGGAACACGTTCATGGGGAAGAGAATGGAAACGCGCCCTTCGGTTCCCCCTTTTGGCCATTCTCACGCTTAGAAATACAGAAATGCGTTGAATTGCTAAATCAGCCGATTCCGAGAAGAACCGTGATTTGGGACAAGGAGGTGTTTGACATGAAAGAGGAGGAGGAGGTCCTTCCCGCGCCTCTCTCCGAATCCGACATTTCTGTGCTTTTCACGCAGTCTATGTGGAGGATCCCTTCAATCGAGTACTGGGAAGAGTCCATTGGAAGCGACAACGGCGAATCCGTCCTTCCTTCCCTCGAAAAGAATAACCGCCGATACAACATCGATCTCACAAGCGCCATGCTGCTGTCCAACGGCGCTGTGGTCGACGTGCTCGCCAAATCGGGCCTGGGTCAGTACTGCCAGTTCTACCCCTTCAACAGCATCACGGCCCTCACCAAGCAAAACGACACTCCCTCTCTGCTGAAACTCCCATGCTCCCGCCAAGAGGTGTTCAAGAGCACTGCGATCTCGCTGAAGGACAAGCGCTTCTTAACGCAGTTCATCCAGTTCGTGGGCGACTGCTGCACGGCGACGGAGGAGGAGGCGAAGTGCATCAACGACGTGGAGCTGAAGCAGGGACGCAGTCTGACGCGCCCGCAGAACAAGAAGGTGACGACGATCGACGTGGCGAAGTACGACCACGTGCTCTTTTCAGAGTTTCTGGAAAAGGAATTCCACATTTCGGGACTTTTGAAAGATATGATTGTGTACTGTACGTTTCGCTGTGTTTCCAAATAGGTATTCGATTTGTTTGGCAGGGTCCGATCATGACGTTTTGTCCACGAACGGTAGTGATTGCGCGCTCTTGATGATCATAGAGTTCGAACCACTGCTCACGCCAGAGGGATTGAGACGCGTGAAGGAGTTCATTCCCTCGCTGAATGTCTACGGCAACACACCCTTTTTGTACCCTATTTACGGAGGCGGCGACGTGCTCCAGTCCTTCTGTCGCATCAACAACGTGTACGCGGGAATAACCATGCTGCAGACGGATGTTGTGGGCGTTGTGATGAAGGAGGAGAAGGTGATCGGTGTTGAGATTGTGAACGAGAGCGTGCACACGGTGATTCGCTGCAAGAACGTGATTGCCGCCGACGAGTATCCGATGGCTTTTGGCGGGAAGGAGGTGGCGAAGAAGGAGGGAAAGGTGATTCACGGGGTTTACATTGTTCGGGGAGACGACAAGGGAGAAGTGGAGGGCGAAAAGAAGAAGGACTTGAGGGAGATCGTTGTGATTCCCGCCACAGAGGAGCACCGCGCCATCTATATTCTCGTTGTAATGGCCAGTTCACTGCGATGAATTGTAGATGAATGACGAGTACAAAATGACTCCGAGTGGTGAATTTGTGATCTACGGGTATTTGGAAGCGGAAGATCAGTCTGAAGAAGCTGTGCGGAAACAGTACCAAATGATGGACCGGGCGATCGACACATACTTGTCTCTGCTCCATAGTCGCGCATTTCGGCTGGATTCACTTCTAGGCACGGTTCCTATTACGAAGCTCTATTCCTGTCACTACATTGATGTTTGGATTCGGGTTTGCGTCAACGGTAGGTTTCATACGATTGTGAAGCTCCGTCGAACTATGTCTATTTCCCATCTCGGTTAGAGAGTTGCTACTTGTACATGGACCACAGAATGGATCGAGTGCGTCGTCTCTTCGAGACGTTGTGTCCTGATCTCCCCTTTTTGCCCCAGGTAGTGCATACATCATTTTCATAAGGGAGTAGACGCACAGCAGTCAAGAGAATGAACAGGAAGATGATGTCGCCCAGGAGTTGTCTCTTTTCGATCAGATGCTGGAGAAGACTTCCACTTCGCAGTGGTCGTGTTTGTTGGGAATCAGACTTCCTTTTCAAGGAATGGAAGCGGGCACATCCTGTATCATTTGCTTGAAGAAGAATGCGTGCATTCAGTGCTGCGGTGTGAATCTCTGTCTCTTGGACTTCTTTGGCTCCCTTCACTCAAGTCATGTCGAAAAGGCAATGATCACCAACAAAGAGCAGTTCCGTCAAGATTTGCCGTTCTGCAGAGAGGTTGAGGGTCGATGAAGCGAGTTAGGTGTAGGTGAAGAATAGCATTGAAACGTCCATTTCCGACGATATCACGCTCTTAGGAAAGAAGGAACATGTGGATCATATGGCGCTGAGTCGTCACAATGACACCATGTCCGTCCTTTGGGACACTTCGACCCATACAGCGGTTCCTTCGGATACGGTTATCGATATGAGTCGAAACGGATATCTTAAGTCATTGCTAGAATCATTACCGCCTCCTCCCTCGATCGAACGCAACGAGGGTGACACATTTCCCATTATCGTTCGATGTACTGTACTATTGTGACGCATAGATGGCAAAAGTGCTCACGCGTACACTGCATTACCGATTCGATCATCTTCCTGAGAAGATGAAACAGCGCGTTATCGACTTCTACCGCGAAGGGAATCCGTCGTATGTGAGCTACGCAGACGTCACACTGTTTGAAAGACAGCTGAGCCCCATTGTGATGCAGTTGATCAGCACGATTCTTCGCAAGTCGGAAAGAGACCAGTTGTGGATATCGAAGCCGGGCACAGAAGCCTACGAAATTGAAAAGAAGTGTGAGAAGGGAGAGCGCTTGCGCATGTGGTTCCGTTCTCTGGACAACAATCTGCTGAGTTGCGACGATTGCAGCATCATCGAGCAGATATTGAAGAGGGTAGGAGGATCGCTAGTTGCGTGATTTGAAGGAGATTACGGACATCACCGCTGTTGACTTCAGTCGATATCACACGCACGTGAGGGACATGCGGACGTACGGTCGGTGAAGTTCAATGAGGAGTAGAGGCACGAACGAGATTCTTGACGATCGAGAGGAAGTGGCGAAGGTGTGTCAGCGATGCAACAACCCGACGATGCTGAAGAAATCGTTGAAGGATTACATTCCCGTGTCAACGCACGACGAAATCTGGGTCAACAAGGATTCCGTCGATTACCTTGTCCAGTTTACCTGTCCCAAGTGTGGCTATTCTTTTCGTTCGGAGTACTGGGCGGAATGAGATGTGTACAATACGCGTTGTTTGTTCGCTGAAAACGTCAACTCCCTCTGTACATTGTGTAAGCGGTGTGCAGAGGGAAAAGGGAGGGACGGTTTCGGAATTGTGTTTTGTATCCTCCAGAAAAACGGGGTATTTTGGAATGCTAACGTTCATGTCGGCGATTCTTACACAATTCTAAGCAGTACCGTCCTTCCTTACTACTCCTTAGAGTTTTGCAATATATCGTACAGGATGCCACAAGGAAAGTGGGATATTGGCGCGAATGGTATGACTTTTGTAGTGGAGAAATGTTTGCGCTCTGTTATGCATGCGGATATTATATCCCCATGGATCAGATCGGATCCCACGACAAGCACTGTCCGGCAAGCGAGGATGAGAAGAATGCAGTTGGGAGCGGGTTTTCAGTTTCACGTGTAGGTAAAGGATTCTCGCTATGAGTTTGTGCCTGCTTCGCAAGTTCCGGAAGACGGTATTTTGAAACCCAAGTTCGGTTCATCCCTCGTTTCTTCGTTGCTGAATAAGAAAAAGAAGACGGCTGAATCATCGTCGTCTTCGTCAGACGACGAGGAGGAGGAAAGAAAGCGTGAGGAGGAAAAGAGAAAGAAGAAGGAGGAAAAGAAGAAGAGGAAGGAGAAAGAGGAAAAGAAGAGGAAGGAGGAGGAAGAGGAGGAAGAGGCGAAGAGAAAGAGAAAGGAGGAAAAGAGGAAGAGAAAGGAGGCGGAGGCGGCAGCGGCAGCGGCTGCTGAAGAGGAAGCGAGAAGGAAGAGACATGAAGAGAAGAAGAAGAAAAAGGCAGAGGAGAAAGCAGCAAGAGAGAAGGAGGAGGCAGAGAGAGAGGAGAAGGAGAAGGAAGAGAAGAAGGTTGAGGAGGAGAAGAAGGAAGAGAAAGAGAAACCTGTGGAAGAAGAGAAGGAAAAGGAGGAGAAGAAAGAAGAGGTGACTGCTGAAGAGAAGCCGGTTGAAGAGGTGAAGGTTGAAGAGGAGGTGAAGGAAGAGAAGGTTGAGGAGAAGCCCGTGGAAGAAGAGAAGAAGGAAGAGCCTAAAGAAGAGAAACCCGTGGAAGAGGTGAAAGAAGAGAAGAAGGAGGAAGTGAAGGAGGTCGAAGAGAAGGCGGAAGAAAACGCTGCAAACAAGGAAGAAGAGGAGAAGAAGAAGGCTGAGGAGGAAGAGGCGAAGAGAAAGCGAAAGGAGGAAAAGAGGAAGAGAAAGGAAGCTGAAGCTGCTGCGGCTGCCGCTGAGGAGGAAGCGAGAAGGAAGAGAAAAGAGGAGAAGAAGAAGAGAAAGGCAGAGGAGAAAGCAGCAAGAGAGAAGGAAGAGGCAGAAAAGGCCGCAAAAGAGAAGGAGGAAGCGGAGAAGGAAGAGAAGAAGGAAGAAGAATCAAATGAAGGTAAGCATAACTACCACCACTCACTCCTTAGCTGTGTACATTTGCATGGTGTGTGGCAAGCCCGTCAACGAGTCCGACACGGTCGATCACATCATGTCCTGCGAGCAGCCCGCGTCCTTCCGCGGCGAGCGCTTCGTGCCTCTGGAGGGAGAGCGGATGAACACGACCGCGAAGAAGAGCGAGAAGAAGGAGGAGGAGAAGCCGAAGAATCTGATGAAGAACCTGAATTCGTTTGTGAAGAACGCGGGCAGCGAATTGGCGAAGCTGGCAAAGAGCATGGAGGAGGATGATGAGAACCCTGAGTTCGTGTGCATGATTTGTGGCAAGAAGCTGTCGAGCGAGAAGATGCAGAGCCACACGAAGCACTGCAAGGTGCCGAAGGGATTCAAAGGATCTCAGTTTATGGTATTGGAGAGTGATGAGATGCGAATGAAGAAGGCTGAGGAAGAGGAGGAGAAGGTGATTGTGAAGGTTGAAGAAAAGACTGAGAAGCCTGAGAAGCCTGAGAAGCCTGAAGAAGAGAAGAAGGAGGAGGAAGAGCCTAAAGAAGAGAAGCCTGTGGAAGAGGTGAAGGTGACAACTCCTAATCCCTTCGACAACGCTTCTGAGGAAGAAGAGAGCGGCAATCCGTTCGGCGCTCCCGAAGAGGAGAAGAAGGAAGAGAAGCCCGTGGAACAAGAGAAGCCTGAAGAGAAGCCTGTGGAAGAGGTGAAGGTGGCGACCCCCAACCCCTTCGACAACGCGTCCGAAGAGGAAGAGAATGGAAACCCTTTCGGCGCTCCTGAGGAAGAGAAGAAGGAAGAGAAGCCCGCTGAAGAAGAGAAGGTTGAGGAGAAACCCGAAGAAGAGAAGGAAGAAACGGCCGCCAACCCGTTCGACAAGGCTGAAGAGAGTGAGGAGAAGCCCGCGAGTGAAGAGGAGGAGAGTGAGGAAGAGAAGAAGGAGGGCAAGATGCGCTTCGGATTCAACTCGCTTGTGAAGAACGCGTCGAAGAGCCTGGCGAAGCTGGCAAAGAGCATGGAGGAGGAGGATGAGAACCCTGAGTTCGTGTGCATGATTTGCGGCAAGAAGCTGTCGAGCGAGAAGATGCAGAGCCACACGAAGCACTGCAAGGTGC
>ERZ780157.3137-NODE-3137-length-14273-cov-4.095724_pt1 | contig 14273 bp, 15 predicted proteins | sample MGYA00511169_ERZ780157 | MGnify/ENA primary metagenome ERZ780157 (study PRJEB29588, sample SAMEA1965149) | human gut metagenome | biome: human gut; feature: human-associated habitat; material: faeces | place: Denmark | collected 2008/2010 ... | reverse complement strand
CCAGACGGTGAAGCCCATCGAGGGCGGCTACGAGGCGTACCGCGACTCGCTGCTGGAGCAGATGGAGTTCGTAGGAGTGCGTGGTGGCGGTGAGGGGTAGAGTGATGACGAGGACGACGAGGTGGTGGAGAAGAAGGCGGAGAAGAAGGAGGAGGAGCCGCAGGAGCAGAAGACCGACGCGGACATCGCGGCGCTGGCGTTCTCGGCGATTATGACGAAGGAGGAAAAGAAGAAGAAGAAGCATCATTCGAAGAAGGAGGGCGAGGAAGAGAAGAAGCATCGTCATCACTCCAAGAAGGAAGGGGAGGAGGACAACGGGGAAGAGAAGAAGAAGAAGCACCGTCATCACTCCAAGAAGGAGGAGGAGGTGAAGCAGGAGGAATAGTGTCTGTTTGTTGGAATTCGTCTTTTTGTGAGATGGACTTGGTCTCATAAGTGAGGAGGGTCGTCTTAAGACGTGTTTGCTTGAAAGAAACAACCCTATTGGAAGAATCGGGAAAAGGTTACAATTTCGGGGTGCGCGTCAAGCGTCGCCTTGTCGATCGAGTCCATATCGAGATATTCTTGAATACGGTCCCAGTTGCCGATGAACGTAATCGTCTTGTCTTTCTTCATGACGAACGCGGAAGGATAGTCTCGACCGCCGCCTTGCTTCACTACACGGTCACAAAGCGTGATTTCGTTCCATACCGGCAACTTCAAACAGCGCATTGCGCATGTCCTTGTTTGACGGCAGCGCGCCGTCGATCTCCTCGAATATGATATTCCTCTGCTTCAGAAACGCCTGCGGGTTATGATAAGCCAAGAGCACCACTTTGAGCACCAGAACGTTGCTGGCGTGCATTTTATCCAAAGACGAGTAGAGCAGGATGCAATACGACGACGACATGCCCACACTAAAGGATTGTGTGGTTCCTCGCTGTGATTGCATTGGCATCCCCTCGATGGACACTTCGCTCTTCTGCAAGTCCTTCCTGCTTTACTGCCTTGTGGGGACAATCGCGCTGTTGCCTCTTCTATCGTAATGAACGTTTTAATCTCCTTATGAAAAGAGAGTTGAGATGGGTCCCCGCGAAAACGAGCTACGATGTCAGTCAACTCCACCATCTCGTCGCAATCGTCGGCTCCTATCACCTGTAGCTTCCAAATGTGGAAGACACTCTCTCCTACCGTGAATCGCTTGCGTTGACGCGACACACTCCCTCTCCCTTCATTCTCTTTGAATTCCTCCTTCCGTTGAACGGCACCGAGCAGTCCCTTCTCGCTATCGATGAAGCCATGTTGGATCGCTTGATTCCTGTGACGGGTAGTGATTCGATTGCGCGAGAGTATCCCTGGTTGTCCGTTGATTCTCGGATCCTTCTGCAGTCCACTTCGAGCGATTGCATGTCCTCCACGGATAGAGAGGGGATCCTTGACTACTCTGTCGTGACTATATGCAATCCGAAGAGCAACAGCATTGCTCTACTTGTTTACCATCTTTGAATGGCGTGATGGGTAGAGTGTGCTTCGCGATCATCTCTCTCCAGTGTACGCAACGAGCAAGCCCTTTTCTGTATAATATCCTGCAACCGTCACAGTTCTCCCCTTCACTGCCAGCTATGGCTTGCGCTCCTACGGGCTGCTCAACTATCTGAACTCCATTGCTGGAGACGTCTGTGTGAATTCGTCGTATAGGAAGGAAGCGAAGAGCATCCTGCAACAGAAGATCACTTCAGTGCAGCAACTGAAGCGGCTCTACACACTTCTCATGTGGACTGTTTTCGACAGAGCGGAGGACTGTCATCCGTTTCAGCCTTCCTTTTCTCCCACAGAAGTGGTCTCTTCGTACCTCGGAAGTGGAAGGAGTGATGAATAGCGTGCTCCCGTCGCTAGTGATTCTGTGTACTCCCGTTCTCGTTCTTTGCAAGAAACAGCGAAAGCGGCTTTGAGCTCCTCCTTCATTCGTTTCCGCGCTTCGTGTTCTCGCTTCGACAGTTCTTGATACTCCTTTCTTTCCTCTTCCGACAGGGCTTCCCAACGTCGTACCACCTCCTTCCCTATGGCACATTCATCTGCGTCTTTCATCGACTCCTTGATCTATCCGTGACATGATGAGACTCCTTCCACCTCTTGGATCTTCTTTCCCGAGAAGATCATGAACGGCGTTAGCGCTGGACGAATACTCATTTTATGTCCAGTCTCGTTTCCATCTTCCCTCCATCTCTTCCCTCCAGTCTTCTCTTTCTCGTTTGTTTGTTGAATGAGTCAACAGCCCAATTTCACGTTCAGTCCTGTGATTTGGAGACAACGCCAACTCCACTCACAGTCTTTCAGTAGTCCAAGGGCAGTATGTTCAGAAGTGGCATGCAGTGTATTGCAAAGACGACCAGCAAGTTGCTGGCTTCAAATACGAGGATACTGGGAATGAAAGCGCCTTCCCTTTCGTAGACCGTTTGCAGCATCGCATTAGAGTTAGAGTCTCGTCGTATTGCCGAATGAATGGAATGCTCGCTCGTCCCTTTAGTGTTTATGGTAATTCCACATATGTGAATCGTTCTGACTCTCTGCTTACGGAGTAGGATGACAAACGAGAGGAGGAAGCTCTGGATGAAGAAGAGCTGGGTAGCGAGGAGGAGAAGCAGATGCGCGAGTACGAGGAGAGCATGGGTGAAATGGCAGATGCGGGAGTAGCAGACGTATGAATGGGAGCGTTGTGTGACGTGTAGGGAAAGGGAGCCTCAAGGGCTGGAGAAGGAGTCACTGCTGCCAAGGATAGCACGGAGAGCAATCCGCTGGAGATGTATATTCGTCAGGAAATGTATCCCGGCCTCCCCGAAGAAGTCATTCAAAAGCTGCACCATCCGGAAGACGGCATTCCCAACAGTGCCTATTTGGAAGATCTGCCCATGTTCCCGAATCCCTTCGACCATAGCGGAGACGCGGATACCGAGCTAGATCCCGCAAAGATCCGAACAAAGCCCTATGACTTTGGCAACGCAAGTGTCATACTCACCACGCGCGACGCTGTCGTGCCAACGACGTGGGAGGACGAGAAGTTGGGACCGCCTCGCGAGAATCGTCGTGTTCGTCTGCAGGTGCGCGTGAAGGACATCGGCTTGCCGATCCTTGCTGCGCAGAAGTTGGTGCTGCTCTGCGGTCCTCGGTACAACTTCAACAACGACGTGCTGACATTGACGAGTGATCGCTACGAGACGAGGAAGCAGAACGGTCGCTATCTCATGGACTTGCTGGAGAACCTCGTGGAAGAGGCGAAGAAGCCGACGGAGGTGAAGGAGCTGCCTCGCAGATTGCCTGTGAAGCGCGGCAAGTTCCTGCCCTTCAACAAGGATATGCTGGGCACGGGCATGGTGAAGAAGCAGTACGAGGGTATGATCACGGAGGATGAGTAGTCTTTTTTGATGTCTTTGTTGGAGGAAGGTGTTTCATTTGAGGTGTTTTATCTGAGTGAGGTGTTTCATTTGAGTGAGGTTGTTTTATCTGAACGAGCTGCTTCATTTGAACGAGGTGTGCAGTGAGAAGGAGCTATCTCATGAACATGAATCACTTGACGAAACAGCACTAACCTGTTTAACGAGAAGGAATTATCTCTACCCTAAAACGAAAAACGCAACACCTCTGTCAAAACAAGAATACACTAAACATATACACTTCTGGGCTGCTGACGCTGCTCCTCAAAGGATTTATAATACAAAGTGCGCAGAGATGGGTAAGCAGGGGTAGGAAGGGGAATCGCGGGCTCCGGATTCACAGACTCCGACAACTCGCTAACACGTGGCTCCGTTTGTCTCAAGCTGGACCGTATCAGCGGGTGCTTCTTCTTCAAAAACTCTCCCATCTCGTGCAACTCGCTCTCTGTGTGTTGCCGCTTGGATGACTGCTGTCTCTTCTTGACGCACTTCACGCATCCTTACGAGCACTGAGCAATAATCGACGCGACATCTTGGTCCTATTCCTAACCAATAATCCCATATCATACCTTCGAATCAAGGTACTCGGTGCACTGCATAAGGTGGACATCGAGAAACCGTCTCTAGGACTCACCACGTCGATGATAGCCCCCACTGTAATCGGTTTGTTGCAATAGTTGCACAGCACGATATCCAAATCGGAGTAGATCGGAAACGGCGGCAACACCAAGTTGTAGCCCTAACGAACTCACAAAACGCGGGGAACGCCTACGGGCACGTCTCTTGCATCGGATCTATGCATGAACAAGCAAGTGCAACAAGAACCCGGTGTCTTCCAGACTGTTCATGCACTTGTCGATGATCCTGGACCAGGACCCCCCGCTCTTGAACGTGCATGCTAGGCCATGAATGCCGCCTCGAAAACAAACACTCGATGAAACCACTCATTGAAGACAGCAATTATTAACCTCTCATATGATCAATCAACGACTTAACAGAAACGAACGTGCAGACCACCATCAGCACGGTAGAGAAGACCAAGGCAAACCAGTCGAGCGTCTTGATGCCGCACTTGTTCTGCTTCTTGAAGATCACGAGGTGCATCCACGCGGGGAAGATGAAGGTGGTGATGTTGTCCGAGAAGTTGCCCACCACGCTGAGGATGTCGCTGAACTGCGGGACGAACCAGGCCACCAGCGAGATCAGCACAATCTCCACAATACGGAAGATGATGTACGTCGGGTTGGAGATGAAGTACTTGCCCTTCGTCGTGGGGCCCCAGTGGCCCTCGACCATCTCGTTCACGGGCTCCATCCAGAGCGGGAAACCACCGATGACGGTGATCACCATCAGAATGTTGACCGGCACCGTGACCCAGGGGAAGTCGGGCAGCGACTTCAGAATATCGCCCTGCACACCATGAGCTAGGATTAAAGCGACGCCGCAGCACTACGTCCGTTCTTGTAGAGAAGGGCGAGGAGGATGCCCACGACGGAGTACACGACGGCCATAAGCGAGATGGAGATGCCCGTCGAGCGCACCACGTTCTTCTTGCAGTCGCGACGCAAGTACTTCTAGAGGTGAGGGGAGCGGCGGGGCGCGACGTATTGCGTCAGGAGGAACAGAATGAAGCCCATGCAGTACACGATCACGCCGAAGTTCTGCAGGAAGGCCGAGAAGGACTTGGGCCACAGGTCGGAGATGACGAAGCTGATGCGGAACTTGATGAAACCGAAGCTAGCGCTCAAGCGGAACAGTCAATCGTACATGATCATGACGATGAAGGCGGCGGCGATGGAGAACAGGCCCAGCGAAGAGATACCGACGAGCATCCTAACGGTGAGATGGACCGTGAAGCCGTACTTGGGATCCTTCAGCTCACAGAGGATGATGCACAGAATGGTGAGGATGATCTGCGAGACCAGACGGCGCATCTTCAGATTGGAACCGATGGGCATGGCCTCCAAGAAGTCCGCCATAACCACCATGGAACCGATGTTGGAACCGTACAGCGTAATCAGGGAGCAGACGTAGTACAGCCAGTAGCCGCCCGAACCCAGAGCCTTGTACACCAGCTCAGCGTACGTGTTGTTGGTCTGGATCGACTTGTAGTTGTCCTACCCGTGAAGCACAGACACAATGCATGCAGGATGGTCCTCGTTGATCTCTCTGTTCAACTCCACCAGTTGATAGGTGGCGAGAATCATCATGCCGCAAACCAGCACGAACAAGAGAACGCCAGGAATGATACCCACCTACACCTCATGTCTTTTACGCTGGACAACCTGATTAAAGGCGAACGGAAGAGCCAGAGAGCCCGTACCCGCAATACCCTTCATGAGATTGATGCAGAACTATGGAACACAGTGGAATCGCATCCTACTTCCAGGGTGTTCATCTTTCCCTTCTCGTCGTCTTCAAACTCGGAGGGAATCGTGACATTGCTGGGCTCTTCAGTAGTGAGCGGTTGCTGACTCAGAAGCGCTTCTTTCGGATTGTCAGTCTCCATTGTTTCTCAGCTAGACCAAGAATAGGCGAATTGATGGGAACACCAACACCAACTACTGTTCACCGCGGGAATTCTTGTTCGACGAAGTGCAACTTAGCATGGCGCACAAACCCCAATTGCGAAAACAAACAGGCACACAATCCACAAGTGTTCAGTCGAAATAACCACTTGCGACCAACGAACTAAGACAGGAAACCTCTGCCACATTGCCAAAACTCTCTTTTAGCTTTGCGCATGCACTGTTGATGCGCTGCATGTCAGACGGGAAGAAAGCACCCACTTCGTTGTCGATTATCCGCAACTTGTACAGTCCAGCCAGGAAGAACGAAAAGCACTGCACGACGTGTATCTACTCCTCAACAGCATGCCACGCGCAAACCTGATGGGAAGAGTCCTTTATCGCGTCCAACGCCTTCAGCGTCTTGTCGACGAACGACACGAAGAAGGTCTGCGGGACGAGCGGGTTGTTTATAAGCTGACTCACGACGTGGAGAATCGACACAGTCAACGGCGATTGCAGGATGATGTCCAGGATCTGCTGTTTGCGCGGCGTATCCAGAGAACTGCGGATGATGTCGAGCGCGATGGCAGGGTTGTTCTGAATGATGCCTCGCAATCGCGTGGCTGTGATCATCGACCCTCCCTCGGCAATGCCCTGAATCACGCGCTTGTATTTATCGATCTCGTCGTGCAACTATCATTCATCACCCCAGCTGCGCGTACTAGCCGAAGATCGGACTCCATCAACGGCTGGGACGCGCTCAGCGTGATCACCTTCCGAATGTTCTCCAGATCGTTCTTCTGAATCGGCTCGTACAGGAAGCACGGAGAATAGCGAAGTGGAGACAGAAAGCAATACTACGGTGAAGCAGAGTCGTGACGAATACGTCTTCTGTTGAAGGAGTGAATTGGAGAGACGGACGCTCGAACTGCGGAGCAGGAAACAACGCATCACTCGGTTGGTTCTGAATGGAGAACATACAGGACTCAATATCGCAGTCGTCTAGCCGTCACACATAAAGACCAGTGGTACAGCGGGGATAGCGTTCCGAGAAGAGGAACACGGGTTGATCCGTTATGGAAGAGTCCTTAGTGTTGTGAATGGCATCCTCGCTCGCCTCTTCGATCGTCTCCAGAATCTGCAGAATCGTCATAGACTACGCCTCACATCCACCAAGAAGAACGACGTCGTGAATCTGTACGGATCCCGCCAATATCCACGAGCACACCGTGCGTTCCGCGTTATTTGTAGACTAGGAATCACAAGAATGACCAAAAACGACTCCGTCGTAAACAGTGCCCACCAAATCGTACAGATAGGGACTAATGTCGTGGAACTTATCCGCAATCGTCGACAAAACGAGAAGGGAGCGGAGTCGCTACAGAATAACGACAACCACGAGGATATACAGAGGACAGGCATAGCAGATCATCTCGCAGAAGAACGTACAGGCAGAACACGATATTGGTCACGTTATCCTGAGTCACGCAGTCCATGATCACTGTGGAAAGCTCTCGGACGGAGAGATCATCCTTCTGGAAATAAGGATGGATGCACACTCTCACCTGCAGCACCTCCCGCACAACACGCTTCCAACCGTCCTTTTCTTGCTGATCCATAGTTGCGATCCACTACAATGGATTCCCTGTTGAGTGTTTCGCCAAAAGTGGGAGGGGTCGACGAGAAATGACAGAGATCGGACAGAACGAGCCCCGCCTCGGAAACTCAAAATAACCGTGCTTCTCGCCTCCATCCTCCATTCTGTTTCCAACAAAGAAAGAGCGGCAATCACAAGTGGGTAGGGGTAGACGCGCTGATGTGCTCCACGACCTGATCCATATGAATCAGAGAGCGTATCATCTCAGGTTGTGACAGTATCCGCAGTCGAGATGGCTTTAGGACTTCGGGTGCCAATCCTGGCGCCTTCTTTTCAATCTCCCTGTAAAGGGGCGTCTTCTTCATGTACTATACGTCACAGCTCCAGCGAGAACGCTACAGCAACCACAATATCCGGTCGATTCGAAGCAATTTGACAAAGTAAGCGTATATGATCTATCTCTAATAGAGTCCAGCAGAACCTACCATTTCGATCTTGCCGTTGGGGACTCGTTTCATCCTGCCATAAGTTGGGTGCTATAGGATGTGCGTCCTCCGGCTTATCGGCTGATACATGGTGAATAGAGTATAGTTGCTGAAACAGATTCATGTGATGTGAGGACGGCACATGAAAGTGAGCGGAGTGAAGGAGCGAGGGCACCTTTCCTTTCGATGAAAGCTCGGAAAAACGTTTCAAATGCCAGGAATGGGAAAACCTCTGCCTCGATTGATGCAAGGCGGCCTCCTGCTCTAAGCTCTCGTTGATGGCGCTCATGCGACGAGACTACGTGAGAGAGAGGAAGCAGCACTTACGTACTCCACGGTGAACTGGACGGGAAAACCCAGATGGCTCTCTACCCGCTCCATGATCACCTGCTTCGTTCTGGGGTAGTCGTCGAAACTGCGAGGATCCGACAGAAGATCGAGTACGTCTCGCAGATAATCATCGTTGTACAGAAGCTCGTTGAAGCCCGGATTCATCTCGTTGAACTTCTCGGCCATGGGGTTCGTCATGATGAGAGCGCGCGTCAAATCGAGGTCCGAGATGATGTCCTGCACCAGAGGAGACTGGAACAGGATGCTCAGGAGATTTGGATAGGATGACAGCGTGTAGTGGATTTCCTCCAGCGAGTTAAACCGGATATCCGTCTCTTCGTCCAGCAAGTCCTGACCGAGGACGTGCTTCACAATCGAATTGATCACACTGATACCGTATTCACACTCCTTCGACTCCGACGAAGGACTCGACGGGGTACTAGTCGATTCATCCTTCGGAGTCGCAGTATCCATAATCCGCTCATACCGCACGTCCTTGATTTGGCTCTTCACGATGTGCAGAATCGAACTCTCGCACACTCCTACACATCACGCTCGATCACAAAAGGAACCGTAATGCAGCAGCTGGTACTCGTTTTGAAGTAGCCTCCCTTTGAATATTAGCTTTATGCAGCTCGGGTCACAATCCATCACTCTGCCGATCGTCGTTTTCGCCTCCGCAACACTTTGAGTTGGCAGCAACTCTACATCGACGATCAGAGAATTGCCTTCACAAATCTTCATAGAATAAAGGAAAAGTGGTTCTGTACAAAACGCTGTCAATTGTACTGATTCCGGAAAAACCGCTATATACGTGGTTTTGAGTGGTAGATCGCATTTCCCCTTGAATAGTAAGTGAGTACAGCGTCCTCGCTCTCTTATCAAAGGGGAAGAGAGTCGTGGTGTTTTAGTTCAGTGTTTGTGGATTATGGTGGAAATAGAGTGTGTATTCTGGTGTACTGAGAAGTCGGGTGAATCACATCGAGCATGCATGGTAGATTGTCATGTTTCAGTGTTATCTGTTTTTCATTTATGAAATTCCATCCAAACGCGAGTTTGGCAGGGGAAATCCATTCCATGCAGATTCCTGTTTAAAGTGATGGTACATCATAGAAACGGTGAGAATCCGCTGATGGAGCAGGTGAATAATGACTGTTGCCCCATTGATGAAGAAGCACACGCTGAAACGTCACATGCAAGCTTCTAACAGTGAAATTCACAGACATGAAGTGTCCTGGATGTTTGTGCATGTGAGAAGCCATTCATCTCCATTCACTGCTTTTGCACCACCGTATTCAGCCATGTGCTAATTGCTGCTGTTTGCGAAAAGTTGTTCATTTGCCTCACGCAAGTAACGTGTAACCGTAATACGCTTCCTTGCACTCTCACCAAGAGCATAGTTTGCATTGTCTCAGAATGTATTATCAAATCCAAGAAGGATATCTCGAAAGTTGTCAATTACTCCTGATTCTCTGTCATCAAACACAAGAGCAAACTCAACACAATGACTAATTCCTGCGACGCATGAAGGCAAACACGCCCACCGCAGCCACAGCCGCCACGCCCATCCAGAAGAAGGGACACTTCACCGCCTTCTTCACGCAGCACTCCTCGCAGCACGCGCACGCGTTCGCCTTCACCTCCTCGTCCACCTCGAAGGCGTTCATCACCCGCGCTCCCTGCTCGGGCTTCGTGATGAAGGCGTCGCACTGAATGCCCGTCTTCTTCTTGTACTCCTCCTCCATCGTCTTCATCACCGCCTCCGCCTTCTCGCTCTTCACGAAGCACACCACACATCCACCGAAGCCGCCGCCCGTGATTCGCGCGCCGTACACGCCCTCCTGCTCCAGCGCGATCTCCACCAGAATGTCGATCTCGGGCGTGCTCACCTCGAAGTTGTCGCGCAGCGAGGCGTGGCTCTGGTACAGCAGCTGACCCACCTTCTCGTAGTCCCTCTTCTCCAGCGCCTCCTTGCACTCCAGACAGCGCTGGCACTCCGACACCACGTGCAGCGCGCGGCGGTACACCACGTCGCCCATCGCCTCCTTCAGCGCCTCCACCTGCTCCACCGTGGCGTCGCGCAGCGCACGCACCTCGGGGTAGCGCGTCTGCAACAGCGCCACCGCCTCCTTGCACTGCTTCACGCGGTCGGGGTACTCGCTGCCCGTCAGCTGGTGCTTCTTGTTGCTGTTGCACACGATGATCGACACCGACGGGTCGTCCATCGGCACCAGCTCGCCCTTGTTCGCGCGGCAGTCGATCAGCAGCAGACTGCCCTTCACCGCGCACGAGGAGATGAACTGGTCCATCACGCCGCACGGCATGCGGGGGAAGTTGTGCTCCGCCGCCTGGCACAGCAGCGCGCGGTCCTCGGGAGACAGCGCCACGTTCAGAATCTGCTCCAGGAACACCGACACCGACACCTCCAGCGCGGCCGAGCTGCTCAGACCGCTGCCGATGGGAACGTCGGAGGCGATCGCCATATCGAAGCCCACCTCCTTCTTGTCGAAGCGCGTGATGAATTCATACACCACGCCCTGTGCATAATTGAATGAGAATGAAACTACAGCAACATAATTCACCCAACTGCCCGATTCGTCACGCGTCAGCGAACTGTCTCCCTTGAACTCGCTGATGCCCTCCACATTGGCGGACACCACACGGCACGTCTATCGCCTAAGATACTGCACTCCGTCGCTACATTGCCGGGAACGAGTCTTCCGACCACCGCCGTTCCGTAGTGAATGGCCAGAGGGCAGACAAAGCCCTCGCAGTAGTCCGTGTGCTCGCCGATGAAGTTCACGCGACCGGGAGCGTACGCGTACACGGAGGGTCTCTCGTTGAAGCTCTCCTTGAAGAGCTCGATCGCCTTATCACGCAGTTTGCAAGCCATGGGAGTCAAAAGAATAGTGAGCGTGGCTTGCGATCGTGAGAGATGGATTGGAAAGGAGAGCGTGCGTTCTATGCGAACGGAGGGTGAGTGGGAGCAAATACCGCCATGGGGGAAGGGTGGGATTTCTTCAAATGGCTGTGTGGATGGATGATTCAACTCACGCTCTGAAGGATACGCTCAAAACAATGAACACTTTCTCTCCATCCCCACATAACACCACCACACACCACGGATCCATCTCCCCCACCCATTCCCATCCTCCCTTCCCTCCCTTCTCTCTCCATTCTCCCAAAGCATATGAAAAGGGGTAATGAAACCCCCATGGTTCCCCAATTCCACGCTTCAACAAAAGCGAAGGCACAATTCTTTATTGCTTGTTAGCGAATCCAACAAATGTTCCCACTGCTGTCTCAGTACGATGCTGATATGAATTCTTCTGCGCTTAAGGAAGTCGTACGGGATGCGCTGCCCGCCTGACGCCTAGCTTGAAGCCAAGGAGTTCCGTGTTGAGTCCGACCTGCTCGGCGAGATCAAGGTGCCCAAGGACGCGTACTACGGTGTTCAGTCGCTCCGTGGTCTGTACAACTACAACATCACCGGCGTGCGTCTGTCGAGCTACCGCAACTTCATCAAGGCGTTCGGTATGATCAAGAAGGCGTGCATCATCGCCAACGGCCGCCTGGGATTGATCAACAAGGAGATCGTGGACGCCGTGTCTCAGGCTTGCGACGAGGTGATCGAGGGCAAGCTGGACAAGTACTTCATCGTGGATATGATCCAGGGAGGCGCCGGCACGTCCACGAACATGAACGCGAACGAGGTGATCGCGAACCGCGCTCTGGAGATCATGGGCAAGAACAAGGGCGAGTACACGATCGTGAGCCCGAACGACCACATCAACAAGTGCCAGTCGACGAACGACACGTACCCGAGCTCGGGCAAGCTGGGCATGTACCTGGACCACTTCGAGCTGCTGTCGGAGCTGGAGAAGCTGATCGAGGCGTTCGAGAAGAAGGCGGTGGAGTTCAAGGACGTGCTGAAGATGGGCCGCACGCAGCTGCAGGACGCCGTGCCGATGACGCTGGGCCAGGAGTTCCACGCGTACGCGTCGACGCTGCGCGAGTCGCTGGAGATCATCAAGGTGGCTGCGGAGGCGCTGAAGGTGCAGAACCTGGGCGGCACGGCCATCGGCACGGGCGCGGCGGCGCACCCGCAGTTCCCCGCGGAGGCGTGCAAGGCGCTGTGCGAGGTGACGGGCTTCGACATGAAGATCGCGCCGGACATGATCAGCGCGTCGTCGAACACGTACGGCATGCTGAACTTCCACGCGGCACTGAAGGTGACGGCGGCGCGTCTGTCGCAGATCTGCAACGACCTGCGTCTGATGGGCTCGGGTCCTCGCTGCGGTCTGCACGAGATCAACCTGCCCCCTCGCGCTCCGGGCAGCTCGATCATGCCCGGCAAGGTGAACCCCGTCATTCCCGAGGTGGTGAACCAGACGTGCTTCCAGATCATCGGCGCGGACACGGCGTGCACGATGGCGTCGGAGGCGGGCCAGCTGGAGCTGAACGTGATGGAGCCGACGATCATCTACAACTGCTTCAACAGCATCCACTACTTCACGCGCGCGATGCGCATCCTGCGCGAGCTGTGCGTGGACATGATCACGGCGAACCCCGAGCACACGAAGAACATGGTGCACAACTCGATCGGCATCGTGACGGGCCTGCTGCCGTACATCGGCTACAAGAACTGCACGAAGGCCGCGAAGATGGCGCTGGAGAGCGGCAAGTCGGTGGGCGCGGTGCTGGTGGAGCTGGGACTGTGCACGGAGGAGGAGGTGCAGAAGCTGCTGGTGCCCGAGGACATGATCCATCCCAAGTACAATAGCAAGAATTAGAGCTCTTCAGGGGTTCTGTTGTTTACCGGGGGTGTTTGTTTTGAGATGATTCGTGAGTGATTGAGTTTTGAGGGGAGTTGTGATTGTTGTTAGAGGATGTGTCTGTCAGAGGGAGAGTGCCAATGGATACAGTCTTTAAGAACGAGTTTGGAAGAAACACGCGACTTGCTGACAATGCGATCACACTGAACTAACGCGGTCTTCAACGATGATACAACTTGCTATGTATCACTTCATTCATACACAGCAACCTCCAACTGAATCGAACTCAACACCATCTCGATGACCGATTCACTCCCATCCACATCCTCCACCTATTGGTCACCTCCCACAAACAGAGAGACAATAAAAACGACCTTGTAGTACGAAATGGCACTCGTGAAGTCAATACGCCACTCCCTCTGATTGGTAGGAATCTCGTGGTTCATCAGCGAGCATTTGATCCCCTTTAGCTTTGGCAGAATCGGCTCTACGGTTGAACACGGAGGAAGAGCAATACGCGAATCGTCCAAACGATTGCGCAGGCTGAGCACATTGGATTCGTATATATCGCACACAACGGAAACGCGGTCCGCGAGCCATCCCAGTTGGGTCATGTAGTCTCTAACGAAAAACGAGAAACATTAGTTCTACTTGAGCTCTTCTGTTGTGAAGCCGCGTTTCGCCGCTTGGAGAATCAACACGGACAGGCCGTAGTCCCATTTGTTTGATTCTCCGTTTGTTTCTGCTCCTGGAACTATGCATCACATGCATTTGCAAAAATCACGATCCATTTCATTCTGCAGCAGATGATCGACAACGCCCTGTACGGCGTTGCGAATGACGTCCTCCTCTGTATAGGGCTCCAGACGAAAGGCCTCCAAGCTGTTTAGAGCCTCTCTCGAAAGCTGCATTGCATTACTGAACAAACACCCCAATGAACGTCCAAGAACTAAACCCCATTTATTCCTCAGGAACCTCAATCTCACCGTTGTCAATCTGCTCCATGATGGCAGTAGGATGAGCACCGTTGACAGTGCAACCCACGGAGCTAACTCTTAATCGATAAGAATACACCTACTGGCAAGTACCGAGCACCTCCTTCACAGTTCCGGCGAGCTTGTTGGCATAGGAGCGCTCACGGAGGATCTTGGCGATCTTGATCACCT
>ERZ780157.3135-NODE-3135-length-14281-cov-4.975327_pt1 | contig 14281 bp, 14 predicted proteins | sample MGYA00511169_ERZ780157 | MGnify/ENA primary metagenome ERZ780157 (study PRJEB29588, sample SAMEA1965149) | human gut metagenome | biome: human gut; feature: human-associated habitat; material: faeces | place: Denmark | collected 2008/2010 ... | reverse complement strand
ACAAACAAGAAAACACAGTCATTTTACGCTAACGAAGCTTTTGCTCAAAAGTTTTCCTCCCCTCCCTCTGCATTTTTTATCCATCCCCTCAAATCTTATCCGCGATTTCGGTGCGGAGGCGAGCGAGGATACGTTTTTCGAGGCGCGAGATATAGGACTGTGAGATACCGAGCAGGTCGGCGACCTCCTTTTGGGTCAGCTCGTTGCCGTCGCGCAGGCCGTAGCGGAGCTCGATCAGCTCACGCTCACGGGGGTCGAGCTCGGCAACCGCGGCACGCACAACGCGGCGCTCCTCGCGCAGCTCCAGCTCGTAGGAGACCGAATCCTCGTCGCTCCCGAGGACGTCGGAGAGGAGCAGCTCATTGCCGTCCCAATCGGTGTTGAGTGGCTCGTCGAAGGAGACCTCGCAGCGCTGACCGCTGTGCTTGCGGATGTGCATCAGAATTTCGTTTTCGATGCAGCGCGAGGCGTAGGTGGCGAGCTTGATGCTTTTGTCGGGGCGAAAGGTGTTGATCGCCTTGATCAGCCCCACCGTTCCGATCGAGATCAGGTCCTCAATGCCCGTTCCCGTATTTTCAAAGCGCTTGGCAATGTAGACCACGAGGCGCAGATTGTGCTCCACGAGCGTGGCGCGTGCCGATTCATCGTCGATGGCGGCAATGCATTCCGCCTCTCGCTCCTGCGAGAGCGGTGCGGGGAGAACGTCGGGACCGTTGATGTAGAAAACGCCCCTTTTGGGCAGACGTGCGGCAATCCAAAGCCGCAGGCGTGTGAAAATATGCAAATTCATTCTGTTCACTCCTTTCAGATAGAAAATCGGTTGCGGTGCAATTCCGTCTTGAGGGGCGGTCAGCCAACGCCGATCACCGCGTCGAAGCCCGCAGCCGAGGCACCGAGCTCGGCGGGAGCGATGAGATAGTCGGCAGGGTAGGTCTCGCCGCGCTTGCCGTGCGCCTGTTCGGTCACGGTGAGCGACTCGGGCACGAGCGCAAAGAGCAATGAGGCACCGTTTGCCGTGCGTGTTGGAATGGGTCGAAGCCGACCGACAAACTCGTGCGATCCGAGACAAGCGGTGAAATCCCCCGATCGGTAGGCGGCGTCAAGTGCGGGAGGAAGCGCCGAGCAGACGCGTGCGCGGTCACAAACGATTACCGCGCGTCCACTCACGGGGTCGCGCAAAAGATTTCCCGTGTCCACCATCGCGTGCAGCGTCAGATGCCTGCCGAACAGCGTCAGCTGCAGAGTCACCGTTCGGGTCTTGCGCGACAAACCGAAAAAGCGTCCGCCGCCGAGCGTCGCCACGCTTGCAACCGCCGTGAGCAGCGCAAAGGTCCAAACAGAAAGTCCATCGCCCTGCAGAGCATCGAAGGGCAGGTCGAGGCGGTTGAGCAACGAGTAAAGCGCGGTCATCACGCCGCCGAGCATCATCGACGTGATCGCAAAAACCAACGCCACCCGAAGCAGGCTCCAGAGCGACCACCCCCTCTCACGAAACGCTACCAGCGTGATTACAACCGCAGCGGCAAGGTCAAGCATCAGCGTGAGCACGCCCCCCATCGAAAGCAGCAGCGACATCACCGCATACGCGCCCCCCACCGCCGCACCCACCACCGCTCGCCAACGCCGCAGCCGTCGGTGAAGCAGCGCCGCAGACAGTAAAAGACAAAGCAAATCCATGCTGAAATTGATCAGAAAATAAAGGTCAACGTAAACATCCTGTACCATCTCGCACCCCCATACCGTCCTTCTTCCCCCTCATTATACCCCATTCCCAGCGCCAATTTTGTCGCAACGGGGGGAGTGGAAAATTTTTTGGAGGAAACGCAGGGGGAGGGGTAAATTTTGGGGAGGAAACGCAGGGGGAGGGGAGAAAAACTTTTGCAAAAGTTTTTTCACATCATTCCAACAAAAAAGTTGCCTTTTCGGGAGTGCGTTTTGGGTGGCGGTACCAAAACGCATTCGGCAGTACCTGTATCTTGAGCAATCAAACTCGCCCTTGACACCTTGATCCACCTACGGGAAAGTTTTTGAAAGGTGTCGGAAAACTTTTTTCAAAAAGTTTTCTGACAAAAAGAACAAAGTATTTCTCCCCGCTCCTGCACCACCCTGTCCCCCAAAAAGCAAAACCTCCCTCCGAAAAAACTTGACTTACGGGGGCACGCGTGGTAAAATATAAGGAGAACATCTGCAAGGGAGAGATTTGATGCAAGCAAGAGATAACGTCATTCTGATCGGCATGTCGGGCGCGGGCAAAAGCACGCTGGGAGTCCTGCTCGCAAAGGCGCTCGGCAAGGATTTCGTTGACACCGATCTGATCATTCAGCAAAGAACGAAAAAGCTGCTCCAACAAATTCTCGACGAGGAGGGCACGGAGCGCTTTATGGAGATTGAGGAAACGGTTGTGAGCGAGCTTTCGCTCTCAAACACCGTGATCGCAACGGGCGGTAGCGTGGTGTATTCCGATGCGGCAATGCGCTCGCTCAAATCGGGGGGCATTGCGGTCTATCTCGCGGTTGACTACCCCGAATTGGCTGCACGTCTCTCAAATATCACCACACGCGGCATCGTTTTCAAGAACGCGCACGATCTGCGCGGCGTTTACGAGGAGCGTCTGCCGCTCTACGAGCGATACGCCGACGTCCGTATCAACTGCACGGGGCAGGGCGTGGAGCAATCGGTGAGCGAGATCATCCGCGCATTGACGCTTGACGCATAAAAAGAGAGGTAAGGAATATGAAAAAGCTGATTCTGGCATCTAAATCGCCGCGACGCCGCGAAATTCTGGCAGGCGTTGGGGTCTCCTTTGAGATCGTGACCGCCGACACCGACGAGAGCATCGACGAGAATGACCCCTGCCGCACGGTGGAGGAGCTTGCCGCACGCAAGGGGCTCGCCGTGCGCGAGCTGCTTCGCTCCGAGGGGCGCGACCTTTCGGACACCGTGATCCTCGCCTCCGACACGGTTGTGGCAGCGGAGGGTGAAATTCTCGGCAAGCCCGTCGACGCCGACGATGCGCGCCGCATGCTCGGCATGCTCTCGGGCAGGTCGCACCGCGTGGTGAGCGGCATCTGCCTGATCGCGGGCGACACCGTTCGCACGGCGCACGAGGTGACCGAGGTGGAGTTTGACGAGCTGGACGCCGAGACCGTGGAGCGCTATATTCAAGCCGAGCAGCCCTACGACAAGGCAGGGGCTTACGCCATTCAGGGTCGCGCCTCGGCGTATATCCGCGGAATTCGCGGATGCTATTTCAACGTGGTGGGTCTGCCGCTTCACCGCCTGTGTCGGCTGTGGCACGAGACCTTTGGCGAAAATTTTATCTGAAAATGCGAAAAAAATTTGCATAAGGTGTAGCCAAAGCGCCGCCTTTATGTTATAATATATCTAATAATACTTTATTTTCCGATTTTGAGCAAATTTTGAAGGGAGGGAGCGCAGATGGCAAAGCAGATCGGCATTGATCTGGGAACGTCCAACACCATGATCTTTGTCAAGGACAAGGGCATCGTCATGCGCGCGCCCTCGGTTGTCAGCATCGACCGCACCACGCACGAGGTGATTGCGTCGGGACTGACCGCAAAACGCATGATCGGCAAAACTCCCGGCAACATCCGTGCACTCCGTCCGCTCAAGGACGGCGTGATCACCGACCTTGAGGTGACCTCGCTCATGCTCAACGATTTCTTTGAGCGATTGGATCTGACCTCCTTTTTCAACCGCCCCTCGGCGCTGGTTTGCATTCCCTACGGAGTGACCGAGGTTGAGCGACGCGCGGTGGAGGACGCAACCTTTGAGGCAGGCGCGCGAAACGTGGGTCTGATCGACGAGCCGATCGCGGCTGCCGTTGGTGCGGGCATCCAGGTTTCCAAGGCAAGAGGCGCGATGCTCATCGACCTTGGCGGAGGCGTGTCCGAAACCGCGGTAATCAGTCTGGGCGGCGTGGTGCAATCCAATTCCCTGCGAACGGCAGGGGACGAAATGGACCTGGCGATCGTGAACTACCTCAAGCAGAACCGAAACGTGCTCATCGGCGAAATTTCCGCCGAGATGCTCAAAAAGAAGATCGGAACGGCGATCCCCGGACTTGACCGCGGCAGCGCGCAGGTTTGCGGACGCGATCTGCGAACAGGGCTTGCAACCACCATCGAGGTGAGCACCGAGGAGGTGCGCGAGGCGATCTCCGATCCGCTCTCCGAAATCGTTTCGATGGTCAAGATCACGCTCGAGAGCACGCCCCCCGAGCTTTCCGCCGACATTTTCGACTTCGGCATCGTGATGGTGGGTGGCGGTGCGCTTCTGCCCGGCATCGACCAGGCGATCCGCGACCGAACAGGCATCCGCGTGATTATTCCCAAGCGCCCCAAGGATTGCGTTTGTGTGGGACTTGGCAGAATGATCCAAAGCACGGGCGGAGATTTTTCGGAGTTTATCCGCTACAAGGTCAAATAACGCCGACGCGGGCAAGCCCGAGCGAAACCGTTCCGAAACCACATCTTTTTCAACATATCCGAACAAGTAGGAAAGGCAGTCGGAACGCGAGACTGTCTTTCTTTTTCCCACTACCCCATCCGAAAAGGAGACAAGCATGAACGACCACGATGTTCTTCCCCCCGAGCCCAATGAGCACTCGGTCGAGGCTTCCAATATCCCCCCCGCACACCTGATCAGCAACGAGCGTCATCGGATTGCCGTGCCGCTGCTGGCGGTGGTGTGCATCTATCTTGTCACCATGCTCGTCCAGGAGCTCGCACTTGTGCTGATCGCAGAATTTGCCCCCGCGCTCGACGAGGAGAGCTGGTTTGTGCTCGTCTTGAGCAACACGCCGATGTATCTTTGCGGCATGCCGCTCTCGCTCCTCGTCTTTCACTTTGCAAAGGCAGACCCGCCAAAACGAACTCGCATGAGCCCCCTCGCCTTTTTGGGTCTGATCCCGATCTGCTTCTGCGTCACCATCATCGGAAGCTTTATCAGCACTGCGATCTCAAGCGTGATCGAAACGGTAACGGGCTCGGCACCCTCCAACGAGCTGCAACAGATTACCACCAATACCCCTCTTTGGACAAACCTGCTCTACGTTGGCATCCTCGCTCCGATCCTGGAGGAAATCTTCTTCCGCAAGCTCGTGATCGACCGTTGGCGTCGCTGGGGCGACCTGCCCGCGATCCTTTGCTCGGGGCTTTTGTTCGGTCTGATCCACGGAAACGTGGGACAGGTGGTTTACGCCACGCTCGTTGGCATGGTGTTCGGCTATATCTACCTCCGCACGGGCAAGCTCCGCTACACCGTTGCGCTTCACATGATCGTCAACCTCATCGGCGGCGTGTTCACCTCCGAGATCATCAAGCACCTCGACCTCGATGCTATCGCCGAGGGCTCTGTCGCGGCACTGCTGGAGAACATGGCTCCGCTGCTTGCCTTTATGGGATATCTTTGCTTTTTGCTGCTCTGCTTCGTTTGCGCACCGATCGCGCTGGCTCTGCTTTGGAAGCACATTCGCTTTGAGCGCGGCGAGCCCCGCCTTTCGGCAGGCGGATGGGCACGCGCGGCGCTGCTCAACCCCGCCACGTGGCTTTTTGCAGCGCTTGTGGTATTTTTGTTCGTGACGTGACCGTTTGGGAACAACTCTGCCACCGCCCGTGTCATTGCCCCCCCATTTCTTGTAGGGGCGATCATTGATCGCCCGTCCGATTTTTACAAGATTTATGGCGGGCGATCCATGATCGCCCCTACTGTCAATCGGTAAAATTGCTTTACGAAAACAGTCATCCCTCCCACAAAAACGAACCCGAAAAAACAAAGAAAGGAGAGTCCCCGTGACGCAGAAAAAAGTTCATCCGTGGCGGTATCATTCCATCGGTGTCATCTTTTGCCTGGTGCTCGTGATCTATCTGGGCAGGCTGTTTTATCTGCAGATTTTCTGCGGTGCGCCCGACGACGGCTCCGACACCAGCACCCGCCGCGTAACGGTGCAGGCTGTGCGCGGTGAAATCTACGACCGCAACGGCGTTCCGCTCGTTACCAATCGCTATACCTACGATCTCACACTCTCCTACGCTGCTCTGGCACGAAGCGGTCTGCATCGAGCAAACGAAACCTGCCTTGCCATTGCCAATGCCCTGACATCCACAGACGAGGGCGCACGACACGTTGAAAAATACTTCCCCTATGAGGGAACCTACCCCTACTACACCCCAAGTGCCGAGATGGGCGACCCCGAATCGGTGGTGGCGTATCGCTTCTCAAAGGTGCTTGCCACCGTTGGCATCGACAAGAACGCGAGCGTGGAGCAGGTGGTGAAATACTACACCTCCACCTACGATCTGCTCGCCACCGACGGCGACGGCAGGCGCGTTTACGATGACGATGAGGTCGACCGTCTCATCCGCCTGCGCTACGATATGGACGCGGTTGGCTTTAAGGCATCCGGCACGTATACCTACGCCAAGGAGGTCAGCCTCGCGCTGATGACCTACGTCAAGGAGCTCTCCCCCGTTGGGGTCAGCTTCGTGGTCAACGCCTCGCGCGTTTACAATTACCCCGGCTACGCCTCGCATATTCTCGGAACGGTCGGTCCGATCTACTCCGAGGAATGGGACTACTACAACGAGCAGGGCTATCAGATGAACGCCGTGGTCGGTAAATCGGGCTGTGAATATGCCTTTGAAGCGCATCTGCACGGCATTGACGGTATTTACGAGATCGAAACCGACGCCTCGGGCAGGGTGATCTCCACCCGTGTGATCTCCGAGCCCATCGCAGGTAACGACGTTTATCTCACCATCGACATCAAGCTCCAGATCGCCGCCGAGGACGGTCTGCGCGACAACGTGCGCGAGGTGATCGAGCGCTCGCAGGGACTTCCCGACCACGGTGCGAACTGTGCTGCAGGTGCCGCCGTTGCACTCGACCCCAACACCTTTGACGTCCTCGCCCTCGCATCCTTCCCCACCTATGATCTCTCCACCTATCAGCAGAGCTACAACGATCTGATCGCCGACAAAAGCAATCCGCTCTTCAACCGCGCCCTCAACGGGCTCTACGCCCCCGGCTCGACCTACAAGCCCGGCGTGTCGATCGTGGGTCTGATGCGCGACCAGATCGCGCCAACCACCACGATTCCATGCGGAGGCGTTTACACACGCTACGACGATTACCGACCCAAATGCTCAACCTATCCGCATGCCTACGGCTCGCGTCTTGACGTGCGCCACGCGATCGCCGACTCCTGCAACTGCTTCTTCTACGAGCTCGGATACCGCCTCGGCATCGACACCTTGAGCAGCTATATGAGCCGCTTCGGCTTCGGAAAAGCCACGGGACTGGAGCTGGGCGGTCAGCTCGGCAATCAGGCAAACGCCGACGGATGGCTTGCCGCTGAAATCCCGGGTCTGACCCTGCAGGCAGCGATCGGACAGTCCGACACGGTTGCCTCGCCGCTCCAGCTTGCCTGCTACCTCGGCACGCTCACGAACGGCGGCACGCGCTACGCCGCACATCTGCTCCAGGCGGTCTATCCCTTCGGCAGCGACACCCCGAGCTATTCCTACGAGCCGAGCGAGCAGAACGTTCTCGACCGCATCGAAATTCCCGAAAACGATCTCGCATTCGTGCTCTCGGGCATGCGCGACGTGGTTTCGGGCAATAGTGTGGTCGACCGCTACATCCCCAACGATCTCTATGATGCCAACGGCAACCGCGTCACGGTGGGTGGCAAAACCGGTACCGCGCAGAACAGCTCGGGCTGCGACAACGCGCTCTTTATCTGCGCCGCCCCCTATGACAATCCCGAGATCGTGATCTCGGTTGTGATCGAGCAGGGCTACACGGGCGGCTATTCCTCCTTCACCGCAGGCAGAATTCTCTCGGCTTACTACAATCGTTCCGGCAATTGAGAAAGGGGACGTCATGAAAGATCATCTCACACCAACCTATATGTTCGGGCATTACTACGAGGTCACGCCCGAATTCCTGCACACGATCGGCGTGCGCGCACTTCTGTGCGACATCGACAACACCCTCGCCCCCTACGAGCAGCCAACGCCCGACGATCGCATCCGCGCGTGGGTACGGTCGCTCACCGATGCGGGCATCCGTCTCGCACTCGTGTCGAACAATCACCCGCCGCGCGTGGAGGAATTTAACCGCACGCTGGGGCTCCCCGCCTACCCCGATAGCGGCAAGCCCGCGAAAAAAACGCTCCTGCGCGCCATGCGCGAGATGGGCGTGGAGGCGAGCGAGTGCGCCATGCTCGGCGACCAGCTCCTCACCGATTCCTATGCGGGCAAGCACATCGGGCTCCCCTCGATCATCGTGCCGCCCATCAAGGACAAGACCAACCTCTTTTTCCGCTTCAAGCGTTTGTGCGAGCGCCCCTTCATCCGCCGCTACGCCAAGCAGCACGGCTACCGCGATTGGATGGCGTTCTGGAAAATACGCGGGTAAGACGCTTTGAAATTTCCGCACCCCTGAAATTCCTTGAAAGGCATTTTACACATGAGCAAAGCAATCTTCGGCCCCGGCGGCAACAGCGATCTGTTCTATGCCGAGGGCAACAAGGCGTCGGTGCAGAGCCCCGGGTGGATCCGTCGCTTCGGGCTGGATGCCTATGAATACGAGGCAGGCAACGGTCTGACCGCAAGCGAGGCGTCGCTCCGCGCGGTTGGCGAGAAGGCACGCGAGCACGGCATCCGCATGTCACTCCACGCGCCCTATTTCATCTCGCTCTCGGGTGTTGACCCCGAAAAGCGCCTCAAAAGCATCGACTATATCCAAAGATCGCACCGTGCCGCCGAGCTGCTCGGTGCCGACACCGTTGTGATCCACAGCGGCAGCGCGGCAAAAATCTCGCGCGAGGAGGCAATGGCGCTCTCACGCGACACCCTCGAGCGGGTTGCCGAGGCGATCGGAGAGACTCCCATCCGACTCGGCATCGAAACGATGGGAAAGATCAATCAGCTCGGCACGCTCATCGAGGTAATCGAGCAATGCCGCGTCGCGCCGATCTTTGCCCCCGTGGTCGACTTTGGGCACCTCAACGCCCGTGCGGTAGGCGGCGCGTTTCCGAACGCCGATGCCTACCGTCGCGTCTTTGACGAGATCGCAACCTCGCTCGGCGACGCCTACGCGCAAAACCTGCACTGTCATTTCTCCAAAATTGCCTACACCTCGGCAGGCGAGAAAAAGCACCTCACCTTTGCCGACACCGAGTTCGGTCCCACCTTTGAGCCGCTTGCCGAGGCGATCGTGCGCGAGGGCGTTGCGCCGCGCATCATCTGCGAGTCGGATGGCACGCAGGCAGAGGACGCACTCTTTATGAAAACCGCCTACGAGCGCATGCTCGGCAGTCTTTGACCCCATCCCACACGCCCAGAAAGGAACGTCACCATGAAACCGATCCGCATTCTTTGCATGCTTCTTGCCGTGAGCCTTCTCTTGCTCCTCGCGGCATGTCACAACACCGATCCCACACCCATGCCCGAAACGGGAGACACCGCAACGGGCTCTACCGAGGGGCTCTCCACGCCTCTGCGCTATGCCGAGGTCTCTCTGCCCGCCATTCCCGACCTCGCCGATTGGTATGCCGACGCGGTTGACCGCGAGCAGCTCACCAACGCCCTGCTCTATTCCGAGGAGAACGGCATCTGGCATTGCTGGCTCTACGTTGGCTGCCACAGCGAGGGCGACAAGACCACCGTTACGGTGGCAGACGGCGTGCTCAGCATTCGCGTCAGTGCCGCCGCCCCCACGCAGTCGGGTGCACGCTCGGTGCTCTATTTCACCCTGGAGAGCGCGGTTGAGCCCGACGCCAATATCACGGTCAACGGCGAGGATGAGGGCATTCTCCTCACGCATGCCGACACCTCCGTCAAGCCCTGAACCCAACCCCATTTGAAAGCCATCGAGGTATCATCATGTTAGAAGAACGTTATCTTGCCGCCAAGCGCGCGCTGTTTGACAAGGTTTATTCCTCTCTCAACGAGCGTCAGCGCGAGGCGGTGTTCACCGTCAACAACCCCCTTCTCGTTCTCGCAGGTGCGGGAAGCGGAAAAACCACCGTTCTGGTGCGCCGCATCGCCTTTATCATTCGCTACGGCAACGCCTACCACAGCAGCTACGTGCCCTACGGCATTGACGAGGCGCGTGTGCGCGAGCTCGAGCGCGCGATCGAGCTGCCCGCCGCCGACATTGAATCGGGTATTCTGCCCGAGTTTTCCAACAACGCCTGCCCCCCCTATCGCATTCTCGCGATCACCTTTACCAATAAGGCGGCAAAGGAGATCAAGGAGCGCCTGGTTAAAATGTTCCCCGAGGATGAGGCAACTGCCGCCGAAATCTGCACGGGCACCTTCCACTCCACCTGCGTGCGCATCCTGCGCCGCCACTGCGAGCGAATGGGCTACCGTCAGGGCTTTACGATCTACGACACCGACGACAGCAAAAAGACCGCTCTTGAGGCAATGAAGCGCTGCGGCATAGACGAAAAGCTGCTTCCGATCAAGAGCGTGATGAACCAGATCAGCCGCGCCAAGGACGAGCTGCTCACGCCCGACGATTTCGCCATGCGCGCAGGTCAGGACTTCCGCCAGAAGCAGATCGCACGGGTCTACGAGGCATATCAGCAGCTCCTGCGCGAGTCGAACGCGCTCGATTTCGACGATCTGATCATGCAAACCGTTCTGCTGCTGCAGCGTCACGAGGACGTGCGCAATGAGTATCAGCAGCGCTTCAAATACGTTTCGGTCGACGAGTTCCAGGACACCAACGTCGCCCAGCTTCAGCTCACGATCCTGCTCACGGGCTTCCACCGCAACCTCATGGTGGTGGGAGACGATGACCAGAGTATTTACAAATTCCGCGGCGCCACCATTGAGAACATCCTCACCTTCGACAAATGCTTCCCCGACGCCAAGGTGATCAAGCTCGAGCAGAACTACCGCTCCACGCAAACCATTCTCGACGCGGCAAACGCCGTGATCGCGAACAACCGCGGCAGAAAGGGCAAAACGCTCTGGACGGCGGCGGGCGAGGGCGAGCAGATCCATCTGCGCAAATGCGAGGATCAGAACGCCGAGGCGCGCATGATCGTGGACACGGTCAACCGCAAGGTGGCGAAAAAGGAAGCGACCTACCGCGATTTTGCGGTGCTCTACCGCACCAACGCGCAGGCACAGAGCATCGAGAAGGCGTTTGCGCGCTCGGCTGTGCCCTACCGCGTGCTCGGCGGCACACGCTTTACCGACCGCAAGGAAATCCGCGATGCCGTGGCGTATCTGCAGCTGATCAACAACCATGACGATAACGTGCGCCTGAACCGCATCATCAACGAGCCGCGCCGCAAGATCGGCGGCAAAACCCTGGAAACGGTTGCGCTGATCGCCGAGGAGCAGGGCTGCAGTCAGTTCGACGTGATCGACCGCGCCGCATCCTACACCGCCCTGGAGCGCAGTCGCTCCACGCTCGAGCAGTTTACCGCGCTCATTCATTCGCTCACCGAGGCGGCAAGGGTCATGCCGCTCGACGTCCTGTTCGACACCGTGCTCGATCGCTCGGGCTACCGTCAGATGCTGATCGACGCAGGTCCCGAGGAGGCGGAGAGGCTCGAAAACCTCGACGAGTTCAAGTCGGGCATCATCGAATACATGAAGGAAAATGACGAGCCCACCCTCACGGGCTTTCTGGAAGAAACCGCGCTTGTTGCCGACGTTGACCGCTACGACGAGACCGCCGATGCCGTTGTGATGATGACCATTCACAGCGCAAAGGGGCTTGAATTCCCGATCGTGTTCCTGCCGGGCATGGAGGACGGGCTTTTCCCTGGCAACCAGACCCTCATGGCGGGCGAGAGCGAGATGGAGGAGGAGCGCCGTCTTGCCTACGTTGCGATCACGCGCGCCAAGCGCGAGCTCTACGTCCTGCACACAAACAACCGCCTGCTCTACGGACAAACCATGTATAATCCCGTTTCGCGCTTTGTCAGCGAAATTCCCGCGGCGCTCGTTGAGCAGCCCGAGGAGGACACGCGCATCGGATACAGCATGGGCTCGTTCGGCAGAGGCGGCTTCGGCTCGTTCGGTGGGTCGGGCTCGTCGGGAAGCTACGGCTCCTACGGCTCTCGCGGGTCGGTTTACGGCTCTCGCGGCGCCGAGGCACCCGTTTCGCAAAAGCGCACCTACTATTCCGAGTCGGCTCCCAAAACTCCGATCGCAAAGAGCCGCCCCACCGCACCCTCGGCGGAGCGCGCAACGGTCGGCAAGCCGCTTGCCACCGCTCGCGCAGGCTCGAAGGAGGTCTTTGCCGCAGGCGACCGCGTGCGCCACATAACCTTTGGCGAGGGCGAGATCATCTCGGTGCGCCCGATGGGCGCCGACACGCTCTACGAGATCGTGTTTGAAAAGGTTGGTACCAAAAAGCTGATGGCAACCTACGCAAAGCTGAAAAAGATATAACCGAAAAACGAACGAAAAACGGAAGGAGGCGCTCTGCATGACCGATTTTGAACAGGCTCGGTTCAACCGACTTTGCCGCGAGATTCTCGTATCGCGACACACATCGGGCGAGGCAGGCATCGGCACGCTTGCCGAAAAGCGCCTCCACGCCGTGATCAAGCGCTATCTTTGCGAGGACGAGGACTGCCACGAGGTTGGCGTGCTCAACACGCGCTACGTTTCGGACGTGCGCATCGGCAACGAGGTCTTTGAGGTGCAGACCGGCTCCTTTTTCCCGATGAAAAAGAAGATCGCGCACTACCTCGAGCAAACCGACTGCACCGTCACCGTGGTGCATCCCATCCCCGTGCACAGGTGGGTTTCCTGGATCGATCCGCAAACGAGCGAGATCACAAGCCGCTCGCGCGTGATCAAGCGCGGACGGCTTCAGGATCTGCTCCCCGAGCTCTACCACCTCCTGCCGCATCTGGGCAATCCGCGCCTGCGCTTTCGCGTGCTGCTGATCGAGGCAGAGGACTTTCGCCTCCTCAACGGCAAACGCTCGCGTGACCGCAAAAAGGGCTCTGACCGCTATGAGCGCATTCCGCTCTCGCTCCTGGACGACATCACCTTCCATGCCCCCGCCGACTTTCGCTCGCTGATCCCCGACGCGCTCCCACAGCATTTTACCGTCAAGGATTTTTCCACACTCACAAAAATTCGCGGACGCAACGCCTATTCCGCCGTCCGCTCCCTCGCCGCTCTCGGACTTTTCCGTGCCGCCGACCCCATCGGTCGCAGCATGGGATGGGAGAGGGTGGAGTGAGGACATAGATATGCAGCGGGGAGGAAGGAAACTTTTTGGAAAAAGTTTCCTCCCTCCCCGCACCCCTCCCTCTTTCAAAAACCTTTCAAAGGATAGGGAAAGCGGCAAGGGGGTGTTTTTTGTTTTATGGCACAGATATTGTGATTTTTTGAATACGGAAATGCATGAGCTGTCAGGAACCGTTGCCTCCGTCGCTCCCATAGCACATCACGATCACGCATTCCTTTTTTGTCCGTTTCGCATATTGGATCACCGATCGCGCCCCCTTGGAGCGTCCGTCCCAAAATACAATGATCTTTTCTGCGTAATCAACGATCTTTTGATTTCTGACAATGGGAGCAGCTCTACCGTAGCGCTCGTATTCGGGCAGAAATTCGGTCAGCTTCATGCCGTTTGCGCGTGCATATTCCGCTGCGCACGTGTCCACGCCGATCGCACCGCCCGAAATGATCTCGTCCTCCTTCGACACGTACTTTTCAAGGCTTTCTACCAAAATTCCTCTTGATCCAACGATTGCAACCCTCATAAAACACTCTCCTATAAAAAATTAGTATACTTATTTTGAGTATACTAACAACATTATACCACAAAATAATCTTAAAATATACTTAAATCAAGTTTATTTGGAGATTTTTTATGAGAAACAAACAGAACAAGCATCTTGGAATTGAGATCGACCCCGAATTGCACTACAAATTGCATTACATTTCCAAATACTACGGACGGTCGGCAAACGGCGAAATTTTGTATCTGATCCGCCAGGAAATTAAAGCGTTTGAGCAAGCCGAGGGCAAGATTGAATTTCCACCCACCTCAACCGAGCCTTGATCTGGCGCGCGATTTTGGTTGTCGTGTTTTTTTGCGGGGGAGGGGAAAACTTTTCGAGAAAAGTTTTCCCCTCCCCCGCACCCCCTCCCTTTTCAAAAGCTTTCCCGAAGGAGGATCAAGGCGTCAAGGGGGAGTGCATCAAAAAATATGTTGGATAACCGATCAAGCGATATTTGATTACAATTTCATGGGTCATTCTGAG
>ERZ780157.3134-NODE-3134-length-14288-cov-2.982927_pt1 | contig 14288 bp, 19 predicted proteins | sample MGYA00511169_ERZ780157 | MGnify/ENA primary metagenome ERZ780157 (study PRJEB29588, sample SAMEA1965149) | human gut metagenome | biome: human gut; feature: human-associated habitat; material: faeces | place: Denmark | collected 2008/2010 ... | reverse complement strand
TCTACGATACCTGGAAGACCTTCTGCGGTTTCCCTTCTTCTGGTGGTCACTAAACACCAATTGGTGTTTTGATTGTGTTGTACTGCAATTATGGCCTGTTTGTCACAAACACGGGAGTTCGAGGAGGATACGAGCAGCGAGGAGAGGTGCGAGCGGAGGAAGCCCTTCCAAAAGGGGGCATTACAACCCTTCGATAGATCCATCACAACTAGAAGTGACGATGCGTTCAGACAGATACTCTCCGAGATCAAATCAAGCATGGCGTCGAGCGGAGCCGTCAAAATGGAGAGTCCACGCTCCTTCATCCGGTCTTCCATCTCAAAACGAATAACATGGATGAGAAAGGTGATTGCACAAGAGGAAGTGGATTCAAAAGGCGCTCTTGACAGATTGCTGCAAATGGTGACTATCCCCTCTTTCCCTATTTGATGTCGGAGTTCACTGAATCCGTGTTGTGTAATGGTGTTGATACAGAACGTTCTTACAGCTTCGTCTTCATCTGCACAGTGCTGTATGAGGATTGTGAATTGATTTGGCTGGGTCTCATACTGCGTGATCCATTCCAACAGCAATCGTCGCAGTTCCCTAGACGTGATGGTGTTGGAGGTCATAGACGCGTCGGGCTCGACCTGGAGTTGCTTTACGAGAATCGTGGACAGTCTGTGTTGAAACTTTTGCTTCTCTTCGGGTGTGAGTTGGGTTGTGATTCTGCGGATTTGCTCCAGCACCGTTTTTCGGATTCGTTTTGACGCGTTGCACAGCAGAACCGTGGATGCTACACGTGATGACAAATGGAAAACAACCACTCAAGAAGGGGAGTGCGAATGAGGCGGGAAAGAGCATCGAGAACAGAACGACGACGCAGCACGACTCTATGGGTATGTGAGTACGTCATAGCTACTTCTCGTGTTTGTTCCATACTGAATGAAACGCACGCATTCTCTCCGAATCAGTAGTTTTGCCGTGATGGGTGTGATTTCTCCCGGCTCAATCCATTGCATGCTATGCATTCACCGATGGACGCACAACGCACTCGCTATTCACAAGACAGGACAGAATGCGGAGCAACGGGCTCGTCTCATCACCACGCTGAAGACTTTGGCTTGTATCCGTCTCTGCAATAACGTAGAGGATTTGTTGGATCTAGGAATCACATCCGTCACAAAGACGCACTGTGTGCATGACTGCGGTTGCGCTGATCGTCATACTGAGTTTGAGGATCAACAGAAGGGAGGTGTCTTCTTGGTCCTCCCAGTCTCCATCGTTTTGGGTGTGTAGTGCTCTCTCCTGCAAATAGAGAATGAAATGCACAAGTGCGTAACGAGTCAATTGATATCGCTTTCTTTCCTCTACGATGGGTTGGAAGAGGGTGTGAATGTGGGACAGGAGCGCGATGACGCGGGGATTCTCAGCCACTCGTTCTTCTTCGGATATGAAGATGCAAGAGGTGATCAGGATGAACAACAGCGGTGGAGTGGGATACTCAGTGAAGACAGTGTCTCTGTAGAACAGTCGAATGCAGCTGCGGATGGCTACTGCTCACATTGTAGATGAAGATGCACATGACAGAGAATAGTAACGAGCGAGAATGGACATGTGGTGGATGATCGTCGAATCGGGATTTCCCTGGAGAATCCGGATCTCCATCCAGTGGTACTCTTCCTCCGAGTGATAGAGGATGGGGTAGAGAGAAATGGCGTCTGCCAACACTGCGAGGGCTTGATCACTGAAATCGATTGCCGTCTGCACAGACTACACTTGAACTCAACCCCCTAATCCCACTTGGAGTGACTCGCTCTCCTTCGATCGCAACGAATCCTCCACTCCGATGAGCTGTCTACTCCTAAACAGCAATCCCGTGGAATACACAAGGCAGGAGCACAAGTGTGTCATGCACTCCAACAACCCCCGTTTCGCTTCAACACTCCGTTCATCCCTCTTCAGCGATGGTAACAGCGGTGTTATTGCCTCTCGAACACGCTCCAGGATGGTTTTCACTTCCCGGTCTTGGACTGAGGATACTAGCTGTTCTATGTTGCTCAGATACTGCTGGAGAGATGGAACGCAACTCATGACTGATCCTCTTCGGAGATGGAGGGAACGCGATTCGTCAACAAACAGAGGAGATTACATGTTACTGTAATTCGGACCCCCGGAACCAGGAACGCTCCAATCAATGAACTGTTCTGGCGCTTTCACCACACATGTCTTGCAATGCAAGCAGTTCTCGTGGTTGATGCACAGTTTTGTTGTGCCGTCCTCCGATTTCATATACTCGTACACGTGCGCAGGACAGAACCGCTGCTCCGGTCCGTCAAAGACCTTCAATGAAACGTCGTTCGGAACGCTCTCCATTCCCTTCTTCACGCCAATATGGGAGAGCTGGTCCTGAGGATAATTGATGCAGCTCAGCGCGAGCGAGTTCTCTCGGTCAAACGTGACGATCTACTCCGTCACTCTCCTCTCGTCTCCTCACATTGTCCGGCTTCACATAGTCACGCGACGGAAGCGTTTGGGAGTGCTGAAGCGGCTTCGTCTTCTCCCAGTCCGCTCCGGGAGAGATCGACGGATGCGTCAGAGCGTGCCCGAAGAGCAGTGTGCCCGACACGAACTACGAGGTGACAAAAGAAGAAGGCGTGTACAGAGTGCGTCATGCCGCGGAACAGACTCTTCTCGAAGGCGGCGCGGTTACTCCGACTCTTCTTCAGTCTCTTCATAAACGCGCTCTGCTTCATCGCCGTCTCCACCTCCTCCACACACACTCCCTCGCGCACCTTCTCCCAATTCTACACTCCACTCCTCACACCACCGCTACCTTCACCAGACTGTCCGCCGCCACAACGCCGCTTTCGATCGCGTTGCCAGCGCCCTGCAGAGAGGCCATGTCCATCACGCCCAGTCCCTCGCCGATAATCACTCCACCCGGAAACACGCAACGACACTGCTACGCCTCAGCCACCCCACACGCTCGTACTCCATCACACCCGCCCTCGTAGATCACGCGGGCGCCGTACTCCAGACGCTCGCCGCGACGGAGCAGCGAGGAGATGAAGTCGGTGTTTTTGAAGAGCTGGAACTCCTCGTACGGAGACACGCGACAGTCCTCGTAGTCGAGTCCAGTGATCTATTGATGATCATGCACCACGGAACGTGCATAGCCGACGTGGACGAGATTGGGCTCTTGGAAGTACACGAACCCGCCTCCGTACCTAACCCTGACCCACCATACATGCCCTCACATTCGGTCTTTGAACGAACGCTGTAGCGGATACCCGACGGTGTGAACCACCTTCCCGAGAGCGGACTCGCACCCGTTCACTTCCCACACCTCCTTGATGCCGAGACCGTAGGTGCGTTGGCGCGACGCCTGCAGGTGGAAACGCTCGATCGCCTCCTCCGTCACGTTCCCCAACACGCCCTCCGCCAAAACGATCGATTTCCCGCAAATCGCGTATCCCTGTTGGTAGTCCTCTTTCGGCTGTCCCTGCGAGTCCACTCCCTTGTCCTGCGTGATCACGCCGATCGCCCTGTCGCCCTCCAGGAGAAGGCTTGACACGGGCGTGTCGGGAAAGACGTCCACTCCCTTCTCTTCGGCGATCGAGCCCAGCCAGCGCGTGACGTTGCTCAGACTATTCGCTTAGGGCGGAGAGAGGACTTCACCTGACGACGTAACTGTCGCTGTGGCGAGTAGAACGCGGAATGAGCCACGATGGGATGGAAAAGCTGTTCTCTTGGCCGAGAAGAAACCGCATGCTCTCCTCCTTCACTCTCTGTTTGATGGGACTGTCCTGGCTCGTGAGAGGAGAGTTCCACGCAAACCTGTTGCTTCCAGTCTGGGAGAAGAGTCGATAGACTATCCGTGTTGAGAAGACATCCGCTCATCACGTGAGATCCGATGGCTTCGCCCTTCTCCAGAACGCAGACAGAGAGATCCTTCTGTTGCTTCGCCGATTCCGTCTTTAACCGTATGGCTGCAGAGAGTCCGGCGCATCCTCCCTGAACATCACATTCCATCCGTATCCCCACGCCGACAATCACCACATCGTAGTCCAGTCGCTCCCTCTCATTCTCCTTCTCGTTATTGACGCAAAAGAAACGAGAAGGAGTGACGAATTGTGACCGATTCACCGCCCTTCCCAAACGCGCGATTGAAGGCGAAACTACGCTCCTTATGAGCACTTATTGAAACACACATCGCGTTGCTACTCCTTGAAGCATGCGAAACATCCCACGAGAGACAATGAAAGGGATTAGTGTTTCTCTAAGACGGATGAGGGAATGCGCGCACGTGTGAAAAGAAACACATCGGAAACAAAACCCAATACGAATGACTTAATCACAGGAAGCATGCTTTCTCTTCCTCATCGTCTTTTCGGAATCGCTCGACTGCACTTCCTCGGCGACAGGGGATTCCTTCGACTCCTCCTTCTTGGCCGCAGCCTTCTGTCTCTTCTCTTCTCTCTCCTCCTTGATCAGCTTGATCGACAGCACGATGTAGAGAACGGTGAGCGTGACAGAAATGAGAACAAGCGAGATGATCTGGAACTCAAGAGCGTCTCCAAAAGAATACCAGTTTGGGGTACGGCAGCCACGTCGGCGCCTGGGCAATCGCGGAAAACAAATCGGGCATAGTAGTGTACAGGAATAGAAGAGAAATGAAGAAGGCATGGCGTCGAAAAGAAGGGCCCACGCCAAAAGAACCAGCGATTCTTGGCAGTTATTCCTTTTCACGAATGAGCCAGTCTCCGCAAGATTTTGATGCCCTCGTGCTTGCTGTTCGTCTCGTAATGGCGAAGTGGGCTGTTGCTGTCCTCCTTCCGTGTGATGACTAGACGCTGACGCACGCCGTCGAAAACGATTGGGCTGGAGGTGACAGTCTGATGATGAAGCGCCTGATGGAGAACGATTTGCTGATGAACATCCAGGAGCGTTGGAATGCCACTGGAAGTGCGATTTCAAACGATTCATTAGGTCTAGAGGATGCGGAGATGTACAAGGAGGAGATTTCGGAGTTCTTGCTGGGGGAGATGTCCGACACCTTCAACTGTTCTCTGGAGGACGGGAGTGACCAGGAGGTAGGACGAGTGTTTGGATAATGATGGTAGATCGCTGAGATCATCCTCCACTTCTACCAGGCTTGCCGCAACGGAGACATGAGTGTGGTGAACGACTTCATCCAGAAGAACCAACGTGGGGTAGTTTCACCGGACTGATGTGTAGAGTTCATTGACGGAGTGAACAAGTATCTGGAGGCCACGAAGAATTATCAGAAATACGAAAACGACGAGGACGATGGTGAAATGGACCCGGATGACTACGAGGAGATGGAGATGGAGGAGGAGAAGCCCAAGAACCAGCCGGACGAGGATGGGTGGATTGTCGTTTAGTTTTCGCTGTTTTCCGTACAAGTCTTTGAATCCAGCATTATGAATTCACTGTTTTCATCTGAATCACCTATTACTGCATCCACAAAACAACGGTCCTTCCAACAAACACAGAGCAACTACTCTTTCATTGGATGAATGGACTGCTGAGCCAGCCGCTTTAACTTGTCCTTCCACTGCGCCTTCTCCACGATCCCCTCTACCGTGATGTTGTCCAGGTTCACGATCTTGTCGAGTTCCTTCTCAATGAAATCAGCCGTCAGCGTGAACACCGGATCTCTATGCCTAAACGCACTCCGCCACCCTCACTGTTTGTCCTTCGGTTTGCACACCGTAATGTGGTCCGTGCCCTTCATTAGCATAAAGGAGCCAATCTACACTTCACTCCCTCCTCCTCCTCCCACGTCCAGCTTCGACGAAACGGGGGGCACCACAACCGCCTCGTACTTGCCCGCTCTCATGGGAAGTTCCTCTCCGAGACAGAGCACGTCGGGCATAGGATTCAGCTCCTCGAAGTCCTCGTTGAGTTGAAGCAGCACCGGCGAGTCGTTCTTCAGCTCCGCAACGATGGGCGTGAACCCGAACACGCCCTGCAGGAAGGTGATGTGACTCTTGATCACGGGCGAGCCTCGGTGCGGCGTCGAGTAGAACACGATGGACCTGGTCTGGTGCAGCAGCGGCGAGTACGCGTCTCTACACCTCACGCACTCTCACTGCCCCCCACTTGCTGTCCTCCACCAACATCTCCTTCACGATCAGTCCACCCATGCTGTGTGTCACGAAGATCACCGGCTTCTCGCCGATGCCCGCCGACTCCAGCTGCGACCGCAGGTCCGACGCCTGCTCCTTGATGCTCAGCGTCGGGTGTGGCGACGACGACTTCATCATTCGCGCGTGATACCCCACGCTCAGAATGCGAATCGGAGGCAGCTTCCCGTCCTTGGTCAGGTACGCGGGCAGATACGCCGCAGGCCAGCAGACGACGTGGTGATAGTCAGTGGAGGGCTGCTGAACCATCCAGGTGGAGAAGAAGCTGCCTTGAAGACCGTGAATAAACACGATGTCCGCCACACGCTACGCGTCACTCTGCGCAAACAGCCCCACCTCCTTCTCGTTCCCGTTGTCGTACAGCACGAAAATCGGTGCGTCCAATAGATGCTCCTCGTTCTCCTTTCGGCAGTTGTACAGCACCTTCTCAGCGAAGAAGTGGAGTTTGGTGTCGCCCTCCGCGCTCCACTGCCTCAGAATGGGCACCCACTCCTTCTCCACCACGTTGCGCGTGTACTCCTAATCCTCACTCACCGCACATGTCACTACCCCGACACTGTTGTGTTGGAACGAGAGATCACTGAGAATGCGGCAAATCTGAACACACAGAGAATCCTCCTTGTGGTACGTCAGCGCCTTCAGCACTTGCAGCAGACCACTCGACACCATAATCTCCGCCAGCTGCTCGTTCGCGCAGAAGAGACTCAGCGAACGAATCATGCAACGTAACTCCCACCACGGACGGTTCTTCGCGTTCTTCTGCCCGTGGGCTTGATATGCCTTGGCCTCCTCCACGATCACTGGATGCGCCTGCGCTTCGAGGAGGTTGCACAGCGAGGAGCACCACAGCGTCGCCATCGCCTCGCGGTTCTCGCTGTATTGGAGGTAGTTCTGCATGGCACGAATTCCCGCGATTTGCTGCTACGCGTCGACTCGCCACTCCATCCCTACCACCAGATCGCGCTGGAAGCAGTTGTGCACGATGTGCTGCATCCAACGGAACGGTTCGAGCGTCGTCTGCGTCACGCTCGTCGGAATCAGGTCGTCGCCCACGATGTGCAGCTCGGTCTGAAGCACCTCCTTGTAGCAGTCGAAACAGTAGGGGTGCTCGGGCGAGCCCGCCACCGTGCTCATTGCCGCGGTTAACTGGGCGAGTGCGCGGCGACGTGCCAGCGTGGGAACGGAATCGCCGTCTTCGAGAAGCGACAGAACGAGATCGGAGGCGTGTGAAGTGAGATACGCGGCGCAGCGCGGGTCCTCCGTGAAGTGGTGCAGCGCGATGAGAGCTTCCGTCTATACTGAACTCACTGCAAACCGACCTACCACGACGGAATCGTCCACGTCGCGACACCACGTCAGCAGACAGTCCAGCCACTCCAGCATCTCCGGGGGCAGCGGAGAGGTCGGTTGCGGCGCTGGCGAGAGTGGCGCGTACTCGTTCAGCGCCCTCTCCAGCCGCTTGAGGTCCTGTGGGGAGCTGGAGAGCTGCTCGAAGTCGAAGTCGTTGTCGCTCTCCTCCTTCAAGGCGCGCTGCTTGCGCGAGCGGTACAGCGTCCTCACCGCGTTCCACATCACCCGAATGTACCCTTCTTCCTTCTGCACGATCGACGCTTCTACGCCTCATGACACCCCACTTCCCTCACTGTGCTGTTTCTCCGTCACCTGCACTTGCTGCATCAGCTTGGCGTAGCTGAGACGCAGGCTGCGAGGGATCTGGTCGTTAGAAGGGAGTGGATTGAATACGTCGTCTTCGGGGAGAGGAATGGACGTGTAGGGAATGGATGTAACCGAGCAACCCTCCAGGAGCCACAGCAGTCCCAGCTACACGTAAGGCGATTCAGAGAAGCAAACGGTGAAGACGTCCGATTTGGACTCCTTTAAAGAAGAGAGAATGGTCGATGAGCGGTGGACGAGGCTCTGTGGCTTTTGCTTTATGAGTTGGATGATGGCCGATTCGCACTCCTTCTTGTTGTGGTTGTAAAGACGCTCCAGAACAGCAACGCCCCCCTCGCTGATGGCATCGATCAGGTAGCGCGAATCCGCGTTGCTCAAAATGAGGAGAACGGTCATGATTGCCGGAGAGTTACTATTCATCAACGAGCGGAAAAGAGATCACAATCGGTCATCCACAATCCAGTGTCCCAAAACGCGTCCACTGTGCATGCGATAAATGATCTCTGCTCCGGACGGCTGTCTGTACATGTCCACCAACGACACCGCCAAGCAGTCCCTCCAGGTGGCTTCTTTCAGCAGGTCTCGCTTATGCGACCTCGCGCGCTCAAACAGTTGGAGACGGTGCGTCCTATCGAGAAAGGTGATTCCTCCCGCGACAATTCCCGTTGCAGTGAGAAGAACGGCCACCGATGTTGCAACGTAGTGATGTTTTTTCGTCAGCACAATCTTCGAGGAGGAAGAATAGCGACCCACCACGCGACAAAGCGGCACCCTAGTGTACAGAAGCCGCCATCGCGACAACATGTACGGATTGATCCGGTTCATAACGCGATTGGGGCCATATACCCGAAGAAAATGAGCAAAGAGGGGAAGCGGGGAAAACGGTTATTTGGCGGAATTGGGGAGTTGCATCCACAGTGTTTCTCTCGTCATGGATGACGTAGTGGGGAGATGGTATCTCTCACAGAATGGAGAAAGGGTGCGATTGATGGAAGAAAGGCGGAAGGAACAGTTGCTGCCGAACCTCGTTTTTGCTCAGGGAATCGTAGAATAGGAGAAGAAGAGGGAGTTCATGAGGAATACAATGGAGTTGGTTGTGTGGAATCCAAGATATCGCTGTCGTGGTCTATTCGAGTGAATTTGGATTTTCTCGGGTTTGTGGTATACATTGATGGAACGAGATACGCAATCCAGTGAAGATGAAGGGAGGAGAGATTGGCGAGTTCCGTTAGACTTTATGAAGATAGAAGACTCTGCTACAACCGAAATAGCGAAGAGAGGTTGAGAGATGGAGATGATAGAATGACCGATGAAACGCCCAGGGAGAGAATCTTCGTTTTGCAAATGATTCGCAAACATGTTTTTGCATGTTCAGAACGTCCTGCTGATAGCGTTTTTGCGTGATAACAAAGAATGATCAACTGGTTAGTCTTCTTTCCCGATCAGACAAAAGCGGAGCGATTACTCCGATATGTTCTGTCCGCAGTCGCATCCCTTGCGTCTCTCATTTGCGGCGTGTATTTGCTCGCCATAGGATCTGATTGTGATCACACATCGCTTGGAGTACGCATATTCTATCTGCATTCATTGTAGTTCTTTCAGGTCCTCAATACGGTAGCGATTATCCTCTTTTGCTCGGCGGATGTCTATGTTCACAGCATAAAGCACTATGCAGATCTCGGGAAGAAGGTGTTGGGGTGTTCGTTATTTGTGCTTGCACTTCTATTCATGGTCGGATCCATCATTCCTCCAACACTCTTCATCGATTCCTATGTCCAGTGCGCCTCCATCCCTGCTTTTGCGATTGTCGTCGAGTACGGAGTGCTGTCCTTCTCCTACATCTACGTGCTGATTCATGTCGTGCTGTTCGTGTATCACTGCCATTTGCGAACCCAGCTCTCCAACATGAACATCGACGACGTACCTTGTGTGACGGGTGTGATGACAATAGATGCGCAATCACATGATTGATCCGGACATCCTCCCTCAGCTGTACACCATCGACTACCTCCAGCACTCGCACTCGGAGATTCAAGTGAGGGAGTGGATTCCGCAGTATAGTGAGGATGAGTGGAGGCATTGACGAATAGAGGAGTACATGCGAAAGACGAAGAAGGCGCATATGGAAAAGGCGAAGAAGCAGAGCATTTTCGATATGGCTGACATAAACAAGCTGGTGATATCCGATTCCGTGGAGGAGAAGGAGGATGTGGAGGTGAATCTGACGTGTCCCATCTGTCTGTGTGAAGTGGACTTGGACGACTACGTGTATAACCTTGCCTGCAAGCATCTCTTTCATATGGAGTGTTTGGAGATGTGGTATGCTCGGAGAAAGACGTGTCCCATGTGTATTCAGAACATTGAGTTTGTGGTGACGACTGAGAGTCACTACACGTTTGATCGCGAAGCGTATGAAGCGAGAAAGCAGACGTCGTCTGCCGTTGTAACTGTAAATCCTAGTGAGATAGAAATGAAAACGATGTGCTGTGTTTGTTAAGTGAATCGAAGTAGAGTGCCGCCAGAATTCCAAAATAACCGTTCTCGTCCGCTTCAAAGCAGACTCGGCTCCATTGCTTTGTTGTGACTCTTCTTTCGTTTTTGCTAAAAGATCGGGAGAGACATGAAGCGAGACAGGGAACCAACCGAGACTACGGAGAAGGACGCGTTTCTGTTGTTTGGAATCGATTCACGATTTTAGCAAATTGGAAGAGGAGAGCGTGGTTGCGTCTAGCGAGAATAAAGAGGAGTCAACCAAGCAGGAGGATCAGAGTAGTGTGGTACGTGTTTGAATCGCTATTTCCTTATTTCGTTGTAGACGGAGAGGGAGAAGGAAGAGGTGAAGGAGAATGCTACTGGGGAAGCCAAGGTGGAGAAATCGGAAGAGAAGTCGTCTCTTCCCAAGAATGGCGTGCCGGTGAAGAGGAATCTGGAGTGTGCTGGGAGTGTGAGTGAGAAGTGCCGTCCAAATCCCGATGCAAAGAGATGTTGCTTGGAGGATGTGGTACGTGTTTCAGAATGGAGTGAGTGGTCATAGATGGGAAGGGGAGTGTCGGAAGGGAAGGAAAAGGGTGCTGTCGTGAGTCCTGTTGTTCCTCCCAATCCTGTCATCCCCGCTGTGAATCCTGTCATTTCCACCAGTCCTGTTGTGAGTTCTTCCAACCCTAATTCTGTTGCGAATTCATCCATCCCTAATTCTGTCATTCCCACTGTGAACCCTACCCTCCCTCCCACTCCGATTCCAACCATGAATCAAGTCCCCTTGACTCCGACCATGAATCAAGTCCCCTCGACTCCAACCATGAATCAAGTCCCCTCGACTCCAACCATGAATCAACTCCCTCCTAATCAAACCGTGAATCAACTCCCTCCTAACCCAACCATGAATCAGATCCCTCCTAACCCAACCATGAATCAGATCCCCTCAACTCTCAACCCACTTCCCGTGACTCCATCTACAATGCCATCTTCAACCGCATCGCAACTGCCCGGCTACCCCTCTCAAGTCGCCTACGAGCAGACAGCCACGCCCACCATCGACCCCGCGTCGCCGTACTACTCCATGTTCAGCAACATGGATCCCAACACATACAACTACTACACGCAAATGATGTACCAGATGATGCAGAACCCTCTCCTCATGCAACAGCTGCAGCAGCTCCAACAAATGCAATTACAGATGCAGATGCAATTGCAAGGAATGAACCCCGCAATCCCGCCCATGCCCTCGCCTCCGGCCTCTGTTCAATCCATTCCCCAGCGCCGCCCCGAGGAGTTCACCGAAGACCCCGTTGAGGACTGCAAGCTGTTTGTGGGCGGCATGCCCAACGAAGTGACCGAGACCATCCTGCGAAGCTACTTCCAGCAGTTCGGACCCGTGCGCTCCGTCACCGTCGTCCGCAACCGCGAAACGGGTCTTTCCCGCGGTTTTGGCTTTGTCGAGTTTCTGTCCCGAATTGTGGAAGTGTGGATTTCGGCTGATTTCTAGAGTCTGGAGGACGTGTTACGCATCCCCACACACGAGTTCTTCGGACGCAAGGTGGACATGCACAAGTGCGTTCCCAGCAACCGCGACACTCTGGGCGACTCCACGCCACACAAGGTGTTCGTGGGCGGGTTGGACGACAGTTTCACGGAGGCGATGTTGCGTGAGGCGCTGAGTCCCTTCGGGACGGTGGCGAAGGTGAACATGATTCGGCAGCCGGACGGGAGGTCGCGCGGTTTTGCCTTCGTCCACTTCACGGAGGCGGCTCCCGTGGAGATGCTGATCCAGCGGCAGAATCTCAACGTGAACGGGCGCAAGGTCTTTTTCGGGAGTGCGACCTCGAAGAAGAGCAAGGGCGTTGCGCCTTCTGTGTAGGACGCGCGAAGGAGGGGTGAGGTGTAGACAGCATAGTGGTCCCAATCCGTACTACAAGCCCTATTGATGTTCCTTTCTCGTGTTTGTGGACAAACAGACCACCCCTAAGCACTCAAATACCTCTTCAACAAGGCGGTTGTGGACGGGTTGAATCCCGTCACCTCCTTCTTCTCCTCACGCGAGTCGTGCAGCTGCTTGCGCACGTTCACCGCCAGCACCTTGCCCAGCTCCACGCCCCACTGGTCGAAGGTGAAGATGTTCAGGATCACGCCCTGAGTAAAGATTTTGTGCTCATACAGCGCAATCAACGCACCCAGGCTGAACGGAGTGATTTCACGCAGCAGGATGGAGTTGGTCGGGCGGTTACCTTCGAATACTTTGAACGGCACCACGTAGTCAAGCGTTGCCGGATCTTTACCCTGATCACGATATTCCTGCTCAACCACTTCGCGGGATTTACCAAACGCCAGCGCTTCGGTCTGGGCGAAGAAGTTAGACAGCAGTTTCTGGTGATGATCAGAGAGCGGGTTATGGGTGATAGCCGGAGCGATGAAATCGCACGGTACCATTTTGGTTCCCTGGTGGATCAGCTGGTAGAACGCGTGCTGACCGTTAGTGCCTGGTTCACCCCAGATAATCGGGCCAGTCTGGTAATCCACAACGTTACCGTTACGGTCAACATACTTACCGTTGGACTCCATATTGCCCTGCTGGAAGTACGCCGCGAAACGGTGCATATACTGGTCATACGGCAGAATCGCTTCAGTTTCCGCACCAAAGAAATTGTTGTACCAGATGCCAATCAGCGCCAGCAGTACAGGCAGGTTTTTCTCGGCAGGCGTGGTGGAGAAATGCTTGTCCATCGCGTGTGCGCCGGAAAGCAGTTCAACGAAGTTATCAAAGCCGATGGAGAGAACAATCGACAGGCCAATCGCTGACCACAAAGAGTAACGGCCGCCAACCCAGTCCCAGAACTCGAACATGTTGGCAGTATCAATACCAAACTCGCCAACGGCTTTGGCATTGGTGGAGAGCGCAGCGAAGTGTTTCGCAACGTGTTTTTCATCACCTGCCGCTTTCAGGAACCAGTCACGCGCGCTATGGGCGTTGGTCATAGTTTCCTGAGTGGTGAAGGTTTTAGATGCTACCAGGAACAGCGTGGTTTCCGGGTTTACTTTTTTCAGCACTTCAGCGATGTGAGTCCCATCGACGTTAGAAACAAAGTGCATGTTCAGGTGGTTTTTGTACGGACGCAGAGCTTCGGTCACCATGTATGGGCCGAGGTCAGAACCGCCGATCCCGATGTTCACTACGTCAGTGATTGCTTTGCCGGTATAACCTTTCCACTCACCGGAAATAATCGCTTCTGAGAAGGTTTTCATCTTCTCCAGCACCGCGTTGACTTCCGGCATTACGTCTTTGCCATCAACCAAAATCGGGGTATTGCTACGGTTACGCAGCGCTACGTGCAGCACGGCGCGGTTTTCAGTGCGGTTGATCTTCTCGCCAGAGAACATCGACTTAATCGCGCCCGCCAGATCGCACTCTTTCGCCAGATCCTGTAATTTCGCCAGCGTCTCTTCAGTGATGCGGTTTTTGGAGTAATCCACCAGCATCTGATCGTCGAAGGTTGCGGAGAACTTAGAAAAACGATCGCCGTCTTTAGCAAAAAGATCGGCGATCGTAACGTCTTTCATTTCATCGAAGTGTTTCTGTAGTGCCTGCCAGGCAGCGGTCTGCGTTGGATTGATGTTTTTCATTAGCAATACTCTTCTGATTTTGAGAATTGTGACTTTGGAAGATTGTAGCGCCAGTCACAGAAAAATGTGATGGTTTTAGTGCCGTTAGCGTAATGTTGAGTGTAAACCCTTAGCGCAGTGAAGCATTTATTAGCTGAACTACTGACCGCCAGGAGTGGATGAAAAATCCGCATGACCCCATCGTTGACAACCGCCCCGCTCACCCTTTATTTATAAATGTACTACCTGCGCTAGCGCAGGCCAGAAGAGGCGCGTTGCCCAAGTAACGGTGTTGGAGGAGCCAGTCCTGTGATAACACCTGAGGGGGTGCATCGCCGAGGTGATTGAACGGCTGGCCACGTTCAT
>ERZ780157.3132-NODE-3132-length-14295-cov-3.339747_pt1 | contig 14295 bp, 19 predicted proteins | sample MGYA00511169_ERZ780157 | MGnify/ENA primary metagenome ERZ780157 (study PRJEB29588, sample SAMEA1965149) | human gut metagenome | biome: human gut; feature: human-associated habitat; material: faeces | place: Denmark | collected 2008/2010 ... | reverse complement strand
ATGTCAGGGTTGGGGAAGGCGGGAAGCGACTGCGGCGCGACGGCGGGCATCTGAATGGAGTCGCGCTCATAGAAGAGAAGAACGGGCTGGTAAGCGGCTTTCACGCAGTGCTCGATCATGCCCGCGTTGTCGGTGAAGTGCTGGAACTTGGTGTCGTTGCACTCCATCCAGTAGAACTTGCCCTCGTACTCGTACAGACACATCGCCACGTAGTGCTGCCCGTAGTACAGAATCATGCCCGAGAGGTGGTACATCACGGGCTCCGTCTTCTTCTCCGTCTCACGCGTCAGCGCCGACCCGTTCAGCGGCATCACGAGCGACTACGCCTCACACACTCGCACCGCCCGTACGTAGTACAGAGGACGCAGCTTCTCCTTCTCCATGTGGTCCGTTGCGTACACGAAGCTCATCGTAAACACATTGGGGTAGCTGCAGAGCACGTCGCAGCGGCAGAAGGTGCCGGGGCAGCCCGCCGAGAGGAGACAGCGCGGGTAGTCCGTCTTCATCGAGAACAGCAACAGAGTCGACAGGTAGTCGTTCTGCGGGATCTGCATCGTCTTGTAGTACTCCATGCCTGAGAGAATCTGCTCCACGGTCACCTGGTAGAAGTACCGTGTGTCGATCGGACCCTGCTCCTCGCCGCAGTAGCTGCAGATGCTCTTCTCGCGCAGGCTGAAGCCGAAGAACTACGTGTGATGAGGGCGGGAGGGGCGAACGTTGTGACTAATGCAATGCGCCTTGTCGGTGCTTGTCATGTCGTTCGTGCAGAAGCCGCTCAGCGAGTGGATGTACTCGAGAATGTCTTGCTAGTCGTTATCGGAAGGAGAGCGCAAGTACGAAAACCTCGTACGAATCCTCCATATCGTTTGCTCTCGTGTTGTAGTATGTGGCGAGAGATGTACGGAAGTCGTTGGCACTCAGGGTCACGAGGGAGGTTTGCTGATCGTAGAGAATGAGGAATTCCTGTTTGTCACGGAGTTTGACTGTTGTTACTCTCAAAGCGCAGTAAATGCAAGTGCACTTGCCCTGGCCATTAACTAAAACTCACCCAAGCCCGAGACAAATACTGCTGTTGTGGGGAATGCACGCACTAACAAGAGTGTCTTTGAACGGTTTGATGTTCCAAAGATTCTACCAAAGTCACCAAAGAATCACGACTTGTACTTGGATGATACTGTTCATGAAACAGAAGTTGGATCCTCCGAGATTGGACAGAGGCTGAAATGCCGGTTTACTCATATCGCAAAGAAATCTTGAGAAAGACGACCGAGTGTAGTGAAACTCCTGCTTCAGAACTGGATCCCAGAAATGGCTTCGCGTGCGATTCGACAGGAGACCCTGAGTACTCAAAACCGATAGGATACGGACTCAGGGTGAGCAGTAATGACGGAGTGTCGGCGGGCTCCTCTCCGTATTCCGAGCTATTGGAAGTGAGGCGGCCAGTGAAAAGGAAGAAACGACTCTCTCCGTAGAGAACACTAAAGACGCAGAATGAAACTCCCGTTCTAGTAACACACTCACTTTCCATTGTACCATGCCGATTCTCGCCGATTACTTCATGTCCGTGACGGTCCCTCCAACCGGTATTCCGTGCAGCGTTGCTACGACGATTAGAGGAGAACATCGGTCTTTCGAATCCTCCCGTTGTGATAGTGGACAGATATCCCGTCGTGGACCACAAAAAGCACAGATTTCCAGAGAACTCACAATACGTTCGATGCCATTTCGGGTGGCATCATCCGTAGTGCTGTATTCCTGGATCGGCGAAGATCCGGTATTTGAAGAAAGACAAGAGGCGCCCCTACTTCTTCACTTTCTGCTTCACTTTAGAGCGCCTGCTTCTTTTCTCTCTTTACGTGTAGTGATCGTTCGCGCAGCTATGGGACTTCTCTGTTTTACTATGAAAAGCTGAGTAGGCGCAGTTGTCGTGGGTGAGGAGTAGAGATTGACGGAGAGTACCGCTTAGACGAAAAGGGACGAAACCTGTACGTCCCTAGAGCGATATGCGTGCTGTCCCACCAGCCCATCTTCTCGGCCTTCAATGCGTTCCTCCGAGAACTCTACCGCAACTCCGTTTTTGACTCGGAGGATTCGCTTGCAGACGACTCCTTCAGCATTCCCAGAGTGGAGTCCTTTGAGGCGCTGCTACGGAAGGGTTTGGAATGAGATTGATCTCCACCGTAGGCTCTATCTGTGACATCCTTGCAGATACTTCTGGTATTGAGATCCCTCGTAGGCTCATTATCTGGCCTCAATGGTAGTGGAACGGCACATCAGTCACTTCGTCGACTTCTGTCCCTCCCTAGATCCTGGTTTGATTCTCTCTGTTTTCATACGCTTCTCCGTTAACAATAGATACCCATATTCCAAAAGGCATTCACATTACGCATTCCGCCCTCCTACTGTCTTCCGTATGTCGACAAGCTCTGCTTTGACTGTCTCTTTACCTCGCTGTCGCCGAAGAACATAGCGCGAGTGGTATCGGCGGCATTACAAGAGCATCGTCTCCTCCTCGTGTCCGAGCAGGCTGATTCTCTGACGCTGTGTGCTCAAGCGATTCTTGGACTGCTGTACCCGTTCCGGTGGTTTCACCCATTCATTCCAATTCTCCCTCTCACTGTCACAGAAACCATTTCCGTTTTGTTTCTCTCTCCACCCTCATTCCACAGGCAGAATTCCCGTACATCTTCGGAGTGACGGCGAAGCAATTCAAATCCGAGGAGTGCCAGTCGAACTTGGAGGGAGTGATCGTCGTCCAACTGGACTACGACAAGGTCGTCGTTCCGAAAGAGGTCGAGCTGCTGGAGTTCAACCGGAGTTTCACCAAGCGTCTGGAGAAGCGCATGAGTCGTCATTTCCCTCCACCTGCGAGTGAGTGTCTTTTCCCGCCATCACCCTCAGCCCGTGTTCTGTACTGCGACAGTCCCGTAGTGGACCAGAGCCAGCTGGTCGTGTTTGAGATCGTGTTCGGACCGGGGAAGCTGGGCATTCGACTGAAGACGAAGCAGGCGGTGCTGCGCGAGGGCGAGCCAGAGTCCGAGTGTGTGTACCTGACCCTCATTCCAGACGAGGAAGCGACCAGCGCGGGACCAGGACGCCGCGTGAAGCTGTTGAAGCGCGAGCCGTGTGTGTTGGCGGTGAATGGACGAAGTGTGCTGGGATGCACCAGCAAGGAGGTGAAGGCGATGATCGAGGAGGCGAAGCGCCCCCTGCTGCTGCGCTGTCAGATTGGCGTCGCACCGATGTGTTCGATTCGCTCGCTGCCCTCCACGCCCTCCGTGCAGCGACGCACGCTGCGGTTGAGGGAGTCGTTCGACCCGAGTCGTTCGATAAGCGTGGGTCAGGAGCCGGGTTCTTTGGAAGAGATGTCTCCGTCGAGCAGCCTCCAGAGCCAGCAGGGCGGGTTGACGCTCTCCTTCTCTGCCTCGAACGACGCGGGTCTGCTGTCTCCGTTTGAGGAGGAGCAGACGCACGCGCACCGATACTACCACTGTGTGTCACCCAGCGTGGAGAAGGAGGAAGTGAAGGAGGAGAAGGAGGAGGAGGAGACGAACGACGACGAGAGAAGGATGAAGGAGATGGACTTCATCGAGTCGGTGCGAATCGCCTTCATGATGGAGCTCTGCAGTCTGATCGGCCACTACCGACAACACTTCCGTAATCGCCGCAGCAACGCGTAACCCGTAGACAGCAACCTGACGAACGGCGCGTCGCTGGAGGAGATTCTGGACAAGAAGTCGTTCCTGCGGGCGGTGGACGAGGTGGACCGTCCGTTCGTGAAGCGCGTCGCGAAGACGCAGCTGTTCCGACACTTCATCGAGGACGCGTTCGAGTACGAGGACAACTACGAGATCAACCTGTTCAACGACTGCGTGGCGATTATGGGTGGACTGAAGGAGTACGCGGAGGTGTATCTGTTCGAGCAGTTGCTGCCCTCGCACTGGCAGCTGAAGAGAGTGGATGTGAGTCTTCCGACGAACGACGGAGTGCCTGACGGGTGAGGGACGCGAGCTGGGGTGAGGTGTAGGTGGTATGAGGAGGAGTTGACGCGCGACTTCGACTGTTTCCCTCGTCTGAAGGAGGCAAATTACGGGAAGCGAGTGTCGAGGATGAAGGTGGAGACGAAGGAAACGAAGAAGAGCATCGTTCCGGAGGACATGAAGAGTTTGCTGAAGAAGTGCCGACAATGGCGTGTTTGATACAAACAGAAGGCATATCTTACAAAAGAGAAAGACAATCCATTCTAGTTTGGAGTCTTTGAATCCATGATGCCCTGCAGAACTTGAAGAAACGCATCTCGATCCTGGTACTTCAGATACTTGGCAATCTACGTCTCATGCCTCTCTTCTCTCTCTCACCTCATACACAATATCCACGTCTCCTCCTCCCAGCAATGCTAGCAATCGTTCAATCGCCTCGTCGCACAATGCGCCTCGCATCGACTCGATCACCGCCGTCGCGTCCTCCTTCGACGGCAGCTTCATCTCCTCCTCCACGACCGTCTCGCCGTTCTCCTCCGCGCTCACGCCGTCGCCCATCACCATCAACGCGCTCACCAGTCCCTCAAAGTCGCCCGAACGGCAGTACTCCTCGTACAGCCCGCACAGACACTCGTCGGGCTCCTGCAACAAGCCGTCCAGACGGCTCGTCTGCTCCTCGCTCAGTACCCCGCTCGACGCCATCTCCTTGATCAGCACCGTCAGGAACTCCTGCACCTCCGAGTTGCGCTGGTACACGCAGATCATGTTCATCAGGTTTCGGAAGAGGGCCACGAACCCGTCGACGTCGTGCGTCTCGCAACACACGTCGAAGCTGTTGAGAAGCACCTCGTTGCCGTTGGCGTATTCCTGGAGCAGCCACTGCAGCTCCTCCTCGCTCAGCAGGTGATTGTCCATCAGGTACTCGATCAGCTTCGTGTGCGCCTCGTTCTCGATCTGGTGGTTCCCCTTCAGCAAGTCGTAGAACGCGATCGCCGTGTGGATGTTCGCGACGAATGCGTCCTCGTCCTTCTCCTTCAGGTACGTCGCGTAGCAGTGCTCCAGCACGATGGAGTTGCTCATGCAGCGGCGATACAGCAGCGCATACTCCGTGCGCGTCAGTCTCTCCTTCTTCTCCAGCGCGAGCAGAACACTGGTGATCTCTTGGGCGGGGTACGTCTCCGAGTAAAGGGAGTGTGCGCGCGTGGAGGAACAGGGGTGCTGGCGGATGAACTCCTTGTAGAAGGAACTGTCGGCGACGCGCAGGTTCGACGGCGAGGCAAAGCCGACGAAAATGTGGAGGGTTTTTGGCTCTTCTTGGATGATTTGGAGAAGGTCGGTGGTTTCGGTTTCGGTGAGGATTCCCAGCTCGTAGAGCGAGTACACGAAGAGTTCTCCTCGGTTCAGCTCTTCCAGGATAGCCGATATGTCAAGTGAGGGAATCATGCGCCATGATCCGCGATTCAGGTTTTGCTGCTCCTTTGCCGAGGACCGCTCCTCCGGAGTCAGACAGTCGGGCCGTACGGACAGCAGAAGGATTCGCAGCAGGGCTCTCTTCAGTTCGGCGAGATTGTCGTCCTTCTACGAATGAAGGGGAAGGAGCGGACGTACTTCAAAATCGGCGTATGCAGCGCAAATCAACCCATCTTCCTTCTCGATCAGTGAGAGAAGAACGGCGACATGGGAGTGCGAGATCTCGTTGTTCAGCTGCATGTTGATGGCGATCAGCCTGAGCACGCCCATCTTGATGGGGAAGGAGTCCTTCACCTGGTTCACCAAGGCGTGCAAGTGCGTCACTAAACCATCGAAATCCTTATCCAGCAGCAGATTGATCGCGGAGGTGAGTGAGGACGATTTCCGCGTGTAGAGGACGCGCAGAATGAAGTAGTCCCGGAATCTGAAAACGCCACCATGACTGCACTCGTTGAAAACGTACGTAAACAAAGCCTCCTACACGTGACTGGCTCAAAACGACAAAAACAATAACAGAAGAGCGCGCCTTCTGCGACGTCGGAGAAAGGACTACGCATAAATGGCATCAAACACACGGTTACCCCCAATAATAATAGTTCCAACCGAATCAGAAAGGACGAGGGGATTCTTGACGATTTCAGCGGTAGAGTAAATGCGACCAGTGGTTTGATTCTTAATACCCGTGATGTCCGTTTCCATACTAAATCCAAATGTTTTGCACAGCTTCTCGTGAAAACACGATTCAGAGTCAGTAGGCTGAATCAGAATCCGTTCAACTTTGTTTCCAAGAGAAAGAGCGACCTCACTCATTTCCTCTTTATAGGGTTCTGACCGAGACCAGCCACTTGAACTTAACGTTCCCATTACTATGATACCACAAAAACGGTGGGGCATTGGGGTCGTTTCGTCCACGAGACCGCGGTTATTTGCAGTTCCTGGCGGTTCCATTCCATGTTGTCGATAATCGTATCCCCGAATTGACTGTTCGGTTAAGGTTGCGCGTTGAAAGTGAAAACGACAGCCGACTTGGGAATGGATGTGACTCAGTACCACCTCTTTCCGCGACGCACTCTCCTTTCCAAAGAAGAGCGATTCATGACGTGTGGGATATCCCACCAATTCGAGGGTGCGGTGGGAACCCATTTATCTCCACAAATGCAAAAGGTCATCGTCCCCAAGCAGTTGAAGGAGGTGAGCCGAGTGATTTTCGGCAACCTCCCGACAGATTCACTGGTTAGGACGGGCTTGAAGGCATACAACAAGAAGCCCATAGCACATCAGATGGAGGTGTCGATTCCGAGATCGATTCAAGAGATTCTCCGGAAACCGCTGTCGTTCCCCACCGATGATTTGATCCTGAATGGTTTTACTCCCTATCAGTGGATGCGCTATTCTGAGATGGCGTCCGAGCCTTTCGCCAAGAAGCAGGCCGGTCTCCTGGTGGACGAGGAGGAGCTGTTCTACTACAGACGCGCGAAGAACCGACGCATCGTGAACGGTCGTGTGGCTGCGAGCTACAAAACGGACGCAGATGACTATTGGGAGAAGAAGGCTCGCAGAAAGCGTTTCCAGGGCAAGGGTCCTCCAAAGAAGGGCGAGAACAGCAAAAAGGGAAAGTAATTTAGGGTTGTATATGGCATGTTTGTTGTCAATGTGTGCGAGGCGTGAAGGGTTCCGTTTTGGTATGGGTGTTCGTGGCTCAACAACGGGACGCAGAGAAAAGAGGAAAAGGAGGAGTGCGACAGGGAGAAAAAGAAGCTCCGAAGCGGGGAATCGAACCCCGGTCGTCCGCGTGACAGGCGGAAATACTAAACCACTATACTACTTCGGATCTGTAAACCCTCCAAACCTTAGCTTTATGAGAGAGAGGACTGGATTGGCTCTCAGTCTCAAAGACTTCTCCCAAGTGCGCTCTGCTCTTCTGTTCGCTGCTATTTGACGGGTGAAAATGAAACGCAACACTTTGGGTGTATTCGACAATGCCGATTGCTTTGCTCTCCACACTCCGAGTACGCTAACGTATTCCTTTTTGGTGGGCAAGGAGGTACGCGTCAGAAGTGTTAGTCTGTCGGAACCGGTTGTGGACTGCCAGCAAGTCTTGTGTGACTCCAAATCGAACTCCATTCTGTTCTGCAACGAAATGTCGATCCGATATGCACAGTTGCCGCAGAAGGTGTACGGTATTCCCTTTGCTTTTGAGGGAGAGGAGCTACGGGTCGAGCAAGTGATTAGATCTGTTTTTCACGAATAGGAAGTTGCATCTCGTCAACGAGGACGCGCGAATCGTGATGGTGAAGTGGCATCCTCGCGTTCCTGACGTGTTTCTGGCTCTGCTCAGTGACGGATCCATCTCCGTGTACAGTCCATGTCTCCAGCAATCTCCCCTGTACTTCTTCTCCGTCCTCATTGATGAGCCTTCCGCGTCTCCCATTGCCTTCTCGTTTGGCACGACCTACGGGAGTGATGCTTTTTCCGTATACATCTCCTACTCCACGGGCCATGTCGCTCTCGCTTGTCCTCTTCCTCTCTCTGGATACTCCCTCTCTCCCGAAGCGTTCCGTCTCGCGTGGGAGGAAGCGAACCCTCAGCTGCATGACTGGCTGACTCGGTGGTCCGTGACGAACGCTTCCGAGAGCGCCCAGCCGCGTCTCTTCTACAACAACGACGTCACGAGAACCAAGTCCATTCCTCTCACAATCGTCCACAAGCCCCACACCAACGCCCACTTCGTCACGTGCCACCAGTTCGTGTAGGACGCTCTCTCCTTCTCTGACTCTAGCCAACCGCTCCGCGACGACGTCGTGTGCCTGCTCCGATTCCTCGATCGCTCCACGTGCGAGGTCTTCGTTCGCACCATTCCCGAGCCCCTCAATCCCAACGTTTCCACTCCATCGTGTTCTCATACACAGACACTCCTTCTCGTCGCGACGCTGGACTGCTCGCGCTTCGCCTTCGAGCAGGTGGTTCAGGACGTCTTCCCCTTCTCCTTCATTCTGGACACGGCAGACGGACTGTATGTTTTAACCCTTCTCTTCACACGTAGGATGCACTGCTACTTCGCGTGGCTGGAGGAGTTCTTGAGCACCATGCAGGTGGAGGCGCCGCGCGTGCGACGGGTCACAGCGGACACCACGGATGTGGATGGCTTCTGTGTAGGGAGTGAGTGGCGCGATTGATGACTAGTGCATGCAGAACGCGTACCACGGGCACTGTCTCCTCCTCAGCAGAGAGGACGCGCTCACCACGCTGCCGCTGTCTCTCCACAGTCCCATCTCCGTCGACTTCTCGGATACCCCCACTAAGTACAAGTCGGCGTCTGTAGATGTGGGCGAGACGCGTGAGGCGTAGAGCGAGCTGGTGGAGTTGGTGGAGGAGCTGAACAAGTACCGCGCAGTGAACGTCTTCAAGGAGATCATCGAGCAGCTGAACCAGCTGGAGTACGACGACGACCGCGTGGACGAGTGCGTGGTGAGCGAGGCGCTGAAGCAGTATCAGGTGAGTGAGAGAAGAGAGTGATGATGGGCTAGCTGCCCTATATTGAGGCGTTGGTGAAGGTGGACACGGGGATTGGCGAGTGCTCGAAGCAGGTGTGCGCGGGGATGGAGAAGGCGGAGAAGGAGGCAGAGAAGCTGGAGAAGCGCGTACACACGATTCAGTCCCTGAACGACGAGCTGACGACGATGTGTGAGTGGGTGTGACGAGTGAGGTGTAGAATGACAGAGACGCAAGAGAGACAGGACGGGTTGGAGAAGAGAATGCTTCGTGTTATGGAGGTGGGAGTGGTGCGGGAGTTTCATTGTAGAGATTGGTGCAGCAAATGAGATTGGCATCGTTGCCGGAAGAAGAGTGAGGGCGCGTTTCACGCATCATGAATAGACTGAGCGAAGCGATTCTGAAATCGGAGAGTGAGCTGAGTCGGGCGATGAAGACGAAGGAAGATGCGATTCGCGTGTGTGAGGAGATTGAAGAGAAGCAACAAGAACAAACGAAGAAGGAACGTCCTGTGATGGACGACTGCATCGAGAAGTACATTGACGATTTGGAAGCCATTCAGACCAATCTGAACAAGGCAGTGGAAAAGCAGAAACAGCTGAAGTCGCTCATCGCAAAGGCAGAAGAGGCAGAGCATCACGCCCGAATTCTGAAGGCTATTCAGTAGTGTGCACGTTCATTTACTCTATTGTTTGTTGGGCGTTCCCTTTGGCATGGATGGAATAGACAAGCTCAAAACACCGTCTAGACCAAGCCATGCATATACGAGAATGAGTACTCGTAGCGGGAGGTGGATGTGGGTAATCCTGTAGAATTGCCGAGAAGGGTGGTGAAAAGCGACGTGGAATCAGAGCGGAGGTTGTTATCCAGGCAAACAGAGGAGGGAAAGCCAACGTCGCTTCCCACGGCGTACGGTTCTACAGAGACACCGAAGAGTGAAAACAACGACGTTCCGTTTCAGCGCTTGTCCCGAAAGCGTCTTTCTCCCGAATCGGTTAGTGGCGACGAGAACCGCCCTCGTTACTTATCGACTCCATTGCCGTCGAGTGGTACTTGTCATTTATCTCCTATGATGTCTAGTTCCACCTCGATTGAGTGGGAGGGAAGATCCGTTGATGTCAAATGCTCCTCGGACATCGAGTGAGCGACGGAAATCTGCTGAGGAGAATCCGAAGCGTTTTGAGACGGTCTATGTCTTGTTTCTCTGTTTGAACTGAGGGATAGATAAATCAAAAGCCCTATGTCATTATAAATAAGGTGGGGAAGGGAGGAAGTTGCGAAGTGTTCAAGGTGCTGAATGAGAGCAACGACGTCCTTGCGCTGAAATGCGTGAACCTCAAAGGGCTGCACGAGAGTCAGCTTCAAGATTACATCAACGAAGTGAAGCTGCTGCGCCATCTTCAGGGAAAACCGGGCATCATCACTCTCATTGACTACGAGATCAACATTCAAGAAAAGACGCTGAACATTGTAAGAGGATTCATTCGGGAGTGAGGAATAGCTAATGGAGTACGGCGAAACGGATTTGCGCTCCTTTCTGTCAAAACACCAACACGGCAATAAATCGATCGATATGAACCTCATCCGTCTCTTGTGGGAGCAGATGCTCAACTCCGTGAACACAATTCACCAGGCGCAGATCATTCACAGCGACTTGAAGCCTGCCAACTTTCTCTTTGTTCGAGGCTCGTTGAAGCTGATCGATTTCGGCATCGCGCGTGCTGTTCCGGCTGATGACACGAGTGTTCTCCGCGACTCGCAAGTTGGAACTCTGAATTACATTTCGCCGGAAGCGCTGATGGACGTAGGAGACGGAAAGGGAGGAAAGGGCATCCGAGTTCGTGATGATTCCGATTCTGATGTGTAGATCCGGCCTTCCTGCGACGTGTGGTCCTTGGGGTGTATCCTGTACCAGATGGTGTATGGGCAGTCTCCGTTCCAGCAACTCTCGATCGGGAAGAAGATTGCGGAGATTACGAACGATACGCACCCGATCAACTTTCCAAAGATAGAGTGAGACAGGCACTTTATCCATGACAATTAGGAATCCGTGGCTTATGGATGTGATGAAATCCTGCCTTCAGCGCAATCCTTCAAAACGACCGCCTATCAGTGGTCCAGGAGGCCTGTTGCAACACCCCTTTCTGCAGCCACAGGGTGAGAGAGCGATGCAGCTGTTCCAAGCCGCCACGCTGGGAAATGAGAACATGCAGGACATCGTGAGACAGATTTTGGAGAGCTGTGATGATGACGTGTGGAATAAGGATGGGTGTGTCGATGCACTGTGTAATGTAGTTCCTTTCGCTCTCCATCACTTCTAGGAGCTGGCCAAGCAGTGTCCATGCAACAGCCGCATCAGTTTCACTGAGGCGATGGAATCGGTACGAAAACACTCCTAAGCTGTTTTTGTTAAACAAAGAGCGCTATTCTTGAGCGACTTCCTCTTCTTCCTCTTCTTCCTCTTCCTCCTCGTCCTCCTTCACCAACACATGATCGTCTACGGGTCACACATCCGCTAAACGGTAACCATCCTCTCCAGTCTCGTGATCCGCTTTATCGAGAACTATTCATGACACTAAGACGCCAGTCCAACTCTCATCTTCATTCTCAAGAATTGTCCTTCCGTTCTTCTCGAACAGCTCCTTTCCGGTGAGCTTATCACTAGCTGTCACCTCCTTCTTCTCCATCTCCGAATCAAACTTCGCCTTCCAGATGGCGAACGACTCCGGGGTCACAGGAGTACCTTCACTTTACGCCACAATGCCAGCACTACCCCAGTTCTTCGGATGCTCGATGTTGTGTTTCTCAGCAATTGCTTCCGCTTCCTAACAATCACCGCCCCTCTTCAAATCGACCTTCTGAGCAGCCGCATCAGCAAGCTCCTTTGCTCTCTGCTGCCTCTTTATCATTTCATCGTACATGGAGCCCTCCTGCGCATTACAACCCTCCTTGAATCAAACCTCCTGCTTTGGCACGTTTCTGTCGATCAGCCAGTCCTTCACCACCTCGGTGATGTTGTACACCATAGCCATTCCAAGGAACTCAGGAATCTTATCCTATTGCTCATCTTTGCATGTGGCGCAATACATAAATCATTTGAGTGAGATTAATGATATCGTCATCGGAGATGTTGACGGCATCGACGAAACAAATGTTCGGGATTTCATCGGGGTACTTGGGCGTGTACTTGACAACCATGGAAACGCCGACTACGCCATTAGGTGGGGATTCCACAAACAACCGAAATTCTCGCCTCCCAGAACAGGAACTATTTTGATTTTGTATGTACCGGGATCGTTTGAGATCACTACACATCAGAAAGGGAAGTGCGCGCTTCACATTCAAAGTCATCCATAAAGACGGCTTGCATAGCCTCTATTTCCATACTCTGCTCTTCCGCGTAGTCTATAGAATGATCACACAGAACACTTTCCGAACCAGTCATTGTTGGCAAATAGAAACTTAGGCGAGAAGGGTGGCGCAAAATCGGCACGTTTTCTGTCGCTCATGCCACTCTCCAATTCGAGCAATGAAATGGATAGAGAATACCATGGACATGCTACGAAATCCAGTCATTTGGTGACTCTCAGCGACATGACCTGATCACCAGTCATCACCCTGTAGTGTTGGTAACCGACATCTGAAGTAATCTTGCATCCCTTGGCACCACGAAAACCGACATGCCCATCATCGAAGTCGTTCCAGAAATAGCCCCGATTTCATGAAGGAAGAAAGCGCGTTTAGAATTGCTATACAGTGAAACCGATTTTTAGGCCAATGAATTCTAAACTATTAGTTGGACTTGTAGACGCTGTTGCCCGCCCCCTCACTTCGTAGACATTGTTGGCAGTCGTTCTCTCGGAAGGCAAGTATTGCAGCTCGGACGGTTTCTGGCCGCAAACGTCTGTCTACGAGGAAGCCTCTGTGAACTGTGATAGTGGCTATCTTTCAAGAATGTGTATGGGAGACATGGAGTGGGGCCGCATTCACGACCACGCGTGTAGTAGGTGCCTTTTGGATTCGGAGTCACGCACTAGTGTGTACTCCCAACGAAAACGTCCCCGTCACGCGAAACGCGAAGCGTGGTGAGACCATCGAGCACGTGTGCGAACGTGGTTTCCTCGACGTCACTTGCAACATGACCGGTACCTGGGACGCCAACGACATCGGCAACAGGGATTGTCGTAGGGCTTTCGTTCGCATCGGTAACGGGTAGAGTGCAAGAGAAACGACGGATTCCCGATGACGCCGACCGAAGAGTACGCGAGCAAGGCGTGTACCATGGGAGAGGCGGAGCGTCTGTGCAACTTCGGTAAGTGGGACGCCGCTGACTACGGCAACTGCTGTAGGTTTCACTTGGAGTTGTGACCGCGTAGTCAATTACGTGCACAAGTGCAAGCAGTCATCGTTCAAGACGGTGCAGTTCTTCATCTCGCCGAGCGCGGGCCACGCGGACGTGGAGGTGTGCGCGCTCCCCGTCCCTCGCGGGTCGAAGGCGAGCATCGACGACATCAAGACGCAGGGCAAGTGCACGAAGGAGGTGGACAGCAACAAGCAGTACGTGCTGTCGTTCGACCTGGACCCCGCGGCGTACACGGCGTTCATCTACGCGCACTCGGACTACTCGTTCGTGAGCATCCCCGCGCTGAACGCGGTGCTGAAGCGCGACCACTACGAGTTCCAGTTCACGATGCAGAGCTGCGACAACCGGGTGGAGTTCGTGACGTCGGACTCGTACTCGATCACGCTGCGCAACACGTACGTGTGGGGCGAGGCGAAGGAGCCGCGCGTGACGGTGTACTACACGGACAACCTGAAGCTGAAGCTGAAGGACATCAAGAAGTTCAAGAAGATGGTGTTCACGGGCATGCTGGGTCTGGGCCAGCACGACTTCCGCATCACGGGTCTGAAGCCCTTCACGAAGTACCAGTTCTACGTGTTCCTGGAGTCGACGACGGACAGCTTCGCACCGGCGCTGATCAGCAACCACGCGTACGGGCGGACGTACGACGAGTGTAAGGACGAGCTGTGGCGCGCGGTGGGCGTGGGCGAGGAGTCGACGATCGAGTGCGCGATCGGCTACCACGCGTACTACTGCGCGAAGGACGCGAACTACCGCGCGGTGTTCACGACGCGCCGCGACCCGTGCTACTGTCCCGAGGAGACGATCCACGGCGTGGTGTACCCGCAGACGCAGTACGACCACTACGCGCCGGGCGCGCTGGGCAAGCGCTACTGCGGCTGGATGGGTGTGTGGGAGAGCGCGCCGTCGAAGGACTGTCCGGCGGAGGGCGAGTGGCCGGCGGCGCTGGACGGCGAGGTGGTGTCGAAGAGCTGCCAGAACGGCGGTCAG
>ERZ780157.3131-NODE-3131-length-14295-cov-7.919733_pt1 | contig 14295 bp, 12 predicted proteins | sample MGYA00511169_ERZ780157 | MGnify/ENA primary metagenome ERZ780157 (study PRJEB29588, sample SAMEA1965149) | human gut metagenome | biome: human gut; feature: human-associated habitat; material: faeces | place: Denmark | collected 2008/2010 ... | reverse complement strand
TAAAAGATATAATATACTAAAATAGAGATATATTTATAAAAGGGGATAAAAATTATGAGATATGAAGAGATGAAAGAAGAGGAGCTAAAGGAAACGCTAGAATTGGTAAAAAGAGTTTTTGATGAATTTGAAGTACCAGATTATACAGACGAAGGAGTAACTAATTTTTATAAGTTTATTGCATATGATAGTATTTTAGCTCATATAAAAAATAATTTTAAAATTTTTGTTGCAAAAGCAGAAGACAAAATAATTGGAATGGTTTGTATAAGAGATTATTCTCATGTTGCAATGTTATTTGTAGATAAAAAATATCATAAAAATGGAATTGGAACAGAATTAATGAACTATGCAAAGAATTATTGCCAAGAAAAAAATGAGGATAATTATAAGATAACAGTAAATTCAGCACCATTTGCAATAGACTTTTACCATAAAATTGGCTTTAAAGATACTGGAAAAGAGCAAACTGTTGATGGAATAAGATTTTTACCAATGCAGCTTTCAATTTATAAATTTGTAGAATATAGAGATGAATATTCTGACTACTTATATAAGACAAAAAAAGAATGTTTTAAATGGTATGTAGAAAAAATTTATGGTCCTTGGGAAGATGAATTTCAGTTAGAATTTTTTAAAAACTTTATAAGAGAAAAAAGAAATTACATAAAAGTAATAATCTATAATGATAGACCAATAGGTATGTTTACAAATTATATTAATGAAGATGGAGACGATTTTATAGGTTTATTTTACATAGATAAAGCCTACCAAGGAAATGGGATTGGAACACAAATTTTAAAGGAACAATTATTAGTAGATAAAAGAAGTAATGTAGATACTGTATTGCAAGTATTTAAAGAAAATACTGCTAAGAAATTATATGAAAAAGTTGGATTTGAGGTATATGATGAAACAGATAATCATTATAAAATGATTAGAAGAATAAAGGAGGAATAGCTATGGCTAAATTTGTATTAATATGTGGACCACAAGCTGTAGGTAAAATGACAGTTGGTCAAGAGCTTGCAAAATTAACTGGGTTAAAATTTATGCATAATCATGAAACGATAGATTTACCATTAAAGTTTTTCGAATTTAAGTCAGAGCAAAGAGAACGTTTAACAGATTTGTTTAGATTTTCAATCTTTGAGGAAGTTGCAAAAAGTGATTTAAAAGGAATGATATTTACGTTAATGTGGGCTTTCGAAAGACAAGAAGATTGGGATTGGGTACAACGAATAAAAGATATATACGATAAAGAAAATGGGGAATTTTATGTTGTTGAACTGGAAACCACATTAGAAGAGAGGCTAAAAAGGAATAAAACCGAAAACAGACTAAAAAATAAACCTACTAAAAGAGATTTAGAATTCAGCGAGAAAGAATTATTAAAATCTGTAGATAAGCATAGATTAAATTCCTATGAAGGAGAAGTAAAATACGAAAATTATATAAAAATAAATAATACAAATATTTCAGCAGAAGATACAGCAAAAATAATACAAGAAAAATTTAAGTTATAGGGGGGACTTTATATGGAAGATGAATTAGAATTAATATTTCCATCAAAAGAATATAAAGAACAAGTAGAACAATTTAAAGAAGAATTTATAAATAATAATGAAAATGATATACCTGGTGGTGGAGGATTAGAAAGAGAAGAAACATTTGAAGATTGGATGCAAAAAATTAATGATGATTTATCAGAAGAAAAGAGTAAAGAAAGAGGAAGAGTACCATCAGTATTGTATTTAGCTTTTAGAAAACAAGATAAAAAATTGATAGGAATAATTCAAATAAGATATGAGTTAAATGAATATTTATTTAAATGTGGAGGTCATATTGGTGATTCGATAAGGCCTTCTGAAAGAAATAAAGGATATAGTACTAAAATGATTTCATTAGCACTTAAAGAGGCTAAAAGAATAGGAATAGGAAACGTTCTAATGACCTGCGATAAAAATAATATTGCTTCGGCAAGAACAATTATTAAAAATGGTGGTAAATTAGAAAATGAAGTGATTGAAGATAATAAAATAGTACAAAGATATTGGATAACTCTAAAAAAGAGATATGCTATTGCTAGAAATAATAAAGATATATTAGAAAGTGATTTCAAAAATATAAGAGTGGATGATGAAGAATTTAAGGGAAATATTTCATTGTTAACAATTAAGAAAGTAAAAAAAGAATGGAGAATAGATGTAGAACAAAGATGCATTTTAGCTAATAATTATAATTGGCTAGAAATATACCCTGATGGCAAAAACTTTTGCATTACCACAATGTTTGATGAAAATGATAATATAGCTGAATGGTATTTTGATATTGCAAGAGAAATAGGTGAAGATAATGGAATGCCATATGAAGATGATCTTTACTTAGATGTAGTAATAGTACCAGATGGAAGAATACATATATTAGATGAAGATGAATTAAAAAGTGCATATGATAGAAAAGAAGTTAGCAAAGAAGAATACGAAATGGCATATAGAGTTGCAAATAAAATTATAGAAAAAGGAAAAAATAAGAAATATTTAGATGAACTAACAAAATTTACAATGAAATATTTAAAAATATTAAGGGGTGATGAAGATGTATTATAAAAAATTAGTTGGGAAAGATATATATTTATCTCCAATAAGTGTAAATGATGCAGAAAAATATACAGAATGGTTAAATGATTTTAGAACTACAGATTATATTGGAAAGAGTGCTCAAATAATGACATTAGAAAAAGAAAAAGAATATCTTGAAAAAAATATAGATAGTGAAGCAAATTTTAATATTGTAACAATTAATGAGGATAAATTGATAGGAACAATAGGCTTAGAACATATAGATCATTTAAGTAGAAAAGCTACTTTAGGTATTTTTATAGGTGATACAGAAGAAAGAGAAAAAGGTTACGGAACAGAAGCAATTTATTTAATTTTAGATTACGGATTTAGTTATTTGAATTTGAACAATATAAAATTGGATGTTGTGGAATTTAATGAAAGAGCAATAGCATGCTATAAAAAATGTGGTTTTAAAGAATGTGGTGTTAGAAGAAAATGCGAATTTATAGATGGAGTCTACTATGATAGAATTAGCATGGATATATTAAAAGAAGAATTTAGTGGAAAATATATATTAAATAGAAACATTTAGTAAAGCATTAATATGAGTTAAATAATCTAGGAAAGAAAATTATTTAAATTATGTAGACTGAATTAGCTAAATGTGTTAAAATAATAGCAGTAACCGCAGTTGATTTATACATAGGAGGGTGTATATATGCAAAAATATTTCAAAGACTTAGAACGGACAATGTCTGTTCAAGAACTAAAGGATCTTGCCACAGAGCTGGCGGAAGAATATGCTGATAGAGAAGCTGCTGGAATTACGAAAACTGATTTAGCAAATGATAATGATATGAAAGTAGAACTAGTCAGCGAGCTCTTAGACTATGCAGTAGTTCATAGCCTGGTAAGTGAAGCAACAGTAAACCGGATGGAAAGACGAGCGCTTGCCAATCAAAAAAGGCACTCACCGGAGGGAAAAATTTTTTCTGCTAAATATCATTACGCAGAGCTTCGTAGAAAGAGAGTAGAACATCAAGTTTTTAGCTTTTCCGAAGAAAAGATTAGAGAACTGTCGCTTGCTTTTGCAGAAGAAACTGATAAAAGCAAGGAGGAATTTGCAATCCACTATGGAATTGCAAAGAAAACTGTGGATATTCTTTTAAAAAAGGCAATTACAGAAAGTATCTGTGATGATGAGACCTTTAGAAAAATTGAAGAAAGGTCTATCAAACACAATGATAGTCCTGAGACAAAAGCATTTTTCAGACAGCTTCACGAAAGACGTGAAGCAAGGAAGAAAAACTTTTTTGCATAATCCGTACCAAAACACAGAAGCAACGTGGAAGATATTTTTCCAGTTGCTTTTGTGTTTTTTTGAACTTTAGTGACAGAGGTTAAAATACAAAATTTATGTAAATTACAATAAATTTTGTATTCGAAATATACTTATTGTGAATATAAAGTATAAAACAAATGAAAATAGAGATAATAAACAAAGGAGGTAAAAGTATGGAAGAGAAGAATTTACAGATATTAAAAGAAATTCATAAAGGTACAGTAATGGGAATGAATTCTATATCCTTTGTTGCAGAAAAGCTTGATAATAGTGAGTTGAAAGACAACTTAAGCTTTCAATATACACAATATGGTCAAGTCATGGATAGAGTAAATAAACTATATGAAAACTATGGAGAAATACCAGAAGAGAAAAATATAATGAATAAAGTAATGGGATGGACCGGAGTACAAATGAATACATTAAATGATAAAAGTCCATCAAAAATAGCAGAAATAATGATAGAAGGTACGACAATGGGAATTATAGAAGGAAGAAAACTAATAAATAATGAAGCAGACAAAGCTTCAAAGGATGTAAGAGATTTATTAAATAATTTTGTGACGTTTCAAGAAAATAATGTGGAACAGCTAAAAAAATTTTTATAGAGACTTTAAGAAATGCCACAAATATCTACTTGCAAAAGTAGAAAAAAGCAGGTATAATAGTAATACAATTGAATTTAATTATGTTTTAAAAAGAAACCAAGTAGTAATTTATAGTAACTCATAGAGAGGCAATGGTTGGTGAAAATTGCTAGTATATAAATTTACGAATTACATTTCTTATAGTAATTAACGTGTAGCTACGATAAGCTGTAAAGAGGCAATTTAAAATTGTAAATAAAGGTGGTACCACGAGACACATCGTCCTTTAAGGCGATGTGTCTTTTTGAATTTTTAGGAGGTGATGCTATGACCCAATCGTTTAAAATGAAAACAATAATCGATGGGTTCTTCTACGAAAATTCATATAATATAATCAAAAAAATAAAATAATAGTAAGGAGAATATTAATATGGATAATGGATTAGAAAAAATAAAAAGAAAAGCTGTGGATATATTTTCAGAAGAAGAATTAGAACAAAAATTAAAAAGTGGAAGAAAACTTACAATAAAATTGGGAGCAGACCCATCAAGACCAGACTTACATTTAGGGCATACAGTTGTGCTAAGAGCATTAAAGACATTTCAAGAAATGGGGCATGAAGTTGTATTTGTTATAGGCGATTTTACTGGAATGATTGGAGATCCATCTGGTAAAAGTAAAACAAGACCAGCTCTAACATTTGAACAAACAAGAAAGGCTGGAGAAACATACTTAAAGCAAGTTACAAAAATATTAGATAAAGATAAAACAAGAATTGCATACAATTCTGAATGGCTTTCTAAGATGAATTTTAAAGATATTATAGAGTTAACAAGTAAATACACAGTTGCAAGAATTTTAGAGAGAGATGATTTTAAAAATAGATATGAAAATAATCTACCACTTTCTATGCATGAGCTTTTGTATCCATTAATGCAAGGATATGATTCTGTGGCATTAAATACAGATATAGAAATTGGTGGAACAGATCAAACTTTTAACCTTTTAGTTGGTAGAGAACTTCAAAAAGATTATGGGCAAAAAAGACAAGTGGTTTTAACATTTCCATTATTAGTTGGATTAGATGGAAAAGAAAAAATGAGCAAATCATTAGATAATTATATAGGAATTGATGAAAGTCCAGAAGTAATGTATGAAAAGGCCATGAAGATTCCGGACGAGGTTTTAATGGAATATTTTAGACTAACAACAGATATAGACTTAAAAGAGGCAGAAAAGTTAATTAGAGAGGATATAGTAAAAGCTCATAAAAGATATGCAGAAGAAATTGTTAGAATGTATCATGGAGAGGATAAGATAGATGTTGCAGAAGAAAGATATAGTCAAGTTGCTAAAGGTTATATTCCAGAAGATATAAAAGAATTTAATATCGAAAATAATGATGAAATAAATATCTGTGATTTACTTGTAAAAGTCGGATTTGCACCTTCTAAAAGTGAAGCAAAAAGAATGGTAATAGGCAAAGGAGTAAGGGTTAATGGTGAGATTATCGAAGACATATTAACTACTCTAAAACCAAAAGAAACGATATTGCAATTTGGGAAAAATAGATTTATAAAGATAATTTAAAGTAAAAAATGTCCTTTTATATGAAAGGACATTTTTGCTTTAAACTATTTAAAATAGTTGCTTTTACAAATTAATTACAATATAATAGCATAGTAGAAAAAAGGATTCTAGGAACGTCCCTAAATCCCTGGGAAACGTTCTTAAATCCGAAAGGAGATAAACATGAATTTTTTAGAACTAAGAGAAAAATATCCAGAATTTTCATATAACTGGTATAAAATAGAAGAAAATGAGAATGAATATAAAATAAGTTATGAATTTGAAATCGTAGGACTTTCAAAATTTAATCCAACATGGACAATTCCTAAGTTGGATACTTCTGTAAGTGAAAAACATAATAAAGAATTATTAGAAAATATGGTTTTTAATTTAGGAATGGTAGAACTTGTAAGTTATTGGAAAATAACTTGTGCTCCTCATGTAACTGTAAAAAATATATTTTTAAGCCAAAGGCAAATTGAGTGGTGGAAAAAGCTATATTTTTATGGACTTGGAGAGTTTTTCTATAAAAATGAAATTAAAACTGATATAGAAGAATTTATGACTATAACAACAGGAGATACTAAATTATCAAAAATAGTAACAAATGAAAAATTTAATGGTGCTTTAGTTCCAATTGGTGGGGGAAAAGATTCTATAGTAACTTTAGATGTAATTAAAGATGATTTTGCAGACAACATGTGTTATGTAATAAATCCAAGAGGAGCAACAGAAGAAACAGCAGAGGTTGCTGGGTATGGGGAGAATAAAAGATGTTATGTAAAAAGAACATTGGATAAAAACATGCTAGAACTTAATAAACAAGGATATTTAAATGGTCATACACCATTTTCATCTATAGTAGCATTTTCAGCACTTATAGTTGCATATTTAAATAAGAAAAAATACATAGTGTTATCTAATGAAGCAAGTGCAAATGAATCTACAATATATGAAGAAGAAGTAAATCACCAATATTCTAAAAGTTACGAGTTTGAACAAGATTTTAATGAATATGTTAAAGAAAATGTATTAGATAGAATAGAATATTTTAGTTTATTAAGACCAATAAGTGAGTATCAAATTGCAAAACATTTTGCTAAATTGCCTAAATTTTATAAAATTTTCAAAAGTTGTAATGCTGGAAGTAAAGAAAATAAGTGGTGTGCAAATTGTCCAAAATGTTTATTTGTATATATAATTTTATCTCCATTTATGAGTAAAAAAGATATGATAAATATTTTTGGAGAAGACTTATTAGAAAAAGAAAGTTTAAAAGAAACAATGGAAATGCTTTCTGGAATACAAAAGAATAAACCTTTTGAGTGTGTAGGATCAAGGGATGAAGTAAATACAGCGATTTGTGAAACTATAAAAAAATATGAAGCAAATAATGAGGAGTTACCATTATTATATAAATTTTATAAGACAACTAAAAAATATGAAGAATATATAAACAAAGAAAATACATATAACGAGTTTTATAATCCAGAAAACAATGTACCAGAACATTATAAAGAAATGTTAAAGAAGAGTGAGATAATATGAAAAGCACAATATTAAACATGTTTAAACAAGATTTAGAAAATAAAAAAATAGCAATTTGGGGATTAGGAAAAGAAGGAATCTCTACATTGCAATTTATTCAAAACAATAATATAAAATGTAATGAATTAGGAATTTTAGATCAAAAGGAATTGCCGGAAATAGAGGGAACGAAAAAAATAAGTAGACCAGAAGAGTTGAATGAATATGATTTGATATTTAAAAGCCCAGGAATAGTTGCGGATGCAACTATGATAGATGTCAATAAATTGACTTCACAAACCGAAGAATTTATAAAAATATTAGCTAGTCAGATAATAGGAATAACTGGAACTAAAGGGAAAAGTACAACATCTAGTCTTACTTATACTATCCTAAAAAAATATTATCCCAATACTGTATTAGTAGGAAATATTGGTATTCCATGTTTTAACGCAATAAACGAAATAGATGAAGATACAAAAATAGTGTTTGAACTTAGTTGCCATCAATTAGAGTTTATACGATATTCACCACATATTGCGGTGATTTTGGATTTATATCCAGATCATTTAGACCATTACAAAACATTTGAAAACTATATTAATGCAAAACTTAATATTAATAAATTTCAAAAAAATGAGGATATATTAATTTATGGAGAAACTTGCAAGAAATATATTCACAGCAAAATAAAAAATAATATTTGTATTAATGATTATATAAAAGATAGAAATATAATGACAAAAAATAAGAGTATACAAATTTTAGATAATGAAACTAATTTGGTAGGCGAGCATAATTTCTTTGATATTGCTGTTTCATACTATATTGGTAGCGAAATATATAAGATATCAAATGAAGAGTTTAAAGCAACCTTAAAGGATTTTAAGGGCTTAGCACATAGATTAGAATATGTTGCTACCAAAGATAGCGTTTCATATTATGATGATTCTATTTCTACAATAGGAGAAACAACAATAGAGGGAATTAAAGCATTAAAAAATGTAAATACCTTAATATTAGGTGGTATGGATAGAAAAATAGATTATTCTAATTTAGAGGATTTTATTATACAAGATGAAAATTTGGAAAATTTAATTTTAATGCCAGATACAGGGACAAGAATATATAAAGAATTAAAAGACAAGGGAAACAATAAAAATTGTTATTTAGTAAATAATTTAGAAGAAGCAGTAAAAAAAGCAAAAGAAGTAACAAAGAAAAATACAATTTGTTTACTATCTCCAGCGGCTGCAAGTTATGGATTTTTTAAAAATTTCGAAGAAAGAGGAAATAAATTTAAAGAATTGTTATAAATAATGAAATTAAATTTTAAATAATTCACAAATAATTCACAAAACGTAGATTGACAAATGACACTGTGTCATATATAATATATGATACAGTGTCATTTTGAAATTAATGTAAATAAGCCAAAATAAATCAAAAGACACTAAGTTGAATAATCAATTTTTTAGATTAAGAATATAATACAAATGAAAGGAGGAGAAAATGCCAACTAATACATTCTTTAATTTACCAGAAGAAAAGAAAAACAAAATATTAAAAGCAGCAAATAAAGAATTTGCAAGAGTTCCTTTAGAACAAGTTTCTATAAAAAATATTGTAGAAGATGCAGAAATAGCAAGAGGAAGTTTTTACCAATATTTTGAAGACAAAGAAGATCTTTTTGACTATATGATGGATTTAAAAATTGGAGATATAGAAAATAAATTAAACAGATTAATAGAAAAAGAGAATGGAAATATAATTAATATATGTGTTAGCTTATATGACCATTTAATTCAAGTTGGTAAATTAAGGAAAAACAACAAATTCTTTAGGAAAATATTTGAAAATATAAAAACAAGTGATAATTTAATGTTCATAAAAAAAGAAAATAGGAACATTAAATTAGAACAAAAATTATACGATTTGTATGACAAAAATAAAGAAATTTTAAATGTAAGAAATAAAGAAGAATTTAGGTTAGTAGTAGAAATGTTATTTGCTATTACGAGAAGAAGAATAGTTGCTTCACTAAAATATAAGGATTTGTATGAAGCTAGAAATGATTATTTAAAGGAAATTGAATTTATAAAAAATGGAATTTTAAAATAAATATGTAACTTAGTGGACGGCAAAAATAATTAAGTTGAGATTGCGATAGTAAAACAATACAAAGTATACATAAAATTTAAGCTCCGTCCCTAAAGTTCGAAAACAATCAAAAAGGAGAGAATAGGCAATGTTAAAAGTATTAAAAAACTTAAAGGAATCTGCTATGTCTGTAATAGTCATTGTTATACTTTTATGTGTTCAAGCTGCAACAGATTTAGCATTACCAACATATACTTCTAAAATTGTAAATATAGGTATTCAACAAGGTGGGATAGAAAATGCTGCACCAAACTATATAGCTAAAAGTCAAATGGATAACCTTTTAAAATTTACAAATGATGACGACAAAATACTAAATGATTATGAATTAATATCAGAAGATAGTAAACATTATAAAAAATATGTTAAAGATTATCCAGAAATTGCAAATCAAGAAGTATATAAAATAAAAGATATTAGTGAAGAAGAATTAGAGAGCTTGAATCAAGCTATAGCTAAACCATTACTTGCTCTTTCAGCATTAGAAGCACCAGAAGAAGTAAGTAAAGAAGATATGGATTTAATGTTAGGATTTGTAACAAATGATGATGAAATATTAAATTCATATACATTATCAGAAGATGAAGATACATATAAAATAAAGGACATTAATAACGTAGAAAAAGGAAAATTAAACATTAACTTAATGAATGGATTATTTGTAAAACAAATGGTATCAAACGAAGAAGCAGCAAACAAAATTAAAAATTCTATGTTAGAAAATGTTCCAGCTACACAAAAAAGTGTTATGGAAAATATGTCATTGGCAGAAATAATAAATACTATGCCAGAAGAACAAAAAGCAGGGATTATAACTACAATAGAAGCAGAATTACCAAATACAATAGATACAATGATTGCTAAATTATCAGATTCTATGATAGAGCAAGCAGCTATACAAGAAGTTAAATTACAATATCAATATTTAGGAGCAAATACAGATGATATTCAAAATTCATATATATGGATGTCTGGACTACAGATGTTGGGAATTGCATCTATTACAATGGTCTGTGCGGTTACAATTATGTTATTGTCAGCTAGAGTAGCAGCTAAATTAAGTAAAACATTAAGAGAAAAATTGTTTAAAAAAGTATTAAGTTTTTCTACAGAAGAATTTAACGATTTCTCTACAGCATCATTAATTACTCGTACTACTAATGATATACAACAAATACAAATGCTTTTAACTTTACTATTTAGAGTTATTGTATATGCACCAATTATAGCGATAGGTGGATTTATAAGAGTGCTATTTAATAGTGAAGCATCTATGGCATGGATTATTGGTTTAGCAGTTGTATGTATAATTATCATAGTACTTACATTAATGATAATTGCAATGCCAAGATTTAAAAAATTGCAAAAATTAGTAGACAAATTAAACTTAGTTTCTAGAGAGATATTAACAGGAAGTCAAGTAATACGTGCTTTTAATACAGAGAAACATGAAGAAGAGAGATTTAATAAAGCAAATAGAGATTTAATGAAAACACAAGTTTTTGTTAACAGAGCTATGAGTATAATGATGCCAGCTTTAATGCTTGTTATGAACTGCATTTCAGTCCTTATTGTATGGGTTGGAGGACATAATGTTGATGCTGGTACAATGCAAATTGGAGATGTAATGGCATTTATCCAATATACAATGCAAATAGTAATGGCATTCTTAATGATATCAATGGTATCAATAATGTTACCTCGTGCTAGTGTTTCAGCAGGTAGAATTAATGAAGTATTAGAAAGAGAACCACGAATTAAAGATAAAAAAGAAACAAAAGACTTTAAAGAAGACAAAAAAGGATATGTAGAATTTAAAGATGTTTCATTCCACTATCCAGATGCAGATGCAGAGGTCATTTCAGATATATCATTTACTGCAAAACCAGGTGAAACAACTGCTTTAATAGGAAGTACAGGTAGTGGTAAGTCTACAATAGTAAATTTAATTCCTAGATTTTATGATGTAACAGGAGGAGAGATACTTGTAGATGGAATAAACATAAAAGATGCAAGCCAAAAAGATTTAAGAAAGAGAATTGGTTTTGTTCCTCAAAAAGGTATGTTATTCTCTGGGACAATAGAATCTAATATTAAATATGGTGATGAAAATATATCAGATGAAAAGATGATAGAAGCAGCACAAATTGCGCAAGCAGAGGAATTTATAGAAACAAAACCAGATAAATATAACGAACCTATAGCACAAGGTGGAGGAAATGTATCTGGAGGACAAAAACAACGTTTATCTATTGCAAGAGCAATTGCAATAGACCCAGAAATATTAGTATTTGATGATAGCTTTTCAGCTCTGGATTTAAAAACAGATAAAATTTTAAGAGGAGAACTTGAAAAACATACTAAAGATAAGACTGTAATTATAGTAGCTCAAAGAATTAGTACAATAATGAATGCAAATCAAATTATAGTTTTAGATGAAGGTAGAATTGTAGGTAAAGGAACACATGAAGAATTAATGAAGACATGTGAAACTTATCAACAAATTGCATTATCACAACTTTCAAAGGAGGAATTGGAAAATGGCTGAGAATAAGAATAATAGACCTCCAATGGGAGGTATGAGACATGGTGGTGGCAAAGTAGTAGAAAAGCCAAAGGACTTTAAAGGAACCACAAAAAAGCTAATACGAAATTATATAGCAAGATATAAAATACCAGTAATAATAGTAATTTTATTTGCTATTGGTAGTACAATATTTGCAATTATTGGACCTAAAATTTTAGGTAATGCAACTACAGAGATATTTAATGGTATAGTAAGTAAAATTTCTGGAGGAACAGGTATAGACTTTGGAAAAATTGGAGCAATATTGTTAACTTTATTAGGATTATATTTAATAAGTGCACTATTTTCTTTAATTCAAGGTTTTACAATGACTACAGTAACGCAAAAAATAACATATAGAATGCGTGATGACTTAGTTCATAAAATAAATAAATTACCAATGAAATATTTTGACAAAAGAACACATGGTGAAGTATTATCTATAATCACAAACGATATAGATATGCTTTCACAAAATTTAAATCATAGTGTTACACAAATTATTACTTCTATTTGTACTGTTATTGGTATATTAATAATGATGTTTTCAATAAACTGGATAATGACTTTAGTTTCATTAATTATATTGCCAGTAACTGCACTTTTAGTAAGTACAATAGTAAAGCACTCTCAAAAATATTTTAAAGCTCAACAAGATTATTTAGGACATGTAAATGGCCAAGTTGAAGAAGTATATGGTGGTCATACAATAGTTAAAGTATTTAATGGAGAAGAGAAGGTTACAAAAACTTTTAAAGAAGCTAATAATGTATTATATAAATCAGCTTGGAGATCACAATTTCTATCTGGTTTAATGTTCCCAGTAACAAACTTTATAGGAAATGTGGGATATGTTGCTGTTGCAATTTTAGGTGGATATTTAACAATACAAGGAAAGATTACAGTTGGAGATATACAAAGTTTTATTCAATATAATAAACAGTTTGTACAACCAATTACACAAATAGCACAAATCTCTAGTACATTACAATCAATGATTGCTGCAGCTGAAAGAGTATTCGAATTTTTAGAAGAGCCAGAAGAAGTTGAAACAGCAAAAGGAAATATAGATACAAGCAATTTAAAAGGAAATGTTGTATTTGATCATGTTAATTTTGGATATGATCCTGAAAAGACAATTATAAATGATTTCTGTGCAAATGTAAAAGATGGGCAAAAAATTGCAATTGTTGGTCCTACTGGTGCAGGAAAAACAACGATGGTAAAATTGCTTATGAGATTTTACGATGTAAATTCTGGTTCAATATCTGTTGACGGACATAATATAAAAGACTTCGAAAGGGGAGAATTAAGAAAGATGTTCGGAATGGTTTTACAAGATACATGGTTATTTAGTGGAACTGTAGAAGATAACATTAAATATGGAAAACAAGATGCAACAGATAGTGAAATTATAGAAGCAGCCAAAGCAGCACATGTACACCACTTTATAAAAACATTGCCAAAAGGATATAAATCAGACTTAAATGAAGAAACAAGTAATGTATCAGCAGGTCAAAAACAATTACTGACTATTGCAAGAGTAATTTTGGCAGATCCTAAGATTTTGATTTTAGATGAAGCTACAAGTTCTATAGATACTAGAACAGAGCAACAAATTCAATCAGCGATGGATAACTTAATGAAAGGTAGAACAAGCTTCATTATTGCACATAGATTATCTACGATTAAAAATGCAGACTTAATCTTGGTTATGAACCATGGAGATATTGTAGAACAAGGAACTCATGAAGAATTACTTGAAAAGGGTGGATTCTATGCAGGATTATATAATTCACAATTCGAAGAATGTAATGATGAAATAGAATAAAAAATCATAAAAAAGACATCTGAAAAGATGTCTTTTTTGAGTTTTTATATATTTATTTTAACTATAAAAATTTTGTTATAATTAAAATATTAGAAAACAAAAAAGGTCGAATAATGAATTAAAAATGGTATTTGCGAATAAAAAATAC
>ERZ780157.3127-NODE-3127-length-14313-cov-5.023215_pt1 | contig 14313 bp, 8 predicted proteins | sample MGYA00511169_ERZ780157 | MGnify/ENA primary metagenome ERZ780157 (study PRJEB29588, sample SAMEA1965149) | human gut metagenome | biome: human gut; feature: human-associated habitat; material: faeces | place: Denmark | collected 2008/2010 ... | reverse complement strand
CTGTCTTTTCCATTTGTTACTTCTTTTGAGTGTAACGATATTTTAGGACTAGACAACGGAAACATAAAAAAGAAGCCTCTCTTCACAGAGAGGCTTCTTTTTTATATCGAAAATAACCAATAAAAACTTTCCGATATAGTTAATCATCTTATATGCTTACATAAATAGCAAAAGGTTTTGATATAGCGATTATACTAATAGTGTTACTTTCTTAATGACATTGCAAAGATACGGGTACCTCCGGCCTCCTACAATACCTATATGTGAGTAAAAAAACGCCTCTTGCTACCTAATCAGGGTGATATTGAAACAAAAAGAACCGTTTTTCTCAAAACAGTTCTTCTTTTGTCGCAAGGAAAACCAATAAAAATCCCCGCTGTTGTTATTTACTTTAAAATAAACATTACATTGACATTCTATCAATAAGGTTCCGGTCGACGATTATACCTAATCATGATACATAATTGACAAAGACAAAGATATGAGTGGACAATCATTAACACAATACCTACAAGTATGTATATTTGTCTTTACCCTCCCCAATTGTAGGGATTTCATGATATTTTTCCTGTAAAAACGCACACAATACCTACAAATAGGTAACATCGACACCTTTTTACCTACTAATTGCGATTGCACACCGTTGACAGCCCCTCTAATTTTGCCAAAAATTAAAAAACGCAATGAAAAGGTTAACTAATTTATTAGCAATCACTCTACTAACCTCTTGTGTAACGGCATTTGCACAGGAACAAGAAGAAACAACGACAGAAAAATCCGCAGTGGAACAATCCGCAGACATTTATGCAGCCGGATATAACAAGTTCCGCTTCGGCGGATATGGGGAGATCCTCGCAAACTTTATGGACTACGGCATCAATCGTTTCCGAGGTACGGACAACGGAAGCAAGAAAGACCATCGCAATTCGATCTCCATACCCCGTTTTGTCTTGGCTTTCGATTACAAATTCAATTCCCAATGGGTATTAGGAGCAGAAATAGAATTTGAGGCTGGAGGTACGGGAAGTGCCTATGAGATAGAAAACACAGAAAACGGAGAATACGAAATGGAAGTTGAAAAAGGCGGTGAAGTTGCTTTGGAACAATTCCACATCACACGTCTTATCCATCCGGCCTTCAATGTCCGTGCCGGTCATTTGATCGTCCCGGTCGGTTTGACCAACGAGCATCATGAGCCGATCAACTTCTTCGGAACTTCTCGTCCGGAAGGCGAAACGACCATCCTTCCTTCTACCTGGCACGAAAACGGTATCGAAGTATTCGGTACGTTCGGTCGAGGCTACACACGTTTCAACTACCAGGCTTTGGTCGTTGCCGGATTGAACGCCAACGGTTTCGACCGCAACACATGGGTTGCCGGTGGTAAGCAGGGACTATTCGAAACAGATAACTTCACCTCACCGGGCTATGTGGCCCGCCTGAACTATTTAGGAGTACCGGGATTGAAAATAGGCGGTTCCTTCTACTATTGCCACAATACGGGAGCCAATTCCGACAAACCAGAAACATACGTCAAATATGGAAACATACCTTTGCGCATCTATACGGCTGACCTGCAATACAAAAACAAATATGTCACCGCACGCGCAAACATGATATACGGCAACCTGAGCAAAGCCGACGCCCTCAGCAGTGTCAACAACCACCAAAGCGGCGGTTCTCCTTATACACAGACAACCCCGATCGCCAAACGTGCGGTCAGCTACGGTGGTGAAGTGGGGTTCAACCTGCGTGCGGTTTGTAAAGACAATATGAGCGTACCCGTAATCTATCCGTTCGTCCGCTACGAATACTACAACCCACAGGAAAAAGGCGAAGGCAAGCACACGATGGATTTACGCAACAAAGTAAGCATGTGGACAGCCGGAGCCAATTGGTATGCTTTACCTAATCTTGTCGTGAAAGCAGACTATACAACACGCAAAATCGGAGGCGGCAAATATAACAGCGAAAACGAATTCAGCTTGGCTATCGCCTATATCGGCTGGTTCCTCAGCAAATAAAAACAATATAAACAAATTAATAACTTATCAATAAAAATGAAAAAGAAAAATTATTTCTATCTGGCAGCCTTATCGCTCGCCATGACATTCTCGATGGGAGCATGTAGCGACAACAACGACCCCAATCCGGATGGTGGCGGAAAAGATCCGGTCAACCTGGATTACAGTTCTGAAAACGCCAGTGCATGGGGTAACTATATGTATAACGTTGCAATGTTGCTGAACGACGATGCAACCATGCTCTACAATTCTTGGGTAACCGACTACGTCGATGAGCAGGGTTCACACGGCCCATATGCCACGATCTTCAAAGACCAGACTGCCGGAGCTTACCAAAGCCCGCTCTCGTGTATCGAGGAAATGATCGAAAGCGGTATGTGGAACATCGCCAACGAAGTAGGTGACGCCAAGATCAAGGACCCGTATACCAAATATACCAGCGGTGACAAGGAAGGCGGTCTCTATGCCGTCGAATCATGGTATAGCTGGCATTCGCGCGACGACTATACGAACAATATCTTTTCCATCCGTAACACATACTACGGCCGCATCGACGACAACGACGTGTCTAAAGTGGACGGAAACCTGAGTGCATTCAACTCTTACAAGGATTTCGACGATGAAGGAGACATCGCAGAACACTCGCTTTCAAAACTGATCGCTTCAACCAACCCGGATCTCGACGAAGAAATCAAAACGCTGATTTTCGCTTCTGCAAAGGCGATTCAGGCTATTCCGCAACCGTTCCGCAACAACATCGACAGCGAAGAGTCCGTTGCCGCAATGAACACTTGCATGGAACTGGCCAACCTGTTGTTAAATGAAGTAAAACCGTATGTAAACCAAACATTCGGCGATCCCGAATACGACGATGACCTTGATGCAATAGCCGAACAGTTTGTCGATGCGGTCGTTCTTCCTACGTATAAAGACTTGCAGGAAAAGAACAAGCTTTTGCTGGATGCGGTAAACCAGTTCAGACAAAACCCAAGCAACGACAACTTCGAAAAGGCCTGCAATTTATGGATCACGGCACGCGAACCGTGGGAAAAGAGCGAAGCTTTCCTTATCGGCCCGGTTGCCAACCTAGGTCTGGACCCCAACATGGACAGCTGGCCTTTGGACCAGAACGGTATCGTACAGGTATTGAATTCACAAAACTGGGATGACCTGGAATGGAGCGGAAACTTTGACGAAGAAGATGAAGCCATCGGAGCCGCACAGAGCGTACGTGGTTACCATACATTGGAATATCTCCTGTTCAAAGACGGGCAGCCCCGCACTGTCGATGGAGCAAAATAAACATGCCTCTGAGACATAAAACTTGATAATAGATCATGACAAACCTTGAAACAGCAGACAAATGCCCGCTGTTTCAGGGTTTCAGAGTTATTACACAATGCGACTCGCGTTATTCGGAAATAAATTCAGAAAACCAATAAAATGATATGAAGCAATCTTACCTGTTAACATCCTCGCTACTCCTGCTCTTTGCATGCGCAGCTTGTGAAGAGGACGATAAAATGGATATGGATAAAATAGATGTCCCGAACGGATATGCGCTGTCAGCAGGGACTTCAACGATTTTCCTAAACTCATCGGTCGCCTATGATACGAACGCCGACTGGATAACAGGAGCCAACTCGATCCGTTTCAACAACGGCGACGGTCTCTACGACGATGTACGCACCAGCAACAATGGAGACGGAGGCGGTCTCGGACCTGTTTATGCCGGCTATTCCTGCGGCAGTTGCCATCGCAACGCAGGAAGGACCAAACCGACATTGTGGGAAAACGGCGGATCGGGCAACTACGGTTTCTCTTCCATGCTGGTCTATATCTCCCGCCGCAACGGTGCTTTCTTCCGCGACTACGGACGTGTATTGCACGACCAAGCCATCTACGGCGTCAAACCGGAAGGTAAGTTGTCCGTCACATACGACAAGCAGACTTTTTCCTTCCCCGACGGAGAGACTTACGAACTATGCAAACCCAATTACACGATAACCGAATGGTATAAAGACAGTATCGCCCCGGAAGATTTGTTCTGCACCGTACGCATCCCGTTACGCCACGTCGGTATGGGACAGATGATGGCGATCGACCGCAGGGAAATCGAAGCGCTCGCTGCCAAAAGCAATTATCCGGAATATGGCATCAGCGGACGTTGCAACTATATCACCGAGAAGGGTGTCACCGGTGTCGGCCTTTCAGGGAACAAGGCACAGCATCTTGACCTGACCGTCGAACTGGGCTTTTCAAGCGATATGGGCGTGACAAACAGCCGCTATCCGGAAGAGATTTGCGAAGGGCAGGCTCAGATCAACCAAGGCAGCATGATGGGACTCTCGTACGACCAGCTCGACATATCGACCGCCGATATGGAAGATGTGGACCTTTATATGCAAAGCCTCGGTGTACCGGCAAGGCGCAACATAAACGACCCTCAGGTCATCTTAGGAGAACAAAAGTTTTACGAAGCGAAATGCCATCTATGCCACGTCACTACGCTGCATACGCAAGCGGGTGGTTCCACACTGCTCAACGGCACACGTTTGCCATGGCTCGGCGGACAGACCATACATCCTTATTCTGATTTCCTACTGCATGACATGGGGTCGGAGATCATGGGGGTCGGGTTGAACGACAATTATGTCAGTGGTCTGGCACGAGGAAACGAATGGCGTACTACGCCGCTTTGGGGTATCGGGCTACAGGAGAAAGTCAACGGTCATACCTATTTCCTTCACGACGGACGCGCCCGCAACCTGACCGAAGCCATCATGTGGCATGGAGGCGAAGGGGAAGCCTCCAAAAATTTATTCAAACAAATGAGCAAGGAAGAGCGTGAGGCAGTGATCGCATTCCTCAACTCCTTATAATTTATCCATAAGACAAACTAAAATGAAACAACTGATAATCACAATTGCAGCATTATTACTATTGCCGTTGACCGTCACGGCCCAATATGAGGAAGATACGGAAAACGGTGTCGTATCACTAAACGGCAAAGAAGGCTTTACAATCGCTACCAAGAAGGGGGATTTCGTTTTCAAACCTTATATGTTGGTCCAGACCAGTGCTAACATCAACTACTACGACGATGAAGGGCTGGACCCGGCCTACAATCAGGACAATATACACAACAGCGGTTTCTCGATCCCCTACGCCATCCTCGGTTTCACGGGCAAGGCATTCGACCGGGTGACATTCAACCTCTCCATCAATGCCGCCGGAAGCGGAGGAAACATCCTCCAACAGGCTTGGTTCGACGTAGAGATGAAAAAGAGTTTTGCCATACGTGTCGGCAAGTTCAAGACTCCGTTCTCGCACGCTTACCTCACTACGCTGGGCGAGACGTTAATGCCGACACTGCCGACATCGCTCACCTCATCCGTGATCCTGCCTTATTCTCTTAATGCCGTGACACCGAACATCGGCATGGGATTCGACCTCGGAGTGGAAGTGCACGGATTGGTAAAGGAGAAGTTCGGCTACGAAGTTGGGATTTTCAACGGAACGGGAAGCTCCGTCAACGTGGCATCCAAAACGTTCAGCGACGACTGGCATATCCCGTCATTGTTGTATGCCGGCCGCATCACTTACATGCCGAAAGGAGTTATGCCGTCCAACCAGGGCAGCCCGAACCGTTTGAAGGAAGACAAGATGTTGTTCGGTCTTTCCACTTCATTGAATGTGGAGAGCGAAAGCGAAAGTACGAACGATTTCCGGGCAGGAGCAGAATTCGCCATGTTGAAGAATCGCCTGTATCTCGGCGCTGAAATCTATTATATGAATGTAGGGTTTACCAAACGGCAGAAAATTGACGAGAGCTATAACTATTTAGGGGGGTACGTGCAAGGCGGTTATTTCGTTACCAACAAACTACAAGCGACAGCCCGTTATGACTTCTTCAACCGCAACGGATTGGACACAAACGGTTTTCTGAATATGCCGGCCGTCGGATTTAACTATTTCTTCACCAGCTGCAACTTGAAACTGCAAGCCATGTATCAGTTCATCGGACGTACCGGACATGACACGCAGCTTGACCGCGACAACGACGACTTAGGATTAGCCATGCATTCCGGAACCGTCTTACTTCAGTACACTTTCTAATCGTAACGTCATGAAAAGAGAAGTTTATTCATTCATCTCCGGGCTATTGCTCTTTTCCTGTCTTGCCATCTCCTGCGACGATGGCAAGATATATGATGAAAACAATCAGACGGAAAGGGAAGGAGGAACAGTGAAGTTAACCGCCCAAATCAACGGGATAGATTCCTGGCCAGGCGGTTACAGCGTCGTACTGGCCGGATTCACCCCTGACAATGCTTTCGCACAAACGGCAAAAGGGATTAGCCAGACAGCCGACGGGACGATAAACATGGTCTTGGCCGGTATTCCCAGTGAAGTCACACAGATCGAAGTTTGTGTCATCAACAAACTACGCAAAAGGATTGCCAGTTTCTATACCGCCGACTACACGGAACAGGCGGATACCATACGGCTGGATGCCGGAAAGTTGGATGCCGGCATGTTCAACAGTATCCAAACCGAAATTTTCAATCGTTCCTGTACGGCTTGCCATGGAGGAAGTACGGAACCTGCTGCCGGACTGTACCTCACGGAAGGCAAAAGTTACAAAGCCTTAGTCGATGTCGTAGCTGATAAAAGCGAGGAAGGGCTGAAACTGGTCAAGCCGGGAAGCGCGGAGGAAAGCTTCCTGCACGTCATCTTGCACGAGAACATTGTCAAGTACGATCATACCAACGTCATCACGACCTCCAGCACTCTGACGTTGCTCGACGATTGGATCAATAACGGAGCTAAAGAATAAGAAAGCACATATTACATGGATTATATCAAAAAGACATACACAGACAAAGCTGTCGAAGTTCAAATTTCTTCCTTTGCCGGGAAAGGTGGGGTTACCGAATATCACGTTCTGCTCACTATTACGAACCGGACATTGCCGTTTTCCGGACAACTTCAGAACATCCAACGGGCCTATGTGGCAGTTATCCAAGAGGTGTTACCTGACGATGCGACTGCCGTCTTCCGGCGCTATTTCCTGAGCGACGCTGCCAACCAAGCCGACTTGGTGATGGTTTGGGAATGCGAAAATTCCTATTGCCCTCTTTCCATCGTGGAGCAAGCTCCACTAAACGGGAGCAAAATAGCCATGTGGACTTGGTTTCAGACCGGTATCACTGTCGAAACGACCAAAAACGGAATGTCGAAAGCCAAACACAACCGTTATACACAATACTGGACCGGGGGCTCTTGCAATAGGGCTTCCAACTCCGAGTACCAGACACGGCTTTTGCTGAACGATTACGTCTTGCAACTGACCGAGCAGGGATGCAAGTTGGCAAACGATTGCATCCGTACCTGGTTCTTCGTTCAAAACGTGGATGTCAACTATGCCGGCGTCGTCAAGGCCCGCAAAGAGGTTTTCATCACGCAAGACCTGACGGAAAAGACCCATTATATTTCCAGTACGGGAATAGAAGGACGCCATGCCGATCCGAACGTTTTTGTCCAGATGGATACTTATGCCGTAAAAGGCTTGCAGTCCGGACAAATCCAGTTCCTCTATGCTCCCACCCACCTGAATCCGACATACGAATACGGAGTGACTTTCGAGCGGGGGACAGCTGTAACCTATGGCGACCGGAAACAAATCTTCATTTCCGGAACCGCGAGTATCGACAATCAAGGCGAGATCATGTATCCGGGGGATATCCTGAAGCAGACGGAACGCATGCTGGAAAACATCGACACCTTGCTACAGGAGGCGGGAGGCGGATTGCAAGACATCATGCAGGCAATCGTCTACTTGCGCGACCCGGCCGATTATGTCGTGGTCAAGCAATATATCGAAAGCCGGTATCCGTCGTTTCTCCACCTGATCGTACATGCTCCCGTATGTCGTCCGGGCTGGCTGATCGAAACGGAATGCATAGCTGTCATACCGGCGGATGCACCTCAATATGCATGCTTATAATAATCTACTATACAAATGATAAAAGATATGGGAAACATGAAGAACGGAAAATACAGGGAAACAAGCAAGATGAGTGACCTGATATGCGAGAATTATCCGATGGTCCTTGTGATGAGCCGCTTCGGTATCGACCTGGGGTTCGGAGAGAAAAACATCGGGGAAGTATGCCGGCAGAATAAGATCGACACATATACATTCCTGACTGTCGTCAACTTTCTGACGGAAACGGAGACAATCCCGGCAGCGGAGGTCCATAAAGATATCTCCATCTCTTCGCTTATCACTTATCTGCATAATGCACACGACTATTTCCTGAACTTCCGTCTTCCCCATATCCGTCACAAACTTACAGAGGCAATCGTGAGCTGCCCGAAAGATGTGGCCTTCGTGATCCGCCGCTTTTTCGACGAATATGCCGAAGAGGTGCACAAACATATGTCGTACGAAGAGAAAACCGTCTTCCCGTATGTCCGCAATTTGCTGGAAGGAAAGAAAGACCCGAAATATAACATCACCATCTTCCGCAAACGGCATGACCAGATCGAGATGAAAATCACGGAACTGAAGAACCTGATCCTGAAGTATTATCCGGGACCGGACAGTAACTTGCTCAACAGCGTCCTGTTCGATATTTTCGCAACAGAACAAGATCTTGCCTCTCATAACCGGGTAGAAGACTACATCTTCGTACCTGCTATTCTGTCTTTAGAAAAACAATAAAACCACTTGCCATGTCCACTAACATTAAAATAACGATAGCCGAATCATCCTCCATCATCCGGTGCGGACTGGAAACACTGCTGAAACGCTTACCTGGATTCCGTATCCAGATATCCGAAATAACAGCAGCAGACTGTCTGACAGAGGGCTTACGCATTTATAAGCCGGACATCCTGATCGTAAATCCTTCCATTCCGGGAAACTTCAACCTACAACATCTGAAAGACGAATGCGGCTGCCCGGATATGAAATGTTTTGCCCTTCAATATAATATAAGCGACCCGTTTCTGCTTCGCTCCTATGACGATCAGATATCAATATACGATAATGCCGATGAGTTGAAAAATAAATTGGAACGCCTCAACACCGAAGAAGTTCCGTCCGAAGAAGGGGAAAACGAGGACCAGCAGACACTGAGTAGCAGGGAAAAAGAGATTGTCGTCTGTGTGGTAAAAGGCATGACAAACCGAGAGATTGCAGACAGGTTATACCTATCCACCCACACCGTTATTACCCACCGCCGGAACATCGCCCGAAAATTGCAAGTACACAGTGCCAGCGGCTTGACTGTCTATGCCATCGTAAACAAATTGATAGAGTTGAAGGACTTGAACGGCTAACAAACAGTACCGTTCCTTACTTTATTAAGTAATTTTCAACTCTCAATTTTCTGATTTCAATTAAATAGCCTTATTTTTACGATCTATACTACAAAAACACAATATAAATATGAACCTGATAAGGAAAACATACGACACGACGGAGGTGCAAATCACCTCCTTTCAATCCTCCAAAGGCATAACGGAATACCATATCTTCTTCCAACAGACGAACTGTCTGGAGGATTTTCACACTCAGTTACAGCACATACAAGATGTTTACGCCCGTTCAGTGGAAGAGCTGCCGGGTAATCCGGTCGCTATTTTCCGGCGTTATTTTCTGAGTGACGTAACCAACCAGACAGATGAACTGATGAAACGGGAACGGCTTTCCCCCTATTGCGCACTATCAATCGTACAGCAGGCTCCGATGAACGGCACGAAGATTGCATTGTGGGCTTGGCTGCAGACTGGTGTACAGACACAGGTGTTGTCAAATGGGTTGTTTGAGGCGCGTCACGGTGCATATGGCCAGCTTTTAGGTGCCAACCAGTGCAACAGGGCGGCCAATTCGGAATACCAGACCCGCTTGATCTTCCGCGATTATATCCTGCAACTGACGGAAGCCAATTGTACACTGGCGGCCAACTGCCTGCGCACGTGGATCTTCGTACAGAATGTAGACGTGAATTATCCGGGTGTGGTAAAAGCCCGCAAAGAAGTGTTCGCGACACAAAACCTGACAGAAGAAACTCATTTCATCGCCAGTACGGGAATCGAGGGCCGCTATTTCGACCCGATGGTATTCGTGACAATGGACACATATGCTGTTTCCGGTATCTGCCCCGGACAAATCCGCTATCTATATGCACCAGAACACTTGAACCGCACATATGAATACGGCGTTACGTTCGAACGGGGCACAGCTGTCACATACGGCGACCGCCGCCATGTCTTTATCTCCGGCACGGCAAGCATCGACCGATACGGAGAAATCGTGCATGCTAGCGATGTCATAAAACAAACTTCCCGCATGATCGAGAATATCGAAGCCCTGCTGAAAGAAGCGGACGCCACTTTGAATGACATCATGCAAGCTGTGATCTATATCCGCGATACGGCGGATTATGCACGGGTCAAACGTTACATAGACGAACACCATCCCAGCCTCCCTTATATCATCGTACGTGCTCCAGTTTGCCGAACCGGCTGGCTGGTCGAAATGGAATGTACAGCGGTGACAGCCAAAGGAGATGAACGGTTTGCGGCACTTTAGCCATTTGGGCAGAATCCTTTTATCATAATAACAACGAAGCCCCGACGGAATTACTCTGTCGGGGCTTGTTTTTGTGTCTGCTCTCCTTCCTCACGGAAGTACAGGCAGCATTGTTATTTTTTACTTTAGTATTAATGTACCACTTGTTCGCCCTCGCGGGGTAATTGACTGGTCGGAAAGACCGGACACATGGTCATTATTTGATTATAAAATCTTTATTTCAATATAGTAGAGACACTGTTTCATTGTGTCTCTACGGGAGATCATTATTACTTAACGATCGCTTTAACAGCTTCTTCACCTTCAACAGCGACTACAACTACGCCCTGAGGAGCAGCAATTGTTGCATCGCTTGAAGTGATAACTGTGTTAGCAACTGTCTGACCCAAGATGTTAGTGATAACAACTTTCTTACCTTCAGCGTTAGCTACACGTACAGCACCCTGCAAAGCGATTACTGTAACTTCAGATGTTGCAATTTCTTCGTTGTCTGTTGCCAGCTGATCGTCAACCTTATTTTCAACATTGAAGATCAAAGCTCCGTCGCCACCTGTTGCAGCATGTGAGAATGTAGATGATTTGTCTGTCAAAACCACACAACCATTCTGAATCTTCAACCATGCAGCATTTTCAGGTGCAATAATCTTATTGTCATAGTTGTTCGATTCGAACAAGAACTGATTTTCTACGCCTTCTTCCGTTACATTACCTGCATTTTCCGGATGTACATAACGGAATGACCAAGTGTAATTCTTATGGTCGTCACCGTCAAGTCTATTCTTAATCCAATATGATTTAGAAGCAAGATTTTTCACAGAATCATTATAAGCTTCCAAAGCATCGAAGCTAATCTTATCGTTAGCCAAAGCTACGAATTCTGCCGGCAGGATCCACAACGTATCGGCAACACGGATACCTTCAACGAAACCTACGCGAGTATAACCACCCTTGATATCTGCATAAGGTTTGTCCTGACCGTAAACATCTACAGAATCCTGGAAACTTACCAAATATTTAGCTCTTTCGAAGCCAGGGATAGCCGGAGTAGCGTGAACACAATGTTCTGCGTCTGTAATATTACCGTCTTTGTCTACGTGAGGACCATCTTCCGTACAAGGTTTACCCGGAGTTCCGGCAAAGTCGTTATGTGCAACCGAAATCAAGTATTGCGGTTTGATATAACCAGCACCACGATTAACCCAAGCAGTATCGATCTGGAATGACAAACCTGTTGCTTTGTCAGCTGTCCACATACCCAGATAGTCAACATTAGCATCAGTCAAGTTGCTATTGTTTTCATCCATCAAGTATTCCTTACGGATAGTTTCGAAGAATCTCAAGCTGTCACGACCGTCCGTTGCGCTTTCACTCAGTGCAACGTTGTTGAAACGACGATACAACGGAGTTGTAGAAGGTTCAACAGTGAAAGCAGAAGTTCTTGTTTCATTCAGCAACTGAACTTTCAGACCAGCACTCATACCGTCATCAGCGATACCGACTTTCTTCGTAACACCTGTATTTTGAATTTCAGTAGCATGAGCAGTTCTATTATAATAAGATTCGACGATAGCATAGAAGTCCTTACCATCATAGTGGTTGTTTTCTTTAAAGAAGAATGTATCAACAACCATCTTAGTATTATAGTTTGCTACACCCATTGAATACTTGCTTCCATAAGCCTCAACCAAACGATCCTGTTCGTCTTTAGCAATGACATAATTCGTTCTTTCCAACTGAGCCAGTCCCGGAATCTTTTTCAAAAGAGCGGCATCAACATCGATACCATATTCGTATGTAGAACCTTCAACCAAAGCATAATCGCCAGCATCCTGCTTAACATAGATCAAAGAATCTTTACCTGTACCGTTAGCAATCCAATATTCCATTGAGAACGGGTTCAGATAATTGAATTTATATCTGTTGACCAACAAATCTTTTGAGTCGATATGTTTGTAACCTAACTTCTTATCTTTGATGATTGCAGAGTCTTTGATCTGAACAAACGTTACGTTGTTCAACATATCAGCACCCGTTGTAAGTGTATAGATTTCACCATCTTCATTCAAACGGAACTGAACGTTATCCCAATCTTTCGCATTCGGGAATTCACGGTTTACAATTTTAACCGGAGAAACCGGTTGAGACACCTCTGCATTCAATGTTTTTGTAATAACCCACTGGTATGCAGGCATATGTAACGGCTCCTGTTCGTCCAATGTCACCCATTCGATTGCATATTGATTTTTACCTTCTGCATTTTTATGAATAGGAGCAGCCAATACCTGACCCTTTGCATTCTTGATGATATACAAACCGTTGTCAACAGAAGTCTTATCACTAGTTACAAAGCAACCTTTCAGACCGAACCCAATCTTTGTATTAATAGGTCTTTCGCCAATAGTTGCAACACTCAAAGATGTGGTAAAGTCCTGCAATTTAACGAACAATTTAGAAGGAACACACTTTGTATTAACAGCATCCATCTCGCTATCATTCAGATTTATATCTGCATATAAAGTGCCATACTTTCTAACATCTGTAACATCCTTCCAATATTTTTCAGGTTGTTTCTCATTTTTATAACGAGCCTCTTTCACCTGAATAAACAAAGAGTCAACAGACGGCTTATAAGAGAACAAGAATTGATGCTGAGCGTCCAACAAGCTACCTTCAACCTTATTTTTAATGTTATCAGTCCAACCAAATTTCAAGAAACCAATACCAGTACTATTAGCAGCAGTATCGACTTTCAAATACAATTCTTCATTTGCTTTTGATGTTACATAAACAAAATTATGGTCGGATGCCAAACCTTTGTTTAACGGCTTAGCAACAAATGCATTTGAAGTAAACGGATTTACATCAGCCTTTGCATCCGGAGTAAATGTAAGAACATTCTTATTATCTTTCAAATAAGCGTTGATTTCGTTTGCACTTAACACATAAGTTCCTGCGTTAAAGACAGTAAACTTAACCGCATTAGAAACGTTATCGACCTCCTTGGCCAACACTTTTTTCACCTGTAACCGACCTTCATTATTAGTCAAAACTAAAACATGATCAGCTTCTTGATAGGTAAACATGGGTTGCTCCTGCTCCAAATCTGTTGCATAAGTACTGGAAAAGGCCCAACCACCAAAAGTTTCACCAACAGACAAACCACCACTAATATTTGTTTCCTTGCCAAGTACCAGATCTTGAACATCAGCTTCAGAAACAGCCAAGAATTCACCCGTTGCTTTATTTACAAAATCGTAAATAGGCTCCTTACCTTGTCCTTCTTCTGTTATTGTTATACACCATAAAGAACTTTGCAGATCTGTAATTGCAGTCGTTTTTTGAATAACATACTTACCATCTTTAATAGCAAGCACTCCATCTTGTCCCTTTGTACCAACTCTCAACTGATACACTCCACTCAGCGCTGCCTTATCCAATTTTAAAATTGCAGCAGCATCACTTCCTTGTGCATAGTCTTTAATATTGCCCGCATTTACAGCTGAGAAAGCTGAAGAGAACAGTAAGCTAGCACACAAAAGAGTAGAAAACTTTTTGTTCATAATTCTAAATTTAATATTAATACTAATGTTTATAAAAGTTCAGTTCTTATCGTACGTTTGTTAACTATTGTATCTTGAAATCGAATACGTACGTTTTTTTTCGTCATTTTTCAGCTACAAAAAT
>ERZ780157.3117-NODE-3117-length-14351-cov-6.798685_pt1 | contig 14351 bp, 10 predicted proteins | sample MGYA00511169_ERZ780157 | MGnify/ENA primary metagenome ERZ780157 (study PRJEB29588, sample SAMEA1965149) | human gut metagenome | biome: human gut; feature: human-associated habitat; material: faeces | place: Denmark | collected 2008/2010 ... | reverse complement strand
AAAGCCTGAATTTTTAGCGCTTTCGGCGTTTTCCTCTCTTGCAAGGTATCAACCTCTTCTGCCTCGGCTACGGTCAAGCATTTTCCGTGTTTAGAAGCGCAGACCGTAGGTGCGCTCACCCGAGATCGTTTCCTCCATATCAAACACGCCGTTTCCTGCAACGTAATGAATGGGAGGCTTGCGGTGATAGGTGGAGATTCCGTTCTCGGAAATTTCGAGAATCTGATAACCCCAAGCCCATGCGGGGTCAAACTGCGAAAAATTGTATTTTCCGTCGATCACCATGCCGTGGTATCCGTAGCCGCCGATATCAAAGAGCTGCTTGTTGCCGTATGCCTCGCCGAGATCAATCACGGCGTTATGGTGCGTGTGACCGTGGAACAGGCAGATGATATCATCGGATTCTCTGACCAGACGCTGGAACTCCTCGCTCTCGCCCTTGACGTTGAAATAGTGGGAGCAGAGGAAGATGTTTTTCCCTCGGCATCTGGCGAGCTCGCTCTTGAGAAAATCAACGTCGACGGGGGTATACTTGGCCCCCGACGCTCCCGATGCGGGGCAGGCGGCAAAGGTGTCGAGCATGATGAACACCTGATCGGCAACCGTGACCGAATACTGTCTGCCATAGCCGAACACCTCACGCCAGAGCTCGTCGGGATAGCTATCATGATTTCCTGCCAGCACGAAGGACGGGCAGCGCAAACGGTCGAGGCAGTCGATCTTAAATTGCTCACAATAGTTGATCGGCAAATTGCGGAAATTGTAATCGTCGACTGAGAGGTCACCCAGAACGAACACCGCGTCGAGCGGCTCCTTGGCATCCTCATAAGCAATTCCCTCAAAAACCTTTTCCACCTTCTCGCGCTGCGTGTGACCAAAGGCGTCGCCCACCGCAGCCGAGGTGTTGGACTTGGGAAACTTGAGCTTCAATTCTGCGTGCGTTTCCTCCGTGGTGTAGTGCATGTCGGAAACGAGCAAGACTCTGCATGTTTTCTTTTTCATAACGATTCTCCTGCGCGTTTTCACTCTCTGAGTGTAATGTCGGTTGTTTTGATCTCGTCGGTGTAGGAATAATCCATGTTGGTTCCCTTGTAGTCCGCCTTCACGGTGTAGTGATAGGTAACCATGGTATCCTCGTTCCATTCCACGATCTGATATCCCCACGAGGTGCGCAGATCAAGGAAGCCGAAGTCCCAATACCTGGGCGTGGTCTCGCTTGCAAACGCGGTATACGAGAAGCCGCCTTCATTGATAATATAGGCGCCCGTGTTCAGCTCGGTGACCTTGTAGATGTGGGTGTGTCCGTGGAAGAAGCAGCGCACCTTGGAATTTGCCTCCGAGATATTGCGAAGCTCTGCGGGAGATTGGAAATAGTGCGACGAAACGATGATATCGGTAATTCCCTCGTCTGCCTGATATTCCGCAAGCTCGGCGTTGAGCCACTCGGAGTCGATGCCCTTATAATCGGCACCCGCACCGTTCTGACGATTTCCGTCGGCGTAGAAGGTGTCGAGCATGAGAAAGGCGGTGGAGCCGACCGTGAAGCTGTACTGACGGTCATAGCCGAAGGTTTCTCTCCAAATCTCGTTTGTGAAGCTATCGTGGTTGCCCGGGAGCGCAAAGACGGGAACGGGCAGCTTTTCCATGTAGCGCTTGATAAACTGCATCATGTAGAAGGTGTTGCCCTCGCTGTCGTGGTCGATATAGCCGTCGTTGTCGGTATCCTTGAAGCCGCCCTCGACCTTATCGTAGCTTGCCGTATAGTTATCGGTGGAAAGATCGCCCAGGAGCAGAACTGCGTCGAGTCCGCGTCCGTTGTATTCCTTCATAATGTAATCAACCAGGAGTTGGATGCGCTCATCCATCGTGTACCCAAGGTCGTTATTCTTGTTGAAATAGTGCATATCCGAAACCACCAGCACTCTGCCGCCAAGATCGCTCTCGCGGATGGTGTAGGTGTCATTGCTCGCGTAGGCGTTGGTGTCCTCGGTTGCAGCCTCGTAGTTTTCGGCGATGTACTTGCAGTAATTCACGATGTCACAGCTGTAGAGGAAGGTCTGTTTCTCCTCACGCATAGCCGTCCACGCAGCAACCGTTTCGCCGTCGGCGGAGGTGGTCTCCTCCCCACCGACCCACCAGAGCATACGCATCCAGTGGTCCTGCTTGTTGATGTATTCGTCATAGAGCTCCACGATCGTGGCGAGCTCCTCGCTGCTCTCGTCCTTGGAGAGCCAATATTCGAGCGTTTGCAGGGTGTGCGGCTTGCGGTAGGTCACGCAGTCGGGATCAGGCTCGTAGTGCGAGCGGTAGGCGTTGAGCTCACCGAGAAGCTGATAAAGAATGTGCGTGAAATCGTAGTCGACGTGTCCCTCCACCCAAAGCAGGCAGCGTTCACGGCAGAGCTCGATTACCTCAAAGAGCGTGACCACGCCGTATTCGGTTGCCTTGCGGTCCGAATCGAGCAGGCGCAGGCGGCTCACCTGCTCCCACGTCCACTCGGAAAGCTCGGTGGAGGTCGGGTTTCCGTTGATACCGGCAAGATCACCCGCATTGGTGAAGAGTGAAAGCTCGCTGCTCGGGGCAACGATAAGAACGCCGTCCTTGGTTTCGCGTGCATCAACCGTTACCAGGTCCACGCCCGCCTTGATCGCACTCGCGATCGCCTCGGCAGAGCCGAGCGGATAATGCGCACCGTCTCCGTTGTTAACGGCGCTCATGTTGCGTCCGTTCATTGCGGTGAGCGAATAGATCTTTTCGTCCAGATCGAACAGCCAAGAGGGCGGCGTGAATTCGCCCGCCCAAACGGGGGTGAAGGAATCAAAATCGGTGACGCAGGGCGAGCGATCGTATGCCGTCATAAAGTCCTCGTGATAGGTCAGCTCCGAATCGGAGAGCGACGTGACCTCACCCGCGTAGATCATTTCGATAAACTGCGATACGGCGCGACGAAGCGACTCGTAGCTTCCGCCCGCAAGAACGATCTTGGTATCGTGGAAGCCGACCTCGTAGTCGAGATACCCAAGCCTCTGCGATGCCTCGGTGGATTCCGCACGGTTGGTTTCGCCGAGCAGGAGCTCCTTGGAGGCGGAGCTGCCGTTGCTTCGGCGGTCGGAGGTTGCCGTGATGCGAATGCCCGTCATCTCCTTGATGGTGGTTGCAAGCTCGTTTGCAAGCAGGCGCACCTGATCGTCGGCATCCGCACCGTAAATAATCTGATAATTGTTTGCAAGCTCAAAGGCGCAGGCGCTCTTTTCCTCGAAATTCCAATCGAGATTGAGGTCCTCCTCAAGCATCAGGGTATCGTAGTCGGCAAGCAGATAATGCTGCATCAGATAGTCGATTGCGCGAACGGTTGCCGCTGCACTGTTTCCGATCACCACCAGGCGCGTCCCGCTCCAACGAATGATAAAATCGTTTTCGTTTTTCAGCTCTGCCTCGGCTTTGGTGCTCTCCGTGCGGTTGGTGGAACCGATCAGAATTTCTTTTTTGCTCTTGGATGCTTCCACCATCGAATCGGCTCTGCTGCGGATTTCGGTGCCGTAGCGCGCGTTGAGCGACATTGCCAAGCCCTTGGCGGAGCGGTTAACCGATGTGGGCGCCTTGGAGGAATAGATCACAACATATTCGTTGGGTGTGCCCCCAAAAAAATCCTTGAGATTGAGCGGCTCATCGGTTTCGGTTTCGGTTTCGGATGCCGAATCGGAGGTGTCGGTATCCTTGGGTCCGTTGGGATCGGGCGCGGCGGGTGTGCATCCGCTCGCTCCCAGAATCAACAGAAACGAAAGCAAAAACAGAAGCGATGATACGAGTGATTTCTTCATGCGTTTCATCATTTGAGCAAATCCTTTCACTTGGTCTTTTTTACCAACATTAACGATAATGTAAATCTACATAAAAATTATACCACAAAAAGTCTTTTATGTCAGCTATTGAAAACGAACAAACATTTCGGGAACATTTTGTTCAAGAGAACCAAAAACAAAGATAAAACGAAAAAAAAGATCCAAAAAGAGCAAAAAAATTAAAAAAACATTTGATTTTTGACAAAGTTATGCTATAATATGGAAGTACAACGAGGCAGAAAGGAAACCGCTATGAAGGTCAGACTCAAGGAGATCGCAGAAGCCACAGGCTATTCGATCAACACCATCTCCCATGCCCTGCGCGACGCACCCGATATTTCCGAGGCAACCAAAAAGAAAATACGAGAGGTTGCCGAGCAGCTTGAATATATCCCCAATCTGCGCGCCAGCAGTATCAAATCGGGCAAGAGCCGCGTGATCTCGGTAATTCTGCCCGATATCATCAATCCCCACTTCACCATCGTGTTCCGCGAGATCGAGCGCTTCTTCAGTGAAGTTGGAATCACGCCCTTCTTCATGAACACCAACGAGAGCGTGGAGGATGAGATCAATGCGGTTCGTCTCTCGATCGGGCAGAACGTGGACGGCGTGATCATCTGCCCTACACAGGCAAACACCGACAGCATCCATCTCCTGGAAAAATCAAAAATCCCCTACGTGCTGATCGGTCGACACTTTGACGAAACGTTGCCGACAAACTACGTGGTTTGCGACGATACCGCGGGCGCCTATCTTGCTACCCGTCATCTGCTCTCACTCGGACACAGGCATATCGCCTGCGTGAAGGTAAGCGATTGCATTTCCTCCAGCCGCGAGCGATTGTCAGGGTACGTCCGTGCCCTTGAGGAGGCAGGCATTGCCTTTGACGAGAGCTGCGTGCTCGATCTGGCGCTCACCGACGTGAACAATTCGGCACTGATCCGCGAGTTTCTGCTTCGCACGCCGAAATGCACCGCGATCCTCTCCTTCAACGATATTCTCGCCTACCGCATCATCAACGTGATCATGGGACTCGGACTTCGGATTCCGCAGGATATTTCGGTGATGGGCTTTGATAACATCTGCTCGGACTATACCTTCCCCATCGAGCTCTCCTCGGTCAGCGTTTCCAAAAAGAATATGGCAAACATCGCCTCCGAGCTCCTCTATAACCTGATTAAAGAAAATCCCGACCAACAAGCCGAGGAAAAGCGTCAGATCGTGCTCCCCACCCGACTCTTTCTGCGCCAGACCACCGATTGGGTCAAGGAAGCAAAGGAATAAAACACAAAAAGGACCGTCTCAAATTTGCTGTTTGAGACGGTCTTCTTGATTTGATTTGTTTTTCGCAAAATCAGAGTCTTCGCACGCTTTCGCCCTCGTGAAATTCATTCTCCAGCACGATCAGCTCGGACCTGTTCGGGTCATCGGTGCGCATGCGCTCGCGGAGCACGCGGAGAGCGGTGTTACAGATCGACTCGATCCCGGATGGAATACAGGTAACGTCGAGTGTGGAATCGAGCGGTGCGGGGTCACTGTCCATCGACACCACCGAAAAGTCCTGCGGAATCGAAAATCCGTTTTCACGGAGCTCCTGCAGGATTCCCTGCGTGATGTAGGAATATGCGCCGATGATGGCGGTGGGACGTTCGCGGCAGGCAAGCAAACGCCGCACACCGTCGCGTCCCGCCTCCTCAAAGCGGGCAAACGAGGTCACGATCCATTCCCCGCGTACCTCAATCCCCACCTCTCGCATAATCTCCACAAGCGTCTCGCGCTTGGATTCGGTGAGTGGCTCGCCCACGTAGCCGATGTGTGTGTGCCCCATATTCCGCAGATAGGTCAGACAGCTGCGAATGCCGGCACGCAGATCACGGTGGATACGGGCGCCGACCGAGGCATGATTTCCCAGCGAAACGATGGCGGTGGTGCTGTTCTCGGGCAACACGTCAGCCGAGTCGACAAGAAACAGACCGTCCACCTTTCCGTGCTCGGTGTAGTAGCGCACCAGCTCGTTTGCGAGCTGACGGTCGAAATTGCTGATCGAGAGGAGCATGGTGAAGTGATGCTCCTCCATGCTCGCCTTGAGCACCTCGATATATCGGATATAAAAGCCGCTGATCGCCTCGGGGATGATCACGGCAACCACAGGCTTATCGTAGGGAGCGTGGTAAAACTGTTGAAAGCATCCGTGCTCGCGTGCAACCGCAAACACGTGCTCACGCATCGTATCGCTGACTCCCTCCCTGCCCGAAAAGGCCTTGGAGACCACCGAGACCGATACGTTTGCCAAACGTGCCAGCTTGCTGAGTGTCATTGCGTCCTCCGTTTCGTATTTTCTATTCCGCTCCGTGAACGCACGGGGCAGACCAAGCATTCAAAAATCGTGATTGAGCAAAGGTTCTCGCATCGGGAGAGTCACGGTCGATCAACTCACGCCCTTGCGGTCACCTTTTTTGTATTGGAGCGGCGTTATGCCGTAGGTGCGCTTGAACAGCGCGATGAAGTTGGAATAGTCGGAAAATCCGCTCGCGGTGCACGCCTCCGAAACCGACGCCCCCTCCCAAAGCAGCTCTGCCGCAACGCCGAGGCGCTTCTTTTTGAGGTAGGCAGTGGGGGTCATGTGCAAAAGCTCGCTAAAATGCCGCTCGAGCGTGTTGACGCTGACGTGTGCCTCGCGCGCAAGCTCGGAAACCGTGAGCGGCTCGGCATAGTGCTGATTGATGCGATCGAGCGCCAGAGCAACGTCGGGCGGATAGGCGTCGGCGGTTGAATGTGAAACGGATGCCTGATCGAGCAGGCTCATCAGGTGGAAGAACTGACGGTAGCGCGTTGGCTCATCGGTCTCCTGCTCCGCCATTTCGCGGCAGAGAGCAAAAAGCTCGGGGTGGCGGTCGGAGGGAAGCGTGAGAAGGTTCTCCTCCCCCACGCGACGCTCGAAAAAGCGCGGAAAAAGACGCTCGTTGCCGTTTGCGGAAAACAGCATCCAGAAATGCTGATGGGGCGCATTGCTGTGATAAATGCAATGATGGTATTCAAACGGTCGCGTGATCACGATATGTCCCGGCAGGATCGGATAAACGCGGCGCTCAACCATAAAGGAAACGTCGCCCGAGAGGTTGATATAAATCTCGCATTCGGGATGCACGTGCGATTCGGGAGCGCGCTCCCCTGACGAGAGCAGGTGCTCTACATAAAACACACTCACGTCGAACGGATGGATCGCATGGAGTCGGCTTTCGCTCTTTTTGGTATCCTTCACGTTTCGCACCTCCTTTTTGGTGATTATACCATGTTTTTTGGTGAAATGTCAATAGAAATCCGCAATTTTATTTGCTATAATATACTCGAAAAGTTTTGTCCGCTGCGATCGCTTGCCTGATCGGCAGGTCAACACCCACTCGGTCGCACGCAGAAAGGAAAAAAGATGGATTTTTTGAAAGACAACGCACGCCTGTCGTTCCTCTACGGCGGTCGCGACGCGCGCTCTCTGCCACACACCGTTGAGGTGACGCAAAACGGGAACGAATGGACCACCGTATATTGCTTTCCCGACGGACTCCGTGTGACGAACGTTGCGAAAAAGAGCGCGGCATTCGGTAGCTACGAATGGGTCAATTATTTTGAAAATACGTCCGACACCGCCACCGAGATCATCTCCGAGCTTTGGGACTGCGACTGTGCCCTGCCCGCCTCCCACGAGGAGCCGAGAGCTGCAAGCCCGTGGTATCCCTCGCGCGAGCAATATGCCTTCGTGCTCAATCCCAACGGCTCGACCAACGTGGATGAAACCGATTTCATGACGCACATGGTCGACGGCGGCGCACATCACGATAATTTCCTTTTTGTGGGCAAGCCTGCCAAGCAGTTCTCCAGCATCGGCGGCAGATCGAGCGACGGCAGCGCCCCCTTCTTCAACATCCATCAGGCAGGACGCGGATACCTCGTGGGGCTCGGCTGGACGGGACAGTGGAATTGCCGCATTTGGCGTGAGTCGGATTCCTTCCGCCTGCAGAGCAAGATCGAAGACACGCATTTCCGTCTCCTTCCCGGTGAGCGCATCCGCACCTCCTCGGTTGTTATTCTCCCCTACGTGGGCAGCGTGGAGGACGCGCAAAATCTGTGGCGCCGCATGATCCGTGCCGAATATTCCCCCACCCTCTCTCGCGTGGGTCAGCTTCCGCTCTGCATCAGCTTCTGGGGCGGCACCGAGTCCCGGCTCGTGCTCGATCGGATTGATCGAATTCGGGAGAGCGACATTGATTTTGACTTCTATTGGATGGACGCAGGTTGGTGCGGTCACGATACGGGGGCAACCAGCAACGAATACACGGGCGACTGGGCAAATCACGTGGGCGATTGGGTAATCAGCCCGCTCGTGCATCCAAACGGCCTCGTTGACGTGGCAGAGAAGATTCACGGCAGCGGCAAGAAATTCGTGCTCTGGTTTGAGCCCGAGCGCGTGCGCAAATCGGTTCCGCTCGTTGCCGAGCACCCCGAATTTCTGCTCGACGATCCCGTCAATCCAAACAACAAAAATCACCTGCTCAATCTCGGAAATCCCGAGGCGTTCGATTACGTTGCAGATGCACTCTGCGCGATCATCGAGCGGCTCGGCGTGGATTGCTACCGCCAGGACTTCAATTTCCGTCCGCTCCCCTTCTGGCGCGCAAACGATGCAGAGGACCGTCGCGGCATCACCGAGATCAAGCATATCATGGGACTCTACCGCCTGTGGGATCTTCTGCTTGAACGCTTCCCCCATCTGATTATCGACAACTGCGCCTCGGGCGGCAAGCGCCTCGACATGGAAACCGCCAAACGCAGCTTTGCGCTTTGGAGAAGCGATGCACAGTGCCCTGCCGACCCCAACCCTGAAATCACACAGCTGCACAATATGAATTTTGCACTCTGGCTCCCCGATACAGGCACGGGCAGCGGCAGACTCTACGATACCTACCGCATGCGAAGCTCCTACGCCCCCGGGCTCTCCACAACCTACGCTTATTCCGACACCGAGCATTTCGGTGAGGAGGAGGGACAGGTGGAATGGCTACGCGCGAGATGTGAGGAAATGCACCGCGTACGTCCATATTTTGCAGGCGACGTCTATCACCTCACCTCACCCGTGAAGGATGACACCGCGTGGTGCGCCGTTCAATGGAATCGCCCCGAGGAGGGCGACGGCATGGTGCAGGTGTTCAAGCGAGAGCATAGCCCCTATCCCGAGGCGTATCTGCCTCTGCGCAAGGTTGATCCCACAAAAGCCTATCGTTTCACCGATATCGACGGCGGTGAATTTACACTTGACGGTGCCGAGCTTGCCGAGCGCGGCTTGCACCTGACGATCCCCGAGCGCCGCGTGGCGAAAATTTATTTCTACCGAGTGGACAAATAAAAACGCACGTTGTCAAACAGAGGAGGCATTATGTTTTCTTATTCCGAATTCCGTCACGAATGGATGAAATCAAGCTTTCCGATCGAGGTGCAACGCTCCGCGGACTACAAGGTTTTTGCGAACGGCACGGAGATCCCCGTTTACACCTGCCGCATCTCGAAATATCCCTTTAACACCTGGTGGCCCGGACATCAGCGTCCCGTGGAGCAGAGCGAGGTGGTGTCCTACGTCAATCTGGTCGCAGACGAGGCGGTGACGCTGGAGGTGGAACCGCTGACGAAGCCGGTGAATGGAAAAATCATGATCAAGCCCTATTCCAAGGGCGTCAAGCCGCGCGCGGTTGGCGGCAGGATCGTGTTCACGATCCCCGAGAACGGCGGCTACGTGCTTGAGATCGACGACTATCACGGGCTGCTCTATATCTTTCACAACAAGCCTCGTCCCTGCACCGATCCCGCAGGCGTGACGCATTATTTCGGCGCGGGCGTACATTTCCCGGGCAAGATCGTGCTGCACTCGGGCGAAAGCGTATACGTTGATAAGGATGCGCTCGTTTATGGGTGCATCTATGCGGAAAATGCCGAAAATATCCATATCTTTGGCAACGGCATCCTCGACGACAGCGGCGAGGAACGCTTCTCGGAGCATTGCTACGAGCCATACGCCAACGGGAACGTCAAATTCTATGACTGCAAAAATCTTCGCATTGATGGCGTGGGGCTGGTCAATTCCGCCATCTGGTGCGTCAATCTGTTCCATTGCTTCAACGTCCTGCTCGACGGCGTAAACGTGTTCGGTCAATGGCGCTATAACACCGACGGCATCGACATTGTAAACTGCGCGAACATCACGGTCAGAGGCTGCTTCGTGCATTCCTTCGACGATACGGTCACGATCAAGGGCATTGACCGATATGCATGCGAGAGCAACCGCGATATGCTCATCGAGCATTGCGTGCTTTGGTGCGATTGGGGCAGAACCTGCGAGATCGGACTCGAAACAGCGGCGCCCGAATATGCGAATATCACCTTCCGCGATTGCGATATTCTGCGCGCGGGCAGCGTTGCATGCGACATTCAGAACGGCGACTCCGCCGAGGTACACGATATTACGTTTGAGAATATCCGTATCGAGCTGGAACCCTTTTACACAAAGCATCAGATGCAAAAGAGCGAGGAGCAGCGCTACGATCGGTCTGCTCCGACCGAGATCGCAAAGGCTTTGTGCATCAGCAACAAGCGCTTCCGTGAAATGTATTCGTTCCTCGACATCAGCGAGGAGCAAGCCGCACACAAGCCCGGAGACCCGTGCTATGCAAGCGTTTCAAGCGTCACGGTCAAGGACATTGCGATCTACTGCCCGTCGGAGCTGGTTGAAAAATTCGGAGCGGACTGCGCCACCCTGCACGTGCAAAATACGATCCCAACCACAACATATCGGAATATCAGCGTGGAAAATATCACGCTGAACGAACGCAGGCTGAACGCGAGTGACATGAAGATCATGTTGGACGGCGTGGAGCCCGATGCGCTGACCGTGAAATGAGTGACACAAAAAAATTGCAGGCTTCGCAAAACGAAAACTGCTTCGATCAAATCATAGAAAACACCATTGCCCTTCTTTGAAAGGTTCTTGAAAGAGGATGGGGGCATGAGAGGGCGAGGTTCTTAAAAGGGCTTCGCCCCTCTTCTCATGTGTTTTCCAAAAAATTCCATAGTCGATACAGTTTCGTCTATTGAATTTTGTTTTATATGCAAAAATCGGCACATCCTTATGCTTTTACCGATTATTTCGGCAGCTTTGAGAGTGCTTTTCCCTTAATGAATGATAAATCCGACATCCTCTGCCCCGGCAAGACAGAAGTGGCGCATTTTGTATCGTTCAAGGGTTCAATCGTTCAAGGAATAAAAATTTACAAAAAGATGTTGTTTTATGGTTGCCAGTGTGATATAATAAATTAACGCTTTTGGCAAGCGTGCTCGTTCGTGCAAAGATTTTTAATCAGCCATTACATGATAATAAAATCTTTATCTAGGGTTTATTGTCGAAAAAGTTTACGAACGCATTTTTTATATCAGGCAATAGGCTCGATTAATAAGGAGAAATATTATTATGGCAACCATTGAGTTTTTCAAGCAGCAGTCCAAGAACTTTATGAAGGACTACAAAACAAGAGCATTTAATGAGGCTGAAGGAGTCTATGAATATAACCCTAAATATTTTCAAGATATTGATGGTATAATTGTCGATTTTGATATTAATGAAGATGATTCGTTTACATTAATGAATGCTCAACACATCATAGCTTTGTTAGCGGGCTTTTCCAAGTGGAACGAATTAATACAAGCTACCGAATCTGCATTGGAAATTGGTAAACTTTTGTTAGTCAATCGTTATCACCCTAATTGGGTCAACATAGTTGAAGATTGGAAAATGTATGAATACCAAAATCTTCAAGATTTTGACGGCGATACAAAACTGGAAATTTTCAAAATAGTTTTTCTAGGGCAAGGTATTCCTCAAAAAAGAAAAGCTCCTGTCATTACTGTCAATTTCACCGAAGAAACCGATGCTCAGGATATGTTAAGTAAGATTATGAGAAAGAAAAACTTAACATCCGATAAGGCATTGCTTTCCACAATCACTCAAAAGAATTGTGTAACGATACTCGCAACCGGATGGGCTGGCATGGCTGTCTCGTTGTGGGGACACGCTGACCCGGATGGAGAGCGAGAAAAGTTAGAGAATCCAATTGTTAAAATCAAGTTGAGCAAGGATAAAGAACGGCTCATAAGCATCGTTATGGAAAAGGAAAATGTTTCCTTCGACGAAGCACTTCTTTATTTTATGATTTTTACGTTGGAGTCTTTAGGCTATCACATTTGATGGATTCACCACAGTAAATAATCAAACATTTGTCAAAGAAATGCTGCCTCCGCAAAATGAAAACTGCGGCGATCCAATCTCATAAACCAATAATCCCCTTCTTCAAAAGGTTCTTGAAAGAGGATGGGGGCATGGGGGAAGGGGAGAACTTCTTGCAAGAAGTTCTCCCCTTCCCCCATAAAAAACTATCTTACCTCACCCAATCCACGGCGGAAAGGGCGGCAACGGTGCCGTCGGCGGTGGCGGTGGTGAGCTGACGAACGGTCTTTTGGCAGCAGTCCCCTGCGGCGAAGATGCCTGCACAGGAGGTACGGCAATCGCGGTCGGTGACGATATAGCCGTCGGCATCCAGCTCAACAAGATCGGCAAAGGCGGCGTTTTGCGGCAGATTGCCAATCGCTTCAAACACGCCTGCAACCGTCAGGTCGCGCTCCTCCCCCATTTTGACGTTGCGCAACGTGAGCGATTCAAGCCTTTGCTCCCCCTGCATAGCGGTTACAACCGTATCGGTGAGCAGCTCGATCCGCTCATTTTGACGCAGGCGCTCCATCAGGCGCTCCTCCGCGCGAAAACCGTCGCGGCGGTGGATCAGATACACCCTTGAGCAGAACTCGGCAAGCACCAAAGCATCCTGCACGGCAGTATTGCCACCACCCACAACCGCAACCTCACGGCGGCGGAAAAACATGCCGTCGCAGGTCGCACAGAACGACACACCGCGCCCGATCAGAGCCTCCTCGCCGGGGACCCCCAGCTTGCGATGCCCAACACCCGTGGCAAGAATGACGGCACACGCGGCATATCCCTCCCCGCGGTCGGTGCGTACCGAAAAGCCACCGTCCGACAGCTTTTCGAGCCCCGTCACACGGGCAGAGGCGGTCTCAACCCCCACCGCGCGCATCTGCGAGACCATGCGGTCGGCAAGCTCCCAGCCGCCGATATCGGGCGTCCCGGGATAATTCTCCACAAGCTGCGAATTGACGATCTGCCCGCCGAAGGAGCCGCCCTCCAAAAGCAGAACACTGCGCCCCGCGCGTGCGGCATAGATCGCAGCCGTCATGCCGGCAGGTCCTCCGCCGACTACAAGAATATCGTATTTCATGCTTCATACCTCGTTTTCAGAGCATTCGTTGCTTATTTCTTCTCACGCATTGCCTGCACACGCGCCTCATTCGGCGTGACCACGCAGGACCAATTGGTGTGGTAGATCACAAAGCCGGGCTTGGAGCCCGCAGGCTTTTTCACGTTGCGTACAAGGGTGTAGTCGACCTCCACGTTCGTGCCGTCCGCCCCCTTGGAGAAATAGGCAGCGATCTCGGCGGCGTCGGTGAAGTCGCGCACGTCGGGCTCCACGCCGTCACAAACCATCACGGTGTGCGAGCCGGGAAGGTTCTTGACGTGGAACCAATAGTCGGTCTTTGCCGCCAGCTTGTGCGTGATGTATTCGTTTTGCACGTTGTTCTTGCCGCAGAGCACCAAAAAGCCACCCGTTGTGCGAAAACGCGCCACGGTGGGCGTGGTCGGCTTGCGCGAAAGCGCATAATTCTTCATGCGCGACGCATATCCCGAGCGGTAGAGCTCGTCGCGAATTTCGGCAAGGTCGGCGGCGGTTTCGGCGTGCGCGAGCGCGTCAAACACCGAATCAATGTAGGCAAGCTCGGCTTCACCAAGCTCGATCTGTCGCGTCAGCTCGACCCGTGCGGTCTTGGATTTGTTGTAGCGCTTGTAGTAGCGCTGCGCGTTTGCGGCGGGAGAAAGTCGGCTGTCGAGCGTGATCACTGCCGTGCCAAAGGTTCCGTCCTCGCGGTAGTCCTCGTAGTCGATCAGCTCCACCCGCGTCATACCGCGCGAGAGCTGATAGAGGTTTGCCGTGATCAGATCGGCAAAGCGCTTGTATTCCTCGCCTCGCTCGCAATCGGCAAGCTCGGTGCGCTGAAGCGTGAGCTTTTTGCGGATACGTGCGTCGGCATTGGTGAGAATACGCAAAATATCGGCGGCACGCTGCTTGACGTGCTGCTCACGGTCACGTGTGCGGAAAAAGGCGTCGAGAAGCTGACCCGCGCTCTCATAGTGCTCAACCTCAAGGGGCGCACCGTACTGCGTCAGCTCTACGAAGGCGTATTCGATCGGGCGCGTGCCGTCGAGCACCATGCAGGGTGAAAAATCGGAATTGCGGATAGCGTCGGTCACCGCAAAAAATGCGGCACGCAGACGCACGGGGTCGC
>ERZ780157.3113-NODE-3113-length-14373-cov-6.060623_pt1 | contig 14373 bp, 9 predicted proteins | sample MGYA00511169_ERZ780157 | MGnify/ENA primary metagenome ERZ780157 (study PRJEB29588, sample SAMEA1965149) | human gut metagenome | biome: human gut; feature: human-associated habitat; material: faeces | place: Denmark | collected 2008/2010 ... | reverse complement strand
GCGTCGATAGCAACGGAACGTTGCGTTTACCGCACACCCAAAACGCACTCCCGAACAGGACACTTTTTCGTGGAATGATGCGAAAAACTTTTGTATTGTTCCAGCAAAAAGGTTCCTTTTTGGGGAAAGGCGGCAGGGTGGGGTCCCCATCGCAACGTTCCGTTGCTGTTCGAAGCCAGAGAATGCGTCGCCTGCGTCCGGCGTTCGGTTTTCCGACATCTTTCAAAAACTTTCCCGAAGGTGGATCAAGACATCCCCTTGACACCTTTACACAACTTCGGGAAAGTTCTTGAAGGGGTGCAGGGGGAACTTCTTTCAAGAAGTTCCCCCTGCAAGATCCCCCTCTCTCACCGATAAATTGCACAAAAAATGAGCGAAGTCTTTGACATTTGTGCAGAGTGCACATTGACAGGTATTTATTTTTGTGATAAAATTACAATGAGAAATTTTTATCTTCATTATATTGAACAAAGATCGGATCGGATATTTGGTCAATTTTCAAGTTCCCAAAAATCAAGGCGTCAAAAAGGCACTTTCAAAACGCGAAAAATCGACGCAAAAGCTTTTTTTGCATTCAAAAAGTTGGTGCGGGCGTTGTGATTTTGCCGTAATTTTAGGCGGAACTCCCAAAATTAAAAGAATCCCCCTTGATTATTTTGAGGGGAGTGATATAATACTATATGTAAGAGTTTCAAAATCGGCGTTTCCTTTCTCAAACGGACTTTGCCGCTTTTCAAAACCGACTCGGAAAGGAGCAAGGTCCCCGTGAAGAAAGCAGCGCCTCTTGTTGCGGAAACGCAGCAAAAACGCGTCGCGGAGCAAGACACCAACGAAAACGGACGTTCCCGAGCGCAGGCGTTCCACAGTGGCAGCGATGCCCGTGCCTACGAATATCTGGGCTTTCACCGCGATGGTGACTGCGCACTCTTTCGCGTCTGGGCGCCGCATGCCGAATTTGTTTCGGTCATCGGCGATTTCAACGCATGGGACGACACCGCCACACCGCTCGTGCCTGTCGATGGGCAGGGAGCTTGGGAGGTGTCGGTCGATTCGTCGGCTGTGTGCGACGGCAGCTTTTATAAATTCTGCATCCGCAACGGGAGCCGACGGCTTGAGAAGGCAGACCCCTTTGCACGTGCCGCCGAGGCACCGCCCAACACCGCGTCGGTGATCCGATCGCGTGATGCGCACGCCTGGCGCGATGCGGGCTGGATGCGCTACCGCCGTGGAAAATTCACGCGCGAGCGTGCGGCGGAGCAGCCGATCAATATCTACGAGGTTCACGCAGGCTCCTGGAGGCGGCATGCCGACGGCAGACCCTATTCCTACGCCGAGCTCGGTGCCGAGCTTGTGCATTACGTCAAGCAGATGGGCTACACCCACGTGGAGCTGATGCCGCTTGCCGAGCATCCCTTCGACGGCTCCTGGGGCTATCAGGTGTCGGGCTATTTTGCCCCCACCGCGCGCTACGGATCGCCCGAGCAGCTCATGGAGCTGGTCGACACCCTGCATGAGGCGGGGATCGGTGTGATCCTCGATTGGGTCCCCGCGCATTTTCCGAAGGACGCGCACGGGCTTTGCGAGTTCGACGGTCAGCCGCTGTTCGAGTATGCGCTGCCGCATCGCATGGAGCATCCCACCTGGGGCACGCGCTGCTTTGATCTCGGTCGACCCGAGGTGCGCAGCTTTCTGCTCTCGAGTGCGGTCTATTGGATTGAGACCTTTCATCTCGACGGCTTGCGCGTTGACGCGGTTGCCTCGATGCTATACCTTGATTTCGACCGCGCGAGCGGACAGTGGACGCCCAATTCCTGCGGCGGCACCACCGACCCCGACGCGGCAGAGTTCTTCCGAACGCTCAACCGCATCACCGCCGAGCAATACCCCGACGTGATGCTGATCGCCGAGGAATCGGCGGCGCGCGAGCGCCTCACCGACGGCGAGGGCGGGCTTGGGTTCACGTTTAAGTGGAACATGGGCTGGATGAACGATTCGCTCTCCTATTGGAAAAAGACCACGCGTGAGCGCGGCTTTGCGCACAGGGAGCTCACCTTTTCGTTTGACTATGCCTTTGACGAGCGATATATCCTGCCGATCTCGCACGACGAGGTTGTGCACGGCAAGCGCTCACTCCTCGACCGCAACCCCGGCAGCTATGAGGAAAAGTTTGCGGGCGCGCGCACCTACCTTGCCTATATGATGACGCACCCCGGCAAAAAGCTGCTCTTTATGGGCTGCGAGATCGGACAGTTCTGCGAATGGCGCTATGACGGTGAGGTGGAGTGGTTCCTGCTTGACTACGAAAAGCACGCCGCGCTGCAGCTGCTTGCGGCAGAGCTCAATCATCTCTATCTTTCCGAGCCCGCGCTCTGGGAGCTCGACCGCGATCCCGCAGGCTTTGCTCCCACCGACCTTACAAACGCGGCGCAGCGGATCCTTTCCTACCGCCGACGCGCCAAGGACGGCACCGAGCTCACCGTTGTGCTCAACCTTGCACCCACAGGCTATGACGAATTCCTGCTCGCCGTTTCCGAAAAGGGAAACTACGTCGAGCTGATCAATACCGACGCCGCTCGCTTCGGCGGCAACGGCATCGAGAACCGTGGGCTCCGCCCAACGGCTCCCGCCACCCTCTGCGGTCTGCCTCACGCAATCCGCATCAAGCTCCCCCCTCTCTCGGGATTGGTATTTAAGAGAGTTTAAGGGTTATGCGGGGGAAACTTTTTGGAAAAAAGCTTTCCCCCGCACCCCCTTCAAAAACTTTTCAGCAGGTTTTTAAGGCGCACATTTGTATGCCCCCACACTGTTCAACCGTTCCCCGCGCGCGACGATCAGGCGCAGCTGTAAGCCGCAGGCGAGCATGGACCCATTCTCGTCGCGCTTGCGCAATTTCGGGAGAGCGTTTTGGGTGGCGGGGTTTTCAGGGAGTGCGGGTTTTCACGGGGAAGGGACTTTTGCAAAAGTCCCTCCCCCGAACCCCCTCCTCAAAACCTTTCAGCATTTTTTATTGTGTCATGGAAGGCTTATTATCTCAAGGCACAGGTATTCCCAATAGCAGTCAGGCGCCGCCAAGACCCTGACTGCTCTCCCGAAAAAAGCACCTTTGCCTCGAAATAAAAAACGCCCCTTGACACCTCGATTCCCCTTTGAGAAGGTTCTTGAAAGGGGTGTGGGGAAAACTTCTTGCAAGAAGTTTTCCCCACGCACACCCCCTTCAAAAACTTTCCCGGAGAGGAATTGACGACGCTCATTGCATGCGTCCGCATCGTTCAATGGTTCTCCGCGCAACCCCAATTTTTAAGTTCTATTTGATTTCACATATATCAGGAGGTTTTACAAGGCTATGTTCAAGAAAAAAGAATGCGTTGCCATGCTGCTTGCAGGCGGTCAGGGAAGCCGTCTCTACGCCCTCACGCAGAAAACGGCAAAGCCCGCGGTTTCCTTTGGCGGTAAGTACCGCATCATCGACTTTCCTCTTTCCAACTGCATCAACTCGGGACTCGACACCGTCGGAGTGCTGACGCAGTATCAGCCCCTACTCCTCAACGACTATATCGGCAACGGTCTGCCCTGGGACCTTGACCGTACCTTTGGCGGCGTCAAGATTCTGCCCCCCTATCAGGCAAACACGGGCGCCGATTGGTATAAGGGCACCGCAAACGCCATCTGGCAGAACATGGAGTTCATCAACCGCTACGATGCGAAATACGTGCTCATTCTCTCGGGTGACCATATCTATAAGATGGATTATGCAAAGATGCTCGCCGCACACAAAAAGACGGGCGCAGATTGCACCATCGCCGTGATCGACGTTCCGATCGAGGAGGCAAGCCGCTTCGGTATCATGAGCACCCATGAGGACGGCAGCATCTACAAGTTCAGCGAGAAGCCCAAGAATCCCGACAGCACCAAGGCGTCGATGGGTATCTACATTTTCACCAAGGATAAGCTGCAGAGCTACCTCGAGGCAGACAGCAAGGATCCCGCATCCTCCAACGATTTTGGAAAGAATATCATCCCCGCGATGCTTGCGGCTGGCGAGCGCATGATGGCATATTCCTTTGAGGGCTATTGGAAGGACGTTGGAACGATCTCCTCTCTGTGGGAGGCAAACATGGACCTCCTGGGCGAGCGTCCCGTATTCTCGATGCTCGACGAGAGCTGGCGCATTTACAGCCGTCACGGCGCCGAGGCACCGCAGTTTATCGGCTCGGACGCCGTTGTGGTCAACTCCTCGCTCACGGCTGGTGACGAGATCCTCGGAACCGTGAAGAACAGCGTGCTCGGACCGAACGTAACGGTCGAGGAGGGCGCGATCGTGGAGGATAGCGTCGTGATGAACGACGTTTGCATCAAGAAGGGCGCGGTTGTGCGCTACGCGATCCTCGACGCCAACGTAACGGTTGGCGAGGCGGCAATGGTTGGCGAGGACCGCAAAACGGCAGAGGGAATTGCCGTGCTCGGCGCCGACGTTTTGGTGCCCGCAGGCGCAAAGATCGAAGCCGGTGCCATGATTTCGGAGCTTTAAGGAGGACGGCAACATGACTGCAGCAGGATTGATTTTTTCTAATATTCACGATCAGAGTATTCCTGAAATGACCCGCCGTCGCACCATGGCAAGCATCCCGTTCGGATGCCGCTATCGCCTGGTCGACTTTGCGCTTTCCAATATGGTCAACTCGGATATCACCAACGTCGGTATCATCACGCACTACAACTATCAGTCGCTCATGGATCACGTGGGCAACGGCAAGGACTGGGATCTGGCACGCCGCTCGGGCGGTATCAAGATTCTGCCTCCCTACGTTGCCGCCTACGAGAACATCGCGGCAAACAAGCTCTATGAGAACCGCCTCGAGGCACTCATGGGCGCGGTCAACTTCATCAACCGCTGCGGCACCGATTATATCGTGCTCTCGGATTGCGATACCGTGCTCAACATCGACCTCGGTGCCGTGCTGGAGGCTCACGTGGCGTCGGGTGCCTACATGACCATCGTCACCAAAAAGGTGGACCCGTCGGTGCAGAAGTTTGATAAGCCCGCGATCGTGCTCAAGGTTGACGGTGACAACCGCATCACCGATCTGGTGGACTTCGTTCCCGATGCCGAGAACAACGTGATCAGTACCAACATCATGGTGATCGCACGCACCGACCTGCAAAACATCGTGAGCGAGGCGCTCGCTCGCGGACACAAGAGCTTCCACCGCGACGTGATCGCAAAGAATCTCAAAAACAGAGTCATCCGTGCATATCCCTTCGACGGCTGGTATTCGCAGATCACCTCGCTCGAGGGCTATTTCGACACCTCCATGCAGCTGCTCGGAGCCAAGGCACGCCGCGACCTGTTCGGTCACGCCGAGCGCCATATCTACACCAAGGTGCGCAACAGCGCTCCCGTGAAATACACGGCATCCGCAAAGGTGAAAAACAGCCTGGTTGCCGACGGTTGCGTGATCGAGGGTGAGGTTGAAAACTGCATCCTGTTCCGTAACGTGCATATCGGAAAGGGCACCGTGGTGAAAAACTGCATTCTCCTGCAGGATACCTACGTTGGCGCAAACGTCTCGCTCAACTGCGTGATCACCGATAAAAACGCCGTCATTAAGGACGATCGCACCCTCTCGGGTCACCAAACCATGCCCTTCTTCATCGGCAAGGGCGAGATGGTTTAATAGGGAAGGGATTTTTCACGGGGAAGGGACTTTTGCAAAAGTCCCTCCCCCGAACCCCCTCCTCAAAACCTTTCAGCATTTTTTATTGTGTCATGGAAGGCTTATTATCTCAAGGCACAGGTATTCCCAATAGCAGTCAGGCGCCGCCAAGACCCTGACTGCTCTCCCGAAAAAGTGAATTTTCACGGGGAAGGGACTTTTGCAAAAGTCCCTCCCCCGAACCCCCTCTTCAAAAACCTTCCAAAGAGGAATTTAGGGTGCACATTTGTATGCCCCCTACGCTTCAACCGTTCTCCGCGCGCGACAATCAGGCGCAGCGGTGAGCCGCAGGCGAGCATGGACCCATTCTTGTCGCGCTTGCACAAGGTGTGCGGCAAGGCGGAGTCGATTGAGGGGTTGAGAGATGCAGGGGGGAGAAAGCCCCCTCTTGACACCTTGAGCCCCTTTCGGGAGTGCCGGCAGGGTCTTGGTGGTCCCATCGCAACGTTCCGTTGCTACCGACGCAGGGCACAAGTGCCTGACGTCGCGCCGCCTATCGGCAGTACCTGTATCTTGAGTCAGAAAACTTCCCCTTGACACCTTGATACACCTTCGGGAAAGCTCTTGAAGGGGTGTGGGGAAAACTTCTCTCATATAGGCTTTGTTAACATAACAAGGAAAAACGGTTGCAAAAGTTTTTTCGCACGGTCCCACGGAAAAGTAGCTTTTTCGGGAGTGCGTTTTGGGTGGCGGTCCCAAAACGCATACGGCAGCACCTACGCCCGGAGTCAAAAGGCATCCCCTTAACGCCTCGATCCACCTTTCGGAAAGTTTTTGAAGGGGTGCAGGGGAAACTTTTTTCAAAAAGTTTCCCCTGCGAAAAAAACCCTTCATTCTCCCTCCACAATCCGATAGGCGTTGGATGGGAGCGGAGAGGACAGGCACGGGAGCGAGATCGGGTGGTCGTGGAGATTGACAGTCACGAGAACGCGGTCGCCGCTCGTTTGGTCGGCACGCTCAAAGACGAAGGCGCGCGCGTCATGCCAAAGGAATCGGAATGCCCCGACTGCTAAGGCGGGATGACGGCGGCGGAGATCACCGAGCATGCGATAATGCGCTTGAAGGTCGGCGTCCTCGCGTCCCCACGGGTAGGGCAAGCGGCAGAAGGGATCGTGATAGCCCTCCACGCCCGCTTCGTCGCCATAGTAGACCGACGGCACGCCGTAGACCGTGAATTGCAGGACCGACGCGAGCTTGAGCTGCTCGATCGCGCGCGCACGGTCGGCGGGAGCGAGCCGCTTCTCTGCGAGCGCACGGTTGGAAAGTCCCTCGCCGCGCGACGGGTCGCCCAGAACGGTGAGAATGCGCTCGGTGTCATGCGTGCCGAGCAGATTCATCAGGCTGTGCGAGACCGTGACGGGATAGGAGGCATAGATTTCGGTTAGAACATTGTAAAAGGTTTCGGCGTCGCGATCGAGCAGAAGCGCAAGCACCGCGTTGCGGAAGGGATAATTCATCACGCTGTCGAGCTGCTCACCGCGAAAATAGCGGCGACGCTTGCCGTAGGCGATCTTGTCGGCGGCGTTTTCCCAAACCTCACCGATCAGGAGCCCCTCGCCGCCCGTTTCGCGCTTAACGGTATCGTGGAATTCGTCGAGAAAGGCATCCGAAAGCTCGTCGGCAACGTCAAGACGCCAGCCGTCGGCACCGCGACGGAGCCATTTCGCGGCGATTCCGTCGGGTCCCGTGAAATAGCGGCGGCAGGCGCGGTCGGCATGGTTGAGGCGCGGCATGATCTCAATGCCCCACCAGGATTCGTAGTCATCGGGAAAGCTCTTGAAGCTGAACCAATCGGCATAGGGCGACTCCTCTGACTGATACGCGCCCACCGTGGGGTAATTGCCGCGACGGTTGAAATAGCGGCTATCGTCACCCGTGTGGTTGAATACGCCGTCGAGAATGACGCGAATGCCGCGCGCGTGCGCCTCGCGGATGAGGTGGTCGAACGCCTCCTCACCACCGAGCAGAGCGTCGATGCGCTCGTAGTCGGCGGTATCGTAGCGATGGTTGGATGCCGCTTCAAAAATCGGAGAGAGGTAGAGCACCGTCACCCCAAGACCTTGCAAATAGTCAAGCTGCTCGGCAACGCCCCAGAGGTTGCCGCCGAAAAAGACGTTGTTTGCCAAAGGGTCGCCCACCTGCTCGGGGTACTGCGGAATGCCGCTCTCCCAATCGCCGTCGATCACAGCCCCTCGGCGCAGCTCGGCGTGTCCTGCTCCGCGGCAGAAGCGGTCGAGAAAGACGTGGTACATCACGCCGCCCGCAAACCATGCAGGGGTCCGAAAGCCTTTGACCGTGACAAGCAGACGGAAGCGCACGTCCGAGCGTTCGGAGAGCGTGAAATCGACGTTGTTGACGCTGCCGGAGAACAGCGTATCCTCACCGCGCAAAAAGAGATATTCATAATAAAAGAGCCCGTGCGGGTCCTTGCCGCAAAGCGCGGAGGTGGAGAGCTCAAGGGCGTAGAAATCGTCACCGCCCCGCCGCTCGCAAAAGGCAAAGGGCAGGTCGCGATCCTCGCCGCCGTCGGGCGCGATGCGCAGGACCACGGCAGAGATGCCCATTCTGCGCGGCACGCGTGCCTCGAGCACAAGGACATTGCCCTTTTCAAAGGCACCAAGCCCTGTGACGTCCTCGCCGTTGCAGGTTTTCCTGATCTCGATTTTCGTTCCCGCCTCCAACGCGGTGTGGTGTTTTGGTAGCATAGTACATCAATCCTCAAGCAAGATTTGTCTTTTTGGAAAAACGGGGCGTGCGGTGCATGCCCCGTTTTGGTGTTCAGTTCTGGTATTTTTTCAAGAATTCTGCGCTCTGGGCGAGGCTGTTGAAGGCATTGCCGTCGAAGCCGTCGTCCTGCTCGACCACGTAGTGCTTCACGCCGATCTCCTCGGCAGTCTTCATGATGCTGTCCCAATCCAGGTTTCCGTTGCCGATCTCGGTGGGACGCGGGATCAGAGTGCCTGCATCGTCGCGGCGGATCATGAGGTCCTTGAGGTGGAGAATGTCGATTCTGCCTGCGAGCTTACGCATCCACGCGTTGACGTCACCGCCGCCCGCTGCAACCCAGCAGGTGTCGAGCACGAAGGAAACGGTTGCGGGGTCAAGGCCCTCTGCAAGCACGTCCATCATGGTCTTTTTGCCGTCGATGCGCGTGAACTCGTAGTTGTGGTTGTGGTAGGTGAGCTTAAATCCGTGCTTTGCGTAGAGCTCGGCAGCGCGGTTATAGTCGAGCACAAATTTCTTCAGCCCGTCGATGCCGCCCAGGCGTGCCTCGCGCGGCATGCCGCCGATACCCACATTGGTGGTGCCCCACATTCTGTGCAGCTCCATCGTTTCCTCGGGCTGCTCCAGAATTTTGTTATAACCGTAATGCGTGCCAACGATCTTGATGCCATGCTTTGCCGCCAGCTCGCCAAAGAGCTTGTTGTCAAAGGTGGAGCCTGCGGTCTGACCCTCGGTGTAGCCCATCTCGGCAAGACGTGCAAAGGTGTAGTCCGCGAGCGACGCGTCACCCAGATAATCGCGAACAGTGTAGAGCTGAAGTCCTAATTTCTTGAACATGATTTTTCTCCTCTTTGATGTATTTTTCAGGGAACGAGCGCCGACAAACTCTACCGAAGAAAACCACAGTTCGTTAGTCGGCACCCATCTGTTACTCCACTTTTTCTTTGCAGGAAAGAGGCGCAAAGAAAAAGTTCACAAAAAGAAACGCCGTAGAGGGGATTTCGCCCTCTGCGGAGGGCGAGGAGGGCTTCTCGCCCTCCACCTCGCAAGCTTTTGAAAAAGCTTGAGCAAAACTTTTCACAGACGGTCAAAACAGGGTGTTTGGTCTGTAATCCGTGTTTTATTTCACCTTTTTTAGGTTCCAGATGCGCTGTGCGTATTCCTCGACCGAGCGGTCTGCCGCAAAGTGACCTGCCGCCGCGATGTTGCACAGCGACATGCGGTTCCATCTGGTCTTATCCTGATATGCCTCGATCATTGCCTCGTGCGTGGAGCGGTAGGACTCGAAATCCGCCATGCACATATAGGGATCGGCAATGCCCTGTCCGCCGAGCAGGTAGCTTGCGATGTCGGCAAACGACTCGCCCGCAAAGCCGACGTTGAGGAAGTTGACCACACGTGCCAGCTTCTCGTTTGCGCTGTAATAAGCAGCCGAACGGTAGCCCGAGAGCCAGAGCTGCTCGACCTCGTTTGCGGTCAGACCGAAGATAAACATGTTCTCCTTGCCTGCCGCCGCCTGCATCTCGACGTTTGCGCCGTCGAGCGTGCCGATGGTGAGCGCGCCGTTGATCATGAGCTTCATGCAGCCGGTTCCGCTCGCCTCCTTACCTGCCAGCGAGATCTGCTCGCTGATCTCGGCGGAGGGAATGAGCGCCTCTGCCATGCTCACGCAGTAGTTCTCCAGGAACACCACGTTGAGCTTCTCGCGAATGCGGGGGTTCTGCTCGATATCCTTGCCGATCATGCAAAGCAGCTTGATGATGCGCTTTGCCATCGCGTATCCCGGTGCCGCCTTTGCTCCGAAGATAAAGGTTTGGGGCTGGATATCGAGATCGGGATTCTCCTTGAGGTCGAGATAGAGGCTGATGATATTGAGTGCGTTGAGCAGCTGACGCTTGTACTCGTGCAAACGCTTGATCTGCACGTCGAACACCGAGTGGGTGTCGATGCGCTTGCCGGTTTTATCGTAGAGCAGCTTTGCAAAGCGGATCTTGTTATCGTGCTTGATGCCGCGCAAACGGTCGAGCACCGCTGCATCGTCGGCAAATTTCGCGAGCTGTGCAAGCTCCTCGGGGCGATGGCGATAGTCGGTGCCAATGCAATCGTCGATCAGCGACGCGAGCCCCGGGTTGGAGTAGCAGAGCCAGCGGCGATGTGCAATACCGTTGGTGACGTTATCGAATTTCTCGGGATACATGCGGTAGAAATCCTTGAAGGTGGATTCCTTGAGAATGCCCGAATGGAGCTTGGACACGCCGTTGACGGTGTGCGATGCGATCACCGAGAGGTTTGCCATGCGCACCTGACCGTAGCCGATCACGGCGAGCTTGGAGATGATGCCCCAGTTGCCAGGGAACGCCTCCCATGCCGCGCGGCAGAAGCGCTCGTTGATCTCCTTGACGATCATGTGAATACGCGGTAGCTTGAGCGCAAAGAGGTCCTCGTTCCAGGTCTCGAGCGCCTCGGGCATAACCGTGTGATTGGTGTAGGAAACGGTGCGGGTGACGATATCCCACGCCTTGTCCCAGGAGAAGAAATAATCGTCGATGAGAATTCTCATCAGCTCGGGAACGCAGAGCGCGGGGTGGGTGTCGTTGATGTGGATCGACACCTTATCGGGCAGGTTCTCGAGCGTTCCGTAGACCGCCATGTGGTCGCGGATAATGCTCTGCACCGAAGCCGAAACGAGGAAATACTGCTGCGAGAGACGGAGCAGCTTGCCCTCGGTGTGGTTATCCGAGGGATAGAGCACCTTGGAGATGATCTCGGCGTTGGTGCTTTCCTCGAGTGCGCGGGTGTACTGACCCTGCGTGAACAGACCCATGTTGAAGTTCTGAATGTCGCGTGCCTTCCAAAGACGCAGCTGGCTGACCGCCGAGCTGTCGGCGCCCGAGATCATCATATCGTAGGGCACAGCCTCGATTTCCTCTGCGTTCTCGTAAAGGATCTCGCAGTGGCCGTTCTTCCAATTTTCCTTGATATGACCGCCAAAGCGAACCTTATAGATGCGGTCGGTGCGCGGAACGAGCCAAACCTCGCCGCCGGGGAGCCATACGTCGGGGAGCTCCACCTGCATGCCGTCCACGATCATCTGCTTGAACAGACCGTACTCATAGCAGATCGAAAATCCGGTTGCGGGGTAATCGAGCGAGGAGAGCGAGTCCATAAAGCAGGCGGCAAGGCGACCCAGACCGCCGTTGCCCAGACCCGCATCGGGCTCACATTCGTAAAGATCATCCAGCTTGAAGCCGAGCTGATTCAATGCCTTCTCGTATGCCTTGGCAAGACCGAGATTGCAAAGGTTGGTCTTGAGCGAGCGACCGAGCAAAAATTCCATGCACATGTAGTACACGCGCTTGGCGCCTGCCTTGTTGACCTTCTTTTTGTAAGCGGAACGCTTATCGCTGAGCAGATTGCGAACGGTGATGGCAGCAGCCTTATACATCTGCTCGCGCGACGCCTCGGCGGCACTGCAGCCGAAATGGCGCTGCAGTACCCCCTCAAGCTCGCTCTTGACTTCTGCGCTGTTGGGTTGGTAATTCATTGGTTTATTCCTCCGTGGATTGGTTACTATTATAATTCTGTTTTGGGAAAGACAAAGGCCTTAAGTTCTCCGTGGGAGATACAATACAGGATCTTTTGAGCGTTATGCGGAAACGCTCTGCATGTTTTTTCCGAAGTTAGAAGATTCTTCGCGACTTCGTACGCTCAGAATGACCCGGAGAGGGGGCGTAGGAATAATAATGGTGCGTATCCGAGAATGTTTTTTGCTCGTTCTACCACCTTACTTCATCCCTACTACCTTCCAGAGTCATTCTGAGCCGCGTAGCGTGCGAAGAATCTTGAAGTTTTTTATCAAAGATTCAAGATCCTTCGGGGCTTCGCACCCTCAGGATGACCCGTGGAAAGGAAACGGTGAAATAATTGCGAAATCGGAAAAATGGTCACATCTTCTGTTCATAGCAAGGAAAGATCCTTCCATGACGGGTTCGTGGTTTCCACCAATTTGTTTTTCCGATCGCGACGCCAGCCTTTGAGTTCTTTTTCCCGTTCAATGGCATCGTATGGATTGGAGTATGACTCATAGTACACAAGCTTATGCACATGATACCTCTGTGTAAACCCCCGTATCATTTCCCCACGATGCTCTTGCATGCGGCGCTCCAAATTGTTTGTAACGCCAATATACATCACTTTATCGGTACGATTTGTCAGGATATAGACGAAATACATGCCCGCGGTCACAGCCCCTCGTAGAGCTCGATATAGCGCTCTGCCGAGGCGTCCCATGAAAAGTCGGTTTTCATGATCTTGGTGACCAGTCGCTTCCGCTTGTCGGCATCCTGCCAGAGCGCGAGAGCCGCGCGGGTGCGCTCTCCCAGCTCGTCTGCCGAGTAATTTGCAAAGGTAAAGCCGTTGCCGTGGATTGTTTTGCCCTTTTCCCAATAGGGCTTGATCGAATCGAACAGACCACCTGTTTCACGCACCACCGGGATCGCACCGTAGCGCGAGGCGATCATCTGCGAAAGTCCGCAGGGCTCGCTTCTCGAGGGCATGAGGAAAATGTCGGTGGCGGCGTAGATGCGCTTGGAAAGATCGCGATCGTAGGTGATCAGCGCACGCACCTTGTCGGGGAAGCTGTTTTGCAGATCAACGAAGAACTGCTCGTAATGTGCCTCGCCCTTGCCGAGCACCACGAGCTGGACGTCGTTGTGCAGGACAATATCGTAAATGCAGCCCGCAACGAGGTCAAGCCCCTTGTGTGCCGCCAGACGCGAGATAACCGCCAGCATCGGCACGTCATCGCGCTCGGGGAGTCCGGTCTCGCGCTGAAGCGCACGCTTGTTCTCGGTCTTGCCGCCCATGCTGCGCGTGGTGAAGCGCGAAGCGATCACCTTGTCGGTTTTGGGGTTGTAGTAATCGTAGTCGATGCCGTTGAGAATGCCGCAAAGCTTGCCTGCCGCCGCATTGAGGCAGCCCTCGAGCCCGTGGGCATACTCGGCGGTGCGGATCTCCTCGGCGTAGCGCGGGCTGACCGTTGTCACGCGGTCGGCGCACTCAATCGCCGCCTTCATGAGATTGATGCAGCCGCTATGCTCCATGAGCGTGTGCTCGTTCTCGCCAAGCGAGAAAACGTCGCCCAGGATCGAGAAATCGTACTTGCCCTGATATTCGATGTTGTGGATGGTGAACACCGTGCGGATGTTCTCAAAGCCGGGACGGCGACGGTAGAGACAGTTGAGATAAACCACCGTGAGTGCCGCCTGCCAATCGTGGGCGTGGAGAATATCGGGATAAAAATCCAGACGCACCATGAGCTCCATGACCGCCATGCAGTAGTATGCGTAGCGCTCGCCGTCATCGTAGAAGCCGTAGAGCGCGGGACGCTTGAAATAATATTCGTTGTCGATAAAATAATAGGTGACGCCGCTCTTTTGCAGGCTGTAAACGCCGCAATACTGCTCGCGCCATGCCAGCTTGACGTAGAACACCGCCTCCTGCTTCATTTGTCTGCGCCATTCCTCGGAAACCGCGCCGTAGAGCGGGAGTACCACGCGCACGTCGGCCTTTTCGGTTGCCGCGAGAGCCGCGGGGAGTGAGCCGAGCACGTCGCCAAGACCGCCCGTTGCCGCAAACGGCATCGCTTCCGCGCCTGCAAACAAGATCTTTTTCATGCTTTTCAATCCTTTCTTGTGTGGGGTCGACTGCCGCTCATCGGCTCGCCCCTTTGATTCCTTGCAGGGAACGCTCGCACCCGCTGACGTCGCCCTGTCTGCCGCAACGTCACCGCGCAGGACCGTCCCCTACAAAGTGTATGTGTTTTTTGTTTGTTTTTTGGGAAAACTTTTCTTTTTTTGGGGAAAACTTCTTGCAAGAAGTTTTCCCCAAACCCCTTTCAAGAACTTTCCCGAAGGTGGATCAAGGTGTCAAGGGG